>OAUR01000381.1_pt1 | contig 9231 bp, 7 predicted proteins | sample 1476311 | NCBI WGS metagenome assembly OAUR01 (sample SAMEA2580058, study PRJEB22360) | human gut metagenome | biome: human gut; feature: human-associated habitat; material: faeces | place: Denmark | collected 2008/2010 | reverse complement strand
TAGATATAATATTAGGAAATATGATGAAGATAATAAGAAAAAATTAACAGAAGAACAAAGAAAGTGTTTATCAACAATACTGTATGGAAGTGAATTAAAATATCTAATAAAAGGGGTAACTGGTTCTGGTAAAACAGAAATTTACATGAGAATTGCAGAAGAAATGCTAAAGGAAGGAAAAAGTGTTATTGTGCTTGTTCCTGAAATTTCATTAACACCTCAGATGATTGAAAGATTCAAAGGCAGATTTGGCAGAGATGTAGCATTGTTTCATAGTAAATTGTCTCAAGGAGAGAGATTTGACGAATGGTATAGAGTTAAAGAAGGAAAAGCGAGACTTGTCATTGGAGCACGAAGTGCTTTATTTTTACCACTTCAAAATCTTGGCGCAATAATAATTGATGAAGAACATGAAAATACATACAAATCTGAACATAATCCTAAGTATCACGCACGAGAAGTAGGAGAATTTTTAAGTGAAATGAAAAATTGCAAGTTGATACTTGGTTCTGCAACTCCAAGTATTGAAAGTTATTATAGAGCAATAAATGGTGATTACAAACTTGTTGAAATGAATAACAGAGTTAATGGGAAAAACATGCCGCATATGGAGATAATAGATATGCGAGAAGAATTAAAAAATAAAAATCTTTCATTATTTAGTAGAAAACTTTCTGAAGAAATATATAAAACATTGGAACAAAAAAAGCAGATAATATTATTTTTAAACAGGAGAGGATTTTCTACATTTATTTCCTGCAGAAGTTGTGGATATGTATTTAAATGTCCAGAATGTGATGTTTCGATGACATATCATAAAAATGGATATTTAATATGTCATTATTGCGGAAGAGCAGAAAAAGTTAAAAAAGAGTGTCCAAAATGTAATAGTAGATATGTTAAATTTTTTGGAGCTGGAACTGAAAGAGTAGAACAAGAAGTGAAAAAATATTTTCCAAAAGCAAGAGCTTTAAGGATGGATGTTGATACTACAAGATATAAGAATGCCCATGAATCAATATACAATTCATTTAAAAATAAAGAAGCGGATATACTAATAGGGACTCAGATGGTATCCAAAGGTCTAGATTTTAAAGATGTTACTTTAGTTGGGGTGCTTGCAGCGGATATGTCACTTAATATGCCGGATTATAGATCTGCTGAAAGAACGTATCAAATTATAACTCAAGTATCAGGAAGAGCCGGAAGAGGTGAAGATGAAGGGAAAGTAATAGTTCAAAGCTATACTCCAAATCATTATAGTTTAGAATATGCAAAAAATGAAAATTATATTAACTTATTTAAGGAAGAAATAAGAATTAGACAGTTGATGGGTAATCCGCCTTTTGGTAAAATATTATTAATTAATTGTGTGTCAAAGTTTGAAGACAAATTGAAAAGATTTATGTATAATTTGGAAGGAAGTTTGAAAGAATTAATATTAGATGAAGAAATTACAATTTATGGGCCAGTACCATGTATAATAACCAAATTAAAAGATAATTATAGGTGGCAAATAATTCTAAAAGGAAAGTTAAATGATGATTTTAACGAAAAAGTTAAAGATACTCTTTATCAATTAAACAAGAGTGTATATAATGAAATAAGGGTTAGTATTGATATTAATCCTAATAGTATGACTTAGGGGGAAGAAAAATGGCATTAAGAAATATAAGAAAAATTGGAGATACAGTTTTAAGACAAGAATGCAGAAAAGTAGAAAAGATAGATAATAGATTATTAACATTAATTGAAGATATGATTGATACAATGTATGATGCAGATGGTGTTGGCCTTGCAGCACCTCAAGTTGGTATATTAAAAAGATTGTTTGTAATTGATATTGGAGATGGACCATTAGTTTTTATTAATCCAGAAATATTAGAAACTAGTGGCTCTCAAACAGGAGAAGAGGGATGCTTGAGTGTTCCAGGAAGATATGAAGAAGTAACTAGAGCTAATTATGTTAAAGCAAGAGCTTTAAATGAAAAAGGTGAAGAATTCGAGATTGAAGGTGAAGAATTATTGGCAAGGGCTATATTGCATGAATATGATCATTTAGATGGAACATTATTTGTAGATAAATTAGAAAAATAAAATATGGAGGTTTAGCATAATGAAAATTGTATTTATGGGTACTCCGGAATTTTCAGTTCCATCATTAAAAAAATTAATTGAAACTCATAATGTTGAGTGCGTTTTAACTCAGCCAGATAAACCAAAAGGCAGAGGAAAAAAAATGGCCTACTCACAAGTAAAAGAAGAAGCATTAAAGCATGATATAACTGTTTATCAACCAATAAAATTAAAAGATGATAGGGGACTTATAGAAATATTAAAAGAAATTAGTCCGGATTTTATTATAGTAGTAGCATTTGGCCAAATACTAACAAGAGAGGTTTTAGATATACCAAAGTATGGCTGCATAAATCTACATGCATCACTTCTACCAATGTATAGAGGAGCTGCTCCGTTAAACTGGGCCATAATAAATGGAGAAAAAATTTCAGGAAATACTACTATGTTAATGGATATAGGACTAGATACTGGAGATATGTTACTTAAAGATGAAGTTACTATTACTGAAAATATGACATGTGGAGAACTGCATGATATTTTGAGTGTTAGAGGTGCAGATCTTTTACTAAGAACAATTGACGGAATTGTAAATAAGACTATTATTCCAGAAAAACAGAAAGAAGAAACATTTTATGCTAAAATGCTTGATAAAAAATTAGCACACATATCTTGGAATAAAACAGCACAAGAAATTCATAATCTAGTTAGAGGTTTAAATCCATGGCCAATTGCGTATAGTAACTATAATGGAGATAGAATGAAAATTTATGAAACAGAAGTTTTATATGAAAGCAGTAATAAAGAACCAGGCACAATATTAAATGTTGATAAAAATGGAATAAAAGTAGCTTGCAAAGAAGGATGTTTACTTATTAAAAAGGTACAATTTCCAAATGGTAAGCCTTTAACCATAGAACAATATATAAATGGACACGAGATTGAAAAAGATATAATTTTGGAATAATGGAGGTGCATAGGAATGTTTTATTCATATTTCGATCCAACAATGATATTACTTATTCCAGCTTTAATAATTTCTTTTTGGGCTCAATCAAAGGTTAATTCAGCTTATAATAAATATACAAAAGTAAGGATAATAAATGGATATTCTGGTCAACAGGTGGCAAGAATGATGTTAGATGAAGCAGGATTATTTGATATAAGAATAGAACAAATAAATTCTAAGCTTGGAGATCATTATGATCCATCAAGCAGAGTTTTAAGATTATCACCAGAAGTATATAGTGGTTCAACTATATCTTCAGCAGGAATTGCTGCACATGAAGTAGGGCATGCAATTCAGCATAAAGAATCATACAAACCATTAACTATAAGAAATTCTATAGTTCCAGTAGTGAATTTTAGTTCGAGTATATCCTGGATATTATTCTTTTTAGGTATAGTGATGGGATTTAAAGGCTTAACAACTCTTGGAATTATATTATTTTCAGCTGTAGTTATATTTCAACTTATTACATTACCAGTTGAATTTGATGCATCGACAAGAGCATTGAATATACTGAAGTCTAGAGGCATTTTGTATGGAGATGAAGTAAAAGGTGCAGAAAAAGTTTTGAATGCAGCAGCAATGACATATGTGGCGGCTACATTGATGGCAATATCACAATTAGTAAGACTAATTGCAATTAGCAATAGTAGAGATGATTAAAAGAGGTAAAATATGAATTGTAGAAAATTAGCAGTAAAGATACTTAATAGAGTTTTAGATGAAGGAGCATATTCAAATTTAATTCTTTCAAATGAATTAAATGAATGTGATTTAAGTGATAAGGATAAGGCATTATTAACAGAACTTGTTTATGGTGTTTTAAGAAGAAAAAAGACGTTAGATATTATTATATCTAATTTTGTCAAAGATATAAAATTAATGGATAAAACTATTCTGAATATTCTTAGGGTAGCAATATATCAAATGAATTTTTTAGATAAAGTTCCAGCTTATGCAGCATGTAATGAGGCAGTTGAAGAAGCTAAAGAAATATCAGAAAATGATTCAAAATTAGTAAATGGTATTCTTAGAAACTTTTCTAAAAATCCAGATGACATAGAAGTTCAAGGAAACAAAATTGATGAATATGCATATAAATTTTCATTTGAGCCTTGGATGATACGTCTTTTATTCAAGCAATATGGAGAGCAACAAGGAAAGAAAATAATGTCTGGACTTAACTATGTTCCAAAGGTAAGTGTAAGAGTTAATGCACTTAAAGCAGATTACGATGAAGTATTTGAAGAATTAGAAAAAATGGAATATGAAATAGAAGAAGGTGTAGTATGTCCTGAAGCTATATGCATAAAGGGCGGAAAATCTATAGAAAATAATCCATTATTTAATGAAGGAAAGATTACAGTTCAAGATGAAAGTGCCATGGTAATTGCACCGTTGCTTGAGCTAGAGGATAAAATGAAGGTTTTAGATTTATGTGCTGCACCAGGTGGTAAAACTACACATATTTCGGAAATTCTTAATAATACAGGAGAAGTCTATTCTTTTGATTTACATACTTCAAAATTAAACTTAATAAAAGAAAATTGTGAGAGATTAGGTATTACTAATGTAAAAGTTGCTGAGAATGACGCAACAAAATTAAACTCTGATTTAGTATCTGCCTTTGATAGAGTTCTTATAGATGTACCTTGCTCTGGTATTGGTATAATAAGGAAAAAACCAGAAATTAAGTGGAATAAAAGAAGAAATGACTTAAAAGAAATTGTTTCAATTCAAAGAAAAATAATGGAAAATGCATGGCAATATTTAAAGCCAGGTGGAATTATGATATATTCTACATGTACTTTAAATAAAGAAGAAAATGAGGAAAATATAGAATACTTTTTAGAAAAACATAGAGACAGTGAAGCTAAAAGAGCATTTATAGGTAAACAAGATAATTTAGTTTATAATAAAGATGGGTCTTTAACTATTATGCCGAATGAATATATGGATGGCTTCTTTGTTGCTAAGCTACAAAAAAAGTAATAGTAGGTGGAACAAATGAACAATTTATTAGACTATACTTTAGATGAATTAAAAGTATGGATGACAGAAAATAAAGAAAGTGCATTTAGAGCAAAGCAAGTATTTTCTTGGATATATAAAAATGTTTATAACTTTGAGGATATGAAAAATATCCCTCAAAGTTTAAAAGATAAATTAAAAGAGAATTTCACAATAGATTTACCGAAAATAGTAGAAGTTTATAAATCTGAAATAGATGGTACAGAAAAGTTTTTATTAGGTTTCAAAGATGGAAACCTAATTGAAAGTGTACTTATGAGATATAAGCATGGAAACTCTATTTGCGTATCTACTCAGGTAGGATGTAGAATGGGGTGTAAGTTCTGCGCTTCTACTTTAGGAGGACGAATTCGTAATCTTACAAGTGGAGAGATATTATCGGAAATATTAGTTGTTCAAAATCATATTGGTGAAAGAATATCTAATGTAGTCTTAATGGGAAGTGGAGAACCCTTAGATAATTATGATAATGTTGTTAAATTCTTAGATTTAGTGAGTGCTGAGTATGGTTTAAATATTGGGCAAAGGCATATAACATTATCGACGTGTGGTATAGTACCAAAAATATGCGAGTTGGCAGATAAAGAGCTTAGTGTGACTTTAGCACTCTCACTTCATGCATTCAGTGATGAAAAGCGTAAAGAGATTATGCCAATAGCTAATAAGTATACAATTGATGAAATATTAAAAGCATGTCAGTATTACATTGATAAGACGAAACGTAGAGTGACATTTGAATATGCATTGGTTAAAGATGTTAATGATAGTAGAGAAGAGGCAAAATCTTTAGGAAAACTTTTAAAAGGTATGTTGTGTCACGTTAATTTAATTCCAGTAAACGAAATTAAAGAAAATTCATTTAAGAGATCTTCTAAAAAGACAATTGAAGATTTTTCGGAAATTTTGAAAAGCTATGGAATTGAGGTGACTACTCGTAGAGAAATGGGAAGTGACATTAATGCAGCTTGTGGACAACTTAGAAGAAGTTACATAGATACCCAAAAGATAGGGGGGAATTAAAATGGTAGGACTGGTTACAGATATAGGATTAAAAAGAAGCCTTAATGAAGATTCGGCTGCATACGTAGAAAATGAATATTTTAAATTATATGTTGTTGCGGATGGAATGGGAGGGCATAATGCTGGAGAAGTAGCTAGTAAAATGGCCACAACAGAAATCTTAAATTATGTACAAAATAATTTTAAATCAGAATCAAATGAGGATTTATTAATAGAAGCTATAGGAAAAGCAAATGAATGTATATACGAATATTCCAAAACAAATAAAAATCTTAATGGAATGGGTACGACAGTTACAGCATGCTTAATAACTAAAGATTATGAACAAGTAGCTAATGTTGGTGATAGTTGCTGTTTTGGAATAAATATTTCCAATAAAGAAATGAAGAAAATTACGAAAGATCATTCTTTGGTTCAGGAATTGGTGGATAGTGGAAGCATAAGTGAAAGTGAAGCAGTAAATCATCCTAAAAAGAATATTATTACGAGAGCCTTAGGAACAGAGCACAGAGTTAGCGTGGATATTTTCCCAATAAAAAATAGAATATATGATATGTATTTATTATGTTCAGATGGGCTTACTAATGAATTAACAAGAGATGAGATATTAGAAATTATTCTTCAAGAAAATGAATATAATTCTGTGGCAAATAAGCTTGTTGAGAAAGCAAAGCTAAATGGTGGAAGAGATAATATAACAGTATTGTTGTTTGGAGGAGAGATGTAATATGAATGGAACTGTACTTGGTGGCAGATATGAACTATTAGAAAAAATAGGCGAAGGTGGAATGTCCGAAGTATTTAAGGCTAGATGTAATAAATTAAATAGATTTGTTGCAGTAAAAATTTTAAAAAAAGAATTTTGCAATAATGAAGAAATTGTAAAAAAATTCAAAGATGAAGCAACTGCTATAGCAACTTTATCTGACAACAATATAGTAAATATTTTAGATGTAGGTACTCAAGAAGATTTACATTATATAGTAATGGAATATGTTAAGGGAAAAACTTTGAAGGATGTAATAAAGCAAGTTGGCAAAATGAATTATGAAACTGCAATATCAGTTGCAATTCAAATAGCTAAAGCTTTAGATTGCGCTCATAGAAATAATATAATTCATAGGGATGTAAAGCCACAAAATATTTTAGTCACAGAAGATGGAGTTATGAAGGTTACTGATTTTGGTATAGCAAAATCAACAACTTCTGCAACAATTACTAATACAACAACAATAATGGGATCAGCACATTATCTTTCACCAGAACAAGCAAAGGGATCTTTTATTGATTGCAGAACTGATCTGTATTCATTAGGAATAGTGTTGTATGAAATGGTAACAGGGAAATTACCATTTGAAGCAGATAGCGCAGTTACAATTGCATTAAAACATATTCAAGAAGATCCAGTTTCACCTAAATCGCTTAATTCAAGGATACCAGATAGTTTAAATACTTTAATATTAAAAGCCATAGAAAAGGATCCAAACAAGAGATATCAAACTGCAAAAGAATTTATTAATGATTTACAAAAAATAAAGGATAATCCAAATGCTGTAATTGATGAAGTTGTTGATGATTCTAGCCAACATACAATTGTTATGTCTGCTGTAACAGAACAAATTTCGAAACAAAAAATAAATAATTCAAATCAATATAATAATGATGATGATGATGACTATGATGATGACGATGAGGATTATGACGACTACGACGATGATGAGGAAAGAATAGTGTCAAGAAAAAGAAATAAGAGGATATTAAAAATTGCATTATCAATAGGCGGGGTGATATTACTATTCGGGCTTATAGCATTTGCAGTTAATATGTTTTCTGACAGCAGCTCTTTGAGTAGTAAAGAAGTTGAAGTACCTAATTTAGAAGGTAAAAATGTTGATGAAGCAAAAAGTGAACTTGAAGCTATAAATCTGGTATTAGTAGAAGCAGAAACAGAATCAAGTGATGAACCAGAAGGAACTATACTTAGGACAAATCCAAAGGCAGGAACTACGGTAAAGGAAAAAAGTGAAGTAAGGGTAGTTGTTAGCCGTGGACAGGAAGATCTTAAAATGCCAGATTTAAGAGAAGATGATTTAAATACGGCTGAAACAAAGTTAAAATCTTTAAATTTAAAAATTAGTAGTAAAACAGAACAATATAGTAGTAGCGTAGCTAAAGGGCAGATTATAAGTCAAGATCCAGCACCCGATACAGTTATTTCAGAAGATCAAGTAATCACAGTAGTTGTAAGTTTAGGACCTGAAATTAAATTTGTCACAGTTCCAAGTGTTGTTGGAAGACTTGAAAGTGATGCTATATCTACTTTAGCAGGAGCAAATCTAAAGTATGTTGTTGAGCAAGTAACAACTAAAAATGCTATAGAAGATGGTATAGTGCTAAGCCAGTCTGTTTCAGGAAGCAGAGTTGAAGAAGGTACTACTATAACAATAAAAGTTGGAAAATACAATAAGCAAAATGGAAATGTAGAAGATAATAATAATAATAATTCGAATGGAAATACAGGTGAAACAACACCGGGAGATAATAACAACAATAATAATAGTAATACCAATTCCCCAGGAGATGATCAAAATAATAGTGGTAATACTGGGAATGGTGGAAATGATGTAAATAATGGTGATTCAAGCTCAACGCCAGGAGGTAATACACCGGAAGGCCCATGGGATGATCCATCATTAAACCAATCAGGTCAATAAAATAATTTAAGCATGTAATTAGAGAGGAGGCAGACTTGCCAATGCCTCTCTTTTACATTATATTTTTAGAAGAAATTTGGAGGAATTTTATGAATGGAAAAATAATAAAAGGTATAGGTGGATTTTATTATATTAAAACAGAAAATGGTATAATAGAATGTAAAGCTAGAGGAAAATTTAGACATAAAGATATAAAGCCTATGGTAGGTGATAATGTAACTATCGCCATAGAAAAAGGAAAAGGTGTTATAGAAGAGATACATGAAAGAAGCAGCGAATTACTTAGACCTACTGTTGCAAATGTATCATTAGCTTTTATTGTTTTTGCAATTAAAAATCCAGATATAAATTTTGATCTATTAAATAAGTTTTTAGTTCTTT
>OAUR01000370.1_pt1 | contig 9574 bp, 6 predicted proteins | sample 1476311 | NCBI WGS metagenome assembly OAUR01 (sample SAMEA2580058, study PRJEB22360) | human gut metagenome | biome: human gut; feature: human-associated habitat; material: faeces | place: Denmark | collected 2008/2010 | reverse complement strand
AATTTGAAGAAGAACACGATGTGACGATCAAAGTGGTCGAAAAAGCCTATGGTGGACAGATCGAAGATTTACGATTGGATGGACCCGCTGGTACAGGTGCGGATGTCATCACGATTCCTGGCGATCAAATCGGTACAGCCGTTACCGAAGGTTTGTTGAAAGAATTAACAGTCGATCAAACGCTACAAGAGCTGTATACAGAATCAGCAATGCAATCGCAAATCGTTGACGGCAAAGTCTACGGCTTACCAAAAGCGGTTGAAACACAAATTTTGTATTATAACAAAGAACTAATTTCCGAAGAAGACTTGCCACAGACAACGGATGAGTGGCTGGAGTATTCCAAGTCTGTCTTAGATGCTGACAGTTATGGGTTACTGGCATTATGGGATCAAATTTATTACGCACAAGGTGTATTGAGCGGTTATGGCGGTTATGTTTTTGGCGAGAATGCCGATGGATCCTATGACCCTGAAGATATTGGATTAGCTAATGAAGGCGCGATCGAAGGAGCAGACTATATCCAACAATTTTATGATGCAGGTGTTTTTCCATCGGGATTGGTCGGTGAACAAGGAATCAATGTGTTGGACTCTTTATTTACGGAAGGAAAAGCTGCCGCTGTCATCTCGGGACCATGGAACTTGTCTCCATATAAAGAAGCGGGCATCGACTATGGTGTGAAAGAATTGCCATTATTAGGCAATGGTGAACATATGGGCTCCTTTATCGGTGTCAAAAGCTACAACGTAAGTAGCTATTCCCAAAACCCTGAATTAGCTGAAGCATTCGTCAAATTTATCAGCAATGAAGAAAATTCAAAAGGTCGTTATGAAAAAACACAGGAAGTACCAGCGGTTGCTTCATTGGCAGATGATCCAGCAGTTCAAGAAAGTGAAAGTGCTGCAGCCATTGCCGCTCAGTCCCAACACGCAGAACTAACGCCTGGGATCACTGAAATGAATTCAGTATGGGAACCAATGGATGCCGCATTGCAAACCATTGCTACTGGAAAGGCTGAACCGAAAACAGCTTTACCACAAGCAGTCGAACAGATCAAATCAGCCATTGCGGCAATTCAAAACTAGAAAGTCGTCTCAAGGACAAACGTTTCGGAGGTCATTCATCACTAGGAATCAAGTAAGGCCGAACGAAACGTTTGTCAGCGGCTTTTTCTTACAGGGGGCGAAAATGTGAAAAACACGCAGTCGTATGCAAAACGAGCAATGCTATTCTCGATCATACCAGGATTCGGTCAATTTTATAATCGGCAAAAAATCAAAGGCGCTTTATTTTTCTTCTTTTTTGCTATGTATCTTGTCGTCTTTAAAGATTTATTTAATATGGGACTTTGGGGCATCGTGACATTAGGCGTGGAAGTGCCGAGAGACAATTCCATCTTTTTATTAGCAGAAGGATTAGTTGCCTTGATCGTCATCGGTTTTGGTCTGTTGTTCTATTATTTAAACATCCGTGATGCCTATAAAAACGGTGAATTAAGAGATAATGAGCTACCAGTCAACTCTATCCGTGAAAGCTACCAGGCACTATTAAGAGAAGGCTATCCTTATTTAATGAGTAGCCCAGCATTTTTCTTACTCGTGTTTTCTGTTATTTTTCCGATTCTCTTTAGTATCGCGTTAGCTTTTACGAACTATGATCTGTATCATTCTGCACCTGCCAATTTAGCAGATTGGGTGGGATTAGAGACCTTTAAGAAGATTTTTACTGTCGATATTTGGCGTAGTACCTTCTTCAATGTTCTGGGCTGGACAGTTATCTGGACCTTGATCGCCTCAACGTTACAAGTTTCTATCGGAATATTTTTAGCGGTGCTGGTGCATCAAAAAGAATTACGACTCAAAAAGTTCTTTCGAACGATTTTGATCCTCCCATGGGCAGTTCCGGGATTTGTTACGATCTTGGTGTTTTCAGGAATGTTCAATGATTCCTTTGGTGCGATCAATCATTCGATTTTGAATTTCTTCCAGATTTCACCGATTCCTTGGCTAACGAGTGCGAATTGGACCCGCTTAGCTTTGCTACTGATTCAAGGCTGGCTAGGCTTTCCGTATATTTTTATCGTGACTACAGGGACGCTGCAATCCATTCCTGATGATTTGTATGAGGCGGCGACCATCGATGGTGCTTCAGCTTTACAAAAATTTCGCCGAATCACATTGCCATTACTGCTTTATGCAATGGCACCGATTTTGATTACGCAATATACGTTTAACTTCAACAATTTCAATATTATTTATCTGTTTAATTCTGGTGGACCAGCAGTTCCTGGTTCGACCGCTGGTGGTACCGATATTTTGGTTTCGTGGATCTATAAGCTAACGATGCAAAATAGTCAATATGCACTGGCAGCAGCGTTGACGATTCTCTTATCGATCGTCGTGATCGCGATTGCTTTATGGCAATTCCGCCGAACAAATTCATTCAAGGAGGTTGGATAACATGAAGGCAGCAAGTATGAAGAAACAAAAATTTGTCCGCCTATCCTTGACGTATCTCGTACTGATTTTTACGGTAGTAGTGATCGTCTACCCTTTACTTTGGACGATCGGTGCTAGTTTTAATCCTGGGAACAGTTTAGTAAGTACGAGTTTGATTCCGACGAGTCCGACATTAAGTCACTACACGAAATTGTTTGCTGGCGACAACTCGCTTTATTATAGTCAATGGTATTTGAATTCATTAAAAATCAGTGTATGCACCATGTTCTTGTCACTGATTTTTGTCTCCATGACGGCGTATTCCTTTTCACGATTTCGTTTTACAGGCCGTAAAAATGGGTTGATGCTGTTCTTACTACTACAAATGATCCCGCAGTTCTCTGCCTTGATCGCAATTTTTGTATTGGCGCAAATGCTCGGCTTGATCAATAGCCATTGGTTGCTGATCTTGATTTACGTTGGGGGCCAGATTCCCATGAACACGTACTTATTGAAAGGGTATTTTGACTCGATCCCGTTAGATTTAGACGAGAGTGCCAAGATAGATGGCGCAAGCAATACGCGAATATTCTGGCAAATTTTGATTCCTTTATCACGACCAATGCTGGCAGTCGTTGCCATGAATGGCTTTACTGGACCGCTTGGAGACTTTGCCCTGTCTTCTGTGATTTTACGTAATCCTGAGTACTATACACTACCCATTGGGTTATACAAATTAGTCACGGATAAAATGGGAGCCAGCTATACGACTTTTGCGGCAGGGGCTATTTTGATTAGTATTCCGATCGCACTCGTCTTTATTGCATTACAAAAACATTTTGTCTCCGGTTTGACCGCTGGTGGCACAAAAGGATAGGAAGAGAAGATGACAAGATATAACTTAGAAGAACGCTTTTTACATGGTGGGGATTATAATCCTGACCAGTGGCTAAATTATCCCGAGATCTTAGCTAAAGATTTAGAACTAATGGAAAAAGCTCATGCTAATACATTTTCCCTTGGTATTTTTGCTTGGAGTGCCTTAGAGCCAGCAGAAGGGGTGTTTCAATTTGAATGGTTAGACAAAATCATGGATGAGCTCGCCGAACGAAACAGCAACGTCATTTTAGCGACGCCAAGCGGCGCGCGTCCTGCCTGGTTGTCTAAAGCATACCCTGAAGTTCTACGGACCAATGAAAAACGGGAAAAAATGTTACACGGCGGGCGTCACAATCACTGCTTTTCTTCACCGATCTATCGTGAGAAAGTGGCGATCATCAATCGGAAATTAGCTGAACGCTACCACGATCACCCAGCACTATTGATGTGGCATATTTCCAATGAGTATTCTGGAGATTGTCATTGTCCCATTTGCCAAGAAAACTTTCGTCAGTGGGTTAAGCAGAAGTACCAAACATTAGCAGCCTTGAATGAGGCCTGGTGGGGACCTTTCTGGAGCCATACGATCACCGATTGGTCGCAAATCGAATCTCCTTCACCGATCGGCGAAATGCAAGTTCATGGACTAAATCTAGACTGGCATCGTTTTGTGACCGATCAGACCATTGATTTCTATGAACATGAGATCAAAGACATTCGTCGTTTGTCTCCAGATGTGCCGATCACAACGAATTTCATGGCAGATACCCGAGATTTGATTCCCTTTTATAGCCTTGATTATGGAAAATTTGCCCAGCATGTAGATGTCATTAGTTGGGATTGTTATCCTGCTTGGCATAATGATTGGGGAACGACCGCTGATTTGGCAAGTAAGGTTGGGTTTATCAATGATCAGTACCGTAGCTTGAAAAAGCAACCCTTTTTGATCATGGAATCAACCCCTAGTGGTGTGAATTGGCATCCAGTCAATCGCACGAAACGCCCCGGGATGCATCTGTTGTCTTCTATGCAATTTATTGCTCACGGTTCAGATAGTAATCTTTATTTCCAATGGCGAAAATCTCGAGGCTCATCTGAGAAGTTCCATGGGGCCGTCGTGGACCATGACAACGACGAACAGAATCGTGTTTTTCAAGATGTAGCAGAAGTGGGAAAAGCCTTAGAAGAAATCAAAGAAATCAAAGGATTGCACAAAAAAGCCAAAGTGGCGATCATCTATGATTGGGATAACAATTGGGCGCTCAATGATGCGCAAGGTTTTGGTTTGGAGAGCAAACGCTACCCACAAACGTTGCAAGAGCATTATCGCTATTTTTGGGATCATGACATCGCGGTTGATGTCATCACGAAAGACCATGACTTTGACTCTTACCAATTGATCATCGCTCCGATGCTTTACCTTTTACCAAAAGAAACTATGAAAAAGTTTCAACAGTATACGAAAAATGGCGGGACGCTGGTTTCCACTTATTTGACGGGGATCGTGAATGAAACGGACTTGACCTATTTAGGGGGCTGGCCCCAAGAGTTAGAAGAACTGTTTGGTGTGTCTGTGAAAGAAATCGATACGTTATATCCGAAACAAAAAAATCTGCTTTTAATGAAGGAGCAGCAGTACCAAATTCATGATTATTGTAGTGTTGTTCAAACAAACACTGCCCAAACGTTAGGGGTCTACGGTGCTGATTTTTATCAAGGTCAAGCTGCAGTGACCGTAAATGATTATGGTGAAGGAAGTGCCTACTATCTTGGGGGACGGACGGATCAAGCCTTTTTGGAAGACTTCTATCAAGAAGTAACACAACAGCTTCGCATACAAAATGAGTGGGTCCGTCAAGGTTCAACGAACGTGTCGATCCAAAGTAGAGAAAGTCAGCAAGAGCAGCTTACTCCGACTACCTATTATTTTGTGATGAATTTTTCCGAAGAAAATCAAGAAGTAGAGGTAGCAACTACAGGAGTCGATTTGCTTACTGGAAAAACGACAAACCAAATGCTTCAGTTGGCGCCTTATGAGGTGCAGATTATCAAAGTGACAGCACCAGAACAATAAAAACTATTGTGTCAATTATATGAAAAAAGAAGTACTTACGTTGCTGAAAAAAACGTAAGTACTTCTTTTTTATAGAGAGTGTTTTAATTTTCTTGCGCAAATTCGGCAGCTTTTGTTCCTGCTTGGCGTCCGAAGATGATGATATCGGCAACGGCATTACCGCCAATTCGGTTTTCACCATGCAACCCACCAGTTACTTCACCGGCTGCAAAAAGACCTGGAATGATCTCGTTATCCGTAGCGATCACTTCTGTGTTGGTGTTGATCTTCACGCCGCCCATCGTGTGGTGGATACCAGGAGCGATGGCAATGGCATAGTAAGGTCCTGTTGACAAATCGTTGTCCATTGCTGTGCTGCGTCCAAAGGCTTCGTCTTCACCAGCAGCTACACTGCTGTTCCACGTAGCGATCGTGTCAGCAAGCGCTGCTTCAGGCATGTCCAATTCTTTTGCTAATTCTTCGATCGTGTCAGCGGATTTGACTAACCCTTGTTGCTCGTAAAAATCAATGGCTGTCACGCGTTCTTTGACACCTGCATCAAAAACTAACGTTGCTGATTTTTCAGGTAGGGCAATGATCGCTTCAGAGACTTTGTCTCGTGTTTCCATTTCATTGAAGAACCGTTCGCCTTCTTGATTGACCAAGATCGCGCCTTCTCCACGGACAGCTTCAGTGATCAACAGTGATTTAGACTGATCCACTGTTGGGTGGATTTGGATTTGCTCTAAATCAACCGTTTGTCCACCTAATGCTTCGATCATTTTGATCCCATCACCAGTCGAACCCTCTTGGTTCGTTGTCACGTAGTCTGCCAATTCTGGTTTGTATTCGGTGATCATGTCGAAATTGGCACCGAAACCGCCTGTTGTAACGACAACTGCTTTGGCATCAATGGTTTGTTCGGTTCCTTCTACTTCAACGGTCACCCCGTTGACTTGACCATCTTCTTCATTGATTTCTTTGACATCGGCATTCACAAAAATTGGGATTTCCAATTCATGGATGTTGCGCATCAAGCCATCAACTAAGTATTCCCCAACAGCAGAACCATCCGATGGACGGTGCGTTCTTTTTTCACTCATCCCGCCAGTCGTTGTTAAGTTGTCTAAAGTGATACCCATGGAATCTAACCAATCGATTGCTTCTGCTGAATGATCCACAAAGTAGCGCAACAATTCTTCATCATTGGTGTTGTGACCGCCAGCTAATGTTTCTTCATAAAATAGATCGTTTGAATCTTCGATGCCTTCTGCTTCTTGGAATTTGGTTTCTGAAGCGTTCATTCCTGCTGAAGATTTCAATGTATTCCCACCAGAAATTGGCATTTTTTCTAAAATAACTGGGTTTGCGCCAGCTTCTTTTGCTTGGATCGCAGCGGCCATTCCAGCGCCACCTGCACCGACGATCACGACATCGTAGCTGTCTGCAAGTTCGCTAGGGTCTGTGTATTCTTGACCAGATGCAGCAGAAGTTGCATCTGTTTCTTCATTAGCAGATGAACCAGTACTTGAGCTACTGCTTGTTTGTGAATCAGCGCCACAAGCACTCAAAGTTGCTAACGAGGTTAGGACTAATAGTGTTTGGAAAATTTTCTTCATTGTTTTTATTCCTCCTAAAACTTTTTCCAAATCAAAGACTAACATAGTTGTCATGTTATTTTTAGCTTTTGTTCGAAAAATCACATAATAATTAGAAAAGTTTAATTTATAAAGCGTTTTAGTCGAGATGAAAGGGTTTCTTGGTCATCATAAAAGAGAGTGAATTCGTGAATTTATGGAAATAGAAGAATTGTTGATTCTTTGATTTGTTTGGTATTAATTATAAAGGGAGAAAGCGAAGAGGCTTTGATTAGCCTCTCTTCTGTTATTGAAAAAACGTACGTCACTGAGGTGCCGAGGAATGATCTCTTTTATTAAGAATAAATCAAATGCTTTGCGCTCAAAAGATAGAAAGAAATTGATGGCATCCGTGTTTGTGGGCACCAACTTTTACTCAATAAATAAAGATAGAATCTTAGTTTTCAAGAGTCATTGCCAAGAAACTGTGGTGTTTCTTAAAAAAATCAATAGAACTGTCTTGCAAAACCAATCCTTTCTTGTATAATAAAAATAAGTTAGGTCTACCTAAAAAATAAATAAACTATCCTTAACTATGGAAATGGAGTGAAAATAATGATTACTTTTTCAGAAATATCCGCAGCCTATGATGGCGATCATCAAGTGATCTCGGATTTGTCGTTTCAAGTAGAAAAACCGTCGATCGTAGGGATCATTGGTCCAAATGGGGCAGGGAAGTCGACGCTGATCAAAGCGGCGTTGAAATTGATCCCTTCCAGTGGGAACATGAGTGTCGACAAAAAAGCGTTAAAAGACTTTCAAAAGGAAATTGCCTATGTCGAACAAAAGACCGCGGTTGATTACACGTTTCCGATCACAGTCAAAGAAGTCGTATCTTTAGGGTTGTATCCTAAGATGCGCATGTTCCAAAGGTTGTCGGCAAACGATTGGCAGAAAGTGACAGCCGCTCTGGCAGCGGTAGAAATGGAATCCTTTGCGGAGCGTCAGATTGGGGAATTGTCCGGTGGGCAGTTTCAGCGGGTTTTGATTGCTCGAACGTTGGTGCAGGATGCCAACTATATTTTCCTCGATGAGCCCTTTGTAGGGATCGATGCCACCAGTGAAGCGATCATCGTCGGGCTGTTGCGTAACTTGCGAGATGCTGGCAAGACGATTTTTATCGTTCACCATGATCTGGGGAAAATCACCGAATACTTTGATTACTTGGTTCTGCTCAATCAAACCCTGATTGCTGCGGGCCCAGTCAGTGAAGTCTTTACCGAAAGCAATTTGAAGCAAACATTTGGCGATGCGATCATCGTGAAAGGAGGCGTTTAACATGTTGACAAGCTTTTTTACCAGTTTAAGTAACTATCATTTCTTGCAAAATGCCTTGATCACGGCAGTCGCGATTGGGATCGTGGCAGGGGTGATCGGTTGTTTTATTATCTTACGAGGAATGTCCTTGATGGGGGATGCAATCTCTCATGCGGTTTTACCAGGGGTAGCCTTGTCTTATATCTTCGGCGTTCATTTTTTTGTCGGGGCGATCTTCTTTGGGATCTTGGCTTCCATGATTATTACCTATATCGCCAATAACAGTCTGATCAAAAGCGATACGGCAATCGGTATCACCTTTAGTTCGTTTCTAGCTTTAGGGGTTATCTTGATTGGGGTAGCAAATAGTTCGACTGATTTGTTTCACATTTTGTTTGGGAATGTGCTAGCGGTACAAGATAGCGACAAATGGCTGACGATCGCTATCGCTATCCTTGTGCTGGCAGTGATCATCCTTTTCTTCCGTCCACTGTTGATCACGTCTTTTGATCCGATGATGGCAAAGGCTTTTGGGATGAAAGTGCAAGTCTATCACTACTTATTGATGTTCTTGTTAACTTTGGTTTCAGTGACAGCGATGCAAAGCGTCGGAACGATCTTGATCGTGGCTTTATTAGTCACTCCAGCAGCAACGGCTTATTTATATACAAAACAATTGAAGCATATGATGGTCATCGCAGGGATTTTAGGTGGTTTCGCCTCATTTATCGGCTTGTTTATCGGGTACAGCTTTAATATTGCCGCAGGATCAAGTATTGTTTTGACCGCAGGATCCTTTTTCGTGATCGGTTTCTTGTTCTCACCAAAACAAAAGACCAGTCCAGTCAAACGCTGGTCAGCGACGGCGGTTTTAGCAACGGCAGCTGTAGCTGGTGGCTTCTTTTTGGCACAGCAAAACGGACAGATGGCCCAAACAGAAGGGAAACTTTCAGTAGTAGCGACCAATTCGATCATTGCTGATATTACGGAAAACATTGCCGGTGATCGAATCGATCTTCACAGTATCGTACCAGTGGGGCGTGATCCCCATGAATATGAACCTTTAGTGGAAGATGTTCGAAAAGCGACCGATGCCGATCTTATCCTTTATAACGGCTTGAATCTAGAAACTGGCGGCAATGGCTGGTTTACCAAATTGATGAACAATGCCAATAAGGTAGAAAATGAAGATTACTTTGCCGTCAGTGATGGCGTGGATGTGCTTTATCTTTCTGATGATGAAGACCACAGCAAAGCCGATCCTCATGCATGGTTAAATCTAGAAAACGGTATGATCTATGCCCGCA
>OAUR01000369.1_pt1 | contig 9590 bp, 6 predicted proteins | sample 1476311 | NCBI WGS metagenome assembly OAUR01 (sample SAMEA2580058, study PRJEB22360) | human gut metagenome | biome: human gut; feature: human-associated habitat; material: faeces | place: Denmark | collected 2008/2010 | reverse complement strand
CCTTCGCGCGCAGCCCCTGCGCGACGCCCTGCACGTAGCATTTCTTGGCGGTGGTGCTGGTCAGCGCCTTCACGCCCACCGTGCCCAGCAGAAAGCCCGCGCCCACCAGCAGCCCGCTCTTCTTCTTGAATCCCATCGCTTCGCCTCTCTCTCGTTGGTTCCCCATCCGCGCGCTTCGATTTGAAGTTGCGCGAATCTGACTTATCAAGGATAATGCGGTTGTCGGATAAAGTCAATCATGGTTAACTAGTATCGTCGACATCGAAGCGAAGGAGGTCGGACATGAAGCAGCATCGATTCTGGGCATGGGCGAGCCTCGCCTGCATGGCGCTGGCGCTGTACACGGGACGCAAGCGCGTCTGACGCATCCCGTGGGGAATGCGAGGGGGTTGCCGGGTTCCGCCCGCATCCCCGACGCGGTTCGGGTACCATGAGGAGCATGACGAACAGCACGGCCGCAAGGAGCGTCCCATGAACATCAACAACGTGGTATTCGAGCGATCATTCGGCGTATCGTCTCAGCTCACGCCTTCGACCATGCCCGAGATCGCGTTTGCGGGACGCTCGAACGTGGGCAAGTCGTCGCTGCTGAACAAGCTGTTCAACCGCAAAGGGCTGGCGAAGGTGTCGCAGACGCCGGGCAAGACGGCCACCATCAACTTCTTCTCCTGCGACGGCGTGCGCTTCGTCGACCTGCCGGGCTACGGCTACGCGAAGGTGTCGAAGTCGGACAAGAGCCGCTGGTCGGAGCTCATCGAGGGCTACTTCAACCAGGATCGCGACCTCGCGCTCGTGGTTTCGCTCGTGGACATCCGCCACGAGGCGTCCGACCTCGACGTGAACATGATCGGCTTTTTGCAGGAGGCCGAGCTGCCGTTCGCCGTGGTGCTGACGAAGGCCGACAAGCTCAGCCGTCAGCAGCAGATGAAGCAGAAGGCCGCCCTGAAGAAGCAGCTGAAGCTGGGGGCCGACGTGCCGCTCGTGGTGTGCTCGTCGGAGAAGGGCACCGGCATCGACGAACTGCGCTCGCTCATCAAGAACAGCGTGCGGTAGGCGCTGCCACAGCATGCACCCGAAAGAAAACGGCCCCGAAGGGCCGTTTTCTTTCGCTTGAGGAATCCGGGGCTACGGGCGAACGATGATCATGTCACCCTGCACCGGGCTGATGCACACCGTCTGGCCGAAGGTTGGAGCATGGATCATCTGGCCGTTGCCGATGTAGATACCGCAGTGGCCCCAGCTGGTGGCGATATCGCCAGGTTGAGGATCACCTACCTGCGACATGCCCATGAACGTGTTCGTGGTTCCCCATCGGGAGAAGCTTCCAGTCACGGCATAGCTTACCAGGCCGGAGCAATCGAACGAGCTCGGTCCTACCCCACCCCACGAATATGGCAATCCTATGCAACCGTACGCCCGGTCGACGATAGCATTGCCCGTCACAGGATTGTAGGAGGGTCCGGAAGGCTCGCTCGGAGCGGGCGACGGAGAGGGCGAAGGCGACGGAGAAGGCGAGGGATCGTTGCCCGGAGCAACATTGCCCGAAGCGTTCGCGTTCTCTTGGGCCTGACGCGCAGACGCTTCCACCACGGCTTGGGCCTGAGCTGCATCGGCGGCTGCCTGCGCAGCGCGCTCCTGCTCCAGCAGCTCGGCCGCTTCGGCGCTCAGGCTGTCGTAGGTAGCCTGCATGGCGGACATCGTGGACGCCGCCTCCTGCTTGGAGCGCAGCGCCTCATCGGCCTTCTCGGCGGCTACGCGCTGCTGCTCTGCATAGGCGGCCTGCTGCTCCTGCACTTCGGCACGCAGATCTTTCGTCTGCTGAACGAGATCGGCATCGTTCTCGTTCAAGGTGTTGAGCATATCCCAACCCGTCGAGAACTCCTGGAAGGTGGTGGCGCCCAGCAGCAGGTCGAGGAACGAGCTTCCGCCCGTGCGGTACATGCTGCGCGCACGAGATCCCAATCGGGTTTGAAGGTCGGCGATCTGGCCGTTCGCCTCGTCGATGCGCGCCTGCGCCTCGTCGCGCTTGGCCTCGGCTTCTCTCTGCGCGGCCAAGGCCTCATCGTAGACGACGGAGGTTCGGTTGAGCGTACTCTGCATGCTGTTGAGCGATGCGAGCGCGGCCTGAGCTTCAGCCTGCTTTTCGCTGGCAGTCGGATCGGCGTACGCCAACGAAGGGATCATGAGAGTCGCCGCGAGGGCCGCAGCCACTGCTCCCGCGAACACGCCCTTGCGGGCGCGCATTGCTTGCTGTTGCATGTGGGAACCTCCACCTGCGCTCAGATGCTCGTATACATTGCGAGCTAGTGTATCAGATCGCATGGCTCGCCTACGAAACAGCTTGGAAATCGAACAGGAACATCATACGAACCTCGGGTGAGCCGGGTGCAGCTTCGGAATCCTCGCTTATCCGTTGAAGCCCTCGTCGCGAATGCGCCCCGCGCCGTCGGCGGCCGTCGTGGCCAGCTCGTCGCAGCGCTCGTTCTCGGGATGGCCCGCATGCCCCTTCACCCACACGAACGTCACGTCGTGAGGCTCCTTGGCCGCCAGCAGACGCTTCCACAGATCGTCGTTCTTCACGGGCTGCTTCTGCGCGTTCTTCCAGCCGCGCTTGAGCCAGCCGTCAACCCAATGCTGGTTGAAGGCGTTCACCACGTACTGCGAGTCGGAGTACAACGTGATGGAGCACGGGCGCTTGAGCACTTCGAGACCCGCCACCACAGCCATGAGCTCCATGCGGTTGTTCGTGGTGCGCTCGTAGCCCTGCGACAGCTCCTTCTCGTGGACGGCGCCCTTCGAATCGACGAAGCGCAGCACCGTGCCGTAGCCCCCCGGCCCCGGATTCCCCCGCGCCGCACCGTCGGTGTATATATCTACATGCATGTGGAGGGCCTTTCGCGTCGGAGGGGCAAAACCGGATGGGTATCATACCACGAGAGAGCGGTCGCCATCGAATTCTACGCGTCAGCCCCAGATGAGGTCCATCATCTCCTGGCGGTCGTGGACGCCCATCTTGGCGTAGATATGGGAGACGTGGGTCTTCACGGTGCTGCCTGACAGCACCAGCTCGTCCTGGATGAAGGCGCGCGTGCGGCCCTGGGCCAGAAGCACGAACACCTCGGTCTCGCGCGGCGACAGCGCATAACGTCCCGCCAGCTCGAGACACGTGTCCGACACCGTCTGCACGAGCGGAGCAGCGACCTCGCCCGAAGCGGCATCCTTTCGACTCGGCACGAACCAAACGGCGCACAGCGCAACGACCACGAAAGCGTAGGTTGCCAGCATCACGAGCAACGTGTCCACGATGGCCGCGCGTCCCAACAACAGCACCCAGGCGATGGACGCTCCCGCATAGACCACGCCGGCCACCCCCATGACGCGGTACGACGGCACGTCGAGCACGTCGAGCGCCGTTACCACGACGGTCCAGAACAAGAGGTGCGCGAACAGCTCGTCGATCTGTATGACCACGGTGAGGAACCCGAGCGACGCTCCCGTGGGGTTCGCCTGGATGGCTACGACGAACAAACCCACCAAGATGAGCAGCAGCGCAGGCTGGAATCGGATCGGCAACGCGGCATCGGCCAGGCGCGCGAGCGCGGCGTAGGCGAACACCACGACGCAGACGGCCGGAACGATCATGGCGGTGAGCCACGGCAGCGCCGTGGAGATGTTCGCGTTCGTATCGCCCCACATCCCCAGGTAGCTCACCGAGCGGATAACAGCCAGCACCACCGCCGCAATAGCCAACAGCACGAGCATGGTGCGGCGTTCGGCAGCTGACGTGCGCTCGCGCGTGCGCGGGACGGCCGACACGCCGAACACCGTACGAGCGCGAGAGCCCTCCGAGGCGGAAGCCGCCCTCGAAGGCGCAACGGCATCCGAAACGCCCTCCCCTGCCGCGAGATCGGCACGATCGCGCGCAAGAGCGCATGCCGTTTCGAACAGAAGCGCCGTGGCCACAGGCATGGCGATGGCGACGATCACCTGCACTGCGGGGCTTGCGAACGCGCTGAGCACGAGCAAGACGGGAAGCTTGAGCACCAGACTGCCCGCTATGCTGGCGACGGCGCACACGTAGCCCTGCGTGCGGCTCTCGCGGCGCGAGAGCAGCAGATTTAGGCGCCCCGCCAGCCAGAAGTAGCCCACGCCGGCCACGAACAGGCCGCCCACGGCCAGCGCCCCGGGATCGAAGAAGGTCTGGTGGAACGACATGCCGAAGCACGCCGTGCCGAAGGCCGACAACAGCGGCAGCACGAAGCGCAGCATGCCGTCGGCGCGCTTGAGCGCACGCGGAGCCGTCGCGAACGCCGCCGTGCATAGAAGGATGCCGGCAAGGAAGAACAGGCGCGGATTCGCCCACGCATCCATGCCGGCTGTTGACGACATGAAGCCCAGCGTGTGGCCCATCAACGTGCACCAGACCAGATTGAGCCCCAGCCCGCACGAAGCGAGCACGCCCACCGGATTGATTTGCAGACCGCGGTTGCCCATGATCGGTGATTCCCCAAGCCTCCCCAACATCAGGCCACCGCTCGGCGACCGCCTCTCATTATCGCACGCCCTTCGCACGCCCGCACCCTCAAAAAACGGCGCGTTCGGCCCGAACCGGCAGAATCACCCCGCTCTGCACGGGCATCGGCCAAAGTGTCCGATGCGGAAATCATCGGACGACCCGCGAATCGGATACTTGGGCGATGGCGCGCACGGCAGCCCGCATCCTACGATGGGACGGTCCGCGCGCATCGACGACGCAAGAGGAAGAAGGGAGGGACGCAAACGGCGAAGCGCGAGCGCGCATGGCGGACGACGGGAACCAAGACAAGGAAAGGGGGATGCATGAGGCTCAACAAGAAGGCCATCATCGTGGCAACCTGCGCGGCCTGCACGCTCGGCCTGGCGGCAGGATGCGCGCCGCAGCAGTCGGAGAACGCAGGCGCCGCCGCTCCGTCCGGGGACGGAGGCGCCGTCCCGCAGGAGCAGAAGCTCACGCCCGAGCAGCAGGCCGTCATCGACGGCGCCGAAGGCACCACGAACGAGGACATCGACGAGAACTACTATCCCGGCAAGGAATACCTCGACAACCTATGGGACCGCTGGGACCAGGTTGCGACCGAATACGCTCCCGAAGTGCGCACCCTGCCGAACGGGCAGATGGTGCAGCGCACGCCCACCGAGTACGAGGTGAACCCCGACGCTTGGCAGATCCAAGCCGGTTCCAACTCGTACAACACCTACTGGCTGGACGCCGACAACCGCGGCTGCGAATCGTGCCATGCCGACATGAACTCGCTGCTGAAGCACCTGCCCTACGAGCACCCGGTTGCCTGGAACGACGAGTTGGACAACAAGACCACGCTGCAGCAGTGCCTGTTCTGCCACTCCTACGCTCCGGGCTACATCGCGAAGCAGTACGAGTTCGGCACGCTCATGCACGCCGTTCACTACGGATCGCGCACGAAGAGCGACTTCGTCAACCAGTATCAGGGCGACTGCATGTCCTGCCACAACGCCACCGAGAACGGTGCGGGCCTGGAGCTGTGGGATCTCACGAAATACGATCGCCTGTGGGGAATCAACGACGTCGAGAACGTGCAGGGCGATTTCAAGATCGATCAAGAGAGGACGCAGGGCCAGAGCGGCGTGTTCTCGTACGACTGGATGCACGCCTACTACGACAACATGCGCCACGGCGCGGGCGTGAACGGCCTCGACCTGGAGATGCCGCAAAGCCTGTTCGACGAATGGACCATCACCGTTGACGGCAACGTGAACGCCGAGTACACGGCCACGCTGCCCGAGCTCATCAAAGAAGCCGAGGCCGACGGCGCCGTGATCACGAAGACCTCGAAGATGGTGTGCAACTGGAACCCGGTGGGAGGCGGCGGAGTCACGAACACCGAGATAACCGGCATTCCCGTGAGCTGGCTCGTCGAAAAGGCGGGCGGCTACAAGGACGGCACGACGGGCGTGAAGGCGCTGCGCGCCGACGGCAGCTCCAAACGCGCCTTCCCCGTGGACAAGGTCGACTCCGACGAGGCGCTGCTGGTGTACAAGATCGGCGGCGAGTACCTCGACGCGACGCGCGGCTATCCGTGCACGAACTGGGTGGAAGGCGTGGACGCGCAGATCAACTCGAAGCAGATCGACACCTACCACGTCACCGACGAGGACATCGACTACACCGACAAGTGGGCCGGCAACCCGAACGGATGGCAGAACGAGGACGACGTTCCCATGAACAAGCCCAACGCCACCATCCTCGGCGTGCCCGACGGCCTGCTCGTGCAGAACGGCCAGCCCTACGAATTCACCGGCTACGTGGACGGCTACGACGAGAAGATCGCAAGCGTCGAGTTCTCCCTTGACCGCGGAGAAACGTGGACGAAGTACGATATCGGCGACATGGATCGCAACAAGATGGTGTGGTGGAGCTTCACCTACAAGCCCGAACTGGAAGGCGCGTACTGCCTGACCGTTCGCGCCACCACCGAAAGCGGCATGACGAGCTTCGAGACCCAGACCGTCATGTTCAACGCGAAGGACAAGATGCCCAACCCCGAGGACACGACCGTGCTGGAAAGCGCATCGCTGATCCCTCCGAAGGTCGCGGCGGCATCTGACGAGAAGAGCGAGTAGGAGGACGCCATGGCTTACAACCCCAAGAAGATCGCGGGCGGCGTGGCCGGCGGCGCGCTGCTGATGTTCGGAGCAGTGGGCGGTATCGGCGCTACGGCCGGACTACCGCAGACCGCCGACGCGGACCCGATCGCCACGACGCATGCCGTGGGAGACAACGTCGTGACCGCACAATGGTTCAACGAGGACGACGTGTCCTACGTCTCCGTGGCCAACGCCCAGGGAGCGTTCACCTTCAACCAGGAAGGCGTCACCCCCAACGACGAGCTGTTCAACGTGTTCGGAACAGCGCTGACCAGCATGTGCTCGAAGCCTGCCACCGAGCTCGTCGACGTGGAGGGCGGCGTGGCCAACTTCTACGTGAACGTGGGCGGCAACATCAAGAAGAACTTCACCATCGACGTGCGCGACCTGGCCGAAGATGCCAACCAGGAGACGATGATGGCGTGCTCGTGCGCCACCGGATCGCCCTTCGGCCAGGCGGCCGTCATGGGCGTGCCGCTGTCGGCCGTGGTGGAGATGGCCGACCTGGAAGACGGCGTGAACACCATCACCGCCTACGGCGCCGACGGCTTCGGCCAGCCGCTGCCCTTGCGCTACGCGCTGGAGAAGAACGCGCTTCTGGCGTACCAGGTGAACGGCCAGGAGCTGGAGGCGGCCACCGGGTCGAGCCTGCAGCTGTGGATGCCCGAGACCGTGGCGCGCTACTTCACGCGCGACATCGTGAACATCGAGCTGACGCAGGAGGATGCGGAGCCCGACGTGCAGCAGGTGGACCCGTGCTACCGCAACAAGATCAACATCATGAACTACTCCGACGACTGCGTGTTCAAGGCAGGCGACGAGATCACGTTCGAAGGCGTGGCCGACGATCTGGGAAGCCCCATCGCCGCCATCGAGTTCTCATTCGACAACGGCCGCACATGGACGTCGTGCGACACCGACGGCGCCACGGCCGACAAGTGGGTGAACTGGCAGTTCACCACGTCGTTCGAGGAAAAGGGCGACTACCGCATGACCGTGCGCGCGAAAACCGCCGACGGCATGGTGTCCCCGCTTGCGGCGACGCTGCTGTTCGAAGTGGCCTAAACCCTTCGCAGCACGCAACCTCGAGCCAACCGAAAACGCCCGTCCGCGAAATGCGGGCGGGCGTTTTCATGTTGCGTCCCACACCGTCGCGAGCGTCCATGCGGGCGAACGGCAGCACCCAGTGCGTCAAGAGGACGGGTGCTTTGACACGTTGGAACCCTGACGTGTCAAATCCGACATAGAGCGAGGCGGAGCTGGGCGCAAAACGGGTCCCATGACAAATTCGGCGGCCGGATCGGACGTCGGCGGCGACGCAAGATTTTCACCACCTGGGATTATACGGTTTGGCGAAGCCTACCGGCACGTCGAAACTGCTTCGAGATTGTCATGGAACCCTCTTTGCGCCCAGCCCGGCAACCTGCTCCGCCCCTCGGCTGTCGGACCACGCAACGGCCGCGCACGTTTTCGCCGGCTCGCGTGCAGCAAAAACGCCGGTTTGGCAGCCTCGACTCCGCGACTGGTGAAGAGCAGCGACAAAACTCCAGATGGCGCTCGGTCGCATTCCGCAAAACAACGCTCCCGAACCCGAGAAGAAGGCGTCCGAACGGGCCGGTGCTGCCAAACCGGCGTTTTTGCTGCACGCAATCCACCCATAGCTGCGCACGCGTCGAACCACCCGTCCCTCCCTAACGCACGTCAACCGAAAGCGCCCGCCCGCATTCCGCGGACGGGCGCTCTTCATCCCGAAAACATCCCCGTTGAAGGCCCGCCCCCTGTCGGGACGTTACTTGTACTGGCTCGGGTGCTTCGCGAAGAAGTCGAAGCGCGGGGGCAGCTCGCGGATGCGGTGGCGGGCTTCAGTGATCTCGCCGGCGCTGCACAGCTCGTCCATGTTCTCGAAGTCGTAGTTCCAGCTGAAGAAGTCGTCGAACTCGAAGCTGAGGTAGTCGCAGATCTTCTCGGCGCCCGCCGGCACCACGGGGTGCATGAGCAGCGTCGCCATGCGCAGCAGGAAGAACGAGTCCACGAGCACCTGGCGGCGCAGCTCGTCGTCGCCCGTGTTCTCGACCTCGCGGATGCCGTCCGACCAGCGCTTGTTCGCCCAGCGGATGAACTCGTCCATGATGGACATGATGGTGTGCAGTTCCACGCGGTGCATCGTCTCGTCGTAGGCGCGCAGCACCTCGTGCACCTTCGCTACCACGTCCTCGGACGCATCGCCCAGCGGCATATAGCCCTCGAAGTTCTTCTGCGCCTCGTAGAAGCAGCTGCGGGCCAAGCGGTTGAACACGTTCGTCAGCAGCGCGCCCTCTTTCAGCACCGGGTCGGCCACGCGCGTGTCCGCAAGCTCCTCGGGGGTGGCCAAAAACGGCTTGGGCTTGAAGCCCACCGACTTCTGGTCGAGGCCGAGCGCCAGGAAGTGCGCGCGCAGCTGCTCGACGGTGTAGTAGTCCAGCAGCTCGTCGGCCGTGGGCGGCTTCACCGAGCCCGACGACGAGGCCTTCTTGTCGCCGAACAGGATGTGATGGTTCGCCACGAGGGTGGTCTGGCGGATGGGATGCTCGGTCACGCCGGGCGTCAGGATGTCGCCAGGGCGCAGCGCCTCGATGAGCGCGGGCTGCGCAACCCCGTAGAAGTACAGGTTGTCCTGGCCGATGAACTGGTACACCTCGGCGTCCTCCGAGCACCAGAAATCGCGCCAGCTGCCGCGCGGCAGGCCCATCTTGTCGTTGACGGCCATGGTGAACGACATGGGCGCCCACAGGCTCTCGGGCCAGCACCACACCGTGAGGCCTTCCAGCCCGTCGATGACCGGCGCCTTCACGCCCCACTCGATGTTGCCCGTGATGCGGAACGGCACGAGCGCCTTGCCCGTGCGGAAGCGGATGCCCGCCCGCCCCAGCACCTCGCGCGCCGCGTCG
>OAUR01000366.1_pt1 | contig 9627 bp, 11 predicted proteins | sample 1476311 | NCBI WGS metagenome assembly OAUR01 (sample SAMEA2580058, study PRJEB22360) | human gut metagenome | biome: human gut; feature: human-associated habitat; material: faeces | place: Denmark | collected 2008/2010 | reverse complement strand
TAATAGACTAATAAAAAAAATTAAAATGAAATACCATTCAACAAATATATTTTGTCCTAATTGGATGGTAACATTAGCCATCAATGCTAATGCTGCCGCATTTATACCAATTAACATTTTGGAAAATGTATTGGATTGTTTAAGCTTGGAAAATAGTGGTGCTAATATAAGAACCAGTAGAAACGATGGTAAAAAAATCCCTACTGTAGCTACCAAAGCACCTGGGATATCGAAAAGTAAATATCCAATAAAAGTTGCTGTAGTAAATACAGGCCCAGGAGTAAATTCGCCTACAGATATGGCATCTATCATTTGAACTTGGGTCAATACTTGTAACTTATCAACAAATTCTGATTGGATAAACGCAAGTAATACATAGCCACTACCATATAAAAGTAAACCTATTTTCAGGAAAGTTAAAAATAAAATTGAGAGACTAAATGGCTCTATGACATAATTTTTAAAATTCCAATCTTTTTTTATTAATAGTAAGAGTATTGCGGCAACTATTAACACAGTGAGTTCCGAAGCACCAAAAACAACCAAAAGCAGAGACAGGCAAAAAACAATAAATGTAGACATATCTTTTATAGCTGTTTTAAAAAGCTTTATTAGAGCTGCTACAATAATTGCTACAATGACAGGCTTTATATACTCCATAATTGTTTGAACTCTAGGAAGGTCTCCATATAATTTATAAAAGTGCCCTATAATCATTACAATGACCATTGCTGGTAAAATAAATGAAATACCTGCTAAAAATAATCCCCATTTTCCAGCACGCCGATGACCTAATATAATTGCCATCTCTGTAGAGTTTGGACCAGGAATCAAGTTAGTAAATCCTAATAAATCTAGAAACTCTTCCTTAGACATCCATTGCCTTTTATCCACGACTTCTTCTTCCATCATAGCGATATGAGCAGCTGGTCCACCAAAAGCAAAGAACCCAAGTTTTGAGAACACTTTAACAATCTCGATGTATTTATTTTCTTCCATAAGCCCTCCAATAGCATGAGAAATATTAAGTTATGTGCATGATTTGTTATATCAATGATTGGTTTCAGTTTAGTAGATCTTTACTTTCCAATAAATAGTTTAGAAAAGGACGCAAAGAGAAAAATAGAACTTTCTCTTTGCGTCCTTTGATGAAACCTTCTGAAAAACGATAAATATATTGTCATTACAGTAGATTTACTCACCTATAAATATAAAAGCAACATATAAAAAGAAGACTTCCCCAATCTGCTTTCTCCGCTACTCTTTTAATGAGACACACTAGAAAATTTTAGAACAATTATTTATATATAGCAAGTAAAATGCCCTTGTTAAACAATACTATTTTAATGAACCGTCCAAGAGATCTTGATCAAGCCAAAATCATGTTTAATTGCATAATAAATCAAGAATAAACAACAACTGTGTTTCTACCTCTTTTTTTTGCAGCATACAGCGCTTGATCAGCCTGATTGATGAGTTCATATACATCTAAAGAAGAATCATACTTAGAAATGCCAGCAGAAAAATAAAGCGTAATCTTTCTTTCCCCTCCAATATTCAACTTATTTTTTAATAAGAATGCCTGAAATCTTAATATAGTCTTTTGAACAGACTTTAATGTACTGTCTTTGAAAATAACTAAAAATTCTTCGCCTCCATATCTATAAACCTCTACTTGATCTTGGTGTGCTTCACTAAGAAAAGTTGTTATTTTTTTTGAAAAGAATATTAAAGCACGATTTCCTGTAATGTGTCCATAGTGATCATTAATTCTTTTAAAATGATCTAAATCCATCATAATAAAAATAAGCTTTTCCTTTTCAACATCTGTCATACTATCTACGTCTTCATTTAAGCTTCTAATATTTTTAACTTTCGTCAATTCATCGTAGTTTCTCTCAATAAGTTTTCTATTTATATCTTTTAAGAATTATTTTTGAGTACTTAGATAGTATTGCCAAGAAATACAAATAATTATAGCCCCTATAAACAAAGATAGATATTCCCAAAAAGTAAGTTTATATTCAAAAAAGAGCATAGAATTCAATCCAGCCATCATTAGAGTAATTAAAACAAAAAATATATAAAACGGTATCTGTATTTTATATTTATAAAAGGTTTTTTTAATTACGAAACTAAAAGTGAATGCCAGTATACTTAGAACTAGAATACTAAGTAATGTCTTGATATCAATAATACTTATTACGATAGTCCGATAAACACCATCATTAGAGCCAATAAAAGAAAATAATTTTTCATTTTGAATGAGTTAAAGTATAAGATAAATAAAGGTAATGTATATTCATAATAAACATACCCCACATTATTTATCGAAAAAGTTATGATAAAATACATTTGCGATACAAATAATATTAAACCAATAATTATTTTAAAAGAATATCGTAAATGGAGTTTCTTAAAATTTTTTACAAATAAATCATAGGAAATAAGTAAGCTAATTACTATAATTGAATACAATATTACACAAAGCAAATGTAAAAGTCCCATAGACATTTCTCCATTTCTTTTTTACTGTATACCAAGACTATAAGTATGAGACTTTACCTTTTCATTCCAACTATATAAATTTATTTTGCATATCTTTTTGCTTCTCTTATTTTATCTAGAATAAAACTTGTTTGACTATAATCAGTTAGTTCACGTATTACTTTTTTCACCGTACGATCAACAGCGCAAATACCAAACATATCAGAATAGAAGTCAGTTATTGATTTGATTGGACTAAACAATTTTTCTGATAATTCAGTTTTTTTTGAGTAATTCATTTCTAAGTACCCTTTGTCTACTAGCCGATCAATAACTAAATAAGCTGTATTCAGCTTAAATTCTGGGTATTTTTTTACAAAGTTACGTTTTGTTATCCCTCCCTCGCATTCATATAATGAAATCAAAACTCGGTATTCAATTTTAGTTAAATCTACCATCTTCAATTTCACCTCTAGTAGTCCATAATATATAAAAAAATGAAGCTTGAAAAAAATACAAATGTTACATCAAACCTCAAAATAAGTTTCTTCCTAATTATTCCAATATTTAGAATTCTATCATAATTTTTGTATCGTTTCACAAACTTCTTGATAGTTTTTATTTCCTCCGGATAAATTATAAACTTGTTTAAATCCTTTGTTCAGTAAAATATTTTGTGCTGCATTTCCAGTAACGCCTTTATTACAATAAGTTACTGTCACACATTCTTTATCCAATTCCTCATATCGATCTCTTAACTCAGCTAAAGGTATGTGAATTGCTCCCTCAACTTTCGAAGTTTCAAACTGTTTTCTTGATCTGGTATCAATAATTTGTAATTTTTCGCCGTTATCAATTCTTCTCAATAGCTCTATAGGGGTCATTAACGGGGTATCATTATTTATATCGTTGTTCAAAGCCATCCCAGTATAATGAATGGGATCTTTTGTTGTAGAAAAAGGTGGAGCATATGCTAAATCCAAGTGAAATAAATCTTCAGCAGCTGCGCCAAATGAAATAGCAGTTGCAAGCACATCGATCCGCTTATCTACCCCATCATAACCTATGATTTGAGCCCCAAGTATCTTCCCATTTTCTTTATTTGCGATTGCTTTGATCACCATTTCTTTACCATTCATATAGTCCGGCTTATTAGGTTTAATATTATATAAAGTAGTAATAGCTATATTATTTGCTAAAGCATCTTTTTCTGTGAGACCAGTTTGAGCAATTGTTAAATCAAAGAATCGTAAAATACCAGTTCCTAAGATTCCCTTGTGTCGTAGATTGCCACCTGTAATAACATCTCCTGCGATCCTTCCCATTTTATTGGCTGTTGAAGCTAAAGGTCGATAAATTGGTCGCCTAGTTATGCGATCAAAACTTTCTGCAATATCACCTACAGCATAAACATTTGGAAAATTGGTTTCTAACTTATCGTTTACTTCTATAGCTCCGGTAATTCCTAATTTAATTCCCATGGATTTTGCTAATGCGATGTTCGGCTTTACTCCGGTAGCTAATACAAAAATATCTGCCGAAAAGATAGTTCCTTTAGCCGTTTCAATAGACTTCAGACTACCATCACCGTTAACTTTTCTGACGGTTTCTTCAGGGAAAAAGGCAATGTTTTTCCTTTTCATTTCATTAATGATTCTTGAAGACATGTCCCAGTCTAAATGGGACATGGGATATTTACTTCGTTGAAGTAACGAGACCTCAAGACCTAGTCTCTGTAACTGCTCGGCCATTTCTAAACCAATATATCCAGCACCAATGACAACTGCTTTTTTTGGCTCGTTTTCATCTACAAACTTCTTGATACTTTTCCCACTCGAAATATTTTTCACCTGAAAAACATTCTCAAAATGTCTATTAACAAATATTTCTGGGGTATTATAAACCGATCCTGTGGCCAACACTAAAACATCAAAATTATTGGTAAATGATTTTTTTGTAATTAGATTGATTCCGTGCACCAATTTTTTATCATAGTCAACCTGAGTTATTTCATGAGAGGTATGAATATCTACGTCGTACCTTTTTTTAAACCATTCAGCATTACGAGGCGTCAGTTCATCAAAGTTTTCCACTTCTCCCCCCACTGCATATGGAATCCCACAAACTGCGTAAGACACATCCATATCTTTATCATACAAAACAATCTCTGCATCTTCAGTATTTCTTCTTGCTTTTGCAGCGACACTTGTTCCAGCAGCGACAGATCCAATAATGATGATTTTCATTTCTCCACACCTATCCTTTATACGTTCTTGATTTCACTCAAAGATTCCGGATTTATGAACCAGTCTTTTGTTTTATTAGAAACCTTAACTAAAAGTAACATAACTGGCACTTCCACAAGTACGCCTACGACTGTTGCTAAAGTTGCTCCCGACTGTAATCCAAAAAGTGATATTGATACCGCTACTGCCAACTCAAAAAAGTTACTTGCTCCTATCATTCCAGCAGGAGAAGCAATATTGTGTGGCAACTTCCAAAATCTTGACAAACTATAAGCAATTGTAAATATTAAAATCGTTTGAATCGTTAAAGGAATTGCGATCAATAAAATATGCAATGGATTGGAAATAATTCTTTCACCTTGGAAGGAGAAAATAATGATCAGAGTTAGTAATAAACCAATAATCGTCACTGAATCAAATTTCTTCAAGAAGACATTTTCAAAATAGGTTAAACCTCTTTTTTTTATGATCAACACTCGAGTAATGAAGCCTAAAAACAGTGGGACAACTACAAATAGAACAGTTGACAGTAATAAAGTGGCTAAAGGGACACTTACATTATCAACGCCTAGCAAAAAAGCAACAATAGGTGCAAATAATACTAGGATAATTAAATCGTTGATTGCGACTTGAACCAAAGTATAGGCAGAGTCACCTTTTGTTAGGTAGCTCCACACAAAAACCATCGCTGTACATGGTGCAGCTCCTAGAATAACCGCACCAGCGACGTATTCTTTTGCTAGTTCTATTGGAATCAATTGTTGGAAAATCACATAAAAAAAGAGTGCTGAAATGCCATACATCGTAAACGGTTTAATAAGCCAATTAGTAACGCACGTGATAACTAATCCCTTAGGTTTTTTAGCAGCACGAACAATACTGGTAAAATCAATTTTTAACATCATAGGATAAATCATCAACCATATCAAAATAGCCGTTGGAATTGAGACCTGAAAATACTCAAATTGACTTAATGTATCAGGGATAGCTGGAGCAAACTGTCCAATCAATATTCCGATTATCATACACAAAATTACCCATAGAGTTAAATACTTTTCAAAAAAGCCTAACCCTTCAGCTTTAACTTTTGATTTCATTTTTACTTTCCTCCTACTTAGATTCTTCTTTTACTTTGCATACACAGTTGTCTTCATTATTTACAAGTAATTGTTGAATAGATTCCATAAATTCTACAACAAATTCTTCCCTCAATGAATAATGGTGCCATTGCCCTTTTTTACTTACACAAACGACACCCGCTTTTTCAAGTACTTTCATATGATGAGAAAGTGTAGGCTGCGTAAAATCAAAATATTCAAGTAAATCACATGCACACAAACTACCGCAAGAAAGCACATCTACTATTTTCATACGATTTGGATTCGCTAGAGATTTTAATACTAATGAAAGAGATTCATAATTCATTTTTCGACCCTCCTTATATAAATGGTTGTCTATATATATAATATAGACAACCATCTATATAAGGTCAAGTTGTTTACTCATAATTTCTAAGTAAATAGGAATTAATAGCATAGTTAGTACTCTCACTGTAGGTTAATTTAGCATAGAAAAACTGTTAAAGAATATTCTATCTTGAACTCTTTTATAGTTATAGCAATCAAAGAGAGCTCATAAACCCTTAAGTTTCTGACCCTTTTGTATTAAACTTGAAAATAGAAAACCATATTATTCTCATCTATTTTTGTCTTAGCGGCACAATAAATCGACAATATCAAGAGCACCCTATCCTAACAAAAAAGAGAACAATAATTGTCCTCTTTCTAATTAGATCTTTATAAATGTAATTAAAGCAGCGATTCCTGTTAGGACTGCAGGGACGAACATTACGTATGTTGATTCAATTACGTATGTATCTACAAGGTATCCTTGCATTACAGAAAATGCAAGAACTGAAATGATATTCAATATAGTAATTATATAAAGTAAGTAATTTTTATATTTTTCTCGATTATTATCCTTTTTATAGACTATAAGTAACAAAAACACTTGTAGCAAAAATGGGACAACAGTAAGAAAAAAAACGATATTTTCTAACATCAAATCAACCTCTATTCTAAAAAATTATTTATGCTACCAATTTGATCGGTATAAGATAAGTGCTCTTTAGTTTTCATATTTACTGTAGTTGGAACTTCGGTTATCTCTAACTCATTAATATACCATAAAGTAGAAGGATTAGTTTCTTTTGTGTCCGTATCTATAATCAAGAATTTTTTATCTTCATATTGAGAAGATAAAAATAGTTTAGGAGCAAATGCATTGCAATACGGACAAGATTCTCTTGTAAATAGTACATAGTCAAAGTTATTAATATCTGATTTAGTAGTCACTGAAGTTTTTGCAGAGATTTCTTTTTCATAATAACTATATGAAAATACTGATCCAGAGGTCAACTGATTTTTAAACAAAAATAATACAAGCAAAATCGAGATCAAAGCAAAAATACTTGAAATAACTTTAATTACTATTCTCATTAAGGATTACATGCCTTTGCAACAGTAGCAGCATAGCTAACATCTGGTCTCCACGGCTCAATATTCCATGGAGTTTTCATACCACTGGCCCATTGTGCATGACACAAATATTGATCTAGCATACCATTTGTGTTTTTCCAATTCTTATCATTTTTATGTTTAGGCAATAATTTGTTCCAAGCGTTACCAATATGTGCAGCTCCTCCATTTCCTGAAGGAAGCTTTTTGGTTAATATAGCCTTAGGAGTTATACTCAAAGATACTTTACCATCTCTAGTGATCCATTTTACCGAAGAAAAATAATCTGAATGACTGTAATCACTTACCGCTTTTGCTAATGCTTGAATTTGTACAGGTTGTGTATAATCTAAAGCCCATGAAACCTCCGATAATACATCATTGTTTTCGACTGCTATTTGAACTTGTTCCTACTTAGGAGATAGTTCCACGGTGTCCTCACTATTAGAGATAGAATCTGCTGATACGATTGATGTGCTACCAATAACAGAACCTAAAATAAGCATTGACCAAATAACTTTTTTCATTTAAAATCCTCCTTTTTTAAAAATATACCATTTCAAATAGTATCTGAAAAACCTTTTATTCCTTGAATAAATTCATCTGAAAGTTTTGTGATATCATGCATTTCTACCTACTGTTTTTTGTCAAAAATTGATTGATAACTTTTTCTGACATGGCCATCGATCTCACAATACCCAACACATCGGTAGCCACCTTGGTCCATCCCTAAACGAAATCCTCCGATTCCTGAAAAGATCTAAAAAGGTGCCCTTATTTTCTGTTGTACCATTTTTCATTGTTCACTCAGTTTCTTCATGCGTATGAAAGGTGTTTCAAGTACCTGATGGATTAAGAATACCGAGAAAATGGTTGTTTATATTTCGGAACAATGGTGGCAATTAGACCTTTTTTAAGAAAGAAAAGTGATCTTTTTTGCCCTCCATGTTCCAGCCGCCTCCACCACTTAAGAGGGCCAAAAAATAGACGTGCAAGGCACGTCTGTAGAGCAAAAGGTTGATATTTCACTGAAATCTTGCTATACTAAATATGTAAAGAGGAGTTGCGCGAACAACTCCCCTACAGCACCGTTTAAGACGGTGGCAGTACTATTATTTAAACGAAAATAACCGTGACCTGCTAAAGTAGACGGTTATTTTTTTTTGTCATTTTTCACTGCTGTTAGGATGCCAAAGATGATCGTTGCGATTAAAGAACCGAAACTAATCATTAGCCCTAATGCTTCAGCTACAGACAAAAGGCTTCTCCTTTCTAAAGAGTGAACACTTACTTTCATAAGCACCACCACCTTTCAAAAGATAGCCACCGTCACAAACTTTACTGTACTCATATTATACCATAACCCACGCTGAAAACCTATATTTATCAAGGTTTTTAGCGTTTTTTTATCAACATTATTTAAGCCAATAAGCTTGTTCCTTCAGTCGCTCCAGCTACCACCACCGCTCCTTCAGAAACCGTGTTGTGGACACAACCCGAAGTGATCAATAGAAAAAAGTACCAACATCAGGCAGAGATCTCTTGTTCTTTTAAAGCTAAAATAGACAAAGCATTCGCAAACTGCAGTAAGCTGGATTGAGAATCATCGACGATCACATTTTTCTGATAATGGATCCGATCGCTCACATGATTGATAATCCGTAGACAAAACGCATCAAAAAAATCTTTCGTCTCCGATCGGTGATTTCTGGTTTATATGGATGGCTAATGGCCGTCACACCCAAAAAAAATAAGTGGTGAAAATAAAGAAACTCTTGTTTGAACTGCTGATTTTCTTGAACAAAGCTAGAGTGTTTGATTTCTGGTATATCTTGGTCTAAGAGCGAATACGTTGAATGGATCGGCGACATCCTCGTCAATCCCATCCTTTCTCTTGAAACAAGATAACTAGAGAACATCGATCCGATCTCTCTTTTGGTTTTATCCCAATCAATCACCTCTTTTTCAGGTAATTCAAATTGGTGAACATCAAATAATCGCACGTTTTTCCTCTTTTCATATTAAAGTAGTCACTGTTCGAGAGACTTTTTTCTTTGATGTTCGCCCTCGTTTACTTGATAGACCAGCTCGGCTGACCGTTTGTTTGTGCTTGATGGTCAAAGACTCTTGAAATTTGCGCACTGTAGTCTCTCTTCAGACGTTCCAACTTTCTTTTTGCTCTTGCTAATCGACTATTGTCTATTTCTTGTCGATTATTGTCCTATTCTTCCATCAAATTTCCCTCCAAAAAAAGACCGGCTTTCGCCGATCTTATTTTTTTTATTCTGCTATTTACTAATTGAAAGTAACTCTAACAATTTTTAAATTGTTCTATCAGTTTCCTTGAAGGTGGTTTACGATCAATTTTCTAAATACTT
>OAUR01000364.1_pt1 | contig 9641 bp, 10 predicted proteins | sample 1476311 | NCBI WGS metagenome assembly OAUR01 (sample SAMEA2580058, study PRJEB22360) | human gut metagenome | biome: human gut; feature: human-associated habitat; material: faeces | place: Denmark | collected 2008/2010 | reverse complement strand
TAGCTGCAACATTGAACATCAAGGAATACCTTGATGCCAACTCTGAGTACTACCTATCAGTCACGTTTACAGCAATTGATGATTCTGAGACCTTTACGAAAGAGATAAAAATGAATCAGACGGATGAGGAAAAAGAAGAGATTCCAGATGAAAACTTGACAGATGAAGACCAAGAGGATGAAAAGCAAGAAGACAATGGCATCGAGGAAAAATCCGAGAGCCGAAAGGAAGAAGCAGAATCTATTTACGACGAGCAAGCAAACTTGGAAGAAGACTCCCTTGATAATGATTCTACCAAACTAGAAGATTCAATCAGTGATGTCGAGGATGAGGCTAGTACTGAGTTATTTTTAGGGGAGAAAACCCAGTACGAGACAGCAACCTTTTTTTCAAAAGAAATGATCATTCAAGAAAAAATATTTAGGCATATATCAGGAAAAACCGCTTATTTGATATGAGCGGTTTTTCTTGTCACACTTCTTCTATTTCTCCCTGAAGAGGATACTACGGAGAGGAGATACGCAATATTGCTTTAAAAAGGAATCTCTCAATAATTGATGACCGATGGAATAAGTAGAAGCAGAACAAAAGAGAGGAACTAGCCCTCTCTTTTTCTTTTTGATTTTAAAATGTAAATGACTGCAGCTGCCAACGCTGCAACGAGAACAAAGATGATCCAGATAAGGATTTGATTATTTGTCTGAACATCGGCAGTGTTCGTTGGACGGTTCTCTTTTTTGAAGTTATCCAGGTCTTCTTTCTCATAAGAAAAAGTAGTCGTGATCGCTTTTCTAGTTGTTTCTATAGTTAAACGGTATTCGCCTTCAATAAGTTCACTATCGTCTATTAAAGGGATCTGCATTCTTGATTTGGTTAACGGCGTTAAAAGAACGGAATCTGCTAACTCGCCAGAGGCAATTGTTTCTCCATTTGGATTTATTAGTTCGTAAAGCGCATTGTTCAAGTTGCCTAAAATAGGATTATAGTTGAGGGCATAAAATTGTAGATTTACTGTATCTTGAAGCGCAACAAAGGAGAAGTCTTGATAAATAATATCTTGAATATCCTCATATTCGCTAAAAATTAAGTTGATAAAAATGATAGACTCGTAGGCAGACGCAATACTAATAGAATCTTCAGCTGTTTCAACACCTAATATTTGCTTAAAATTAATTCCACCCATTACAGTACCTTCAAGCTCTATGTCGTCTGGAACATTTAGGGTAATGCTGACACCAACAGATTCATTAGGGGCAATTTCTATTTGATTCTCCTCGTCTATAGCATCTGAAGCGATAGTAACATAATTTGAAAAGTCGTATTTATCATCGAGAAGGTTCTCTGTATTCGAGGTGTACAAAATAGAGGATTCTCTTGAAATAGCAGTTGAAGAAAAGGGAGTGACCGCTATTGATGAATCACCAGCTCCAATGTTTTCCAGTTTAATTTCAAATGTATACTTTTTATCAACATCAGAAGGAAAAGTAAGAGTATTTCTTGATGTTTCATATTCGGTATCACTAAGTGATAGTTTTAAAGTATTCGTCGTCTCATTCGCTGTTGCAATACTTATATTTATATTTGCGATTATTGTCAATATGAGGAAGAACACAGAAACTCTTAGAAAAGAGTCTCTGTGTTTTGATATTTTATCCATATGCTATCCTTTTTTTTAAATTAAAATGTATCGCCATTGCCAGTGTCAGGAGTATCTGATGCAATAACTGTGATAGTAGGCGTGCCTTCGTCTAGCAAAGCAGTTTCACGATTGAATGTGAAGTTAACGGACGCGCCTTCTGTTGAACGAGCGATAGGGTCTGCAGTTATTGCTGGCAAAGAGATTTCTTTCAGTGAATCTGAGAAGTAGATACCATCAGATTCAGAAGAAACTCTAATGGTAACGCTCATAGGGACACGAGTCAAGTTTGTTAATATTCCACCAACGTTTTCAATAGTTCCTTCCTGAGTTCCATCCAATAAGGCGTCACTAATTTCGAATTCATTTAAAGTCAAGGTGTTAAATTTAAAGCTAGCACCATTTTCTGGTTCGGTGATAGTAACAGCGATTGGGGGAGCGGTAACCGGGTCTCCAATAGTCGCTGACGCAGTGATTCCTCCTACTAGTAGTAAAGATGTTGCCAATGTAGTACCCAAAATAACTTTTTTCATAATAAAACCTCACTTTAATTTTTGCAGATGATTTACTGCTTAAATAAAGTATACAATGATGGTGTATTATGTTATTATCCGTTTTTTCGCTATTTTTAATGAAAAAGTAGAAAGCATTTTATTAATCTGATTTTTTTATACAATAATTTAATTAAATATTCTAGTGGTCAAATGATGCTGATTATCAAGTCGACCTATCTTTCTGTCTATGAATTATCAATTCGGTAATAATCACTATGAAAGTAAATTTGTTGCAGGGTTATATTTTGGCTTTTATTTTAAGTCAAAGTCTTCTCAGAGTTGAAAGAATTGTCGTTCCAACTAGGATTGGACCTAAAAAGAAATATAATATTATTCGTAGTCTCTGAGAATTTTTTTTGGGTCAGTAGTATCAGTAAAAGTAGTTCTGAAAATTCATGTCTGATATTTCTTCAGTGAACACCTGCAATTCAATAGAAACCAACTTTCTATCATTTTTAAGAAACTTTTTTGGAAGTAGCTTTACGCATATGAACAGTTGAGTAGGGTGGGGATTGAAAAGTATGATTCTATTTATGCGTTCCTATTGGATAGGTATATCGAAGTTACTTATGAAAAATATCAATTAACGTTTTCATTCAATTAGTAATCTGCACCTACAATTCTTCTAGCTTCAAGCGACAGAGACATCAAGGGGTACTCTTGTGTTAATAAACGTTCATGTTTGTTTCATTATAAAGAAATCTCAAAAAACTAACTGTGTGGGATGGCTATCTCATGAACCATAGATTTTAATAGGAAGCATCATTTTTTAGAAATACACAATCAGACTCTTTGAAGAAAGCTTTGAAAGAGTTTTTTTGTCTTTCTCAATTTTATGAAGTTGCCACTTGTTTCTAATCGTCAGGTCTTTTAGTCAGTAGAAAGAAAAAGAGTGACAATGATTATTTTATTTGTAGTTTTTTTGAAAAAAAGACGATAAAAATCAGCTGGTTCTTACTATATCCTTAATAGCAGAGGATCAAAGTTCTTTTAAGGAGTGAATCAAAATGCTGCAAACCAGAATAAATTTCAGTGGAAAAAAGAATGCTACCATGTTGACTGTGCGCTTTTTCAGCAACAAGACGAACACGATTTTAGAGAGAAATTTAATTGTGGATCAAGAGGATGATCGTCAATCGGTTCTTGACTACTTAGCAGAATCACTAGGGGAAATCAACATCTTGCAATACTCTTCGAAAAACGTTTTGTGTATCGCTGAACGTTCAAGGCTAGAAAAAGCAGGAGGCACGCATCGATTGGAACATTTTTGGGGAGATGTCATCAGTTATATCGTTGAGTGCGTGGATAAATCTGGTATTCATTATGATTTGCATGTCATTGGCAATGTTGATTCGGATGATGAAGAAATTATGCGGGCAATTAATGAGATGAGTGATGAATTGTCGATCATCAACATTTATGAATACAAAGATTGCTGGCTAAAAAGAGAAGATATTTTATTACAAGCTCTTTGAAATGAACTTGATTCCTCAAAGAAGTTTGTCCAGCTAGAAAATGATTTTACTCTCCAAGTCACTTACCAATCAATGAAAGAATACGAATTTTTTCAAAGTCTATGGAAACCGCTAATTCCCAGGATCTTTTTAATGGTTTCCAACACTTTTTTGTTACAAAAGGTAAGAATCGTTTCACAAGTTTTTCTCACCCGTTCTGTTTTAAGAAGCGGGAATTTTTCTGAAGTTTTTATTAAAATTGTCCGTTTAATGAAAAAAGAGGCTCAAATTTAAGTTTATTTTACTATAATTGGAAACTAGGATACTTTTTAAATAAGGCGGGTAAAAAATTTTGGAGTATATAGAAAAGTTGTATAGGTTTTATTTAACCAAAAAACAGGTAGATAAATTAACTATTATTAGAAATATCATTTTGGAGAAGCAGCTGTCTCTTGATAAAATATGTGAAACGATAAACAAATCTTTGTATCAGGTGAAAATATTGATCAATGAAATCGCCGAAGATATGAGAGAGTTTACGACCTTTGACGAGTCTATTTTTTTGTTGAAAAAGAGAACCGTTTATTTGTCACGAGAATTAAACGAAGAACAAAGCTTGCATATTTTTGTGAATCTAAAGAAGAAGTATTTCTTAGAATCTCCTTACTATCGTCTATTATCCTATTTGTTAAGAAAAAGAAAGACCCGTATGGTGGACATCTCAGAAGAATTGATTTTTAGTATTTCTTATTGTTATAAATTGATCAGCTATCTGAAAAAAATGCTGGTTATCCAAAATGTCCCGATTACTATCAATAACAATACAGATTCCATTGATCTGACAGGGGCAGAGCCTTGTGTGCGGATGTACCATTATTTAGTTGAGATCATGGCTTGCAATGTTTACATCAATCAGCGCACCCGTGCAAGCGTTGAATTAGCTGCGAAAGAATATGAGCCGTTGAAAACTACAAAAGTGAAGCACGACATTATGTTTTCAATCATTGAGAATGCGGTGTTGAGGGGCTATATCGTCAATGAATTAGACGAAGCTTCCATCGCTATTTATGAGCAAATCAAGCAACTCAATGGGGAAAAGCAAGTGATCAAGCTGCTGCCGATCAGAAGTCAGCAAGATATCGAGAAAGAACAGATTTTTTATCATTTCTGGGTTTTTCTCTTCATACCTGAAACGATCTCGAATCAAGAGAAACTTCTTTTGGGGAAACAGCTGCGAAACCTCTCGGGGAATCCATTGGTCGAATTTTCTGCCGATGTTGTGGCTGTCTTGTCGCAAAAGTATGATCTTTCCAAAGCGATCGAAGCGTTTCTTACCTATGAATTAGTGATGAATACATGGGGCTGTCTTCATCTCTTTTTGGATAGTTTTGTGTCTACTGAAGATTTGTCCTCTACGAACGAACGCGTATTAGAGGTGGAGGAGCTGATTGCGACCGTCTTGCAGCGCCATTCGTTTGTAATAGAAAAAGAAGCCCTTTTCTTAAGGAAAATCGCTCAGATTACAGCATCTTATTTACCTATCCAAAAAGAGGAACCGATTCGCATTGGTATTTCTCTTTTGAACCACCCAGAATATATTCCGGTCATTAAGAACAAACTATTGAAAATTTACAATGAAAATGTGATTCACTTTAGTTCGAACTTAGGAGACTCAGACATACTGGTTTCTGATGGCGTGCTGATCCATAATGAGTCACAGAAATTTACATTTTTTGGCAATGTTCATAGTACCAAGGATTGGCACAATCTACATGTGATGATCCAGTCGATGATTTCTAATAAATATACTTGAAAAAGAGAGCGTAGCGCTCTCTTTTTTTGCTTGACTATCAGGTAGCGTTGGTCGAAGTACTAGGCGAAAGAAGGAGGAGAGAAGACAAAAAAAGATATCTATAAAAGAGGGCTGCGACAGTCACCTTTTATAGATATTTTTTAAACACGTGATTAGGCAAAGCTAACGTGAGGAAGACAACGTTTTTTTGATGGAGATTTCTACCACTTCGGGCATTTGGATCACAGAGATCGTAGCAGGATCATAGGAGCCATCAGGTAATTTTTTCAAGAAGTAATTTTTGATTTCTTCTACTTCCGTCGGGCGAATATTCCGTTTTTTATTGATCAGCAAAATTTCATTGTGGTTCGGCGCTGAGGTAAAGATCACGGTCGTGTCTCCGGCAGTGTAAACCTTTACAAGTTCTGCGTCGGTATTTTCAAGTTGATTCAATACTAGTCGAGAATGGCTGTTTGTAACGTTGATTAATTTCACCAGACTCACCTCACATTCTATGTATTTATTAATAACATTATAGGTCGTTTTTTTTCAAAAGAAAAGCCAGACAACTCGGAATTACCCAATTTTTTGGCAAAACATGGTTGTCTGGCAAAACGAACGGATTGGTCACCGTTTTGACACGTTATTGCTCATCTGTTTCCGATGGTTTTTCGTCTTCAGCAGAAGGTGTTTCTTCAGGAAGTGCAGAGGATTCAGCTGAAGTTACAACGATTTTATCGGAATCCTCCAATTGTGCTTTTAACTGACGGACTTGAGGATGCTCAAGATAATATTCAGCAATCCCGTCTTCGATTTGATCTTGGATGGTCCTGCGCAATGGGCGAGCACCCATCGTTGCGCTGTAACCTAGATCGACCAGTTTTTCTTGCACGTCTTGTGGAACATCGATATGCAATTTTTGATGACTAAGTGTTTGATTGACATCATGCAGCATAAGGGACACGATCGATAACAAGTTTTCCTTGCTAAGTGCCTTGAATTCGATGATCCCGTCAAAGCGATTGAGAAATTCTGGCGTAAAGTAATTGTTCAATTGATTTAACACGGAACGAGTGATGCCTTCACGCGCTGCGCCAAAGCCGACGTTGGCTTCAACTTTGCCAGTTCCAGCATTACTTGTCATGATGATCAAGGTATCTTTAAAGCTGACTGTACGTCCTTGGGCATCCGTCAAACGACCATCATCGAGAATTTGCAAGAACATATGCAATACATCAGGATGGGCTTTTTCCACTTCGTCTAATAAAATCAGGCTATATGGATTCCGACGAACTTTTTCAGTCAATTGACCCGCTTCTTCATAGCCAACGTAACCAGGAGGAGAGCCAATCAGTTTGGATACACTGTGTTTTTCCATGTATTCTGACATATCGAAACGAATCATCGATTCTTCAGAACCAAACATTTCATAGGCTAATTTTTTTGCTAATTCGGTTTTCCCGACACCGGTTGGACCGACGAATAAGAAAGAGCCAATTGGACGGTTTTGTTTGCCTAAACCGACCCGATTTCTGCGGATCGCTTTGGCTACTTTATCGATCGCTTCATCTTGTCCGATAACTTTAGCTTTCAAGTCATCCGCAAGATTTTTCAATTGGGTTTGTTCTTTTTCTTTCAATTCACCAACTGGAATATTCGTCCGTTCTTCAACGATTTGTTCCATGTCTTTTTCGGTAATGACTGGCGTTTCTTCTTCGCTGATTTGGCGTTCCTTCATTTTTTGCAATTTATTGATTTGATCGCGATAGTAAGCAGCTTTTTCGAAATCTTCTTCTCGAGAGGCAGCTTGTTTTTGCTCTTCCGCTTCTTGTAATTTCTTTTCGATCGTTTTTGGATCAACGATTTGGATCGTCAAGTTTTTCTTAGAACCTGTTTCATCTAGTAGATCGATTGCTTTATCAGGCAAGAATCGGTCTTGGATGTATCGGTTAGAAAGGGTAGCGGCAGCTGCGATCGCTTCATCAGTATATTTCACATGATGATAATCTTCATAACGTGGTTGCAAACCTTTTAAGATGCTGATCGTTTCTTCCACAGAAGGTTCATCCACACGTACTGGTTGCAAACGGCGTTCTAAAGCAGCATCTTTTTCGATGATGCGGTATTCATTTAACGTCGTTGCTCCGACCATTTGTAGTTCTCCACGGGCAAGAGCTGGTTTTAAGATGTTTCCAGCATCCATATTTCCGTCGCCAGCTGCACCAGCGCCAACGATTTCATGGACTTCATCAATGAACAAAATCACGTTTTCTGCTTGCTTGATTTCTTCAATCAATTTTTGGATGCGTTCTTCGAATTGGCCACGAATACCTGTGCCTTGAACAAGAGACGCAACGTCCAAACGAATGACTTCTTTGTCCATCAGTTTTTGTGGTACATCGCCATCGACGATTTTTTGGGCTAACCCTTCAACGACGGCAGTTTTCCCAACCCCAGGTTCACCAATAAGCACAGGGTTATTTTTTGTTCGACGATTAAGGATCTCAATCACTCGTTTGATCTCTGAATCACGACCAACGACTGGATCGACTTCGCCATCACGAGCCATTTGGGTAATATTGATACCGTATTCTCCTAACAGACCTGCAGGTGCTTGGTTATTGCGTGGAGGCTGACCGCCGACAAAACCGTTACCGCCGGTTTGGGTCGGAGGGGTTTGTTCATAAGGGGTATTTCCTTGCTGCATCTGGCGAGACATTTGACGAAATAGATCATCAATATTGCCGAATCCAAAAGGATCTTGCGCCATTGCAGCTGCAGCATTCCCAGATTGAGCTTTTAATTTTTGGTAACAACTTTGACAATAATCGAGTTGTTTTCTTTGACCATTGACACTGGCATATAAATGAATAGACGCTTCATTTTTGCCGCAATTTTGACAAAGCATAGATTCACGACCTTTCATATTTGTTCCAACACCCTTATTTTACGGCGCTTTTTTACACTTGTAAAAGAAAAGGGGCTGTGTGCATAGAAACGGTCATCTTCGAGGTAATGTGTTATTGACCTTTACTGACCATAATTCTATTATACTAACTTTTTGTCAGACTGCAAGAATTTTACTCGTAAAAATTTTTGCCGCTCTTTCATTAGCAGAAGCGTCTTTTAAATAAAAAGTAATTCCATTATAATAGAAAGAAAGAGGTGAGAATTGACGATGGAGAACAGAGATTTTGCTTCAGAAATAACGCGTTTGCGCAATGGAGAGATCCAAGAATTGATTGTCCAACAGCCAGAATTCCTGGCGTTTAGAGATGTCTGGCTCCAGTTGGAAGATCGGTCTTCTTTTGTCGGAGAAGCGGGCTTAAATGGGAAGATCATCTACCGTTATGTGCAAGAAAATAAATAGGACATTTATTTCAATCGTTTATTTAAGAGAAAACGGTTGTCTATCGAGAAAAAAAATGGTAATCTTAACAGTTGAAAGGGCGATTTTTTTCGGGTGTCATTGCATGCATGGAAATTTTGCCTTCACACAAAAAAACGTATCATAAAGGAGATTGATCAATATGGAAAAGAAAGATTTTCACGTAGTTGCTGAGACAGGGATTCACGCACGTCCAGCTACATTATTGGTTCAAACAGCAAGCAAATTCAACTCTGATATCAACTTAGAGTACAAAGGTAAATCAGTAAACCTTAAATCAATCATGGGCGTAATGTCATTAGGCGTTGGCCAAGGTTCTGATGTAACTATCACTGCTGAAGGTGCTGACGAAGCAGATGCAATCGCTGCAATCGTAGAAACAATGAAAAAAGAAGGTTTGTCTGAATAATGGTTGAGATGCTAAAAGGAATTGCTGCTAGTGATGGTGTAGCCGTTGCGAAAGCCTACCTGTTAGTACAACCTGATTTATCTTTTTCAAAAGTATCAGTTGAAGATACTGCAGCAGAGGAAGCACGCTTAGATGATGCGTTAGCGAAGTCAACAGCGGAATTACAACAAATCCGTGACAAAGCAGCGCAAACTTTAGGTGAAGCAGAAGCACAAGTATTTGATGCTCATTTAATGGTTCTTTCAGATCCTGAGATGATTGGTCAAATCAAACAAAACGTGACAGATAACAAAGTCAATGCAGAAGCTGCGTTGAAAGAAGTTACTGACATGTATATTGGTATGTTTGAAGCAATGGACGACAATGCTTACATGCAAGAACGGGCAGCTGACATTAAAGATGTCGCAA
>OAUR01000363.1_pt1 | contig 9644 bp, 10 predicted proteins | sample 1476311 | NCBI WGS metagenome assembly OAUR01 (sample SAMEA2580058, study PRJEB22360) | human gut metagenome | biome: human gut; feature: human-associated habitat; material: faeces | place: Denmark | collected 2008/2010 | reverse complement strand
TCGGGAAGATCGATCCGGCAAAAGCGTTTATTTCAGCTGCTTTAGAAAATAAGAAGCACGTTGTGACGGCAAATAAAGACTTGATTGCCACCCATGGACCTGAACTGCTGGCAATCGCTGAAAAAGCCGGGGTGTCTCTTTATTATGAAGCCAGCGTGGGTGGTGGCATTCCGATCTTGCGTACATTGAGCACCCACTATCTGCCTGATACCATCACAGGGATTTTTGGTATCGTCAATGGGACGACCAATTATATGCTGACAAAAATGACGGAAGATGGCATGACCTATGAAGATGCTTTGTCACAAGCCCAAGCAAAAGGTTTTGCCGAATCAGATCCTACTAATGATGTTGACGGTATCGATGCGGCCTATAAAATGGTGATCCTGACCAAATTTGCTTTTGGGAAAACGATCCATGTTGCTGATGTGGCAACAAAAGGCATCCGCGGCTTAGCTGTGGCAGATATTAAGCAGGCACAAGCCTTTGGTTATGAAGTGAAGTTGATCGGTGCAGCACAAAAGACAGTTGACGGTTCCCTTACTGTGTCAGTTGGACCTGTATTAGTGCCGAAAAACCATGCGTTAGCGACGATCCAAAACGAGTTTAATGGCATTTTTATCGAGAGTGAAGGCATCGATCAATCAATGGTTTATGGACCAGGAGCAGGATCGCGACCGACGGCCACCAGCGTGGTAGCGGATTTGACCGTTTTAGCAAAAAATAAAAGCTTTGGGATCGTTGAACCTTTTCTAACTTTTGAAAAAGAAACAGCATTAGCATCTGTAGAAGAAGTCCCTAGCCAGCATTATGTGTCTTTTTCAAGTCAAGAGATCAAAGGGAACGCTCTTCCAGAATGGTTTGCGTTTGAGCAAACGGTGTTCAACGAAGCAGACCAACGAATAGCTGGAATCACCAATCCAATGAGCGAAAAAGAGTTAACAGAAAAACTCGCAACTTATACCGATGCACAAGACATACAAATAATGAAAGTGATGGAGGAATAAACATGTATCAAGGATTATTGCATCAATACAAGGAATATCTGCCAGTCAACGAAAATACACCAGCATTGTCGCTGGCTGAAGGCAACACGCCGTTGATTCCCTTACCAAGCCTTTCCAAGGAATTAGGGATTCAATTGTATGGAAAATACGAAGGGCTGAATCCGACAGGCTCTTTTAAAGACCGAGGGATGGTCATGGCGGTGGCAAAAGCGGTGGAAGAAGGTGCCAAAGCAATCGTCTGTGCATCGACAGGAAATACCAGTGCGGCAGCAGCAGCTTATGCGACCAGAGCGGGGATCAAAGCCTATGTTGTTATTCCAGATGGCAAGATCGCTATGGGAAAATTGGCGCAAGCAATCGTTTATGGAGCCGACATCATTTCGATCCCAGGAAACTTTGATGAAGCGTTAAAAGCAGTACGAGATATTGCAGAAACCGAAGCCGTGGCGCTAGTAAACTCAGTCAATCCTTATCGTTTAGAAGGACAAAAAACAGCGGCCTTTGAAGTATGCGAACAATTAGGACAAGCACCGGATGTTCTTGCGATTCCTGTCGGTAATGCAGGGAATATCTCGGCATATTGGAAAGGGTTCAAAGAATGGCATGAGAAAAAAGGCACCGCGTTGCCAAGAATGCATGGGTTTGAAGCTGAAGGTGCTGCTGCGATCGTCCGTGGGGAAGTCATCGAACAACCAGAAACGATCGCTACAGCGATTCGGATCGGCAATCCAGCCAGCTGGCAGTTGGCAGAAGCTGCTCGTGATGAATCAAATGGACACATCGATGCAGTAACCGATGAGGAAATTTTGAACGCTTACCGTAAAATTGCTGCGCAAGATGGTGTGTTTATTGAACCAGGCTCAGCTGCCTCGCTGGCTGGTGTCATCCAGCACGTGAAAGCAGGGAAAATCAAACCAGGTGAGACTGTCGTTGCCGTCTTTACTGGAAATGGTCTGAAGGATCCTGATACAGCTATCAAAGCGACAGAAGTAACCATCAATAAGATGAGTGATTTAGAAGAAATGCGTCAGCATCTTCGTGAAGGAGTTGCCAATCTATGAAGATCCGCGTTCCTGCAACCAGTGCGAACTTAGGGCCTGGTTTTGATTCCTGCGGGATTGCCCTGTCAAAGTATTTGTTCATTGAAGTTTTAAAAGAAAACGATACGTGGGAAATCATCCATGAGCTAGGTTCAGAGATCCCAACGGATGAAACCAACTTGCTTTTGCGTGTGGCATTGAAATTAGCACCAAACATGAAGCCTTTGAAAATCCGAATGAGTTCGGACATTCCTTTGGCAAGAGGCTTAGGCAGCAGTTCCTCGGTGATCGTCGCCGGGATTGAACTAGCCAACCGCATGGCCCACATGAATCTGAGTGCAGCACAAAAGCTTGAGATCGCAACTGCCATCGAAGGGCATCCTGACAACGTTGGACCAGCGATTTATGGAGATTTTGCGGTTGCTGCTTACGACCATCAGCACAAGCATACGTATTTAGTCAAGCATCATTTTCCAGAGTGCGAGATCATTGCCTATATTCCTCATGAAGAACTGTTGACTGAAGCAAGTCGTAAAGTCTTGCCGCAGACCCTTTCGCACGAGCAAGCTGTCGAAGCCAGTGCGATCGCCAACGTGATGATCGCGGCGGTCATCAATGGCAATCTGCCTCTTGCAGGAAAATTGATGCAACAGGATCGTTTTCATGAAGCCTATAGGGAAAAGCTTGTGCCGCACTTGTCGACCATTCGCCAAATCTGCGAAGAAGAAGGCGGCTATGGCTGTTTCTTAAGCGGCGCAGGTCCTACGGTCTTAGCGATCGTCCCAGAGGAACGGGCAGAACGAATCTCAAAACTTTTGCATGCCTTGGAGAGCAATGCGTATATCGAACAATTACAAATCGATCGTGAAGGGCTGCAAGTGTTCTAAAAGAGAATAATAATAAATGAGCCACAGACCAAAAACGGTGAGCAGAAGATTTTCTGCTCACCATTTTTCATTGCTTCATCGATGTTAGTCTTTCGTTTCTGACGTGTAATAGCTATGATCTTCTAAGTTTAATGCATTTAAAATCATAGAGGCGGTTTCTTCGATGGAAAGAGAAGCGACATTGATCACGACACAGCCTAGTTTTTCATACAGATCATTGGCAAACGTCAGCTCCGCTTTGATTTTTTCTATATCGGAATACGCAGAATCTGGGTTCAAGCCGTAGGAGCGCATCCGTTCTTTGCGAATACTGTTTAACACATTCGGATCGTTTGTTAGCCCGACGATTTTTTTCGGATCGATTTCCCAGAGCTGTTTTGGGATGTGGGCTTGCGGTACTAAAGGCAGGTTAGCAACTTTTAAATTTTTGTTTGCTAGAAATAGACTCAAAGGCGTTTTTGACGTCCGAGAAACCCCTAGTAACACGACATCTGCTTCCAAGAAGCCACGAGGGTCTTTCCCATCATCGTACATAACCGCAAATTCCATGGCTTTGATGCGTTTGAAATAATTTTCGTTCAAGTGGTGCAAAGCCCCTGGCTCTCGTGAAGGTGCTACGCCAGTTCGTCGTTCTACTTCACTTACTGGAGGGGTCAATACGTCGAAATGGTAAAGGTCAGCTTCTTCACAAAAATGATTCGTCAAATCCACAAGTTCTTCTTTGATCAAGGTATGAAGAATAATGGCGTTGTGTTTTTTTGCATCAGACAAAGCTTTGATCAAATGCTCTTTTGTGTGGATAAACGTGCGTCTAAAAAGGTTAAATTCGACGCTGGGGTATTGGGCCATTGTCGCTTGTGCAAGCTTCGATGCCGTTTCGCCGGCAGAGTCCGACAACACGAACATCGTCACTGCGGCACTGGTTTGCAATTTTTCTTGCAAGTCTGGTTGTTCAGGTTCAGTTGGCTTCATAAGAAAAATCCTCTCTTGCTTTTTTATTGATTTCATTATACCATACTTAAGATCGATAGAATCGGAATGATTTTGATTTATCAGGAGGGCCTACGATGAAAAATCAAACACTTATTGAGCATGCCATGACTACATTGAAAGAAAATGGCTTTAAATATACCAAAAAAAGAGAAGCGATCATCACCTATTTAGTGAAGCGCAATCGCTATTTGCCAGCCAAGGAAATTCATGAATACATGTCAGAAAAGTATCCGGGCTTGAGCTATGATACGATCTACCGTAATCTGCATGATTTTTCTGAGATCGGTATTTTAGAAGAAACAGAGCTGAACGGGGAGATGAAGTTTCGCTATAACTGCTGTGCAGAATTAGAGGACCATCATCACCATCACTTTATTTGCACGGTTTGTGGCAAAACAAAAGAACTGCATATTTGCCCGATGGATTTCTTCCAAGAACAGCTTCCTGGCTGCTTGATCGAGGGACATCGCTTCGAGATTTTGGGCCGTTGTGAAGAATGTCAATGAAAACCCAAACAAACTTGATGGGATCGAAGACTTTTTTAACAGAATGCCTTGACACTTTTTCAGGGGTTAGCTATAATTTTTAAAGGACAGTCGTGTTTTTTGGGATTTTATTTCAATAACAACTACGGTTACTTTTTAAGCTCGGAGGGAGGGAATTTACATGTCAAAAACAGTCGTTCGCAAAAACGAATCACTTGACGATGCTCTTCGTCGCTTCAAACGTTCCGTTTCAAAAGCGGGTACTTTACAGGAATCTCGTAAACGTGAATTTTACGAAAAACCTAGCGTAAAGCGTAAGAAAAAATCTGAAGCAGCTAGAAAACGCAAAAAATTCTAATTTTCTACTGTTTTGAGAATTGGAGCTGGTAGTGTGACACTACTAAGTACACTGAATGATGACATGAAGACAGCGATGAAAGCCAAAGACAAGGAAACCTTGCAGGTGATCCGCATGTTGAAAGCATCAATTCAAAATGAGCAGATCAAAAAAGGTTCTGACTTGAATGAAGAAGAAGAGTTGACCGTTTTGTCTCGTGAGATGAAACAGCGTCGTGATTCTTTAAATGAGTTTGAGAAAGCTGACCGAAATGATCTAGCAGAGAAAGTCAAAGTTGAAATTGCAGTTGTTGAAAAATATTTGCCAGCACAACTCGATGAAGCGGAAATCCGCCAAATCGTCGCTGGAGCGATTGAAAAGACTGGTGCTTCTTCTTCCAAAGAATTTGGAAAAGTGATGGGTGCTGTAATGCCACAAGTTAAAGGCAAAGCAGACGGTAATCAAGTCAATGCGATCGTTAAAGAATTATTGGATCAAATGTAAGCTCACGCCGCAAGTATGGATGACATGCTTGCGGCTTTTTTTTCTGATTTCGAAAACTTAAAAAAAGCATAAGGACAAGGGGAAACGACTGTTGTGCTTGATAAGTAATTTTTCTTTTTTCCATCTTATGTTATTATTAATAAGAACGCCAAAAAAGGAGCTGTAACATATTTGACAGACAAAACAATAACGATCGAGATAACACTTAGTGAAAACGATGACGTTCGTTTATTATTAGGTGCCCACGATAAGAACATCAAAATTATTGAAGACTCCACAGGAACGGTCATTCACACTCGTGGTGAGCTGATCCAAATCGTAGGAGAAACTGAAGCCGCTGAAAAGGCACAATCCGTGATTCGGGCTTTGCAAGAGTTGATCAAACGAGGCATCAATATCAGTACCCCTGATGTGATCACTGCGTTGAATATGGTGAATAAGGGCAGTCTTGATTATTTCAAAGATATGTATGAAGAAGAGATCATCAAAGACCGTAACGGCAAACCGATCCGAGCGAAAAATGCTGGGCAAAAAAAATATATCGAAGCCGTCCGTAAACATGATGTAGTGTTTGGTGTCGGCCCCGCTGGAACCGGAAAGACCTTCTTAGCAGTCGTAATGGCAATTGCAGCTCTAAAGAAAGGCCAAGTGCAAAAAATCATTTTGACACGTCCCGCCGTTGAAGCAGGAGAAAATCTTGGTTTCCTACCAGGAGACTTGAAAGAAAAAGTTGATCCTTACTTACGCCCCGTTTATGATGCGTTGTATCAAATTTTTGGGATGGATCATACGAACCGTCTCATGGAACGAGGCGTCATTGAGATCGCACCATTGGCATATATGCGTGGACGTACGCTAGAAGATGCCTTTGTCATTTTAGATGAAGCGCAAAATACGACGATCGCTCAAATGAAAATGTTTTTGACCCGTTTAGGATTCAACTCTAAAATGATCGTCAATGGCGATACCAGCCAGATCGATTTGCCAAAAGGGACTTTAAGCGGCCTGATCCACGCCGAACGAACGTTACAAGAGATCCCTAAAATTGCTTTTGCTAATTTTGAAGCAGGAGATGTCGTGCGGCATCCAGTTGTTGCCGAGATCATTCGCGCATATGAAGAAGCAGATCTTAAAGACAAGCGCTGATCGTCTTTTAGGAGGAGAACTATGATCATTCAACCACTACGGAAATTTAGAGAAAGACTTGGGAAATTCTATCTACCAGTTTTGATGTTCCTTTTCTTTCTTTTTTCGATTGGTATCATGTACACCAGCGTCAAACAAAACAATGTCGATTATAGCGAAGGTCAAGTGGCGGAAGAAAATATCCGTGCCAATAAAACGATCGAAAATACCGCTGCGACGGAACAAAAACGTAAACTGGCTGCCGAAGCTGTACCACCAGAGTACACGTATCAGGATACACTGGCGCAAACGCAGCATGATCGTATCGATCATTTATTTGACTTAGTTGCTTCAGTCAAAAAATCAGTGGATGAAGCTCATGAAAAAAAAGTGGCTGAAGCCGATGAGGATGAAAATATCCCTAAACCAAGTACAGATGAATATATCGCAGCCTTAAAACAAGAATTTGAAAAAATGAGTGATGATGAACTAGATTTTTATCAGTCATTTACCAATAATTTTTTGACGACGATGTTCTCATTAAGTGATGATGAATTAAATACAGTGCGTACCTATGCGCTACAATTAATAGATGAACAAATGGCGAAACAGATCCGCCAAACGGAATTAAGTACGTTCCGTTCTGAGGCGGAAGATAAGATCCAGTTCTTAGATGTTAGCTCAGATATGGCTTCTGTCTTACGTTTCTTAGTCAATCAAGGAATCGTCGTGAACGATATCCCAAATGAAAAACGGACAGAAGAAGCACGGCAAACCGCCATGGATGCTGTTCCTCCAGTGATGATTTATCAAGGAGAGATCATTGTCCGTGAGGGCTCGCAGATCGATGCCAATGCCCTAGAGAAGCTGCAGCTTTTAGGAATGACTAATCAGACATTTTCTGTTTTTCCATTGATCGCTTTAGTGTTAGCAACAGTCTTACAGATGCTGATGGTGTTTTATTACACGAAACAGACGAAAGACGTGGAAAAACGGATGAATGCAGTCACGTTTTATATTTTGGCAATGGCATTCAGTATTTTGATCATGAAGTTTTTCCAACTTTTCCAATCTGAATTAGTGACCTTTATCCCGCTGTTTTTCCCAGCTGCGTTTACACCGTTGATCCTGAGTATTTTCTCCAGCCGTCGTTTGGGGATTTTGTCTGCGATTTTCCAAGTAATCAGTGCACTCTTTATTTACTTTGATTCTAGCGGAACCAACTTGTTGACGACCGTCTTAGTCACCTATTTGTTCTCTGGCTTGATGGGAACGATGATCAAGCGCGCCCGCATCGCTAGTCAAGGGAAAACGGCAGTAGCGTGGGTGATCGTCTTTCCGCTCTTACTGAGTTTTGTGCTGGTGATTTTCCAAGGAATGGATTTTGCTCGCGGGAACACTTGGACCACGATCATTTGTGGTTTAGCAGGCTCTCTCTTAAGCTATTTGCTAACGATGGGACTACATCCTTACATCGAATTGTTGGTGACGGATGAGAGTATGATCGTGTTAAATGAATTGAGTAACCCGAATCATCCATTGTTAAAACAGTTGCTGGAAGAAGCGCCAGGAACGTATCATCACAGTATGATGGTTGCCAATCTTAGTGCCAATGCCGTTGCCGAAATCGGCGGGCAAAGCTTACTGACTCGTGTGGCTTGTTATTACCATGATATCGGCAAGGTCAAACATGCCAATTTCTTCGTAGAAAATTTACCTGCTGGTGCCGAAAACCCGCATAATTTCTTGTTGCCTGAAGACAGCAAACAAATCATCTTCGGTCACGTGATCGATGGGGCGGAAATTCTCGAAGAAGCCAAAATGCCCCGCATGGTGATCGACATTTGTCGTCAACACCATGGCACGACCTTGATGCGTTATTTCTATGTGAAAGCCAAAGAGCGTAATCCCGAGGTGACGGAAGAAGATTTCCGTTATCCTGGTCCAAAACCGCAAACACGAGAAGCTGGCGTTGTGAGTATCGCGGATAGTTGTGAAGCAGCTGTTCGAGCGATGGAAAATCCAACAAATCAAAAGATTCAAGAATTTGTTGCAAATCTTATCAATGATCGGATCTTAGACGGTCAACTGGATGAAACAGGCCTGACTTTGAAAGAAATCCGAATGATTGAAAAATCACTGGTCAACGGACTTTGCAGTACCTTCCATTCACGGATCAAATATCCAAAAATGAAGTCGGAAGCAGAGAAAATGAAAGAAGAACAAGAAAGAAGAGAGCGCTAATGGAGATTACCTTTTTAGATGAGACAAATTCAGTGGGGGAAACCAAGATCAAAGAGATCGAAGGACTGTTGCAATTTGCTGCAGGACATTTAGAACTTCCAGAGGATACAGAAATGTCCGTCACATTTATGGACAATGCGGCGATCCAAGAAATCAATCGGGAGTACCGCGGCAAAGATATGCCAACAGATGTCATTAGTTTTGCCTTTGAAGAAGAAACAGATGAAGAGCTGTCGATCATTTTTGACGAAGCCCTTGAAGAGCTGCCGCGTGATCTTGGAGATATTATGATCTCCATTGAACGAGCGAAAGAACAAGCTGCTGAATACGGGCACACCTATGATCGGGAGCTGGGTTTCTTGGCGTTACATGGTTTCTTGCATATCAATGGCTATGATCATATGACACCTGAAGATGAAAAGGAAATGTTTGGATTGCAAAAGGAAATACTGGATGCCTATGGACTCAAAAGATAAGAATATTGGGAAAAACAAACAATTTATTTCGTCGATCGAATTTGCTTTCACTGGTATAAAAACCGTCTTTAAAGAGGAACGCAATATGCGTAAACATGTTGCACTAGGAATCGTTGCGATCATTGCGGGCTTTATTTTCCGTTTGAGTCAAATGGAATGGCTCTGGTTGCTGCTAGCTGTTTTCTTAGTCTGGATCGTTGAGATCATCAACACCGTCTTTGAAAACGTCGTAGATATGTTTACAGATTTCCATTTCCATCCTATTGGAAAAAAAATCAAAGATATGGCAGCTGGTGCCGTGCTGATGACTGCAGTTTTTGCGTTAGTCGTCGCAGCGATCATCTTCTTGCCAAAATTGCTGCAGCTCTTCTGATGCGCACCAAAACACAAGATAAAGGGGAACAACAATGACAACACACAAATCAGGCTTCGTTGCGATCGTCGGGCGGCCAAATGTTGGGAAATCAACACTACTAAATCGAGTCGTAGGACAAAAAATCGCGATCATGAGTGACAAAGCGCAAACGACCCGTAACAAAATCCAAG
>OAUR01000361.1_pt1 | contig 9674 bp, 6 predicted proteins | sample 1476311 | NCBI WGS metagenome assembly OAUR01 (sample SAMEA2580058, study PRJEB22360) | human gut metagenome | biome: human gut; feature: human-associated habitat; material: faeces | place: Denmark | collected 2008/2010 | reverse complement strand
GTACGGTATGTAGGTTGCAAGACCTGTAATACATATAATTAAGCCATATACAAAGGATATAGCACTTATGGTGAGCCAAAAATCGGCTGTATTGGTACGTCCCTTACTGTTCGCATAGTTTTCCACTAGCTCACGATAGAGGATTTCGTATACTCTCTGTTTCATAAAACTCCTACCATAATCTTAGATAATAAACATATATAGATATTCCTATTATACTATGATTTATCAACTTAGTTGATTCATTTTTTGTTCACGAAATATGCCTATACTACAGATATATTTCTTACAACTAAAATTCGTACAATCAATTATACAGGAGATAATTATGAAAGCTAAATTAATGAAAGCAGTAGCCTTGGCTAGCTTAGGTGCCTTCTTAACAGTTGGTATTGGTGCCAATGTAGCCCAAGCCAAAGATTACCACTTCAAAATCGGTGAAAATCATCGCATGGTAAAAAATGATGATGGCACAGTAGATAGCAGCGCTCATCCATGGTACAAAGTAAATGATAAAAAGAAAAAGCACAGAAAGCATAGAATATCTGAACGTGAAAAGCATGATAAAAATGCAACAGCAAAACGCAGTGAACAACATCAACGTTCTGAATCCTCTAATGACTAAGCCTTGTGCATAATACATATTACTAGCCCTAAAAACACAAAACTAAATTAACCAACCAATGAAAAGGACGTTATACATTGTATAACGTCCTTTTGTATTATCCCCTATATAATTTTTCCCAAGGCTATATGAGTTATTATGTTATGCGCCAGCCTTTAGAACAGCTTGTTTCATGGATCGTACGTAATCAAACAACGCTTGGTCCGCATGTTCACCGTGTTCTGCCACGATTTTAACGATGGCAGAACCTACGATGGCTCCATCGGATACGCGCGCCATAGCTTCCGCTTGTTCTGGCTTGGAAATACCGAAACCAACAGCTACAGGGATATCTGTATATTTGCGAATCGTTTCAACGATGGACTTAATATCCGTCTTAATTTCACTGCGCATGCCTGTAACGCCAAGGGAAGATACACAGTATACAAAGCCTTCTGCGTCTTTGGCAATCATTTCGATACGGTTTTCAGATGTTGGCGCAATTAAGGATACCACTTCAACGCCATGTTTGTGAGCCACACTAGCGAGCTCGCCTTTTTCTTCAAACGGCATATCTGGCACGATAACACCAGAAATGCCAACCTCTTCGCAGAGGGTAAAGAATTTTTCACGACCGAATACGTAAATAGGATTCAAATAGGTCATGAATACGAGCGGTATAGTCACCGCATCATCACCAGTACGTAAACGACGTACCATATCGAAGATGTCATTGATTTTTACGCCTGTGGAGAGAGCACGCGTGCTCGCCTCTTGAATAACTGGGCCTTCCGCGGTTGGGTCAGAGAAGGGAATACCAATCTCTACCATGTCCGCACCGGCTTTCACCATAATACGAATATAACGTTCTGTATTCTCAATACCGTGGTCACCAGCGCTAATGAACGGGATGAATGCCTTGCCCTTTGTGAAAGCGTCTTTAATTTTACTCATGAAGATCCACCCCTCTGTATTTCGCCATAGCCGCCACATCTTTGTCGCCACGACCGGATAAACAAATAATAATGATGTCGTCCTTGCTCATAGTAGGAGCAATTTTACGTGCATGTGCCACCGCATGAGCACTTTCAATGGCTGGAATAATACCTTCCAAGCGAGATAAGTATTCAAAGGCATCGACTGCTTCGTCATCTGTAACCGGCACGTACTCAGCACGACCACTATCGTGCAAGTACGCATGTTCAGGACCGATGCCAGGATAATCAAGACCTGCAGAGATAGAATATACTGGAGCAATTTGGCCGTCTTCGTCTTGGCAGAAGTACGATTTCATGCCGTGGAAGATACCAACAGAGCCCTTCGCGATTGTCGCCGCATGTTCTTCTGTATCGATGCCACGACCTGCTGCTTCACAACCGATGAGACGAACACTTTCATCTGAAATGAAGTGATAGAACATGCCCATCGCATTAGAGCCGCCACCTACACAAGCCATAACAGCTGTTGGTAATTTTCCTTCTGCTTCGAGGATTTGCTCACGCGCTTCACGGCTGATAATGGATTGGAAATCGCGTACAATCATAGGGAATGGATGAGCACCCATAACGGATCCCAATACGTAATGCGTATCGGACATGCGGTTTGTCCATTCGCGCAACGCTTCGGAAACCGCATCTTTCAATGTACTAGTACCTGTTGTTACAGGATGCACCTTAGCGCCTAGCAATTCCATACGATATACGTTAAGTGCTTGACGTTCACAGTCCTCTGCACCCATGTATACTTCGCATTCCATGCCCATCAATGCAGCGATAGTAGCCGTTGCCACGCCGTGTTGACCTGCGCCAGTTTCAGCAATAACGCGTGTTTTACCCATCCGTTTTGCCAATAGCATTTGGCCGATAACGTTATTCAACTTGTGAGAACCCGTATGATTTAAGTCTTCCCGTTTTAAATAGATTTTAGCGCCCCCAAGATCCTCGGTCATGCGTTCTGCATAGTATAAAAGGGATGGACGGCCTGTATATTTTTTATGTAAATCCTCAAGTTCGCGTACGAAATCAGGATCATCTTTGTACTTGTTGTACGCCTCTTCCAATTCAATGACTGCATTCATCAATGTTTCTGGCATAAATTGGCCACCAAAGGAGCCAAAATAACCATGTCTTTGTTCACTCATATAACTTACCTTTCTATATATCATTCCTGCTAATGTGCCATGTTATGACAGGGCTACTGTTCTTACGATGTTGGTGAAAGCTTTCATCTTTTCATCGTCTTTCACGCCTTCTGTTTCAATGCCGCTACTAATATCGATGCCATAAGGGCGAACCGTACGAATCGCACGGGCCACATTGGTACTATCGATACCGCCTGCTAGCATAAATGGTCGTTCAAACTCATCTAAGGATGACCAGTCGAATACTTCGCCTGTGCCGCCCCTCTCGTCTTTATGGTATGCATCAAATAAAAGCATATCGGCACTGCTATCAATCCATTTTTCTGCATCTGCAGCACTACGGACTTGAACAGCTTTCCAAACCTCTACATTAGACTGTTCTTTTAATATTGGGATGAAAGACTCATCTTCATCTCCATGAAGTTGAATCACATCAAGTTTGACTTCCTCAGCAATCTTAAGTAGGTTTTCTACCGTTTCGTTTACGAATACGCCTACCGTTTTAATATTCTCAAAATTAGGATTTTCTTGGACAAATTCCTTACTATCTTGTGCTGTTTCAGCATTCATTGGCGCTTCAACTGCACCATATATTTTTGCGTATTGTTTATGGAGTTCTTCCACTAGTATTTTAGCTTGCTCTACAGTGACTTTCCGTTTGCTCGGTGCAAATACAAGGCCCATGTAGTCTGGCTTTGCATGTACAATAGCCGGAATTGTTTCTACTTTAGAGATGCCACACATCTTAACCTTTGGCGTGTAGTATGTGGGGCCATAGAGATATGCTAGTTTCTCAACCTTATTAGGAGAACGCATAAAGGTTTCACCCATCAAGGCGACGCCGATATTGTTATCCCGCAACACTTGGATATCCTCTGGCGTTTCTAGACCACTTTCAGATACGAAGATTACATCGTCTTCCACGAGATTGCGTAGGCGCACACTATTTTGTACATCCACCGTGAAGTCTTTCAGATTGCGGTTATTAACGCCAATAATACGGGCACCGCAATCGATGGCCATTTGTACTTCGTACTCATCGTGAGCCTCTACCAAGGAGGACAAGCCAAGAGAGTCCGATAACTCACGGAATTTAGTCAATGTTGGCACATCGAGGCATGCACAAATTAAGAGGATTGCACTAGCGCCCCATACCTTTGCTTGGTAAATTTGGTATTCATCGATAATGAAATCCTTGCGTAATACAGGAATTTTTACAGTGCTAGCAATTTCTTGTAAGTATTTCTTATCACCTTTAAAGAAGTCTGGCTCTGTCAGTACAGAGATGGCTGCTGCACCAGCAACCTCATATTCTTTAGCGATGTCCAAATACGGGAAGTGCTCAGCAATGATTCCCTTAGATGGAGATGCCTTCTTCACTTCACAAATGAAGTTAAAGTCTTGCTGACAAAGGGCTGCTTCAAAAGGAAATCCTGTATCAGATGGTAACGCCAAAGCCGCCGCTTTCACAGCCTCAGGCGTTTCCACCTGTTTTTCTTGGGCTACGCGAATTTTGGTAGCCTCTATAATCTTATCTAAAATCAATGATTATACCTCTTGGGTTGCTTTCACAAACTGTTCCATTGTGGCAAGGGCCTTGCCAGAATCGATCATGTTTTTCGCCTCTTCGATGCCCTCTGTCAATGTAAGGCCCTCTTTAGCGAGGTAAATCGCCATACCAGCGTTGAGGAGAACCGCCGTACGTTTGCCACCTTGCTCACCACCGAGAACGCGGCGTGTAATCTCAGCATTTACTGTTGCGTCGCCACCTTCAAGCTCAGTTTTATCAGCGTATTCGAAACCATAGTCCTTAGGATCGAATTCGTAGCTTGTGAAAGTACCATTATTAATTTCGCATACGTACGTTTTGTTGGTAGCCGTAATTTCATCAAGGCCATCGAAGCCATGTACCACTGCACCGCGTTTCACACCGAGGTTAGCTAATACGCGAGCCAATGGTTCTACCAAAGATTTATCGTACACGCCCATCAACTCCACAGTAGCACCTGCGGGATTCGCCAATGGTCCAAGGATGTTGAATACAGTACGAACACCTAACGCTTTACGTACAGGGCCTGCATATTTCATAGCTTGGTGGTATACAGGAGCAAACATGAAGCACATATTGGCTTTGTTGAGGACTGCCTTGTTTTGTTCACCATTAAGCTCTAATTTAGCGCCTAATGCTTCGATCAAGTCAGCAGCACCACATTTACTGGATACACTGCGGTTACCATGTTTTGCTACAGGAATACCTGCGGCAGAAATGATAAAACCAGATGTAGTGGAAATGTTGAAAGTATTCGCTTCGTCGCCGCCAGTACCTACGATTTCCACAACAGTACCTTTATGAGGTACAGAACCTGCTTTCTCACGCATAACCTCAGCAAAGGCTGTAACCTCATCTACAGTAGGTCCCTTTGCCGCCAAGGCGCACAAGAAACCTGCCATAGGCACCTCGGCTACATCACCGCTCATAATCTTGTTCATTGTATCTTTAGCAAGGTCGTAGGATAAATCCTGACCATGCGTTACTGCATATAATGCGTCTTTAATCATTTATATCTCCTTACTTGTTGTTCATTTTACTTCGGTTCAACGATAATAGGGCATATACCAGCGTTAATGCTACATGTGATTCACGTGGACCTATGCCCTCCACTGGCCGGGTCTGACTGCGGCCTGTGGCCTTCGCAGGGCCAAAGTCGGGCCTAGAACCCCGTGAACTCACATAAACACTAGGACATTTAATCTTTTATATGCCCTACTCACCGTCCCAATCGCAATAAAATGAACAACAATTCAATATCTCTCAAATGATCCTGCGCATTATATAAAGTAACGCACAGGTCATTTCTTTATAAGGTGGTGGGAATGGTGGTGCTTTGCACCACCTTTTCCTATATTAGGAGTTCTGATTCGCAGATTTCTTAAAAAAAATATAACTACAGTTCACAATATGTATTGTAGAGGGGCTATTAAGTAGGTACTACCAAAGTTGAGTTGGCAGGAAATAAGGTCTTAAGGAGCGACTTGGCGGCCCCACGTAGTGGGGTGGGTGGCCATCGGAGTTCCGAGAGACCTTATTTCTGCCTTACCGTACTAGTAACTAATAATAGCTCCTCGAATACAAAACAGTGGTTATTTTTCTAAGAAATTGCGAATCATTTGTTCCCCGTTTGGTGTCATGATGGATTCCGGATGGAATTGTACGCCGTAGATTGGGTAGTCTTTGTGTTCTACGCTCATTACTTCGCCGTCGTCTGTAACGGATGTAACGATGAGTTCTCTTGGGATTGTTTCGTCTACAATCGCCAAGGAGTGGTAGCGTGCCACTTCAAATTGTTCTGGTACGCCTTTAAGGATTTTGGATGGGTGTACTTGTTTCGCTACGCTTTGTTTGCCGTGCATAACTTGTTTTGCGTAAGATACGGTGCCACCGAATACTTCGCCGATGGCTTGGTGACCAAGGCATACGCCAAGGATTGGGAATTCGCCTTTGCATTCGCGCAATAGGTCTTCGTATACGCCCGCATCAGCTGGTCTGCCAGGTCCTGGTGAAAGTATTACATAGTCTGGTTTCAATGCGCGGATTTCTTCAACTGTTAATTCATCGCTGCGGATGACTTTAATATCTGGATCGATAGAGCCTACTAATTGGTATAAATTAAAGGAGAAGCTATCGTAATTATCTATAAGGAGTACCATTATTCTACCTCCTGTGCATCTGTAATTGCGGAAATCATGGATTGGCCTTTCATCAAAGTTTCGTTATATTCACTAGCAGGAACACTATCGCGAACGATACCAGCGCCAGCTCGAACATAAACCTTACCACCTTTATTCATAGCCATGCGGATGCCGATACATACGTCCATGTTACCGGAGAAATCGATGTAACCTACAGCACCACCGTATACACCGCGCGGGCTTTTTTCTAGTTCATGTAAAATCTCGATGGCACGAATTTTAGGGGCTCCGGACAAAGTACCTGCTGGCAATGTAGCACCGATGGCATCGAGTGCATCTTTACCATCTTGAATGTCACCACTTACAGTAGATGTAATGTGAATAACATGAGAGAAACGTTGCAACATGTGTAACGCCTCTACTTTTACGGAACCGAATTTAGAAATTTTACCTAAGTCGTTACGGCCAAGGTCAACGAGCATGTTATGTTCAGCCAACTCTTTTTCGTCATTAATAAGTTTTTCTTCAATAGCGAGGTCCTCTGCTTCGTTTTTACCGCGGCGCATAGTGCCTGCAATTGGGAAGGTATACATTTTGCCGTCCGTTAATTTTACCAATGTTTCTGGAGAGGCACCTGTAAGCTCTACATCGCCACCAGATAAGTAGAACATATATGGAGATGGATTCAACGTACGCAATACGCGGTATGCATTTAACAAGCTACCTTCAAACTCAGCTTCACGGCGATTAGATACAACACATTGGAAGATATCCCCTTCCTTGATGTAGTGCTGTGTCTTTTTAACAACTGCTTTAAACTCGTCCTTTGTAAACTCAGAGGTAAACTCTGTTTTAAGGATGCCTTTTGGAATGTCCGCCTCTTTGCCGTTTACTACGAGATCAGCTAGTGCTTTAAGTTCAAGCTCAGCCTTGTTGTAGTTGCGTTCTAAATCGTTTGTACTAATGTTAGCAATCAAGTAGATTTTATTTTTGTAATGGTCAAAGGCGATTACCTTATCGAAGAGCATAAGGTCTACATCGTTTACCATAGCAGAGTCATCATCTGGCGTTGGGAAATCCAATGTTGGCTCGATGTAGCGAATGTATTCACATGCGAAGTAGCCTACAAAGCCACCTGTAAAGGTGGGTAATTCTTCTAAGCGAGGGCTTTTGTATTGGCTCAAAATATTGCGAATTTCTGCAGCTGGGTCAGAGCATTCAAAGGTACGCGTTGTACCGTCTTTGATAGTCATTGTATGATTTTTGCAGAAGAGCTCAATCTTAGGATCGTAGCCCAAGAAGGAGTAACGGCCCCAATGATTACTATTATCCGCACTTTCAAGCAAGTACGTATGACTGCTCACTTGTTTTAATGCTTTCAACACACTAATCGGTGTGCGTACGTCGGATAAAATTTCCATATATACAGGTACGATATCGTAGCCCGGTGCGATAGCTTTCACACGGTCAAGACTAGGGAAAATCATGAGAACCTCCATCTGGCATTTGCCAATAAAAAAACTCGCCCATGACAATATAACGTCAAGGACGAGTCTATAGTTCTATTATTACAATATGATTGTATTATGCTATAAATCGCGGTACCACCTTGTTTGAATGCAGCGCATTCCCCTTTCGCAGGATACTAACATATCCCTCACGACTAACGCTCGTGTGACGTCGCACCATACTAGGAATGAAATTCATTCTTTTCCATGCGCCCTCGGTGGTCCATTTAATAAGCTGCGTACTACGGGTTCTCAGCTAATCCCGCTCTCTGTGAGTGCATTTCCTATTTTTATCTCCACCTCATCGGTTTCTTTTAGGCGAGTATAAAATTATAATCTGATTATAATGTTTCTATAGAATGAAAGTCAAGGAAAATCTTAACTTTCACCTTATTCTTAGATTCATCAATCGTCTAATATGGTCACTTGTAATTAAATAATATCCCTCTACTCCCCTAGCAAATTCAGAATATTTATATTGCTTTCCTCTAAATACTAATAGTATACTGAAATTACATATGTTATCAGCTTCTACTGATTATTATGCGGAGGAGAGAGCATGAATTTTTATTTTACTGATCAAATACAGCAGTCTTTCAATAAAATATTCCATCAATGTAATAAAGATATCGCTTGGGAGGGTAAGGCTGAGCTTGACGCCCTTGTGAAACTTGACGAGGAAGGTCAAAAGATTCCTGGTATTGGCGATGTGTACGCTATTTTGGCACGCGTCTATTCTGGCCCTCAGTTCACCTGGATTGAAGCAGGCTTTCCTGAGGATGACACAAAGGCGTATAGTTATTTACATACAGCTATTCGCAAAGGCAGTGCCATCGCTATTTTACAAGCTATGCGTACCTCTGGTGCCCTTACACCAACGATTGAAAAAGAGTTGCCTATGACAAAGGACCAAGCCTTCCAGCGCGTCTATGAGGGCGCCCAAAAGGGTTGTTCCTACTGTGCCTATGCCATTGCCAATGTATTCCAATGGGGGGATTACCACATCTTGCCATCGGCTCAAAAGGTGGCTAATGAAGGTGAACCATCTTCCTTTGTCCGTTTCTTAAAAGGCTTGTTTGCCCAAGCAGATCAACGTAGATTCGCAAATAAAATAACTGCCATTGCTCAGCAATGGTTGCGTAAATCCGCTGAAGCAGGCCTTGTTATTGCATACCGCAACTTGCGCATTACCTATATAGAGCAAGATAATAGGAAGATGGAAGAGCAAGTCATTTTTGAAGGGGCTGCAGCAGGTTTGCCACTCATGATGTATTTAGCTGGCGATATTTGTAAGTCTCGCGGGGAGCATGAACGAGCACTCGAATATTTTGAGCGCGGTGCCGCCATGAATAATGGCATGTGTTTGCGTGAAGCTGCCGAGTACTATGCAAAACCATGTGAGTCTAACAAAAGAATCCCTCAGAATATTCAAAAGGCCCTCAGATATTACGAGCGTGCTGCTATAAGCCCAAATTATTTAGACTTTAATGACCATGCTTATGTTACCATGCAAGCCATCATTCTTCGCACATTGAATATCGATGGTCAGTCCCAAGACTGGTCTCGCATCGCTCACTTATTACAACAACCAGCGATTTACACTCTCGATGCGATTTGGCCGTATCTCGCTTATGTATTTACTTTCAAAAAAGGTAATACCCCTGCCATAAGAACCGCCATAGAGTGCGTCAATCAGGCTAGCAAATGTTACGATAGATACGGTAGTTATGAC
>OAUR01000357.1_pt1 | contig 9741 bp, 12 predicted proteins | sample 1476311 | NCBI WGS metagenome assembly OAUR01 (sample SAMEA2580058, study PRJEB22360) | human gut metagenome | biome: human gut; feature: human-associated habitat; material: faeces | place: Denmark | collected 2008/2010 | reverse complement strand
TAGTATGATTATATCACAATAAAATAAATCACTTAGAGGACGATATGCTATATGAATAACTCATTATTTCAATCTAATTTAGTATATACACTTTTTTTCTATTCTTTTGGGATAGTCGTCGTCTGCGGGAAAAGATCTTTTTCTGACAAGGCACGTCTAGTAGGAGAACGTTCTGAAAAACAAGGAATCGTTGCTTGTTGTCAGGATTCCTGCATAGTGTTCGAACTAGTAGCAACCTGTTTTCCCTGTCCAACACTCGCTACCCCCTCGTTCTAATAAAACACGACCGGTAATCTTTTTATCTCATGAAGCAATTCTTTGGTTTGCTGATTGTTTTTTGCCGTCATTGCATTCAAATTTGCCAGCTGATTGTCTGCTTCCATTAGTCGGTCATTGAGCATCAAAAAGCCTTTTTTCATCAGTTCTGAGTTTTCTTGATGGCGCTCCTCTTCTCTTAGAATCTGAAAGGCATGCTCCCAGCTGCTTGCTCGCTGATTTTCCAGAATCTGGTAGATATAGCTTAAGCGTTTTAAAGTATCCAAATCATCTGTTTGCATGGAAGGAGGAAGAACTGGTCTTAATTGATCGTGGGTAGACAATGACTGCGTGATCGGTACCAAGGTCAATTCCTCTAGTTGATCCAGCGCATGATTTCGACATTCATCAATCTCTTGCCGTTTTTCCGCTAAACCAAATTCTTCCTCTAAGTTTCTTCCTGCCACCCGCTTTTGATCCGCTTCGGCTGCCTCTTCACTCAATTTTACTATTTTCTGCTCAAGGCGCTTTACTTTGGCACCTTCACGCACTTTTATAAAAAGAAAGATTGCAATCACAAGGACAATAAAAGCAACAGCGTAGTTGGACTCCCACCAATTGAAAATCAGCCGAACGAGATCCATGCGAAACCATGCCCCTGCTGTTTCAGGACTTCTATCAAATAGCGCCACTCTTTCACCAAAGCGCCTCATTTCAAAGGTAATTGAGTGCGATGAAGATGACGCCAGTGATCCCCATTACTAGCAGTAATAGCCGTTTGACTGGATATGGCTCCTGTTGCTCTATCTTTTCCATTAGCGCAGTGATTTGGGGCCAGACTTCTCGTTGTGATTTATTTAGCTCTAAAGATGCATATTTTTTGTAGTTCTCCTCAGTTGCCCGAAGAGTACTCTCCGCCTCTGCTAGAATCGCTTGTTTTTTTCTTTCTTTTGCCTTAACGACTTCCTTGTAATTTAGGGCATTGCTTAAATACATCGACAAATAATTCACTAGCTCTTTACGATCCATCGTACCAACATCTTTGTTTAAAAATGAAACGCCAAATTCTTCCATCATAGCTCCCCCTTACTTTTCGTTCACTGGACTTTTTTCAGCTAGCATCGTAATAAGAAAAAAGACACTAAAAATGATTGGTGAAAAATAAAAGAGCATCAAACGAATCGGTAGGATCAGTAGCATCTGTCCAACGAGTTTGATCAGCTTGAACATACTTTGGTGGTTATCCTTTTCATAATAGCTCTGATTCACGACTCTTTGCTCTTCTACGGGAACATCTACTTGGATATCTTGGTAGGTATTCCCAATTCTGACATTTTTTCTTATTGAGCGAACACTATTGAAGGACTTTAGCACGCGACGCTGATTTTTTCGATAAGAAAAAATTTCTTTTTCCTTTGAATGCTTGAGCGCTTCAAAGGATTCTGCAATCTTTGATAATTCTGTTTTTGATAAAAAGAGAAATAATGGCTTGACCCGACTGAATTGCCCCATCACATAGGGATAAAATAAAAGAGATAAGAAAGTAATGTAGACAAGATTTGTAGTAGTAAAAAGGGGCCTTAAGCTGTCGCCGCTTAGCAGCGCGATTAGTTGTCCTACGCTCAAAAGGAACAGGATAATAAACGTTAGACAAAACGATTCATTCACCCAAATGAATCGAGTAAAGCCAACCTTGAGCTTAGCTGGATTCTCTTCTTCTAGCATTCTCTCCTCTAAAAATTCCTCTTCTTCCTTTTCAAACCTCATCGCTGTACGTTGAATCGTCGCCAGTGATCGCTTTTGGAAAAATTGTTCTTGATAAGCTAACTCCCAAAGATAAAGGATAAAAATAGAGACGAGCTGGATAAGCGTAAAAATCAAGTTTCCTAAAAACGGTCGGATCACACTCGTCACAAATAGTAAGCCCATACTAACAAGGAAAATCGGTAAGCTTTTTTTTGTTGGCAGATACAACACGAATCCGATGAAGCAAAAACAAGCGATTTGAATGCCTTCTAAAATCGTCCAATACATAGCGCCAGATGGATCCATCACCCAATTCATATGCAAGAACCAATCGACGATCGTATTGATGATCATAAAAAGGCACGCCAACGGTATCAAAAGTTTTGGCTGAAATAAACGGTACACTTTTAATTTTTCATAAGCCAGAGTGAATCCCTTACCAAAAATAAAAAACATAAAGAGCAAAATTGCCCCCACGATCTGCATGAATAAGCCATCATTGCTCTCTGCATAGACGGTGTCTTTTCTTTGTTTCCCCAACCAATAGTTTCTCATCATTTCTCCTCCAATTTCTTTAGTAGCCAGCGTAATCGCCATTCAGCAGTTTGTTTTTTGCTTGAAGACTAAGCTCCTTTACTTGTTCTTCCGAAAGTTCTCCCTCACTCCAGAGATGCCAAAAGTAATCATCGATCCCTGCTTCTAGTTGATAAAAACGTTCTGCGCTGTAGCCTGAAGCAGCAATCATTTCCTCCGTGTAGACCGCTGTACCGCGATTTGCTGGCATAACATTGATTCCTTTTGCGGTAAAAGAGGCATAGGCATCGAAAAACTTTTGTGGATGAGCTAAACTGAGCGGATCCTCTTGTTCTGCAACGGGCTCACTAATAGGAGTAGCTGGACCGATGCGATCAAAGGTGTATTCTGACACTTGGTCTTCGCCACCGTTTGATAATCTTGTTTCGGTCACAAAAACTTGCTGATCATTGATTGGCTTGACCACTAAAATGGAACGAAACGGCCCGTTATTCACTCCACTGAAAGCAAATGTATTTGCTTCGTCAGAATCCGTACTTGCCCAAGACTGTCCATAATCAAAGAGATCCGGTAAGTTCATTTTTACAATTTCTAACGCCTCTTCTTCTGTTAGCGCAGCAGCTTTTTTTGATTCTTCTCGTTCTGCTTCGGCTTTTTCCAGCGCTTGTTGGTTCTTATTTATTTGATCGGTGGCTTTGGTCGTCATCTCGCGATACTCCCCCTTGGCTTCAATTTCCGTTAACTCCTTTAAAAGATCATTCGCAGCCTGATAATCCTTTTTCTCCGACAATGCAATCCCTTCGTCTAAGCGCTTTTTTGCCTCCGCAATTTCATTCGTTTTTTCCGCCAACTCACTAGTTAACTCGGCTTGTTTTTCCTGAATTGCTGCTAATAGTTCCTCTTGCTCCCCTAATTTTTCCAATGTGTTTCCAGCTTTCGTCAGTTCAAAATCAGCTGTCAGTTCTTTGGCTTTAGCCATCAGATCGACTTGTTCTAGGTATTTTGGGACTTGATCCTCCTGTCCTAAATCAGCTAGCTCATTGATTTTTTGGCGTGCTGTTTCATAGTCATCCTTTTTGATAGCCTCATTGATTTTGTTGTACTGTTGCGTTGCCTGAGCCTTCGTTTCTTGCAAGGCTGTTTCTTGCGACTGATTCCAATAAACAAAGCCACCAACTGCCGCCAACAAGACAACCACTGTACCAATCACTAGTTTCTTTTTCATTTTCCCTAACTCCTCTTAATAAATTTCTTTTCCTGCCTTTTGCTTGATCGTTTCGGAGAATCCCCTTTCCCAATCCTCCTCTCCAGAAGATGAGTCATCATTTGTTTTTTAAATACTGCTTATTTATTCTTTTACAACCCTATATAATACATATATGTATTATTTTACACACCAAAAATACATTTGTCATCTGATTTTTTCCATCCGTAACCTCTATGATTAATCTATAAGGAGGTGGCTCTTGTGCTGAATGAAATGGTTGCCAGCCAAATTCGTCATTATCGTACCGCCAAAAAGATGACGCTAGCGGACCTCTCTCGTACCTCAGAAATTGATGACACCTACTTAGGGCGAGTGGAACGCAACGAAATCAATATCACCCTCAATACACTTGAGAAAATCATCAAAGGATTACAGATGACACCTGCTCAGTTTTTTGGTTTTTTAGAACTCGAATCCGATAACCCCGAGTTAGTTAAGATTGTCGATTTGATTCAAAAGTCACCCAATAAAGAGAAATTGACCTCCATCGCAAAAGAGATCGTAAAACTTTCTGAGCCGTAAAGAATTGGTCTGCCCACCAATTCTTTTTTTTTGAATAAAAAAAGCCTTAACCCTCGGGGCTAAAGCTATCATACCTGATTGAATTTTAAAAATAAATACCTCACAAGGCGATGAATTAATTTCGTAATCTAATAAAATTTTTGTTAAATTAATTTTAACCCTTCTGTCAAGTCACGTCAAGATGCTTTTTTATTCGTGTGTTTTTCGATCAGAATTTCTCTCGAAGAAACCTCCTATACCGCTACTTTGCTAAACACCACAGTCAGCAAAAAAGGTTTGGATATAAAGATATAGCGGTCGGTCTGCCAGCACCTGCCTTACACCTGAATCGTTTCGCCAATCGATAACGACGGGTGCACTGCGCTCCTTGTTATAGTACACTAGTTAAAACAAAGACATTTAGGAGTGATTAAATGACTCAGACAGAAGTAACTTACAAGAACTATTTGGAACAGCCTGAAGCTTTGACCTTTGACGAAATGCAGACGATCCACGAAGCAATTTTGAAAAATGGCACGATCACTGATACAGATTTTCAAGACGCCTGGCAAAGTATTTTGCAAGCAGCACTGCGATACACAACGATCCGGGCACAGTGGCATAGTTTTTCACAAGATGAAAAACGAGCGATCGATGCAGAGCGTACCACCCTTCATAACACGATTATCGATCAATTTATCTTTCTCGAACGAGTCTTTCAATTGAATCAATGGGATAGCCAAACATGGACCTCTTTATTATTTTTGCAAGAACACCGAGAAAAGCGCACAAGACAAGACATCAACCAACACCGCAAACGCATTGGGGATTTTGCCAATTACCTAGTGTTTGCAGCAGCGGTTAATGGTCGGTAGTTAAGAAAATAGGAAAAGCTAGGAATCATCGCATTGAATGATTTCTAGCTTTTTAGTTTGGCTGTTTTGGTATATAAGCTATCTATCTAAGCTTGCTCAAACTTTATAGTTTGGATTGTCCTTTCAAGATTTCTCGTGATCATGCATCAAGCCTTATTCCAATAATTGTTGAAGTGCTTTTCAGCATTATTCTTTTTGAAAAAAGTTCTCATAAAGCCGATTATTTCTTCTCGTGTATATCCATTCGTATCTGTTTCAAGATCCCCTACCTCTGCTAAATGCGAGTTAGGTCAGCAGAGTTTGTTAATGCTAGTCCTTATTGCTAGTCTTTTTCGGTATCGGTTTAAAAATGTTTCCTACCAGTTTTAAAACGATTCATTCCTTATTTTGATAGGATTCGTATTTTTTGTGTCAGGCGTCTTCAGAAATTATCGTTAAATAATGCACACTAACATTTTTAGTTTTATATCAAATAAATATTTTATCATTTCAATTCAACTAATTCGTTCAATATGCGATAATTATTTATGAAAGGATGATTTGATGAACTATACAGTTACCAACCTAAGACATCTGCGGATCGCTCAAATTTCTTTGTTAACATACTATATTTATTTAGCCTTCCATGACAATATTTTCAAAGCTATTCCATTACTTTTTATCAGTGGCTTTTTAGATTCCGTATACCCGCCAGACTACGCAAGCCAGTCATTTTGGTTCCCTTATAAAAAGAAAACAATATTTTTAAAAAGCAACAATTTGTTTCTAGAAAGAGCATTGGAAATCTTAACCATAATTGTTCTTGGTGTTTTTTTATCGCTTGTTTTTTAAATTAAAGGAACAACTTGTGATTGCTGGTTCCCTTTTACCCAACAACTGAATTATGTTTCTATTACTCACTATTTTTTATCCATGTGTCTATTAAAATGGATTTACCAAATGAATAACGAATCCTTGACTGTTGAGATGACGCTAATATCTAATCGAAAGGAAAGATGATTGTTTATGAAAAGAATTTGTTTTGTCTTAGTGTTGAGCAACGGATTATCTTACACACCATTAACTCCAGGTGTTCTTTATCAAAGAGACACAAGCCTCAAAGACTATTTTTCACCGTTTTACGATGTTTCAATCAATTATCTGAGAGATAAAGATACTGTTGATTACTTGGTCCTTCCTGAGCCATTCGCTCCTTTTGATAATGAAAATAACCTCCCCATCATAAAAGTTCCTTCAAAATTTTTTCTGACTAAGGATTTTGAAAAAATTAAGGCGTACATTGATGACTACTTTAAAGAAAACGATGCTAAGTAATACTCTCCTCGATCGTTTTACGCCCTTACTGATTGATACCGTTATCAATCAGTTTTTTTGTCGGGTAATGGACTAATAATCAGATATTTTGTACACTTAACTTAAAAATATAAGGAGATATACATGGATTTCTATTTCAAAGAGCTAAAGTCTAACTCAGAGATTAGCCAGTTTTGGGAGAAGAAAAGACAATATGAAGAAAGTGACATTTTCCCCAATCTTCCAGAAAGCGGTGCTGAATTAGATGAAATCGTAGAGTGGTTTCGCTCTTCCGAATATTACGAACTAATCATGGATCTTCATAATTCCCCAACAGAGGGAGATTCTCAGCTGGAATTTGTATTCATATACAATAATCAACAAGAATATGTTGGATTTACTACTTACAAAATCTACTACTCGGAAGATTCAAAAGCATTTATTCTCGATTTTTGTATCGATAAACCTTTTAGGAACCAAGGAGTAGGTAGCCGCGTTGTTTCTGAATTAAAGAATTACCTTAAAGCAAAGAACGCTCTATATATCGCTTTAAATTCCTCCAATGAACACAATCAGCAATTTTGGCAAAACCAAGGATTTATTCCTCAAGACGTTGATGAAAATGGCGAAGTAATCTATTTTTGTGTTCTTTAATAGATATAGATTCGTATCATCTATGTTCTAGTTGACTATTTGGCAGATAGCTAACTCAAAATTTTCCGATTCCTACGAAAAAACTGAAAGAAGCGAGTAACTTCTTTATGATACTATCAATAAAAAGGAGAATTTTTGTATGCTTATCCCAGCCATAAGTTTTCAAGGAAATTGTGAAAATGCAATAAAATTTTATCAAGAGGCGTTAGACGCACAAATTAAGTCCATCGTTTATGCGAGTGAAGCTCCGGTAGATTCAGGTTTAGATCCTGAGATGCCTGATGATTTCGTTATGGACTCAGAAATCATCATCGACGGACAGAGAATCATGATGACAGACGGCAGACTAAATAGACCAGCAAATGATTTTTTCTCCTTTTGTCTTGTAAAAGAATCCGCTGATGAAGTTACTACTATTTTCAATAGCCTCTCGATAGACGGAAAAATGATTGATCCCCTTGCATCAGTATTCTGGTCCTCGCTCTATGGCATGGTTGAAGATAAATACGGTATCACATGGATGATCATGACCTCGCATTAGTAAACTGCCTTTTACTTACTACTCGTTTAACGCATTTTTTTATTTAAATAAATTGGATGTTTATTTATTTAGTACCATTTACTTTTGATATTATTTATTTATCGTGGTATTCTTTTTCTAGAGGTGATTAGATGAAAAAGAATAGTACTCGGTTAAGTCTCTGGAAAATTTTGTTGATTGCGCTTGCTTTTGTCGCTGGTTCCTTTCTTGCAAAAATGGTCTTTTCTTTATTTTTTGAACACGTCTAATAACTATTTCAGTCTATGATCATTGTTATCAAGGAGGCGTTTTTTAGTGAGTAAAGTTCCTAAAGTATTCAAATGGGTAGGTATATTCTTGGCAGTCCTCTTTCTCCCTGCTTTCGCTACTTATGGCATAGACAGGAAAAATAAACAGAATATATCGGAAAAAGGGAACTCTTGAGTTGCCTTTTTTACTTAAAAAAGTTTTTGAGTTTGATACCTTCGTTGATACTGAATTTAAAAGGAGTGATTGTATGACCACCAATACAGAGTTTACAGTTTTTTCGTGCTGCTCCACATTTCTTTTATCAAATAAAAAGGCTCTATAATTTATGGGACTGATGAATCAGAATTGATTCTTCAGCCCCATTTTCATTTTAGGTATTAAAAAACATATCGTTCTCTAGTATGATTAAATCACCACAAAATAAACAACTGAGAGGACGATATGCTATATAAATGATTCTATCAAAAAAATGCTGAGAATAACAGAGAAAGATTTGGTGATTACAGAGGTCTCTTACGAGACCCTTCAGAAGAAAAAGACGTTGGTCGTCGATGCTGTTCTCTCGCCTACTCCTCGTGCTTGTAGAAGTTGTGGTTCTACTGTGGTAGATGGAAACGGGAAAGCAATTATAGTGAAAAATGGAAAAAAAGAAACGATTGTCCGTTTTGAACAATACAATCATATGCCTTTGGTTATGCGCCTAAAAAAGCAACGCTATGCCTGTAAAAACTGTCGCACCCATTGGACGGCTCAAAGTTATTTTGTCCAACCCAGACATTCAATCGCAAATCATGTTAGATATAAAATTGCTTCTTTACTGACTGAAAAAGTATCTTTATCTTTTATTGCGAAAAGCTGTCAGGTATCTTTGACCACCGTTATTCGTACATTGAAAGAGTTTAAAAGCTATTTGCCAAAGCAATCTAAGAAGATTCTCCCCAGAGTATTGATGGTTGATGAATTTCGTTCGCATGCTTCCATAGAAGATAAGATGAGCTTTATTTGTGCAGATGGCGAAACAGGAAAATTAATAGATATTTTGCCTACGCGTAAATTACCTCGATTAACAAGCTATTTCTTAGGGTGTACCAATCCAGAAGAAGTAGAATTCTTGGTTACAGACATGAACGCTGCCTACTTCCAGCTCACCAAACGTGTTCTGCCAAATGCGAAAGTAGTGATTGATCGGTTTCATATTGTCAAACACATGAATCAAGCGTTCAATGAGTTGCGTATCCGTGAAATGAATGAACTTCGTAAAGCAGGACAGAAAAGCCAGGCAGAAAAACTGAAAAAGAACTGGCGCTTTTTGCTAAAAAATCGTGCAAGCATCACCCATTGTGAGTACAAAACATGGAAAAGTTTCCGAGCACCAAAATACCCATTTCTCACTGAAGCAATGATGATTGATCGATTGCTTGAGTTTTCTGCGCCCCTAAAGGAGGCGTATCCCTTTTTTCATGAATTAGTTGAAGCCTTTCGAGACAAAGACCCTGACTTATTTTTCTCCTTATTGGCAGAACTTCCTGAAACGTTAGATGACGGCTTTCGGGAGAAGCTTCAAAACCTTCTTACCCATGAAGAAGGCATTACCAACGCAATGATCTATCCTTATTCCAATGGAAAAATAGAAGCGAAGAATACCCACATAAAGACAATGAAACGAGTATCCTACGGATTTAAATCATTCGAGAACATGAGAATTAGAATCTTTTTGATCAATCAATTAATCAATGTAAGATAACAAAAAAATCTGAGCCAGAATGTGGTTCATTCTGACCCAGATTTGATTTTACACAACTCATCAGTCCTTATTGACAAAGAGC
>OAUR01000354.1_pt1 | contig 9830 bp, 7 predicted proteins | sample 1476311 | NCBI WGS metagenome assembly OAUR01 (sample SAMEA2580058, study PRJEB22360) | human gut metagenome | biome: human gut; feature: human-associated habitat; material: faeces | place: Denmark | collected 2008/2010 | reverse complement strand
CGAGAAAGTGCGGGTTCTAGAAAGCGCATGAATAATTCCTGTTCGTTGTACATGGATTTGCGCAGTAATTGAAAAGGATCTTTGTTATAAAATGTTTGTGGATATTGCACCAATGCAACTTTAGGATTGCGGAAATAGTCGACAGCTTCAAAAATAATGTTCTTTTTGACGATAAAGTCAGCATCCAGAAGCAAAATCAAGTCACTGCTGGTTTGGGACAAGGCATAGTTGATATTCCCAGCTTTAGCATTGGCATTTCCTTCGCGGGTCAAATAGCCGAGGTTCATTCGCTCGGCCATTTCTTTTAGTTCCTCTCGATGGCCATCATCGCAGATATAGATTTTTTTATTGGGGTATTTCAAGGCTTTGACAGCCAGTGCGGTGGCGATCACCAGCTTGATGTCTTCATTGTAAGTACAAATAAAAGCGGCGACACTTGGCAAGAATTCTTCTGCTTCATCCCCCTCGTAGCGGTATTCTTTTGAGAGCTTATTGGAAAAAAGGTAAACAAAAAAGCCATAGACAAATAAACCAATGACTTCCGCAATATAGAGAATAATCCCAAATACTAGTGAAGCAGAACTATCAATCGGGATCGTGAAAAATAAACGCCAAACCAAGTAAATAAACAGAAAAGCAATCGTGATCTTCGAAAACAGCTGTTTGATTCGATTATTTTTCTTTGCCAGAAAATACAACAAGAAAATGACCAAAAACAACCCAGATAAATAAACCAATTCCAAACCAATCTCCTCCTTTGTTATACTAAAATAGTAATAAGTTTTTAAAAATAAATCAAAGTAAACGATTGCATTTTTTTAACATGTGAGAAAGAAGAAGGAGGACAAGTACGAAGAAGAGAAAAAGGCCAAACAAAAACCCTCCAGCAACGAATTGCTGGAGGGTTTCATTTAATTGGCAGCTGCCAATGCTGCTTGGTTTTGTTTGGCATGATAGGCTTCCACGTCTAGGATTGCCTGTTTAAACATTTCTCGCGTGATCTCATAAGGCACGTGGACGATGTCATTGGTGGTCATTGCTTTGTCTAAGATTGCCTCAAGATCGCTGGTGTCGTTAAGGCCCATATCTGCTAGGCAAACCGGCAGTTTGTTTTCCTTCATAAAGGCGTAGATGCGCTGGAAGAGGGCATCTTGCTGATCGAGCTGCAACAAGGCCAAAACGCCGTAACTAACGGATGCGCCGTGTAAATAGTCTTCCATTTTTTCCAAAACGGTCGTTCCGTAGTAAAAGGAATGAGCAAGGGCGGAGTTGTAATCATTGACGACTAAGACGGAAACTAAGCCGGTGGTTACGATGATATCCAAGACGACTTGCTCAATGGCATAAGACGGCTGATTGGCGGCACTGTCTTTCAAGGCTTGTGTGCCGTATTGCAATAAGCGTTCCGTGCACATTTTGCCGATTTGGATGCCTAACCCATCGGTGTAATCTAACTGATCGCCCCGCGCTGAAAATGTCGATTCGATCTCTTTGGAGAGGGCATCGCCGATTCCTGCCCATAAGTACTTGTCGGGGGCTTGGGCGATGATCTCACTGTCGATAAAGGCATGGGTCGGCGGTTGCGAAGGGAAAAACAACCCTTGCATCTCGCCGTTTTCTTTATAGATGACACAAACCGCGGTGACTGGTGAGCAGTTGGAGCCAATCGTTGGGAAGGTGAAGACTGGTTTGCCAGCTTTTTCCCCAACCACTTTGACGGTATCGCAGACGCGGCCGCCACCAACGGCGAATAGAACATCGGCGGCTTGGACACTTGGAGTAGCGAACAGCTGATCGACGTTTTCATAGGTCGAGTTGCCGCCGTACCACAAGGTATCCGTCACTTGGACTGCTGACGTTAAAGCGGCTTTGATCTTGTCTTCAGCTTTTTCAAGGGCGGTTTTTCCGCCGATGATCACGGCATTGGTGCCGTATGGTTTTACGATGTCATTTACTTTTTCGTAGGCGTCCGCCCCGATTGTGTAGTTTGGCAAAAAGATACTTTGACTCATACTTTTCTCCTTCTTTCTTGGCCACGAGATTGGCTAAAATTGGTCCGGTAATTTGATGGATCACCATGCCGACTGCGGCAGGGGTAACGGCTGCAGCAATGGCGGCAAAGTGGGCATTGGCTAACGAGATCGCTAGGCCAGTATTTTTCATTCCTAATTGAAACATGATGGATTTGGCTTGGGTGGCACTGACGCCCATCACACGGCTCAGACCATAGCCTGCGCCGTAGCCGATCAAGTTATGGAGCAAGACTAAGAAAATCACGATCAAGCCAGATTGGACGATGACGGCGCCGTTGCGAGCGACAGTTCCTGCAACGATCAATAAGATACTGACGGAAGAAATCAACACAAATGATTGCAGAAATCGCTCGATGTGCTTGGCAATGAGTTTGTGGACGATCACCCCTAAAATGATTGGCAAAAGCACCATCTGCAAGACAGACAAGAGCATTTCCCAGAAGGAGATCTCGGTGTACTGACCAGCCAAGACATAAACCAAAAAGGGTGTAACGACGGTCGCTAACAAGGTCGATACCGTGGTCATGGAAACGGTGAGGGCGACATCGCCTTTGCCGATGAAGGTCATGACATTGCTGGCGGTTCCACCAGAAACGCAGCCTAGTAAGACAAAACCGATAATCAAACTGGAAGAAAGACCAAACAGCTGCGCTAAGCCGTAAGCCACCAAAGGGCTGATGGTGAACTGGAAAAGCACCCCTAAGATGAATGCTTTGGGCTGTAAGACGACCATTTTAAACGCAGCAACGTTTAGAGTCATCCCCATACAAAACATGATGATGCTCAAAAGAATCGTTGTACGAGGCGGAATCCATAAGAAGGGTTGCGGGAAAAAATAAGAGACGATCATCAATAAAATCATGATGTAGATCAAATACTTGTTTACAAAAGCAGCGATCGTGTTGACGGTTTTCATAATAAAAAATCATCCTTCCTTTTTTCTGCTTGACCAATCAAGTGTCCAAACAGAAGGGGTCTTTAGAATAAGTGCAGTGCATAACCGCGGGGAATCGGCAGCAGTTGGTCAACGAGCGTTTTGGATCTATCTGACATCAAGGTGTCAGCTTGCAAAAGGCCGCTTTCTTGAAAATGGGTATAAAAAAACACTCCATCTCAAGAAGCTGTTCTTCTTTTTGGATGCAATGTGAATAGGGACTCTTTGAATGTATAAAATCAAACAGTCCCGACTATAATAATAAAATAATTCGTTTGCTAACATTGGTGCGGGTCATATACGCCACCGTCCTTTTCTTTATTTGGAATTTTCTAAATATTTAAATTATTTCTACCTAGTCTACAAAAGAGTCAACGCTTTGTCAATTGTTTGAGAAAATTTTTTTCATTTTTTTGGGTGTTTTTTAAAAAACATGGGTTTCTATGGGGAAAAACAGCAAGAATTGGTTTGTGCTGTGCTTTTTTCCCCTTCGTTTAGAAACAGAATAGTTGTTGGATCTTGGTTTTTGTCCTACGATGATACTAGCAAGAGTTGGAAAAAGAAACGAGAGGAGCAAAGAAAATGAAAATTTTTGTCGTTGGTGCTACTGGACGAGTAGGCCAAAAATTGATCACCTTTCTAGAAAAACAAGGACACATCGTTTATGCTGGTGCGCGCAGCAGTGAGAAAATCACAGAAACGGAGACGATCAAGCCCGTGTTCTTTGATTTACACACAGAACCGGAAGAGATGGCGGCGAAATTCGCAGATGCGGAAGCGGTATACTTCGTGGCGGGTTCCCGAGGCAAAGACTTGCTGCAATCTGATCTGTATGGTGCGGTCAAAGTGATGCAAGCCGCTGAAGCAAAAGGAATTAAGCGCTACATCCACCTTAGCTCAGCCTATGCCTTAGAACCTGAACAGTGGCAAAGGGAAGGCATGGCGTCATTGATGGATTACACGATCGCCAAATTTTTCTCTGATCGCTGGCTGATCGACAACACCGCACTAGACTATACGATTTTGCAGCCGGGTGCGTTGAAAGAAACGCCAGGTTCTAGTTTGATCGAGATCAGTGAAACGACCTCTGGTGCGATCCCCATCGAGGATGTCGCCGTCTTGTTAGGTGAAATGCTGGAACGTCCAGCAACTTATCAAAAAGTCATCAAAGTCCAAGCTGGGGAAACCCCCATCAGCGAGGCACTGGATCAGCTTTAAGGCGAGCCTTTGGGCTTGAAGAGAATGTACTGAAGGAGCTGTACGGCAATGAATCGTTGGCGTGCGGCTTTTTTTTGTGAAGAAGCCAGCCACTTTTCATTTTTGAAAGCGGTGACTCTTGACTTTGGAAAAATAGTTTGTTACGCTTATTGCTAACTTTAGAGGGGGTGGTAAACGAATGTCAAGCGACTCGAGTGACGGTGAGCAGAAACACTATTTTGACTTGCCTTACTTTTTAATTGAATAGGAGACAAACAACAGCGCGTTATTTAGGAGCAGTTTCTAAATAAGGGGCTTATTTGTGTTATCCATCAATGAAAAAGAAAAGGAAGAAGAAAAAAATGAATAAAAAAGAGTTTCAGTTATCAGTGTCAGAAACAATCGAACAGTATCAGGTGCCGTCAATCGATCAAGGGTTGACTGAGGCGCAAGTAACCGAGCGGTTAGAAACCTACGGATTGAACCAATTAGCGGTCAAAAAAACCGCCAAGTGGCGTTTGCTGCTGCGACAATTCCATAACACGATCATCTACATTTTGATTTTCTCTGCCATCTTAACGCTGCTGATGGGGCATTTCTCTGATGCCGTGATCATTGGCATCGTCGTGCTGGTCAATGCGTTGATCGGTTATTACCAAGAAGCGAATGCTTCCGATGCGTTAGAACGGATCAAAGAGATGCTATCAGCAGAAGCCACGGTCTATCGGAATGGGATTCGTCAAGATATTCCAGCTGCCGAAGTCGTTCCAGGGGATGTCGTATTCCTAGAAGCTGGTGACAATGTGCCCGCAGATCTGCGAATCATCGAAGCCGACAACTTGCGTATCCAAGAATCCGCCTTGACTGGTGAAGCCGATTCGGTGGAAAAAATAACAGATGCCTCAATGGATGAAGCAACGCCATTAGCGGAACAACGGAATTTGGCGTTTGCTTCGACTTCCGTGACGTCAGGAAGCGGGAAAGGGATCGTGATCGCTACTGGCGTCACGACTGAAATCGGGAAAATCTCAGCTGAAGTCAATCAAACGGAAGAACGAAAAACGCCGTTGATGAAAGAGATTGATGGACTGGGGAAAGGCATCACCTATGTGATCATGGGCGTGGCGGTCTTGCTATTTGTCGTCAGCTTGTTCCAGCAGACCTATGCGATCTCTGTCTTATCCTTAGCCGTTGTCACCATGATCGTCGGCTCGATCCCAGAAGGATTGCCAGCAACGACCTCGGTGGTTTTGGCGATGGGTGTCAGCGACATGGCAAAAAACAAGCACACCATCATCAAAACGCTGCCAGCGGTTGAAACGCTAGGCTCAGTGGATGTGATCGCGACGGATAAAACAGGTACCCTGACCAAAAATGAAATGACGGTCAAAGACATCGTATTGGCTGAGCAGGAATATGAAGTGACGGGTGACGGCTATGCGCCGGTGGGAGAAATTCGTCCAAAGCAGGAGGACGTCCACGCGCAAGACACCTTGCAGTTGTTTTTGGAAGCTGGTTACGAAGCCAACGATACGGTATTAGTGCCAGAAGGAAATCACTGGACGATCAATGGGGAACCAACAGATGGCTCCTTCTTGACGCTGTATCATAAGCAATTTGCCTATCCGCAAGCACCTGCTTACCAAGAGCTGGATATGCTGCCCTTTGATTCGGACAACCGCTACATGGCGAAACTAGTGGCAAACCCTGCGGGGGAACGCTTGCTATTTGTTAAAGGCTCCCCAGATAAATTGTTTGAAATGGTGCAAAAACAAGCGGCGCCTTTTGATGAAGCCTATTGGACAGACCATGTCCGCCGCTTGTCGGCAGAAGGCAAACGAGTGGTAGCGGTGGGCTATCAGAAAGTTTCGATTGATCACATTGATGAAACGATTTTTGAGCAAGGGCTGCAATTACTAGGGATCGCTGGGATCATCGATCCGCCGCGAGAAGAAGTGATTGCCTCCCTGAAGGAAATGAACCAAGCCGGTGTTCAAGTGAAAATGATCACTGGCGATCACCCTCTGACCGCCAAAGCGATTGGGGAAAAGCTTGGCTTAGCGGATGAGATTCACGTCGTGACTGGTGCCGAGTTGGATCAGATGAGTGAAGCTGAATTTCAAGATGCTGCCTTGACGAATCAAGTCTTTGCACGAACCACGCCGAAAAATAAATTGGACATTATCAGAGCGCTACAAGCCAAAGGCAAAGTCACGGCGATGACAGGGGACGGAGTCAACGATGCCCCTGCGTTGAAGCGGGCGGATATCGGTGTAGCGATGGGGATCAGCGGCACGGATGTAGCCAAAGACTCTGCTGATATGATCTTGACCGATGACAATTTCGGTACCATGTCCTTAGCGATTCGCGAAGGACGCAGGATCTATGACAACATCAAAAAGAGCATTCTGTTTCTGTTGCCGACATCTTTTGCCGAAGGGCTGATCATTGCCTTTACGATCATGATGCAAAAAGAATTGCCGCTGCAGGCGACGCAACTGCTGTGGATCAACATGGTTTCTGCTATTACGATCCAGTTTGCGTTTATCTTTGAACCAGCAGAGTCTGGGATCATGAACCGCACACCGCGAAAGACAGGCAATAAATTGTTGAATCGCCACGATATTTGGCAGATGGCGTATGTATCGATCTTGATGGCAGTCATCAGTTTGATCGCTCATGACTGGCTCTTGCTGCAAGGCGTCAGCGAAGCCGTTGCCAGTACCATGATGGTCAATATCGTGGTCTTGAGTAAGATTTTCTATTTGTTCAACATCCGTACAAGTGCACCAGCGTTTTCTAAAGCTTCCTTCACCAATCCAAAAGCATTCGTGATCATTGGTGTGATGCTGGTTCTGCAACTGTTATTGACCTATGTTCCATTTATGCAAAGCGCCTTTCATACTGAGGACATGTCCTTGATCGGCTGGGTCATCTCAGCAGCTTCTGGGATGGTCGTCTTACTCGTGACGGAGTTTGATAAATGGCTTCGTTCGAGAAAAAATATTTAACCTAGGTTTTCTCGTGTTTTTCACAGGCAAAACCGCCTTGCTGCAGCTTAGGAAAATGGCGGAACGACAAGAGATTTCTGCTGTCGCTGCTTTGGGGTTGCCAAAAGAAAAAGCCAAGAGGAATTCCTATCGGCTTGTAATCAGGCCTATTGACAAACAAAAATGGTCGGGCTAAAATGCACATGAATTGAATAGTATTCTTCGGGGCAGGGTGTAATTCCCGACCGACGGTGACAAGCGCAATGCTTGAAGTCCGTGACCCGCATAGCTATGCGGTGGAGCCAGTGTGAATCTGGCACCGACAGTGAAAGTCTGGATGGGAGAAGAAAAACCACAAAATTTCAAGGGGCGCAGTGCGTCTAAAATTGATTTTTTGCCGGTCTTGTTTGTCTATGCCTCGTGAGATTCTCACGAGGCATTTTTTTATTGAAAGGAGGAAGGAAGATGCATAACGAATACATGCGTTTGGCGATCGCAGAAGCCAAAAAAGGGCGCTACCAAACCTTTACCAATCCGCTAGTGGGCGCTGTGATCGTCAAAGAGCAACGGGTCATTGCCAAAGGGGCTCACTTAGTCTATGGGCAGCCCCATGCGGAACGAAACGCCATCGAACAATGCCATTCCTCCGAAGACCTAATCAATTCGACTTTATACGTGACATTAGAACCTTGCAACCATCAAGGAAAACAGCCGCCTTGCACCCAGCTGATCATCGACAGTGGCATCAAAAAGGTAGTCGTCGGCCAGTTAGACCCTAACCCAATCGTGGCTGGACAAGGCAAGCGCTTTTTAGAAGAACAGGGCATCGACGTGTTGGTGGGCATCGAAGAAACAGCGGTGCGACGTTTGAATCCACACTATAATTTTTACCATCAGCATCAGCGACCTTACGTGGCGTTGAAGCAAGCGATCACTTTAGATGGCCGGATCGCTCATGATGCGTTGACCCGCAGTGCGATCACTGGTTCAGCGGTTTGGCAAAACGTCCATCAAGAACGTGGGGACTATCAAGGAATCTTAGTGGGCAGTCAGACGGTGTTGACGGATGATCCCACCTTATTGACCACGGTTGAAACCAGCTTTCCGCCGATTCGCATCGTGTTAGACCGTCGGGGGCGAACGCTGTCGCAACCCCATTTGGCACTGTTTGTCGATGATTCGGCACCTGTGTGGATTTTTACGCAGCAGACAACTGTCAGTGATTTGCCAGCTCATGTGTCAGTGATCCAGCTGGAAGAGTTGACAATTGTTTCATTGCTGAAGGAGCTTGCCGCACGACAGGTCCAATCGCTTTACGTAGAAGGAGGCGCTGCGATCCATGATGCCTTTTTAGCCAGCGGACTGTGGCAAGAAAGCATTACCTATGTGGCGCCAAAGTTTCTTGGGGGCAATAGTCTCGCAAGTTTTACCAGTGAGCGTACCCCGAAACAGCTGCAGCAGCTAACAGAGGTGACGGTGACTGCAGTTGGGGAAGATGTTTGCATCCGAGGAAGGAGACCAGAGGAATGTTCACAGGATTGATTCAGGAAAAAGGCCGCATCAAAGAGATCCGCAAGCAAAGCCGCACGATCCAGCTAACTTGCAGTGCGTCCGAAGGATTACTGGCGGATTACCAGATCGGAGACAGTATGGCGATCAACGGGACGTGTTTGACGGCGATCGCCAAACAAGCGACGACGTTTACGGTGGATATCATGCCAGAAACCTTTCAACGAACGACCTTTAAACAACTCTCGGTGGGTGCCGAAGTCAATTTGGAGCGAGCGATGGCAGCAACGCAGCGTTTTGAAGGCCACTTTGTCGCTGGCCACATTGATGTAACGACCCGTTTGATCCAGAAAAAGCAGTTGGAAAATGCCTTGATCTTGACGTTTGCTTATCCTGTCAGTGTGCAAGGGGAAATCATTCCGCAAGGGTCGATTGCGATCAATGGCGTCAGTTTGACGGTTACCCAGACGACGGCACAGGCATTTTCCGTTAGCTTGATCCCCCATTCCAAAGACCAGACGACGCTGGGGCAGTTGAAACAAGGGGAGTGGGTCAATATCGAGACGGATATGATCGGGAAATATGTCAAATACCAACGAAAATGAAAGAAGGCAGACGATGCATAAAGTAGAACAAGCAGTGGAATGGTTAAAAAAAGGCGGCTTAGTGATTGTCGCCGATGATGAAAATCGGGAATCAGAAGGAGATTTGATTGGGATCGCTGAATACGCAACGCCAGAAGCCGTCAATTTTATGGTGACTTATGGCCGCGGCTTGATCTGTGCACCCATCTCACAAGCGATCGCTGAAAAGCTGGCATTGCCTGAGATGACCGCCAATAATACGGATGCCTTTGGCACCGCGTTTACCATCAGTGTCGATCACGTGACGACGAGTACGGGAATTTCTGCGAAAGACCGGGCAGTGACGATTGAAAAGTTGGCTGATCCTGCGTCACAAGCTGCGGATTTTTATCGCCCTGGTCATATCTTCCCTTTGACCGCTCAACCTGGCGGCGTGTTGGAACGCAGAGGACATACAGAAGCGGCTGTGGATTTAGCAAAGCTTGCTGGCAGCGTGGAAGCAGCCTACATTTGTGAGATTTTAAATGAAGATGGCACGATGGCTCGGGTCCCAGAATTGAAAAAATTAGCAGAAAAATGGCAG
>OAUR01000349.1_pt1 | contig 10054 bp, 6 predicted proteins | sample 1476311 | NCBI WGS metagenome assembly OAUR01 (sample SAMEA2580058, study PRJEB22360) | human gut metagenome | biome: human gut; feature: human-associated habitat; material: faeces | place: Denmark | collected 2008/2010 | reverse complement strand
CTCGTCGAAGCCGCCGCGCTGCTCGAGCGCGGGCGCCTCGTGCGCGCCGCATCGAAGGACGACGAACTGCCGCCTGCGCTACCCCCCGTGCGCGTGAAGGTGCTGGGCGATGGTCCCGATCGCGAGAAGCTCGAAGCGCTGGCCGTGCAGCTGAACGCCCCCGTGGATTTTCTGGGCTACACGGCCTACGAGCTGATGGCGGCGTACTTGCGCGCATCGGACATCACGGTGAACTCGCTCGTCAAATCGGCGGCGCAGAGCATCGTCACGAAAATCGGCGACTACCTGGCCAGCGGGAATCCCATGATCAACACAGGCTCGAGCCCCGAGTTCCGCGCGAAGGTGACCGCCGACGGCTTCGGAGTGAACGTCGAAGCGGAAGACGCGCAGGCGCTGGCCGACGCCATCGCGAAGCTCGCAGGTCACGCGTCGCTGCGCAAGATCATGGGCTCGAAGGCGCGTGCCGTCGCCGAAAAGGAGTTCGACCAACCCCGCGCGTACCGCGAGATCGTGGATTTGCTGCGCACGTTGCTGTGATTTCTGTCGAACGACTCGCCAAAGCGGGCGGAGCGCGTCAAAATAGGGAGCTTGCATACGCCGATTGCGTGCGATCACGCAGGTCGCACGCCGTTTACAGGGTACCAAGGAGCAATCGTGACTGAGCAGAAACGCATTTCGTTCTCACCGCCCGACATCACGCAGGCGGAGCTCGACGAGGTGGCCGACGCGCTGAGAAGCGGCTGGATAACCACCGGCCCGAAGACGAAGGAGTTCGAGCGCGAGATCGCCCTCTTCGCACAGGCCGAGCGCTCGGCCACGTTCGCGTCGGCCACCGCAGCGCTCGAATGCGCCCTGCGCGCTTTCGGCATCGGCCCGGGCGACGAGGTGATCACGAGCGCCTACACGTACACGGCCTCTTGCTCGGTCATCTGCCATGTGGGTGCGACTCCGGTGCTCTGCGACGTGGCGCCCGGCTCCTACGAGATGGATTACGACGCCCTGCCCGATCTCGTCACCGAGCGCACGCGCGCCGTCATCCCCGTGGACATTGCAGGACGCATGGTCGACTACGACCGTCTGTTCGCCGCACTCGATTCGGCGAGCGACCGCTGGAAGCCCGCGACGGAGCTGCAGAGCGCGTTCGATCGCGTCATCGTCTTAGCCGACGCCGCCCACTCGTTCGGCGCGACATGTCAGGGACGTCCCTCCGGGTCGGTGGCCGACTTCACCGCCTTCTCGTTTCACGCCGTGAAGAACCTGACGACGGCCGAAGGAGGCGCGCTTGCATGGCGCGCGGGCGCGTTCGATTCCGACGAGCTGTACCGCCGGTTCATGTTGCAGTCGCTGCACGGCCAGACGAAGGACGCGCTGGCGAAGAACCGCGCGGGCGCCTGGGAGTACGACATCGCCTTCCCCGGGTGGAAGTGCAACATGACCGACATTCAGGCGGCCCTCGGCCTCGCGCAGCTGCGCCGCTACCCCGCCTCGCTCGCCCGTCGGCGCGCCATCGTCGAGCGCTACGAGCGCAACCTGGGCGAATGCGATGTCGAGCTGCTGAGGCATTACGGCGAAGACTTCGAGTCGAGCGGGCATCTCATGCTCGTGCGCCTCACGGGCAAATCGTCGGCGTTCCGCAACGCGCTCATCGAGCGGATGGCCGACGACGGCGTGGCGACGAACGTGCACTACAAGCCGCTGCCCCTTCTCACCGCGTACCGCGACCTCGGCTTCGCCATCGCCGACTTCCCGAACGCGCTTGCGCAGTTCGAGAACGAGGTGACGCTGCCGCTGCACACGTTGCTCTCCGACGAGGACGTGGACTACGTGGCGGGATCGTTCAAGCGCGCCCTGGACGGACTCGAGGCGGAAGGCGTCCGCTGATGTACGTGAGTTTCGGAAAACGCGTGTGCGACATCGTCGTAGGGCTGGTGGCGCTGCCCTTCGTGCTGCTGATCATCGCGGTGCTGGCGCCGTTCATCCACTTCGAGGACAAGGGCCCCGTCTTCTACAACGCGCCGCGCGTCGGAAAAGACGGGCGCGATTTCAAGATGTACAAGCTGCGCTCGATGCGGGTGAACGCGCCCGACCTCATCATGGAGGACGGCTCCACCTACAACGGCGCCGACGACCCGCGCATGACGCGGGTTGGTGCCTTCATGCGCAAGACGTCGCTCGACGAGATGCCGCAGTTCCTCAACGTACTGAAAGGCGACATGAGCGTCGTGGGGCCCCGCCCCGACTTGCGCCGCGAAACGGAGCTTTATGAGGGAGAGGAAGGCCTCAAACTCACCGTGAAGCCCGGCATCACCGGGTACGCCGCCGTGTACGGACGCAACTCGCTGCCCTGGCACGACCGTCTGGCGCTCGACGTGCACTACGTGCGCAACGTGTCCTTCCCGCTCGACGTTAAGGTGTTCTTCAAGACGTTCTCGGCCGTATTCAACCAAGAGGGCGTCTTCGTAGAGGACGGGTCGGAGAAGTAACGTTCGGCTAACGTGACCCCTGCCGACCCGACGCGCACGCCCCTCACCCTCTATCATGGTCGTGCGCCACGCAATGGGGGCGTTCGACAAAAAGCACGCAGGAGAGTGAGACCATGACGAACGATCAGACGGCAATGCTTGCACGGTACGGCATCGATTACGCCGAAGCGATGGAGCGATTCTGCGGCAACGAGTCCCTGTTCGCCCGCATCGCCGTGAAGTACCTGGACGACCCGCATGTCGATGCGCTCGAAGCCGCGATGGCCAGCGGCGACGCAGCCGCAGCCGAGCGCGAAGCCCATTCGCTCAAAGGCGTCGCCGGCAACTTGTCGTTCGTGTGCCTTTACGACCTGGCCGCGCGAGTCACCGATGCACTGCGCGCCAACGATATCGACAGCGCACGCACCCTCATGCCTGACCTGCGCGAAAGCCACGTCGCCGTGTTGGAAGCGCTGAAGAACCTGGAAGAGTGGGGACTTTCGACCTCAATGCGCTAGCAGGCATCGAGGCAGAGGCGCCTACGCTTTCGCCTTCTCACGGCCGAACAGCTCGTTCCAGTCGCTTGCGGCCAATACAGTGCCCGCCAAGATGACCACGCAGCAGACGATCGATATCGGCGTCGGCATCGTTCCCTGCAACACGAGCGCGAACAGGACGGCCCAGGCCGAATAGCTGATATTGAGAGCCATGGACTTCGCCGCCCCGATAGGCGACGAGATGCTCTTGTAGTAGAACAGGTACGACACGGTTCCAGCCAAAGCAGCCAGCCCTACCACGCCCGTCGCGAGACTGGGAACAACTGCGGCCGTGAAACCCCAGGCACCGAATAGCGGCAATACGGCGATCGCGTACACGAGCGCCGACGTGGTCTCGCGGATCTGAAGCGCCGTCTCGTTGTCGACGGCATCGTCGCGCATACCCCAAGCGCAGATGACGGCTTCGGACCCCCATCCCAAAACGCACAACAGCGCACCGAACAAACCGAGGATCGGATTGCCCAGCTCCGATTCGCCGGAAGACACATAGCCCATGACGATGATACCGGCAAGGGCCGCCAGCAATGCGACGAACTGCTTAGGCGCCATGCGTTCCTTCAGGAACACGAAGGCGAGGAAGGCTCCAACTGCAGGATAGAACGACGAGATGATGGCAGTATAGCCGGCACCGATATTGTTGATGGCTATCACGTAGCCGGTCATGCCGATAGGCCCGCCCAAAAGCGCCCCCAGAATGACCGCCTTGCCGCTGCGCGTTTTAAGCGCCGCTAACGTGTCGCCCAGACGACCCCGCACGCCCATGTAGATCAACAGCCAGATCGCGCAGAAGATGTCATGCAAAGCGGCGCTCGCGATAGCTGCAAACGCAATCGCCTCGGCAGTGCCGATGAAAGGGCTCATCGACAATCCGATTCCGAGGACGACCGTGTCAAGACCCCAGAGCAAGCCGCTCGTCAGACCGAACTTCATTCTTCCAAAACCCTTCATGGCGCTCCCCTTAGTCGCTTCCCTGACGGTACCAGTCCAGCACCTTGTCCAGATAATCCTTCGCGTAACGGTAATAGACGTACAGCCACTCGCCAACCATGTCCCCTTCTGCCTCTTTGAGCAGCGACCACGCGTACCAGCACCATCCCGCAAGCGCCACGAAGGCGAAGTTGTGACGGCGCTCCGCCGCAGACGGCTCGCGCCCGAAATAATACGCAAGGGCACGCGACGCCTCCTCTTCGCTCAGCTGGCAGCACACCGTGAACGTGCCGAAATCGCTTGCGTAGTCGGACATGCCGGAATACTCCCAATCGATGAGCGACATGTCGTCCTGGTCGTCGATAAGGAAGTTCAGCATGAAGAAGTCGTTATGGGTCAGGCAGATGCGCGCATCGTCTGCATCCACGAAGCGCTTGAGTTCCTCGGCCCGTGCAGCCATCTCAGCATAACCCGGCACTTCAATGCGGCCGGACTTGCGCTCCAGCAGACGCTCGTAACGCTTGCCCTCGGTGAAGAAATCGAACGAGCGCTCCACCTTCGCACCGGATTCATGCAGGCGACGAGCCATTTCCATTGCACGCTTGACCTGCTCAGGGTCATGCGGATCGAGCTGGCGGCAATCGGGGATAAAGCGCGACAGCTTCCAGCCTTTTTCGGGATCCTCGGTGATGAACGTACGATCAAGCCCCAGATCGCGCGCCACGCCTTGAGCCACCACCTCGGCTCGGCGATCGATGATGCCCTCCGTCCCGATGCCGGGATGGCGATACACGTATTCGGAGTCGCCCACACGGATATGGCACGATAGATTGGTGAGGCCCTGTTTCAGCGGATACACGTCGCGAATATCGTCTTTGTCGCACCCGAGCGCTGCAACGATATTGTCGAACGCCTCGGAATCGACGTTTTCCAGGAAACGCGGATCGAATTCGCGCAGCTCGTCGAGTGTGTCGAACTCGAATACCGTTCCGACGGGGTACTCGCGCGCAACCATGTCCAACTCCGCGATATGGTCGACGTACAGCTCTTCCCACAGCTTATCGGCCGTCGTCGGCAGGTCGTACTCCTCCTCGAGTATTCGGGAAAAGGCACGGGAAAAGTTTTTATCGAAGTAAACATGGCCGAGCATGATAAGAGAGTCGCTGCCACCGATATCGACCGAAACGATGCGGTTGCCCGAACCCAAACGCATGCACCATTCGTTCGTAGGGCCCTCTTGGTATTGGGCAGCGTAATAGGCCTTCCACACGTACGGCTCGAAGGGGTTCTCGACGAAGTAGTTGTCGGAAGAGCATATGAACGTGTTGCCCAGACGCTCGCGCACCACCATGAGAGAGGAATGGTTGTTCCGCGTGGCGTATTCCTCGTTCACGACGATGGACACGCCGTGCTTTTCTTCAAGGTAGAAGAAGTACTCCTTCTTGTACCCTGCCACCACAGTGATGTCGTCGATGCCGGACTCCTGAAGCTGGCGGATCTGACGCTCGATCAGAATCTCTCCACGAACATGCAGCAGACCTTTGGGCTTCTCGTAGGAAATAGGGGCGAACCGCGACGACAGGCCAGCTGCCAAGATGATAGCGTTGTCCACCTTAAAAGGAGCGAGCGCCTCGAACCCGGCGTCGGACAGTGCGCCGTCGACGACAAGCCCTTTGTCGACCAGCGCTTTGTAGGCCGCGTTCACCGAACCCAACGACATGGCCTTACGAGCGGCGATCGCCCGCTGGCTCGTCCCCGGTTCGCGTTCGAGCGCAGCGAGCACCGCGAATTCGTTCTTCGTGATCAAAACGGAGCATCCTTTCATGGCAGATTCAGACGATCTCGATCGTGCGTCGAAGTTCATTTTTTATTGCATTTTAAAGAATCTGAACGGTATGTTCATTTACAATTTTCTACTACAAAATATGAACACATAGAAAACGCGCTCCCCGTTCTCGGAGAGCGCGCCTTGATACTGCGATATCCGTTTGACCGGCTCTGAATCAGAAGCCCAAAAGCTTGTCCACGACGTTCATGATCGTCGCACCGTATATTTTGCTAGTCGCCCAAGTACCGGAAAGCTTGTCGACCGTGGGTGCCGAGCCGCGCTTGCCGGCGAGATGATGGAACCGCTTATCGACGCAAGGTTGGCTAAGATCCGCAGTGGTGGCATAGCCCTTCAAATGCTGAGCCTGTGCCAGAAGCCCCGTCTTTACGTCGGGGTACTCGTCGCCGGGGACTCCGTTGCCCGTTGCGCCCAGTCCTCCGAAATTGCACTGCACTTTGCCGTTCTTGTCCACGTCTCCGCCGAACTGCAGCCATCCGGTCTCCACCATGGCCTGAGCGAACAGAACCTCGGCACGGACATCCTCGGATCGAGCCTGATCCAGCAGCACCCGGCAAAAGTCCTTGATGGTGGCAGCCCCTCGCGACGCGTACTTATCAACAGGATAAGGAACGCCCTGCGCGTTGAAGAGCGTCACCATCTGCTCCACCGTCGCAAGCGAAGGGCCCATGATGGAGTCGGACGGCAGCAGCGCACCCGACGAATCGAAGCGGTAGGTCTCGCCTTCTATAGTGGCCTTTCCCGTGACCATCGCTCCCGACTCGCTCAAATAGTAGCGTTTGCCGCCCAGATCAAGCCAGCCGGTGTGCATGGCGCCGGAGCCGGACAGGTAGTACCAGGTTCCGCCCAGCTTCATCCAGCCGCCGGAGCGCATGGCCCCGGAACCTTCGAAGTAGTACCACTTGCCGTCGGTCGCCTTCGCCCAGCCGGTGGCCATCCTCCCGCTCTCGGGGTCGAGCCAGTACCAAGAGCCGCCCTTGCTCAGCCAGCCGGTCTGCATCGCGCCGGAGCCGGACAGGTAGTACCAGGAAGATCCCTGCTTCATCCAGCCGCCGGAGCGCATGGCGCCGGAGCCTTCGAAATAGTACCACTTGCCGTCCGAGGCCTTCTCCCAGCCGATGGCCATGGCGCCGGATTCCGGGTCGAGCCAGTACCAGGAGCCGCCTTTGCTCAGCCAGCCGGTCTGCATCGCGCCGGAGCCGGAGAGGTAGTACCAGGAGGAGCCCTGCTTCATCCAGCCGCCGGAGCGCATGGCGCCGGAGCCTTCGAAGTAGTACCACTTGCCGTCCGAGGCCTTCTCCCAGCCCGTGGCCATCGCGCCGGAGTCGGGGTCCAGCCAGTACCAGGAGCCGCCCTTGCTCAGCCAGCCCGTCTGCATCGCCCCGGAGCCGGAGAGGTAGTACCAGGTTCCGCCTACCTTCGCCCAACCCGTCTGCATGGCCCCCGATCCGTCGAAGTAGTAGCGATGTCCGTCCGAAGCCGTCGTCCAGCCCGTTGCCATCTTGCCAGTCTGCGGATCGAGCCAGTACCACGTTCCACCCAGCTTCAACCACCCCGTCTGCATGACGCCGGAAGACGAAAGCCAATACCAGGATCCGTCGTCTTTCAACCACCCGTCTGTCCGCAAGGCACACGAGCTGTCGAAATAGTAGCGCTTTTCATCAATGGTCTGCCATCCGGTGACGGCGTACGAATCCGCCCCGAACCAGTACTTCTTACCCTTGACCTGCTGCCAGCTGCTCGTAGCATACGTACCGTCGGCCAGCTTCAGCTTCCAGCGGCCGTTGTCGATTTCCCACCCAGAAGAGAGCTTGTACGTCTCGGCTATGCCCTCGGCATCAGCGTAGCCCAGCTCCTTCAGGAACGCTTCGCTTTTCAGCTTGTCGCTGTCACTCTTATTAGACAGGAATGCGTGCTCGACGATGATGCCCACGATGCCGGCTTCGCGACTTGCCTCGATGACCGTGTAGTAGTCCTGGATGCTGCCATCGGGATAGTAGAACGGGCCTTCGCCATCCACGCGCTCCGAATCGCGCACTTTTATGCCGCGGTCGGTCAAGCCGAGTGCAGTCAGCTTCTCCAGGATCTTGCTGGAGAGCTGTGCGCCCTCCTCGTGAAGCTCGTGACGATACGAGCTGTCGTTCGGATACCACACTTCGGCACCGTTGCCCGAAGCAGGTCCGGAGTTAAGATGCAAGCTGACGAACACGTTGGCTCCTGCGTCAACCGCGCGGTTCACGCGCTCAACAAGGCTCACCTTCTCGTCGCTTCCACGCGTCAGCACCACTTCGACGTTCGCATAGGACTCCAGCGCCTCCTTGCAGTACAACGCGATCTTCCATGTGAGCTCCCTCTCAACCAAACCGTTGGCCGAAGCCCCGGGCTCGCTACCTCCGTGGCCGGGATCCAAGGCAACCACGAACTTGCCGGAGGGGCTGCGCGCGCCCGAGGCGGCCGAACGACCTGCGACGGCAGAAGCCGCTTCGGCGGACAGCTGCGCAGCCTCCTCGAAGGACGATGCCTCCTCAAGCTGGCCGTCGTCGGTCAGTGCGTACACGGACACGCCGCCGGTCGACTCATCGGACAGGGAAAACGCTTCGGCTTGCGGCTCGGCCACCATGAACGCGTAGGGCTCGCCCTCACAGGAGGACAGATCCACCAGCAGCGTGCGGCTGTCGGCGGCAGACGCGCCCTCCATCCGTTCGAGACGGTACTCCCCGGCCTCCGGAACGTCTACGGAGAAGAGCGCCGCATTGCCCGCGTACTCGGAAGCGGTCGCTTTGACCGACGCGCCCGAAGGAGCCGTCAGCGTCAGTTCTGCGGACGTCAGCTCGATCGACTCGTCGTCCAGCGCAACCACGACGAGCTGGGAACCGCCCGCGCTGGGGGAGCTTTCGTCGAAGTACACGAAGCCCACCGGTTGCCGGTCGGGACCGAGAGCCGCCGCCGAGGCTTCGGCCTCGCTATCGGGTTGGGCGGTTTCGTCCGCCTCAGCGGGCTCCGAGCCCTCCCCTTGCCACGATTCGGTAGAAGCGGGAGCCTCTTCCGACACACCCTGATCGATGGAAGGCGACTGGATGACCGGGTCGGATGCCGGATCGGAGATCTGGGGATCGGCCATCGCGGCCACGGAAGCCGTGGGAACGAGCGCGAAAGCCAGCATAACCGACAAGGCCAGCTTGGACAATCGGGATGAAACCTGGTGCATGGAGCACCTCCGTACTTCGAACTGTCAGTTGCTACTACGATGCGTTGTCGCAAATATTACCGCTGATGAGTATATCAGTAAACGAGCCCCTCCCGAAGACCTCTCGACAGATGGCGTATGTCGGACGCACCGAAGCAGCTGAACGCGTGAGCGAACGGTATCGGACCTTCCGTGTCACACGTACGCTTTGTCAAGCTCTTGCAACTCGCGGTACGTGTCGATCTCGATCACGTCGTCGAACGTGCACTCACGCACGACCACCTCGTAGTTGCGGGCGAAGTATCGCAGCGCTACCTCGTCCCAATAGCGCTCCTTGCCGCCGGGCATGGCGAACGTCGCCGGCACGTCGTCGGCCAGCTTCCTGCCGTCCTCTTCGGTCCAATAGGAGATGCCGAACATATGATGGCAGTCCGTCCCGCCTACCGACAGTCCCGTGATCACACCGCGGCGCGTTTGGAAGCACCAGTCGTCAGTCACCTGCACGGGCACGCCGAGATAGTTCGACGAGTACTGGTACTTCGTGATCAGCTTCGGGTTGTACAGCAGCAGGTCGGACTCGAACACGTAAGCGTTCTGCAGCAGATCCTTCGCCGCCACGGCCGACGAGATATTGTTCGCCTCGTTGTAGAAGGGGTTCTCGATGAACTTGAGGCCAGGATATTTGTACAACAGCTGGTCGAACTGCTCGGCCAGATAGCCGCGCACCACGTACACCTCCTCGATGCCCGCCGCGTACACGGCGTCGAGCAGCGAGTCGATGATGCGCCGCCCCTGCACTCGGATGAGCGGCTTCGGGGTGTTCAGCGTGATGGGCACCAGACGGGAGCCGAACCCGGCGGCGATCAGCACCGCACGCTTCACACGGTAGGGCTCGAGCGCCTCCAAGCCGGCCGCCGACAGCATGCCCTCGCGCACGAAGCCTCGCTCGTGCAGATCGGCCATCGCGCGGTTCACCGTGCCAACCGACAAATCGGCCGCCGTGGCGATCTCGCGCTGCGTGAGCGCCTCGTCGACGCGCTCCTCCCGCGCGGGCAGGATCTTGAAACCATCTCGG
>OAUR01000336.1_pt1 | contig 10420 bp, 9 predicted proteins | sample 1476311 | NCBI WGS metagenome assembly OAUR01 (sample SAMEA2580058, study PRJEB22360) | human gut metagenome | biome: human gut; feature: human-associated habitat; material: faeces | place: Denmark | collected 2008/2010 | reverse complement strand
AAAATTCAGGTGAAGGTCACGGAAGCAACCGATGCACCCGCCTACCAAATTCGAATCATTGATGGTGTAACGATCGCCCCAAGTCCACAATGGCTGCAAAATCGCTTGATGAATGAAGGCATTCGTCCAATCAACAATGTTGTGGACGTGACAAATTATATCTTGTTATTATTTGGGCAACCATTGCATGCTTTTGATTATCAAAAGCTAGACAGCAAGGAAATACTGGTACGTCGCGGCAAAGAAAATGAAAGCCTGGTTACCTTAGATGGAGAAACACGTCAGCTTTCATCAGAAGACATCGTTATCACCAACGGAACGACACCCGTTGCGCTCGCAGGCGTCATGGGAGGGCTTGATTCTGAAATCACGGAAACAACGACCACAGTCGCTTTAGAAGCGGCGCTGTTCGATCCATTAGCGATTCGTTTAACCTCAAAGAAATTCAATTTAAGAAGTGAGTCCTCTGCTCGTTTTGAAAAAGGGATCAACCAAGCAACGGTTGCAAAAGCTTGTGATGCAGCAGCAGCACTGATTGCAGAACTTGCTGGCGGAACGGTCTTAAAAGGGGCAGTAATAGGTTCCCAAGTAGCTGTAGAACCTGTGGAGGTTACAATCACTTTAGCTCGAATCAATAGCTATTTAGGCACAGAAATCACTGATGAAGAAGTGCAAGAAATCTTTGATGCATTAGGCTTTGGTCATCGTCAAGAAGCAGACAGCTATATTATTTCTGTCCCACCTCGTCGTTGGGATATTACGATCGAAGCAGATATCATTGAAGAAGTGGCGCGTATTTACGGTTATGATCGTTTGCCATCGACTTTACCGCAAGGAGAAACGGTTGCCGGTCATCTAACCAAAGCGCAACGTCTGACTAGAGAAGTTCGGACGCTATTGGAAGGCAACGGGGTCAGTGAAGCCATCAGCTATGCTTTGACCACTGAAGAGAAGGCACAACAATTTACGGATAAATCGAGCCAAGTGACTCGATTGGATTGGCCAATGACCGAAGAGCGTGCCGTCTTGCGCTTGAATCTGATTTCAGGCTTGTTAGACGACGTTGCGTACAATTTGGCACGTAAAAACAATCGTGTTGCTTTGTATGAAATTGGTCGCGTCTTCTATCAAACAGGCGACAGTAAGCACGAGCTGCCAACAGAAGTCAATCACTTAGGGCTAGCTTTGACAGGAAATATCCATGAGAAAGACTGGCAAACCCAAGCTCAAAAAGTTGATTTCTTCCATTTGAAAGGCATTTTAGAAAATCTATTTGATTCGTTGGCATTAACCGACCGTATTCGTTATCAAAAAACGGCAGCTATCAAAGAGATGCATCCTGGCCGTACGGCAATGATCCTGCTAGATGACCAAGAAATCGGCTTCTTGGGACAAGTCCACCCATCGATCGCCAAAGATTATGAAGTGAGTGAAACCTATGTTGCTGAATTGAACTTAGATCAACTGTTAGCAGCGAAAACAGAACAATTGGTCTATCAACCAGTTTCTAAGTTCCCATCAGTAACGCGGGATATGGCACTCTTGCTTGATGAAACGATCGATAACCAGTCCGTGATGGAGATCATTCGCGAAAGTGCAGGTCGCTTCTTAAGTGCGATTCGTTTATTCGATGTTTATCAAGGGAAAAACATCGAAGCAGGCAAAAAATCATTAGGGTACAGCCTTACCTTTAGCAATCCAGAAGCTACCCTGACGGATGAAGAGATCAATCAAGCAATAGCGAAAATTACTCGTAACTTAGAAGAAAAAGTTCAAGCAGAAATCCGCTAATCAAATAAGTAGAAAAACGTTCTCCACCATACAAAGAAGTTGGGTGGGGAACGTTTTCTACTATTATAATAGATGCTCAGATGACACAAGAATGTGAGGAGTTGAGTGAAAGCCGTAAAAGATTTCTCTATAGAAGGCAATCCAGCTTTTTTGGTACAACTTTTTTTAAACACTGGCAAGGTTGAAAAAAGGATTTCCTAATCCGCATTTTATGAGGTTATTTTTTAGGACAGCTTTCTTGGTTTTTGTGCAAGAAACAGCATCAAATCAAATTACACAAAGTGTCAGTCTGGGGAGGAAGGGTTCTCGTGAAATCTAACACAGAGTTGACACATAGGTTTTGTATGAAAGAATTCATTCCGATTTGTAAACAAAAAAACAAGCCGTAAAGGCTTGTTTTTTTAGGCGAAGTAATTGATGCCCATTGCATTTTTGACTTCAGCTAACGTTTGGGCGGCAACTTGTTCTGCTTTTTCACTACCAATTTTTAATAAGTTCATCACTTCACCGGGATCTTTTGCAAAAGCTTCACGGCGTTCACGAATCGGTGCAAATTCGGCTTCTAGAACATCGATCAAATAGCGTTTGATTTTGACATCGCCTAATCCACCACGGGTGTAATGTTCTTTTAATTCAGCAATTTTTTCTTTTTCAGTGCCAAATACATCAAGATACGTAAAGACCATATTGCCTTCAACTTGTCCAGGATCGTTGACATGAATGTGATTTGGGTCCGTATACATGCTCATCACTTTCTTTTGTAATACATCGGCTGGATCAGCTAAGTAAATACCATTGTTCAGTGATTTGCTCATTTTCCCGTTCCCATCGATCCCCGCTAAACGTCCCATACCTTTTGGCGGTAAAACCGCTTTTGGTTCGACTAATACTTCACTATACGTAGAATTAAAACTATGCACGATTTCTTGCGTTTGTTCCAGCATTGGTTTTTGATCTTCTCCAACGGGGACTAAATTTGCTTTAAAAGCGGTGATATCCGCTGCTTGAGAGACAGGATAGATGAAGAACCCTGAAGGGACGCCTTCGCCAAATTTTTTTTGTTCAATTTCGGCTTTAACGGTTGGATTTCGTCGTACTCGAGCAACACTGACTAGATTGAGATAATACATCGTCAATTCAGAGAGCTGAGGGATTTGCGATTGAATAAACATCGTCGTTTTTGCTGGATCCAATCCAACGGCTAAATAATCCAAAGCAACTTCTAGAATATTCGCTGAGACCTTCTCAGGTGTTTTCGCGTTATCTGTTAGTGCCTGCATGTCAGCGACCATAATATAAAGCTGATTTTCAGGGTCAGCTTGCATTTCGACCCGTTTTTTTAAAGACCCCACATAATGGCCAAGATGCAATTTGCCAGTTGGGCGGTCGCCAGTTAAAATCGTATTCACTTTTTTTCCACCTTTTCCTTTGTTATATGGTTTATCTTACCTTTTTTTAGCAAAAGAAACAACCGGTTCTCCTTGTAATCTGATGGGGTGAGAAATATTTTCATGGACAAAAACCTCACATCAAAGTAAAATAGCACTTGTCTTTTCAGAAATAAGGGGGGAACATTGGAAAAGCACCTTTACAAATGAAAAAAGATTGAGCTATAATATGAATCAAATCTTTCCAATTACTCATTTAATTTTAAAAAAAGCTAGGAGTGTGAATCAATGGCAATGATCGAATTTAAGAACGTAGAGAAATATTACGGAAAGTTCCATGCATTAAAAAACATCAACCTTGAATTTGAAAAAGGTGAGGTCGTTGTTGTTATCGGACCTTCAGGATCTGGTAAAAGTACAATGCTCCGTACGATTAATGGTCTAGAAACCATTTCAGGTGGTCAATTATTGGTCAATGGCAAGAACTTGTTTGACAAAGATGTCAAAATGACAGAAATTAGAAAAAACATCGGCATGGTGTTTCAACATTTCAATTTGTATCCAAATAAAACCGTGTTAGAAAACATTACGTTGGCACCGATCAAAGTATTAAAACAAAATGAGCAAGAAGCCATCAATTTGGCGGAAAAGCTTCTTGATCGGGTAGGGATGTTAGATAAAAAAGATTCCTATCCTTCCATGTTATCTGGCGGACAACAGCAGCGGGTCGCTATTGCCAGAGGGCTTGCGATGAAACCAGAAATGCTGCTTTTTGATGAGCCAACATCAGCATTGGATCCAGAAATGATTGGTGATGTCTTGGATGTCATGAAAAAAATTGCCAGTGAAGGCATGTCCATGATCGTTGTTACCCATGAAATGAGCTTTGCCCGTGAAGTAGCAGATCGAATCGTCTTTATGGCGGAAGGACAAGTCCTAGAGGATCGGCGCGATGTCGATGGATTCTTTGATGCACCAAGAGACGAACGTGCAAAACAATTCTTGAGCAAAGTCAGCAATCATTAAGCAATAGGAGGAACCCTTATGAGAAAGAAAATCTTTTCCTTTCTAGTCTTAGCCTTTGCCCTTGTGACTTTCTCAGGTTGTAAAGGACAAAGTGCCGCAGAGATCGATATTTTAGAAAACAGCAAAGAGACGAATCAGATCGTTTGGGGCGTAAAAAACGATACCCGTCTTTTTGGATTAATGGATATCGCGACCAGAGAAGTACGAGGATTCGATATTGATATCGCTCGTGCAATCACTGAGAAAATTTTAGGTCGTGATGGCAATGCCATCTTTGTTGAAGTTACCTCAAAAACCCGGATTCCTCTTTTGAAAAACGGCAACATCGATGCAATCATCGCCACGATGACTATCACGGAAGAACGTAAAAAACAGGTCGATTTTTCCGATGTCTACTTTGATGCAGGCCAATCGTTATTAGTTGCCAAAGACAGCCCTATTCAAGGGATTGAAGATTTGACCGCAGATACCACTGTATTGGTCGTAAAAGGCTCTACTTCCGCTGTGAACATTCGTGAAGCAGCACCAGAAGCGCAAATTTTGGAACTTGAGAATTATGCGGAAGCCTTTACCGCTTTACAATCTGGACAAGGGGATGCTATGACCACGGATAATGCGATCTTATTAGGGATGGCGAGTGAAAATCCCAATTACCATTTAGTTGGCGAAACTTTTACAGAAGAACCTTATGGGATTGCCATCAATAAAGGACAAAAGCCGTTTCTTGATGCAGTGAATCAAGCCTTGCGGGAAATGCGTGAAGATGGAACCTATGATGAGATTTACAACAAGTGGTTCCCTGAAGACGAATCAGGAAAAGTAGAGTAGGAGGAAACTGAATGGTTGAATTATTTCAAACGTATACCGGTCAGTTTATTGAAGGCTTTAAATACACAGTCATGGCGAGTTTGATCGCACTGTTTTTTAGTCTTTTGATCGGAACCTTAATGGCAATTTTTCAGTTGTCAGACAATCGCCTCATCAAAGGGATTGCCAAAGCGTATGTTGAGTTTTTTAGAAATATTCCCTTATTGATCATCGTGATGTTCTTTTATGTCGTTGTGCCAATGTATTGGGTTTCTTTTGACGGCTTTCAAGCGGGAACGATCGGCTTAACGATCTATACATCGGCATTTATCGCTGAGACGATCCGTTCAGGGATTCAAACGGTCCCTAAAGGCCAGATGGAAGCTTCCTTGTCTTCTGGTTTTACTTACAGCCAAGCGATGCGCTACATTATTTTGCCTCAAGCATTTAAGATCGTCGTACCGCCGTTAGGCAATCAATTTATCAATCTTGTCAAAAATTCATCAATTTTGGCGATGGTCGCAGGATTAGATATTATGTATCAAGGCGATTTGATCGCAAGTGAGACCTTCAATACATTTGATACGTATATCATTGTTGGTCTTTTCTATTTGATCATTACCCTACCATTGTCTTATTTGATGGTTTACTTGGAACGGCGTTGGGCTGTCCGCTCATAGAAAGGAGCTAACGAACTATGGACTTTTTTGAAGCTTTTTCAGCGATTAACATTCGCTTCTTGATCGATGGCTTGCGGGTAACAGTTGAAGTGTCGATCCTATCGATTTTATTTAGCTTTATTATCGGAGGGATCGCCGGCATTTTGCGTTTTAGCTCGATCCCAGTCTTTTCTAAAGTATTAGGTGTCGTGATCGATGTTATTCGTAACTTGCCTTTGCTCTTGATCATCTTTTTCACTTACTTTGCATTGCCGCAGATCGGTATCCGCTTTAATATTTTTTGGTCAGCGGTTGTGGCGTTGACGATTTTTGAATCAGCGATGCTCTCTGAAATCTTTCGTGCTGGTTTGAATTCTGTGCCAAAAGGGCAGATGGAAGCTGGTTTGTCTACAGGGTTGAGCTATGTCGAAGTATTGCGGAGCATCGTCGTGCCGCAGGCATTTAAAGCGATGCTGCCAGCGATCGTCAGTCAGTTGATCTCTTTGATCAAAGATACGTCATTAGCCGTGATTATTTCTTTACCAGAGCTGACTCATCATGCTCGAATCATTTATGGCCAAAACACAAACTATGTTTTGCCTATGTTTTTGGCAATGACTGTTTTATACTTTTTGGTTTGTTATGCCTTGTCATTGCTTTCTGGCTTTTTGGAAAAACGTCAGTACGATTACTAAAAAGAATAATCGTCAAAAAAATCCCCACGATCGGTCTTTTACCCATGCAAGTGCAACTTGTGGGGTGTAAGCCAATCGTGGGGGCTTTTTTCTTTTTGACCGTTTCGTGCTTTTTGGGAAAGCTTTTTTAGCAAACGAAAGGAATACTTGAAAAATAGTCAAAAAAAGTCCAAAATGAATAAGAGAGAAAAATGCACCAAACTCTTTCTCTCATGTAAAGGATGGAAACTATGACAAACAACAGACCAATTGGTTTTATCGATTCTGGTGTTGGTGGGTTGACGGTCGTCAAAGAAGCAATCAAGCAATTACCCAACGAATCGATTCTTTATCTGGGAGATACAGCCAGATGCCCGTATGGTCCGAGACCTGCTGAGCAAGTCATCGAGTATACGTGGCAAATGACCCGTTTTTTATTAGAAAAAAATATTAAAATGTTGGTGATCGCTTGTAATACAGCGACAGCGGTCGCCCTTGAAGAAATCAAAGAACAACTAACGATCCCAGTGATCGGCGTGATCCTGCCTGGCAGTCGAGCAGCAGTCAAAGCAAGCAAAAACCAACGAATCGGTGTCATCGGGACAAACGGAACGATCAAAAGTGACTCTTACAAGCGCGCGCTTCATGGCAAAGCGCCCCATGCGTCCGTCGTCAGTTTGGCTTGCCCGAAGTTTGTGCCGATCGTAGAAAGCAAACAATACCATAGCTCGGTCGCCAAGAAAATCGTGGCAGAAACATTGCGTCCATTGAAAAACAAACGGCTAGATACAGTGATTTTGGGTTGTACCCATTATCCTTTATTGCGTCCTTTGATCCAAAATGAATTGGGCGCTCATATCCAGCTGATTGATTCAGGTGCAGAAACGGTGGGGGAAGTCAGTACCTTGTTGGACTATTTTTCCATTGCTGCAACGAGTCAGGACGATCCGCATCCGAAACATGCATTTTTTACTACTGGTTCACCGAAAATGTTTGATGAGATTGCCAATGATTGGCTTGATTTAGACACGATCTCATCGATTCACACTGATTTAGGAGGCTTTTAAATGCGACATGATGGCAGAAAAGAAACAATGTTAAGACCAGTTAAAATTCAAACCAACGTCTACAAACACCCCGAAGGATCGGTTGTGATCTCTTTTGGTGACACAACCGTGATCTGTTCGGCAACGATTGAAGATCGGGTCCCTCCGTTTTTACGAGATACGGGAAAAGGCTGGGTCACAGCCGAATACAGTATGCTCCCACGAGCGACCAACACTCGTAATCGTCGAGAAAGTGCCAAAGGCAAGCTTTCTGGTCGGACGATGGAGATCCAACGGCTGATCGCTCGTTCCTTGCGCGCAGTAGTCGATTTAGAAAAATTAGGGGAGCGCAGTATCGTGGTCGATTGTGATGTCGTTCAAGCAGATGGCGGTACCCGAACAGCTAGTATTACCGGCGCATTTGTCGCGTTGCGTTTAGCTATCGATACCTTGTTGCGTGACAAAGCGTTGACGGAAGATCCAATCAAGGAGCATTTAGCAGCAATTAGTGTCGGGATCTTACCAGATGGCACCTGTGTGACCGATCTCGATTATCAAGAAGATTCTTCAGCTGCTGTTGACATGAATTTGGTGATGACGGAATCTGGTCGATTTGTCGAATTGCAAGGAACTGGGGAAGAAGCGACCTTTGATGGTCAGCAGTTGAATGAGATGCTGATCTACGGAAAAACAGCTATCGAAGAATTGATCGCCTATCAAAAAGAGGCACTGTTTTTACCAGATGAACCCCCTTATGAGATTCCCGAAAAAACGATCGTCATTGCTACAGGCAATCCAGGAAAAGCCAAGGAATTTAAAGCCGTATTTGGCGCAGCAGGTTACGATGTCCGTACCTTAAAAGACTATCCTTCCTTGCCAGATGTTGAAGAAACCGGCACCACCTTTGAAGAAAATGCCCGCCTTAAAGCCGAAACCATCGCCAGAATTTTGGGAAGACCGGTGTTAGCTGATGACTCAGGACTGAAAGTCGATGCACTAGGGGGACGACCAGGGGTGTACTCTGCTCGATTTGCTGGTGAGCAAAAAAGTGACGCTGCCAATAATGCAAAATTGCTCTATGAATTGACGGATGTCGAAGATGACAAACGCAGTGCCCAATTTCACTGTACGTTAGTTTTCGCAGCGCCAGGAAAAGAGAGTTTGGTGGTTGAAGCTCAATGGCCGGGGAGAATCGGCCGCATCCCTCGCGGAGAAAATGGGTTCGGCTACGATCCATTGTTTATTCCTGATGGTTCAGAGCAAAGCGCAGCCCAAATGAGTCAAGAAGAAAAGAACCGAGTGAGCCACCGTGGTCTAGCAATCAAAAAACTGCAGGAACAGTGGCAGGAGTGGTTAGAAGGAGAAAATGTATGAAATACTTAGTTGTCAGTGACAATCATTCAGATCGTGAGATTCTTGTTGATCTTAAAAATGAATTCGAAAATCAAGTCGATTTGTTCCTTCATTGTGGGGATTCAGAACTTCCTGAAACGGATCCTTTATGGGAAACATTCCAAGTCGTTTGTGGCAATTGCGATTACGGTGGTGGTTTTCCGAATGAGCGTATCGTTAAAACGCCGCTGGATACCATCTATATGACCCATGGCCATTTGGCGGATGTTCGTTTTGGCGTAACCAAATTAGGCTTAAAAGCGCAACAAGCAGATGCCTCGATCGCTTTGTTTGGTCATACGCATCAAATTGCTTGTGAGAAAGTCGGGAATCGACTTTTCTTGAATCCCGGCAGTATTTCCCAACCGCGAGGGCAAATTCAAATCAAAAGTTTTGCGATTATTGAAAGTACGCCAGAACAATGGGCAATCCAATACTATGATCGTTCCTTTCATAAAGTCCCAGAGCTAGCTTTCGTTTTTACACGTTAAGTAAGCGGAATCAAAAAGTAAAAATTTCATTATAATTTTGCAGGTTTCTACTTTCTATTCTCATTTTCAAGTAAAATAGAAGAGTAGCTGTGAAATGGAGGCAATTAGATTGATAGGACAGACCGTAGAAAAAATATTACTCGAGAATCAAGAAAATTTCTTGGTGCCGGCAGAGAATGTGGCATCGGTATTTTATAACCACCCTTTGAGTCACGCATTGCTTGTTTTATCAAAAGTGGGCTATTCAAAGATCCCAGTACTAGATAGTGAGGACCATTTAGTCGGCTTAATCAGCCTCTCAAACATCGTAGAACGAATGATGGATCTCACTGGCTTCAGTATGGAAAATATTGAAGGGCTGACTGTGGCAGATGTCATGGAAGTCAATGTGAATTGCATCAAAGAAAACGATGAGTTGGAAAGTATGCTGCATCTGTTAGTGGATCAAGCATTCTTGCCGATCGTTGATGATGACAATGTCTTTGTTGGGATTATCACCCGCAAAGAGATTTTAAAATCCGTCAATCATTTGGCGCATGAAATCGAAAGACGCTATTTGCTGATTTCGAAAGAAGATGCCCCAAAGATGACAGATGAACTGCATGTGGTATAGAAAAAAGGTTATCCCAGTTTCGGGATAACCTTTTTTTAAATACCGACGATCGGCGCATTGGGGATCGTATAGCCTTTGGCAGTTAAAGCATCGATCGATGCGGCCAAAAATTCCTCTTTGATTTTCCATTGCGTACCGTTGGTCACATACATGGTCGTGCGAATTGCAAAGTTGTTGTTTCCTAGATCCACCAGACCGAAGACCGTAGGGGCCGTTTGAATCTCTTCTTCGTGCTGCTGAGCAATCTGTTCATTGACTTCTTCAATGATGGCACGTATTTCATCTAAGCCTTCAGATGGTAAGATACGTACGTCTACCACGACTTGCATATTGGCTCTGGATGTATTACTGATGGTTGTGATGTTACGATTTGGGATATAATGAACGGTTCCATCAACGGATTTTAATTGAACAGTCCGAATACCGACGGCCGTCACTGTACCTTCAAGCGTCAGATTGGTCAAGCGGACGTAATCACCAACGTTGATTTGTTGTTCGGTAATAATAAAGAAGCCAGTAATCAAGTCATTCAT
>OAUR01000335.1_pt1 | contig 10462 bp, 10 predicted proteins | sample 1476311 | NCBI WGS metagenome assembly OAUR01 (sample SAMEA2580058, study PRJEB22360) | human gut metagenome | biome: human gut; feature: human-associated habitat; material: faeces | place: Denmark | collected 2008/2010 | reverse complement strand
TACCGGTAGTCTTTTTTATTGAAAATAATAAATATGGTATGAGCGGTTCCGTTGAAAAAATGACGAATATCCCACAGTTATCAGAGCGAGCAAAGGCCTACGGAATTGAAGGGATCACAATTGATGGAAACAATCTGATAGAAGTGATCGAGACCACCTATCAAGCAGTTGAAAAAGCTCGGCGCGGCGAAGGACCGACATTGATTGAAGCTATGACCTATCGTTGGAAGGGACATTCGAAATCAGACGCGAAAAAATACCGGACGAAGCAAGAAGAAGAGCAGTGGCGCAAAGAAAAAGATCCCATCCAACAAGCCAAAACAACCTTGATCGCAGCGGGGATTTTTACTGAAGAAGAGGCAGAGGAAATTCGAAAAAAAGCCAAGCAAGCCATCAATGATGCAGTGACATTTGGTGAAAACAGTCCCGTCGTTGCCGTGGAAACGATGTTTGAAGATGTATATGCAGAGTAGGAGGACATCATGAGAGAAATTACTTATGCGGAAGCCGTGAGAGAAGCTCTTTCGGAAGCAATGCGAGAAGACGAAGCTGTGTTCATGTTAGGGGAAGATATCGGTGTTTATGGAGGCGCTTTCGGCGTTAGCCGAGGGATGGTGGAAGAATTTGGCGAGGAGCGTATTCGATCCACCCCAATTTCTGAATCAGCAATTGCAGGTGCAGCAGTTGGCTCGGCTATGACGGGCATGAGACCGATTTTTGAAATTCAATTTTCTGATTTCATTACGATCGCCCTCGATCAAATTGTAAACCAAGCAGCAAAAATTCGTTATATGTATGGTGGAAAAGCACGAATTCCTCTTGTAATGAGAACCCCCGGTGGTTCAGGAACTGGGGCAGCAGCGCAGCATTCCCAAAGCTTAGAAAACTGGACGGCTCATATCCCTGGCTTAAAGGTGATCCAGCCAGCAACGGCTTATGACGCCAAGGGCTTACTGCATGCAGCGATTGAGGATGATAATCCAGTAATGTTCTATGAACACAAACTATGTTATCGAACCTCGTCGGATGTGCCGCAGGAAAAATATACGATTCCTATTGGGGTTGCGGATATTAAAAAAGTAGGAACAGATATTACCGTCGTTGCTACAGGAATTATGGTGCATAAAGCATTAGCTGCAGCGGATATTTTACAAGAGAAAAATATCAGTATTGAAATTGTCGACCCTCGAACATTGGTGCCTTTAGATAAACAAACCATCATCGATTCAGTGATGAAGACTGGGCGTGCGGTGGTCGTGACCGAGGCAGTCAAACGCAGTGGTTTCAGCGCTGAATTAGCAAGTGTGATCTCAGAAAGCGAGTCTTTTGACTTTTTAGATGCGCCGATCGTTCGCTTAGCAGGTGCAGAGATTCCGATGCCGTATCATCCTGACTTAGAGAAAAAAGCAGTACCACAAGTTGAGGATATTGTTGAAGCATGTTGCAAACTGATGGCGGATAAATAGGAGGGAAAGTATGGCACATGAGGTTTTGATGCCTAAATTAAGCTCAACGATGACTGAGGGAACCATTACGACTTGGCTAAAAAATGAAGGCGATACCATTGCGATCGGTGATCCAATCTTTGAAGTAATGACAGATAAAATCGCCATTGAAGTAGAAGCCTATGAAGAGGGGATTCTCTTAAAGAAATACTTAGCTGATGGGGAGAGTGCGCCCGTTAATTCAATTATTGCTTATATAGGAGCAGCAAATGAAACGGTCCCACCTCAGATGCCTTCAAGTGAAGCAACTCAACCAGACCAAGCTAAGCAGAACCAAACAAATACAGAAACTGAAAAGACAGCACCTCGTACCAATGATCAAATGATGCGTACCATACGGGCAACTCCTTCGGCTAGACGTTTGGCAAGAGAGCGTGGGATCGATTTGACTACGGTTCAAGGAAGTGGACCGAAAGGCAGGATCCAAGCTTTGGATATTAAGGCCATCAATAAACAACCAACTGTCGAACCACAGATTGAGGAAGTGGTATCTGAGAGTGCGCTCATTCCATGGAGTCCGTTACGAAAAGCAATTGCAGAGAAAATGGTAGCGAGCAAAACGACCATCCCCCATGTCACCATGACAGCGGAAGTCAACTTGACGAAAGTTATTGACCTACGAAATCAGCTGTTACCGATGATCGAACAAAGAACAGGTGAACGTCTTTCTTATCTGGAAATTTTTGCCAAAGCAACCATGATTGCCTTGAAGGATTTTCCGATATTCAATGCCCATGCCACGGATGAGGGGATCAAACGGTTTTCAGCGATTCATCTTGGAATTGCCGTTGCTCTTTCAGAGGGATTAGTCGTTCCGGTCATTTCGTCAGCTGATCAGCTCGGTCTAGCTGATTTGACCACGGCAATCAAAGAGAAAACGAGAAAAGCTCGTGAAGGAACATTGACGAATGCCGAAATGTCTGGTGGTACGTTTACGATCAGTTCATTAGGAAAAACAAAGGTCAAGCAGTTTACGCCGATTATCAACAAACCAGAAGTAGCGATCTTGGGCATCGGTGGGATTTATGAAAAAGCTATCTTCAATCAGACTGCTGTCGAAGTGAAAAACCAATCCTTTGTTGAACTGAATCTTTCATTTGATCATCGTGTCGTAGATGGGGCACCAGCAGCTGCATTTTTAACAAAAATCGTGACGTTACTAGAAGATCCACTAGGCTTCTTATTGTAGAAAGTGGGGGAACTTATGGAATATAACACAGATACCTTGGTCATCGGATCAGGTCCTGGCGGGTATGTGGCAGCGATTCGGGCGGCGCAATTAGGTCAACAAGTCACGATCGTAGAAAGCAATGCTATCGGTGGGGTCTGTTTAAATGTGGGATGCATTCCTTCTAAGGCACTGATCCATGCCGGACACGTCTATCAAGAATCAAAACACAGCCATTATCTTGGAATAACCAATCAGCAGACAACATTAGATTTTCAGACACTCCAGAAATGGAAGGATGAAACCGTCGTCCAAAAGCTCACTTCGGGCATTCGTGGACTGCTACTCAAAAATAAAGTTCAAATCGTTAAAGGTTATGCCCGGTTTCTTTCACCAAATCAAGTAGAAATCAAAGGTAAGGGAGAAAAAACCATTCAGTTCAAGCAGGCGATCATCGCCACAGGAAGTCGTCCAATCGAGATTCCCGGCTTTGCATTCGGCGACAGAATTTTGGACTCTACCGGGGCATTGTCTTTAAAAGAAGTGCCCAAAAAGTTGGTGATTATTGGTGGCGGTGTGATTGGCACTGAACTTGGAAGTGCCTATGCAGATTTAGGCGCAGATGTCACGATACTGGAAGGATCGGAGCAACTGCTTCCTTCTTACGAAAAAGACTTAGTGGCGGTGGTCGAAGCGTCCTTTGCTAAAAAAGGGATCAAAATAGTAACAGGTGCAATGGCAAAATCAGTAAAAAGCCATGATACAGGTGTGGAAGTAACGGTTCGTGCCGATCAAAATGAAACAATACTAACAGCTGATTACGTACTGGTCACAGTGGGACGCAAACCAAATACAGAAGATCTTGGTTTAGCTCAGGCGAAAATCGAGACAGGAACGAACGGCTGGATACGTGTCAATCAAAAATACCAAACGTCACAAGCCCACATTTATGCCATCGGTGATGTTATTGAAGGACCAGCACTTGCTCATAAAGCGAGTTATGATGCGAAGATAGCTGCAGAAGTCATCAGCGGGAAAAACGTAGCAAAAGATTACCGAGCCATTCCTGCAATTTGTTTTACAGATCCAGAAATCGCTACTGTGGGCAAAACTTTAGCAGAAGCGAAGACTCAAGGACTGGCAGCTGATACTGCGAGCTTTCCATTTCAAGCAAATGGTCGTGCTTTGTCACTGAACACCTACGAAGGCTTTGTTCGCTTAGTCTTTGATAAAGACTCAGAAGTAGTCATTGGTGGACAAATCGTGGGACCTGGAGCTAGTGATTTGATCGCTGAAATCACGTTGGCGATCGAATCAGGACTAACGTTAGAAGATATTGCGCTGACGATCCATGGACATCCAACACTTTCGGAAGTTATAATGGATACAACAGAATTGGCATTAGGTCTACCTATTCATCTATAACGAATAAGTGAAAAAAAGCATGAAGGAGGCATTCGATTGTATAAAAGTACGGTGAAAGAAATTGGCGAGTTGGTTGAAGCTTTTGAAGAGGAGATGTTGTTGATCCTGTTTGGTCCAGCAGCAACGGAAGAGTTGAAATCAATCTGTGTGCTTCATGAAACAATTGAACAACAAGAAAATGTTCTTCAACCTGGAGTGAAGCTTCAATTAGGCGAGGCGACCTATACGATAAAGAAGGTTGGCAGTGCAGCCAATCAAAACTTTAATGAGCTAGGACATATCTCTATTTATTTTCGTGATGGAGAAAATGAAATTTTACCAGGAGCAATTCTAGTAGAACCGGGAGCTTACCCTAAGTTGACGGTGGGGGACATCATTAGAATTGGCAATTGATAAAAAATATTTACCAGAATCGTCTGCAAGTAAAGTCGCTTTTATCAGGGCATTACCTGCAGGCGATTTTTTGATGAACAATATTTGTTTACCAGTAAGCATATCACCCCATAAAAACGTCTGCTTTGTGCTATACTGAGGCTTTGTAAAAATAAGTTTGTACAAGCAAGCAGCAACGGTTTTTTCATTGATTGCTTGCAAGAAGGAGCGAATACGCAGTGAAAAAACTAAAGGTTCAAGATTTAATTGCAGTGGGGATCTATACAGCGATCTATTTTCTTTTAATGAGCGTCTGTCTATTGATTTTGCGTTTTGTGATCCCAGGTTTTCATAATTTATTTATTCCAGCAGTCACCGCTTTGTTTTCTGGCATTATCTATCTGATTTTATTGAATAAAGTACCGAAATTTGGCGCAATCACCATTATGGGTACCGTGGTAGGGCTCTTTTTTTTGATTTCAGGACATTTTCCATTGGCCTTTTTGCCCAATATGATTTGTGCCTTAGCAGCTGATTTGATCCAATACAAAACAAAGCTCAAAGGAAACGTTCGCGTACTGGCGAGTTATATCGTCTTTAGTTTTGGCTTGATGGGTCCGATCTTACCCCTGTGGTTTATGAAAAATGCCTACATCGATTCATTAGTGGCTCGTGGAAAAGATGAAACCTACATTGCCGGCGTGTTTGCTCATACCTCCAATTTGATGTTAGGGCTTTGTGCATTGGCGGTTTTGATTGGTGCGGTGGCTGGTTTAGGTATCGGCAGTCGCTTGATGGAAAAACATTTTCAACCAACGATCCAATCGCATAAAGGGTGAGGAATGTGTCGAAAACAAGGTTTGATCCCCGCAGCAAATTGGCGGTGATTCTCTTTGCTAGTTTTACTATGATGGTGACCATCAGCTGGATCGATGAGTTTGCCTTTGTCACTTTCTTGCTGCTGCTATTTATAGTCAGCGGCTTTTGGAAAAAAGGTTTGCTGCTCTATGGCGTGTTTGTCTTGCTGACACTGGCAGATAGTTTTTTGTTTCGTCAGGGAAACCACGTACTAATCGTGTTGCTGGATTTCTTTTCCGTCGGTTATCGCCGCTTATTGCCAACGATCATGGCGGCGGCTTTTGCCATTAGCGGGACGAAAAACAGTGAGTGGATGGCTGCGCTGCAAAAAATGCACGTGCCCAACGTATTGTTAGTTCCGTTGGCAGTCTTATTTCGTTTTTTCCCCACATTGGTACAAGATTTCAAAAGTATCCGCCAAGCGATGCGCTTTCGCGGCATCTCGCTGTCGGCAGGATCGATCTTGCTTCATCCACTGCAAAGTGCGGAGTATTTTTTGATCCCATTACTGATGTCGGCTGAAAAGACCGCAACCGAGCTGTCCGCTACGGCGCTGGTTCGCGGGTTAGCATCAGAAACTCCCCATACCACCGTCCACGAACTGAAGCTGCGCTGGTGGGATGGCTTGGTCTTTTTAGCATTATGCGGCTTTATCGTGAAAAGGATGTGGCTTGGATGATCACACTAGAACAAGTGTCAGTGAAACGAGAAAATCGGACCGTATTATCTGAGCCCTCTTTGACGGTCGCAGCTGGGGAAGTCATCGTTTTGTGCGGCGCTAGCGGCAGCGGAAAATCGACCTTGCTCAATGTTTTGAATGGCTTGATCCCTGAGCTGTATCCCGCCGAAGTGCAAGGAAAGATCCGTGTCGGAGAAACAGACTTGCCAGTTGCCGATTTCTCCCATTATGCCCAGACGATCGGCGTCGTCTTTCAAAACCCCAAGACGCAATTTTTCACCACGGATGTCTATTCGGAGTTAGCTTTTTCGATGGAAAATGCGGGCATCGCACCAGAAAACATTCGGCAGCGAATCACCGAAGTAGCACAGCAGTTTTCCCTGACCCCGTTGCTTGATGCTAGTGTCTTTGACCTATCTGGTGGGGAGAAGCAGCTGATTGCTCTCGCTGCAGCCACGATGTTGCCCCATGATGTGTTCTTATTGGATGAGCCTTCCAGTAATTTGGATCAAGAAGCGATCCAAAAGTTGACTCAAGGATTGGCTTCTTTAAAACAACAAGGGAAAACCATTGTGATCGCCGAACACCGCTTGGCGTATTTGGCGCCACTGGCAGATCGCTTCTGTCTATTAGAAGCAGGACGATTGCGGGCGTCTTATCCAGCAGCTCAGCTTTTGTCACTGCCCGAGGAGGCAATTCACGAGTTGGGATTGCGAAAAGTAGGCGAGGCGGCATTGGAAACTCAGCACTGCCGAGAATCTTTGCCAGAAAAGTCTGGATTAAGGGCAACGCATCTGCAGATCAAGCAATCGAAACGCTCAGCAAACAGCAGAAATTGGGCGCTTAACTTGCCTGAACTACAATTGCCGACGAAGCAAGCTGTGGGGATCGTTGGACCAAATGGTGCTGGCAAAAGTACGTTGGTGCAAGTCCTGTCAGGATTGAAAAAATGCCCAGAAGCAGTATTTGCCATCAATGGACAAAAGCGGACCCAAAAGCAGCTGCTGCAGGAAAGCTTTCTTGTGATGCAGGATGTCAACTTGCAGCTGTTTTTTGAAACGGTGGAAAAAGAGCTGCTGATCAAAGCCCAAAACCCAGCTCGTTTTGAAGAAATTGTCTCATTGTTGCACTTAACACCACTCCTTGCCCGACATCCGCAAAGCTTGTCGGGTGGGGAAAAACAACGAGTTGCCATCGGCAGTGCCCTGCTTTCTGGTAAACGCCTGTTGTTTTTCGATGAACCAACGAGTGGGTTAGATTTGCAGCAAATGGAAGAAGTCGCAAAACTGTTGCGAACAGTCGCTAAAGAAGTTGATCTGTTAGCGGTGATCAGTCATGATCGTGAGTTTTTGGCTGAAACATGTCCTTACGTGCTTCAACTCCACCAAGGGGAACTCGTTGGCACGTATCAGCTAGCAAAAAATATGGAATAAATGAAAGACGGAGTGGACCTTGGTTCATGCCGTCTTTTTTTGTTGAACATGAAAAAATCTTCATGATTTTTTTCTTCCAATCAGTTAGGAAGTTTCGAAAAAATCCGTTATGATAGAAGCAAAACAGGAGGAGGAGCGCATATGTCCTTGAAGATCTTGCTAGTAGAAGACGAAGAAAGTTTAGCCAGTTTTATTCAGACCGAATTGACTTTTGAGGGATATGACACGGTCTGGGCCAAAGATGGGCAAGAGGCATTGACCTTATTCAATCAGCAAGCAAATGCCTTTGATCTGATTTTATTGGATTGGATGCTGCCAATCTATGACGGCATCACAGTGGCGCGGCGGATACGTAAAGAAAGCGACATCCCGATTTTGATGATGACCGCCAGAAATCAAACCGCCGATGTGGTGACGGGGCTTGATGTCGGATTAGATGATTATTTAACGAAACCTTTTGAAATCGAAGAACTGTTTGCCAGAATTCGGGTGATCGAGCGACGGTTGCAACGAGAAGCCAAACAACAAAAGAACCAGCAAAACCAATTAGTGGCGGGGGAGCTGATGATGGACATCGCCAAGCACTTGGTTCAGGTTGCCGGTGAAACCATTGAGTTGACGCCCAAAGAGTTTGGGATTTTATATGAATTGATGAAAGAACCCGAGGTCGTCAAAACGAGAGATGACCTATTGAATGAGATTTGGGGCTATGAATACGACGGCCAAACGAATGTTGTAGATGTCTATATCCGCACACTGAGGAACAAGCTGGATGTTTGCGGCAAAGGCAAAATGATCGCAACCGTTCGTGGATTAGGCTATGTCTTGAGGACCGATCATGAAGAATAAGTCAGCCAACCAACGTAGAAAAACAGCCCAGTTTCAATTGACGAGCCGCTTTTCCTTGATTCTCTTTGGTCTACTGATTCTCTTCAATCTGCTGTTTATTTTATTATCCGTAGGTTATTTGTTTGAACATATCGAAAATCGTGCCAGCAACATTCTCGAAGCCATCGAAAAAGGTGAGGCATCAGGGGATGCCTGGGACTTTCTCGTCAATGCCTATGTCTCGGCAGATGAAGAAGACGCCCTGCAAGTAATCTTAGCCGATGGCAGTGTCGTTTCATCAGAAGATGCGGAAGAGATTTTTGCCGATATCAATCAAGGGCGAGTGATTCCTTTTCTCGAAGACATCGTTTTTACAGAGGAGGGCATCTATTACACGAAAACCCAAGAAGTCGATGGGGATCAGGTGACGATCGCTATCAATGGGGAGGATAGTGTGGAATTAGCCTATGGCCTCTTTATGATCAGCAGTTTCTTGAATCTGATCGCTGTTGTCGTGGGCAGTCTGCTGATTTATTGGAGTGTCGGGAAATGGAGTCAGAAGCTTACTGGGATGGCGCAAGAAATTGCTGCCATTGAACAAAGTCGAACAGGAGAACTGACGGTTTCTGAAGAGCCCATCGAGATTCGTTCGGTGGCATTGGCCTTTAATAAATTATTGAAAGAACAGCGAGAGACGATCGAACGGGAAAAACGGTTCGTTGCCGATGCTTCCCATGAGCTGCGAACACCTTTAGCTGCGATTCGCGGACATGTCCAATTGATCCAGCGGCGTGGAACCAAACATCCCGAAGTCATTCCTTCCTCAATGGCGTTTATCGACAAAGAGTCGAAGCGTTTGGAAACATTGAGCAATCAATTGCTGGACCTAGAAAAAAATCAATCCCAAGATGAAATGACCCTTGTTGATGTTTCCCAGATCGTCCGAGAAGAGTGTGAAAAACAAGCGACGATCGTTCCGCAATCGATTGAATATTTTGTGGAGAACCAATGTATGAAACGTGGGCATAAACGTGACTTCCAGCAAATCATCCAAAACCTGTTAGAAAATGCCGCGAAGTATTCACCTGCCGATCAGCCGATTCATGTGACCTTGACGCAAGAGCAGACACAGATGTCTTTGACCGTCGTCGATTTTGGCATTGGGATTCCCGATGATAAGAAAGCCTTGATTTTTGAACGGTTCTATCGAGTAGAAGATTCTCGTTCCAGCCAGATTGCTGGTTCAGGCATCGGGCTTTCATTGGTAAAACAGCTGGCAGACAAGTATCATGCCAAAATTACCGTGACAGACAATCAACCGCAAGGCAGTATCTTTAAACTTGCCTTTCCAAATGAAAGAGAAAGATGAAGATTTTTTTAGATTTTCTTCAAGCATTTTTGATTCTTTTTCATGAGGAACTTGTTATTCTAAATATATAGAAAAAAGGAATACACAAACAATTGGAGGAATAAAGCATGAAAAAAACAACTATTTTATTCGGAATTGCCGCATTAGGATTATTGGCAGGATGTACACAAAACAACACTGGAAATTCAGAACCTGCGCAAAACAGCAGCTCAAGCACAGCAGTTGCCTCATCAAGTGAAACAACGTCGTCACAAGCAACAGACAGCTCTTCAAGCAGTGCAGCGATCGCCAATGGCGGCTTACCTACGGTGACCGTAGAAGAAGCGATCCAAATATTCCAAGACAAATACCCAGATGCAGCGATCACTTCGATTGATTTGGATACTTCTTTTGGCAATTACTTCTACCAAGTAGAAGGCTTGGATGACACGAATGAGTTTGAATTAAAGATTGATGCAGAAACCAAAGAAACTTCTGAAGAAAGAACGGAAAAATTGGATGCCGATGAACAAAACGGTGTCAAAAAAGATGCCGATCAATTGGACCTAACCAACTTGCTTTCATTGGAAGAAATTTCTGATATCGCCGTGAAAGAAGCTGGCGGTGGTCAAGCAACAGATTGGTCATTAGACAAAGAAATGAATGTAACCTATTGGGAAGTCAAAGTAGAAGATGGCAACAAACAAACAGATGTGAAAATCAATGCCCAAACAGGTGAAGTACTAGAAACCGAATTGGATGACTAATCCTGTTTCGCAGTAAAAAAGATGGCTCTTTGTCAATAAGGACTGATGAGTTGTGTAAAATCAAATCTGGGTCAGAATG
>OAUR01000325.1_pt1 | contig 10686 bp, 10 predicted proteins | sample 1476311 | NCBI WGS metagenome assembly OAUR01 (sample SAMEA2580058, study PRJEB22360) | human gut metagenome | biome: human gut; feature: human-associated habitat; material: faeces | place: Denmark | collected 2008/2010 | reverse complement strand
GTTTGATACGGTTGCCATCGACTATATCAAATGGGACATGAACCGCAGTCTGTCGGATGTCTATTCCTTGCTCCTCGATCCTGCCCAGCAAGGGGAGGTCGCGCACCGCTATCTGCTGGGCTTGTATGAGTTCCTAGAGAAACTGACCACTGCCTATCCGACGATCCTGTTTGAAGGTTGTTCTGGTGGCGGTGGGCGCTTTGATGCTGGCTTCTTGTATTATATGCCGCAGATTTGGTCCAGCGACAACACCGATGCCATCGCCCGCCTGAAGATCCAATACGGAACCAGTCTGGTCTATCCGCCATCCACCATGGGTGCCCATGTCTCAGCAATCCCGAACCATCAGACCCAACGGGCAACGGATCTAGCGATTCGTGGCAATGCTGCAATGTCTGGCTTGCTGGGCTATGAGCTTGACTTGACACAGCTGACAAAAGAAGAAAAAGCGCAGATCAAAGAACAAATCGCTTTTTATAAAAAACATCGGCGCCTGCTGCAGTTGGGCCGCTTTGTTCGACTGCTCAGCCCTTATGAAGGCAATGACGCCGCCTGGCTGTATGTTTCTCCAGATAAAAAAGAAGCGATCGTCTTTTACTTCCGAGTCTTAGCCGAAGCCTCTGCACCATTGGTTACTTTAAAACTGGCGGGCTTAGATCCTGACCTTACCTATCAAAGTGGGGGAGAGACCTTCGGTGGCGATGAATTGATGCAGCTCGGGTTGTATATCGATCCTCATTTAGCAGGGGATTACGCCACGCAGCGGTTTCATTTTGTTGCAAAAGCGCCTCACGAATGAAAATCAGCGTCCCGTCAAAGCAACATGCTTTGACGGGACGCTTTATTGTGCTGCCGCAAGCATTTGGCTAATGATCGGCAACTGAGAGGTTATTTTTGAACAAATGATTTATTTTTTTCTCGAGAAGTCGTATGATGAAGGAGGAGGCAGGCAGTTTGCTTCTGACAATCAATAAGAGGAGGGTGTTCAACATGGACGAACAGCCACTAGGCAAGGAAACAGAAGCAGGGTTGATCGCTGCAGGATATCGGAAGTATCGTGGCGAAGCGATCGATATTTATTACAACAAAGAAATCTGCACTCACAGCGGCAATTGTGTGCGGGGCAATCCCGCTATTTTTGAAGTTGGACGGCGCCCATGGGTGATTCCTGATAACGGGGAAGCAGCGCAAGCGGCACAAGTGATCCACACTTGCCCCAGCGGTGCATTAAAGTACATATTAAAGGAGGAAGAACCATGGAAATCTTAGAAGAAAACACTCGATTTGTGTTAAAAGACGGCGACAAAGAAATTGGTGAAATGACGTGGTCGGAAGCGGGCGAAACGCGCTTGATCATTGACCATACCTTTGTCGATCCCGCTTATCGGGGCCAAGGTCTGGCCGAAAAATTAGTGGCAAAAGGGGTGGAAAAAGCCCGCAAAGAACAAAAGAAAATCATTCCTTTGTGTCCTTTTGCCAAAAAAGAATTTGAACACAAACCAGAATATGCCGATGTTTGGAACCAATAAATAAAAAAGACCCCCGTCAGCTCAAGCAGGTACCTTTGAGCTGATGGGGGTTTGTGGTATGGCTGATCAATGTTGGAATTGTGCATGGTACAGGCGATAGTAATAGCCTTGTTCTGCTAGTAGTTCTTCATGGGTTCCTTGCTCCACGATTTGACCGGCATCCATCACCAGGATCTTGTCTGCTGCTCGAATCGTTGATAAGCGATGGGCGATCACAAAGCTGGTTTTGCCTTCCATCATTTTCAAGAAAGCATCTTGGATTTTTTTCTCAGTCAGAGTATCAACCGAACTGGTTGCCTCATCCAAAATCAGCATTGGTGGGTTGCTGATCATCGTGCGGGCGATCGTCAAGAGCTGCCGTTGCCCGTCAGAGATCTTGATCCCTTGATGACCGATCGGTGTATCTAGTGTTTCTGGTAGGCGCATCACATACTCATACATATAGGCATGCTTTAAGGCATCGTAGATTTCTTCATCTGTGGCAGTGTCATTGCCGTATTGCAAGTTTTCTCGTAAAGAGGCATCAAAGAGCCACGTATCCTGCAAGACCATTCCGAAGCTTTGCCGTAATTCTTCTCGTTTCAACTGACGAATATCGGTGCCATCGATCTTGATTGCCCCTTTATCGACATCATAGAAACGCATCAATAAATTGACCAACGTCGATTTACCAGCACCAGTTTTTCCAACGATCGCGACGGTTTCTCCAGGTTTTGCGGTAAAAGTGAAATCTTCAATCAATTTTTGACCAGGATCATAAGCAAAAGAAACCTCCTCAAAGGCAATCTCGCCTTTGATCTCACCCAGTGATTGAGATTCTTGGTCATCGGCTGTTTCGGGCTCTTGATCCAATAGCTCAAAGGTTCTTGAAAGTCCAGCCAACGCCGTTTGGATCTGGGTGGTAATTCCCGACAATTCAATGAATGGTTTCGAAAACTGACTGGAGTAGATCGTAAAGCTGGAGATCACCCCAACCGTGACGGCACCTGAACCAGAAAAGTAAAGCAGACCGCCGACAAAGCCGACTGACAGATACGCCAAGTGATCGACGAATCGTGAAAGGGGATTGGTCAAAGAAGAAGAAAACTGTGCTTTTTGCCCCCGGACATTCAATTCTTGGTTGATCGTTTCAAAACGGTTTTGGTTGATGGTTTCTCGATCAAAGGCTTTGACGATTTTTTGATTGCCGATCATTTCCGTAACAAAGCCAGAAATTTCGCCGACGATTTCTTGTTGGCGAGCAAAATGCGATTGAGACGTTCGTGCCACGATCCAGTTGACCAAAAAGATGATCGGGGTCGAAACCAATACGACCAACGTTAAGGGCACACTCATTTGCAGCATGACGACTAAGGCGATCAAGACGACCGAAATACCAGAGAACAGCTGGTTAAAGACTGCAGCGACGGCAATGGAAATATTGTCCATATCGTTGGTAAAACGACTGACGATGTTGCCGTGGGATTTTTGGTCATAATAGCGTAACGGCAATGTATTGAGATGGGCAAAGCCTTTTTTGCGCAAATCGGCGACGGATAAATACGCCACGCGGTTGCCTAGTCGTTGGATCAACCATTGACTGACCACAGTCACTAAAACCACTCCGGCAAACAAAAGCAAAATGCGATAGAGGGCGCTGAACTGCACTTGATCGGCACCTATCAGCTGATCGACGGCTTGACCGATCTGATACGTCATATAAACCGAGGAGACGCCAGCAGCGATCCCGAGGACAACTGCTGCCCAAGTTTCCTTCGCGTAGGCAGTCAAATAAGGGAGGTAGCGACGAAAGGCCGACCAATCGAATGATTTCTTTTTCATGCTTCTTCCTCCTCTGCCTGTGATGCGACGATTTCTTGGTATTCTTTTGAAGATGCCAACAGCTCTTCATGGGTCCCTTTGCCTACCAAATTCCCTTGGTCTAAGACTAAGATCTGCTGCGCGTCTTGAATGGAGCGAACCCGTTGAGAGATAATGATGACCGTGCCACGAATGCTTTCTTTTAAAGCCATCCGCAAATCAAGATCGGTTTGATAGTCAAGGGCGCTCAGAGAATCATCCAAAATCAAGATATCTGGTTTAGCAATCAACGCTCTGGCGATCGTTAACCGTTGTTTTTGTCCCCCAGAAAAGTTCTTGCCACCTTCAAAAATCGGGGTATCCAGTTGCTGTGGCAAGGCTTCAACGAAGTCACGGCTTTGAGCGATCTCTAAAGCGCGCCAGCAATCTTCATCGGTGGCCTCTTTTTTGCCCCATTGCAAGTTTTCCCGAATCGTCCCCGTAAACAGCACGGCGGTTTGAGGCACCATAGCGATTTTTTGGCGTAATTGCTGTAAAGGCCATTTCCGCACATCGTGACCGTCAACGATCACTTTGCCATCTGCTACATCGTAGAAGCGGGGAATCAATTGGGTCAAGGCAGATTTCCCACTACCGGTTGGTCCAGTGATACCTAAAATAGACCCTGGCGCGACTTGGAAATCAATGTTTTTCAAAGCTAATCCGTATTCTTTTGAAAAGCGGAAATCAACATGTTCAAAGCGAATCGCTCCGACGTTGTTTTTCGGCTGATCCATAAAGACTTCTGAAAGTTCATCGCCGATCGATGGCTCAGTGGTTAACACTTCGTTGATCCGTGAACCTGATGCTGCCGCACGGGTAAAGATGATCACTAAGTTGGAAACCACGATCAATGCTAAGAGCATTTGATTCATGTAATTGACCAGTGCCAGCACTTGTCCTTGCTGCAAATTGCCAATATTGACCTTGAATCCACCGATATAAAACAACGCGATAATGCCGACGTTCATGATCAAGGTGGTGGCAGGCGTCAATAAAGCAGAGAGATTTGTGACCCGTAAATAGACATCACTTAAATCATCAGTTGCTTTATCAAAACGTTTCGTTTCCGTTTTTGTGCGGGCAAAAGCACGAATCACCCGAATCCCGCTTAAATTTTGACTCACTAGTTCGTTTAATTCGTCGAGATGAATTTGAACTTTCTTATATAATGGCACGGTTTTGGCGATGATCCAGAATAAGACGATACAAAAGAGCGGTAAGACGAGTAGGAAAATCAAGCCAGCTTGCCAATCAATGACAAAGGCCATAATCACCGAACCGATACTTAAGAAGGGCGCACGGACCACCAGCCGAATCAGCATTGCCAAAGCAATCTGCATCTGGTTGATATCGTTGGTCATTCGGGTGATCAAGGTATCCGTCCCGAATAAGTTCAGTTCGCTATGGGAGAGGGTGTTGATTTTTTTCATCAAGCGATTGCGTAATTCCGTTCCGAAGCCTTGAGAAGCGACGGAAGCATAATACTGACAGATGACGGCACAGATCATGCCTACCACGGACATCACGATCATCCAGATCGTCATTTCAACGACTTTCGACCAATTGTTTTGCCGCAGCCCCTCATCGACTAAAGCGGCCATCTGCAAAGGCAGGACCAATTCAAACACCGCTTCTAAAAATTTGAAAAACGGACCAAGAATAATCTGTTTGCGATAATCCTTGGCATAGCGTAACAAGCTAATCATAAAAAACCTCCTAAATTATTTCGGATGAGCAGGATGTTCACTGGCTAAACAGGCATAAACCAAACTATCGGTCCATTCCCCCTTGTTCCACCAGTCTTGGATAAAATGTGCTTCTTGGCGTAATCCAATGCGTTGGCAAAGCTTAGCTGAGGCCTGATTGCGGGCGTCTAGCGTCGCTTGGACCCGATGGATCTTCTGACTGGCAAACAACCAGTCCAACAATTCTTTCAATGCTTCTTGAGCAAACCCTTGTCCGCCAAATGACGGATGGAAGGCATAGCCGATTTCAACGGAAGACGGCTGACCAGTAAACCACACCGACAAATCGCCGATGACCGTTTGATCGTGTAGTACCGCCAAAGAAAGGCCTGCTTGGTCCGTCAAGGCGTGCTGTTGGCATTTTTTGGCAAAAGCCGCAGCTGCCGTTTCTGTCTGCCAAGGCTCATGAAGTAAGAATCGGCAGACTTCCGCTTGCCGATAAATAGCAAAGGTATCGGCAAAATCACTTTCTTGAAACGGACGGAGCAGTAAACGTTCGCTTTCAATAAAATCCATAACAGCCTCCAATTCTTTAGGGACATCTTACCATAGAACGAAATAGCCGAAAACATCCCCTGAAAAATCTGTTCATTTTCTTGCAAAAAAAATGTAAATCACTGGAAAAGTCTTTTTCTAGGAAACGAACCTTGCCAGTTGCTGCTCATTTACCACGACTGCCAGCGGGCAAGAAAGGTTTTTTGCCAATCTCTCAAGGGCAAGATCACTCGCTGCATTTGAAAACGGTAGGTTTCCCCTTTATAAGTAAAGCGAATCGGGACGAGCATTCCTACAATAGGATCTTTGTGCTGTTTTTTCAGCTCAGCAAGCGGCACGCTTTTGTGCTGCACGACTTTTGTCGAGAAAAGATTCAACGCCAAAATCGTCAAATGCTGATCATCCAAGACGAGCAGGCTACGGCTGGTGATGGCGTTGAAGGACTGCCATTTTGCATAGCCGATGGCAGCCCCTTCTGTCCTATAGGGGGCTGCTAACGCTTGGAAAGTTTTTTTATTTAAAAGAAACATAGATAGAAAACTCCTTATCAGTTAGAATCAGTTTCGGCGCAAGCAATCAATAATCAATACAGGAAAGCGGTCAGTCAGGTGCAAATGGCTGCAGCATTTGCCGAACTTTTTCAGTATACGCTTGTTTGAGGACTAACGGGTGGATTTCTTTAATAGTTGGACCAAATTGTAAGAGAAAATCAGCCAGAAAACCCAGCTCATTGTCGGCAATGTGCCCCTCTAAGCAAAGCTCACTAGGACGTTCCACCACTGCCATGTCAGGATATTTTTCTTGCCACAAGCGTTCCTTTGCCGATAGATCAAAGCGGATGTGATAGCCCAGTGTTTGTGTCAACACTTGTTGCTGCAGCTGTTTTTCAGCTAACTGCTGCAAGGTATAGCCTGTTTTTTCAGTCGGAGCAAGTCCCTGCATTGCATCACAGCGATAGCGGCGAAAAGCCTGCTTTTGACAATCATAGGCCAAACAGTACCAGTAGCCAGCACGAAAATCCAGCTGATAGGGTTGGACGGTCTTGTTCGTTTTTTGATAACGCTGATAGGTAAATTGGATGACTTGTTCTTGTACGATCGCTGAAAAAAGCGTTGAGAGGATCGGCGCACTCGTCAATTGAGGCACCCCTTGAAACGAAACCGCCGTCTCCATTTTTTCTAACCACTCGGTGTCTCCTTGATAAAAAGACTGCAACAATTTTCGCCGTAGCCCTTGATAGCTCCGATCAAAAGGAGAATCGGTTAATTTTTGTAAGAGCTGCAAAGCAAAGAAAAGGGTATACCGTTCATTTTTATCAAAGTACAAGGGGGTCAGTTGATTTTTCAAAATCTGATAGCCGCCATAACGACCGGTTTCTACCACGAGAGGCAAGCCCAGCTCTTCCAATGATTGGACATCACGGACGGCTGTACGTTTGGAGATTGCGAAGGTTTCCATCAAATCGGCTAGTTGAAAAGTGGTTTTTCCTTGTAAATACAATAGTTCCTGCGTTAAGCGTTCTGATTTTTTCATTTCTTTCTCCAATGGTGCCAAGTTTTGGCAATATTCACAGTTACACTTATGGTAACAAGAAAAGGAGGAACCAACAAATGATCGAACCAAAAATCGCTATGTTTTTAACCTTAGACGGCAAAGCCCAAGAAGCCATTCAATTTTATCAAGAAACACTAGACGCAACCCTCTTATTTGCCATCACCAACCAGGAGTATCGTGAGAGACTTGATCCAACGCTGGAGATTCTTGCGGGACAAGAACAGTATCTTTCTCACTCCATCCTACAGATCGGAGATTTTCAGTTACAGCTGGCAGACAATCCATTAGTTGAAGGAGAGACGATTCAGCGAGGCAATCACTTGTCGCTGAGTTTGACGCTAGCGGAGAGCCAAATAGCTCAGAAGCTTTATCAACGATTGAGGCAAAAAGGCAGTCAGACGATCCAAGCACCAAGTGAGAATGCTTTTGCGTTTTTTTATGCAAGTGTTCGCGATCCCTTTGGTGTAATTATTCAGCTTACTGCCGAAAAAGAAGTTGATCCATCCAAAAAGGGTGAATGAAAAAACTCGTTTTTTAATAAAATATCCATAGAAGTTGACTAATTATCCAAGTTTCTTTCGTTACTAGAATTATTTTTAAGGAATGTTTAAAGGACTTCACAGAAAAAGAATAAAACTTCTTAAAAAAATAGGCGGATCGTAAAAATTCTGGTACAATCGGGGAGAGCAATTCAGGAGAAATGAAGGAGGCACTATGGATAGAAAGACGAGATATAAACAGCAAAGAGCCCACAAAGCGCGAAACAAACGCGTGATTATTGGAGGAATCTTTCTTTTCGCCATTGCTGGCATCGTTTTATTTGCCGGCTATACGTATTATGCAGCAAAAAATTCAGTGGATAAAATGTTTAAAGAATCCGCTGTGATAACCTCTAACAAAGGAAAAGAGGATGGATCACTCAAAACATCCGATGTAAGTTCTAAGTTCGGTGTTTTATTGATGGGTGTCGATAATGATGAGGAACGTGAACAAACAGATCATTTAGACAGCGCACGTACTGATAGTTTGATCTACATGGTTTATGATGGCGAAAATAAAAAAATCGATATGGTCAGCATCCCGCGGGATATTTGGACGAATATCTATGATGGAACTGGAACGGGTACGATCTATACCACAGCAAAAATCAATAGTGCTTATACAGTCGGAGAAGAAGATGCCACGATCGAAACCGTTCAAAATTATTTGCAATTACCAATCGATTACTATGTAAATGTGAATTTCATAAGCTTTAAAAAAATTATTGATGCAATTGGTGGTGTAACTGTAAATGTCCCTTACGACATAAATCAAGATTATGCCGCAGATAACTCTGGGGAAACATTGATTCCGGAAGGTCGTCAGTTGTTGAACGGTGAGCAAGCCTTGATCTTTGCCCGCATCCGTAAAATGGATACCGATGTGGATCGAGGAAATCGTCAGCAAGAAGTCATTGAAGCAGCGATCCACCAGGCTTTGAAAATCAATAATGTCACCAAGTATCAAGAAATCTTAGACTCAGTCAGCGAAGACGTAAATACAAACTTTAAATTTGAAGATTTAGTTTCCCTTGCTGGAAATATGATTTCAGGGTTTGAAATCAATAGTCATACCTTTGAATGGTATGATGGGGAGTCTTACGATGGTCAGTCCATTGTGTACATCCAAGACTACTCTTACAATGAAATCCGAAACGACATGCTTAAGGCATTAGGCAAGCAGACAGAAGAACAGAGTACCCAAAATCAAAACACAGGTGCTCAGACAGGATACGACGACGGGTCTCAAGGAACAGGTTATGGCAACGAGTACGGTACTGACAACGGAACGGGCTATGGCACGGAGTATGGATCAGATTCAAATTATTAATGAAGTATAATTGTCAGAAGCAAGCCAGGAGAAATCCTGGTTTTTTTGCGTTCAAGAGGGGAGCAAATGGTAAATCTTTGTCGCAAGCCACTTTCGTTTTCATCTAGGAAGTGCAGTGCTATGCTTAAGAAAAGAGACAGCTTGTTACAGCGAGTCCGACACCGAAGGAGGAACCATGATGGAAAAACAGCAAGAGCAAAAAGCCCGTAGAATCGTTTTGCTGACCCATGTCTTAGGGTTGATCATGAAAGCCATCGGCTACTTCTTTAGCGGCAGTGCAGTCTTGATGAATGAAAGTATCCATAGTCTGATCGATTGCATCAATCAAGGACTTCTAGCCATCGGTGAAAACCGAGCACAGCGAGGACGCAGCGAACTGCATCAGTTTGGTGAAGGACGAGCGACCTATTTTTTTAGTACTGTAGTTGCCATGACAGTTTTTTTAGGTGGTGGAATTTTAGCGGTTGTTGAAGCCAGCCGTGATCTGCTAGACCCCACCCACGAAGTGGAACAGCTCCAGCTGGTGGCAGCGATCTTATTTGTCAGTTTGTTTATTGAAGTGACGGCTGTACAAGAGGGATGGCAAGAAGTCAAAGAACAAAACAAGCAAAAACAGCCCCTCGTCCGTTTCTTAAAAGAAAGCCGCGATTCCGATCTGCTTTTAGGTTTCACGGAAAATTTGTTTGCCTTAGGTAGTGTGACGATCGCCATCGCAGGAATCTTATTGACCGCATTGACGGACAATCCAGTATTTGATTCCCTCGGCGGCATTTTAGGTGGATTGTTGCTGATTGCTGCTGCTGTCTTTTTAGCCAAAGAATTTTATAGCCTCTTGATTGGTGAGGGCGCCTCTGCTTCTGATTTAATGGCGATCAAACAAATTTTAGCCGACCCTGCCATCATTCAAATCAAAGATTTGCGAACCCTCCATCTAAGCCCAGAAGAACTTTTGATCGTCGCCGACCTTACCTTGAAGCTAGGACCCGAAGAACCAAGCGTATTTATCGATACCATCGAACAGCAGATCAAACAGGCTTTGCCTGATCTGCGAGTCTATTGCTATATCGAGAGTGAGGAAGTTCCCTCATAAAGTAGAATAAATACGAAGCATTCTTCGGTTGGTGATTTATCATTCAAACGAGGAATGCTTTTTGGGGTATTGGCGTGCTTGTTTTATATGAACACAATGGATCAATGGCTTGTTTTGCTTCAACCTTTTCTGGCGATCAGGAAGGAGAATGTCAGCGAGATGTCGAAACTTAATTGTTTTTTTAGCAATAAACACTTTTTTTGTTCAAAAGTTTGTTGTTTTTTGTTAAAATAAAGTAAGGACAGCAAGCGTTCTCTTTTTAAAGTTATTTTTTTGCTAGAGTTGTAACATTGTAAATCACAACATAGCAGAAGTTTAGTTTATTAAGAAAACACCGAAACGAGTACCGTTTTGGCATTGCTGACATGCTGCCCAATCGTCATCAAAAGCGGTGGTGCTAATTTTGTTACGACTGTTTTTTTACACCACTTGTGAAGCAAAATCCTTTGCGAACATCTTCATCCATGATAGGTTAGAAGTAGGCCGGATGGTTTTTTCACAAAGTACGTACATAGAAAGATCACTTGCGACGATTAAAAGAAGCGACTTCATTGCTCGCAAA
>OAUR01000321.1_pt1 | contig 10762 bp, 10 predicted proteins | sample 1476311 | NCBI WGS metagenome assembly OAUR01 (sample SAMEA2580058, study PRJEB22360) | human gut metagenome | biome: human gut; feature: human-associated habitat; material: faeces | place: Denmark | collected 2008/2010 | reverse complement strand
TTATATCTGACTGGAAAACCAGAGGACATACTTCTAAAACATGAAGTATGCCCTCTTTTGTTTTTTATTTATATTTGCTATCAAATTGATTTAGTTTCTTGCATTAAATAAAAAATGCAATTTATTAAGTTGATTTTGAAATAATAAATATTTTAGGGGGATTAAGCAATGGCAACTATTAATTTAAAAGAGGCTAATGTACCTATAAGAGAAAGTAGACTAGGCTCTATTACTGGATTTAATGGAACAGCCAAAGAGCTTGTAGAGTGTTCACATTCAGGAAAATTAAAAGAATGTTCTAGAAAGTTTTCACAGTGTATGGGATGTAATGCTGGGCAGGCATTTTGTCAACTATCAATGATAAAAGATGTAGCTATAGTTAATCATGCACCTGTTGGATGCTCAGGAGATTTCTTTGGTTTCAATTTTACTTATAGAGTAGAACAAGTAAAAAGAAATTTACCACCAGCAATAGGGAGATATTTTAGCACATGTATTGAAGAAAAAGATACTGTTTTTGGGGCAGTTAAAAAATTAGAGGATACAGTAAGGGAAGCTTATAAAAGAGTAAATCCTAGTGCTATTTTTGTTACTACTTCTTGTGCATCAGGAATTATTGGTGAAGATATTGAATCTGTTGTTGAATCATTAAGCGATGAACTTAAAATACCAGTTGTATCATGTTCATGTGAAGGCTTTAGATCAAGAATATGGACAACAGGATTTGATGCAGCATATCATTCTGTTTTAAGAAAAATAGTAAAACCACCAACTAAAAAGACCAATAAAGTAAATATACCAAATTTCTGGGGAAGCCATATTTTTGATGATTTATTAAGAAGGCTGGGATATGAAGCACAATATATAATGCCTTTTGCTTCAATAAAAGAACTCGAGCATATTTCAGAAGCCGCTGCAACAATTCATATTTGTCCATCATTAAGCACTTATATGGGAGCAGGTCTTGAACAAGTTTATGGTGTTCCAGAAGTAAAGGCGCCGCCAGCTTATGGTATAGAAGGTACAGATAGATGGCTTAGAGAAGTTGGAAAAGTATTAGATAGACAAGAGGAAATTGAAAAAATAATAAAAGAAGAACATGAAAAAATACTGCCACAAGTAGAAAAATATAAAGAAAAATTTAAAGGAAAGAAGGCATATGTAACAGCAGGGGCAGCACATGGACATGCGATTATAGCATTACTTAGAGAGCTTGGATTAGAAGTTCAAGGGGCAGCTATATTCCATCACGACCCACTTTATGATAATAAGGATGTAAAATCAGATGCATTAGCACAAGATGTTGAAATCTATGGTGATATAAAAAATTATCATGTATGTAATAAGCAAGCATACGAGCTTGTAAATGCATTGAATCGAATTAAGCCAGATTTAATGGTGGCTAGGCATGATGGAATGACTTTATGGGGAACTAAGCTTGGAATACCAGCATTATTAGTTGGCGATGAACAATTTGGTTTTGGATATCAAGGTGTACTAAATTATGCTTCAAGAATAGAAGAAGCCTTAGATGCTATTGAATTTGTAACTAACTTATCTAAGCACAGCACAATGCCATATACAAAGTGGTGGCTGGATCAAGAACCAGGAGCTTTTTTAGGAGGTAAAAAGAGATGCCAAGATTAATTGAACAACCGAGATATTCATGTGCTCTAGGAGCAATGCAAAGTGTAGTAGCAATAAAAAGAGGTGTACCAATATTACACTCAGGACCAGGATGTGCAAATAAAATCACTAAATTAATAGGTCAAGGAGAAGGATATGCAGGAGGTAGTACAATACCTTGTACTAATGCAGAAGAAAAAGATGTCGTATTTGGTGGAGAAAGAAAATTACAAAATGTTATAGATGGTTCTTTTAAGGTTATAGATGCTGATCTTTATGTAGTTTTAACAGGATGTACAGCAGCCATTGTTGGTGATGATGTTGGAAGTGTAGTTTCACAGTATCAAGATGATGACAAGCCCATAGTTCATGTTGATAGTGGCGGATTTAAAAGCAATAACTATGTTAGCCATAGTGTTGTTGTAAATGCAATAATTGATCAATATGTGGATAAATTTAAAAATAATAATGGAGTGCAGAAAGGACTTGTCAATTTATTTGCAACAGTACCATATCAAGATCCATATTGGAATGGAAATTTGGAAGAACTTAAAAGGATACTTGAAGCAATTGGATTAAAAGTTAATGTACTTTTTGGAAATGAATCTGATGGTGTTGAGGAGTGGAAGACTGTTCCTAATGCGGAGTTTAATATTTTAGTTAATTCATGGGCTGGCCTTGATATTGTAAAACATTTAGAGGAAAAATATAAAACACCATATTTTCATTTTCCATACTTACCTATTGGAGGGATAGATACATCAAAGTTTTTACGAGGTGTGGCTAAATTTGGAAAACTTAATGAAGAAAAAGTTGAAGCATTTATAAGAAGAGAAGAGGAAAAGTATTATTCTCATATTGAGAAAACAGCAGATTTTATGTTGGAGTTTAGATATGGTATTCCAAGAAAGGTATATAGTATAGCTGATTCAACGTATGCTTTAGGTTTCAGCAGATTTTTATTAAACGAACTTGGAATTATACCAGGAAAGCAATTTATAATAGATGATACTCCAGAAAAATATCAAGAATATATAAGAAAGCAGTTTGAAAATATATCAGAATATAAAGAAAGAACTGTAGAAATAGAATTCAATCCAGATGCCGGAGCTGATAGCTCTAAAATTGAAGAAGACTTTAAAAATAATCCAGATAAACGTCCATTGATTTTAGGCAGTGGATGGGATAAAGATTTAGCAGAAAGAATTAAAGCGGATTTGCTTATAATAAGTGTTCCAGTAAACTACAGGTTAATTTTAAATTGCGGATATGCTGGATATGCTGGAGGACTTAGAGCTATAGAAGATATCTATGACAGAGTTTTAGGAACGTATAGATAGCTAGTATATATTAATAATCATAATTATGAGGAGGAAATGAAAATGGCAGAGTATAAATTTGATACCTTAAAAGTAAGGGCAGGATACAATCCTAAAGATCACAATGATGCGGTTTCAGTACCTATATATTCAACTGCATCTTATGAAATTGGAGATGCACTTAGATTTGAAAGAATCGCAGCTGGAGAAGAAAATGGACATCTTTATAGCAGATTATCAAATCCAACTGTAGCAGTTTTAGAAGAAAGGGTAAATGAACTTGAAGGCGGAGTAGCAGCAGTTGCAGTAGCATCTGGAATGGCTGCAATAACTTATTCATTACTTGCAGTAACTGAGAGAGGTGGAAGAATATTAACAACACAACAGTTATATGGTGGAACAATATACAACTTAGATAGTTTATTACCTAAGTTTGGAGTCAAAATTGATAAGGTAAAAAATGATAGCAGTATAGATGAATTTAGAAAAAATATAAGAGATGATACAAAAGCAATCTTTGTAGAATCTATTAGTAATCCAAGAGCAGTCATTAGTGATATCGAAGCACTTGCAGAACTCGCCCATGAGCATAATATTCCTCTTATTGTTGATAATACATTTGCTACACCATATTTATTTAATCCAATTAGATTTGGTGCAGATATTGTTGTACATTCAGCAACAAAAGCTTTAAATGGTCATGGAAATACTATTGGTGGAATTGTAGTAGATAGTGGTAATTTTGATTGGAATAATGGAAAATTCCCTCAATTCAATGAACCTGATGTAATGCTCAAAGATCTTCAGGGAAAAAATCGTTCTTTTAATGAGATGTTTGGAAATTCAGCATTTGCAGGAAAGATAAGATTAGATTATGTTACTAATTTTGGAGCTGTAATAAGTCCTTTCAGTGCATATTTAATATTATTAGGAATTGAAACACTTTCAGAAAGAGTTGATAAGCAGGTTGCTAATACTAGAAAAATAGTAAATTTTCTTAAAACAAGTGATGCAGTAAAGTGGATAAGATATCCTGAACTTGAAGATAGTCAATATAAGAAATTGGCAGATAAATATTATAAAAAAGGAGTGGGATCAACATTTTCATTTGGATTTAATGGAAATGCAGATCAAATTTATAAATTAATTGACTCAGTAGAATTGTTTAGTTATCAGGCAAATGTTGGAGATGCACGTTCTTTAATTGTAAATGTTCAAAAGACAACTCATGGTGAGTTAAGTGAAGAAGAATTTAAGCTTGCAGATATACCAGAAGAAACAATAAGGCTTTCAATAGGACTTGAAGATCCAGAAGATTTAATAAATGATTTGAAACAAGCTTTTAAAAAGGCTTTATCTTGAAATCAGATTAAATAGATCAACAATATATATTTAACCATAACTGAATGCGATTATAGAATTATCTCTAAAATAAATTATTGTATGTAATTAACCACACATAGAAATAATTTTTTAAGATTAAAGGCTATATAGATAATATCTAAATAGGCATAATAGCCAATTAGATAAAAGTTTATAATAAAAAAATTATAGATAGGAGAATTGGAAATGGCAGAAAAAGAGTTAAGACAAATAGCAATATACGGAAAAGGTGGAATAGGTAAGTCAACAACAACTCAAAACTTAACAGCAGGACTTTCAGAGTTAGGGAAAAAAATAATGGTGGTTGGATGTGATCCAAAAGCAGATTCAACAAGATTACTTTTAAATGGCCTTGCTCAAAGGACCGTTCTTGATACATTGAGAGAAGAAGGCGACGATATCGAGCTAGATGCAATAATGAAAACAGGATTCAATGGAATTAAATGTGTAGAATCGGGGGGACCTGAACCAGGAGTCGGTTGTGCTGGAAGAGGAATTATAACATCAATTGGAATGCTTGAAAGTCTAGGGGCATATACAGAAGACTTGGATTATGTTTTTTATGATGTACTTGGAGATGTTGTATGTGGAGGCTTTGCAATGCCAATAAGAGAAGGTAAAGCAAAAGAGATTTACATAGTTGCAAGTGGCGAGATGATGGCTTTATATGCAGCTAATAATATCTGTAAGGGGATAAAAAAATATGCATTAAAAGGTGGAGTAAGACTTGGAGGAATAATTTGTAATAGTAGAAACGTTGATAGAGAAATTGAACTTTTAAGAGCGTTTGCAGATGAACTTGGAACTCAGTTAATTCATTTTGTACCAAGAAATAATGTTGTACAAAGAGCAGAAATCAGAAAGAAAACAGTAATAGATTATTCACCAGAGGATAAACAGGCTGATGAATATAGAGAATTAGCAAAGAAAATTGAAGAAAATCAACTGTTTGTTATTCCTAACCCAATGACACAAGATAGACTTGAAGAAATCTTAATAGAATATGGCTTGATGGATGACTTGGAAAAAGAATATCAAATTTAAACAGTGACAATTAATAAGTAATAGTTTGATTATGAGTAATGAGATTTTCTTTAAAGTGCAAATAAGAATGATTTTATATGAGAATTAAACTGTCAACTATTAACTGTCTAGTGTCAATTTAATAAGGGGGTGATATTTAATGATATCAGTAAAGAATATAAGTAAAACATTTAATACTCCAACAGGCAAGGTAGAAGTTTTAAAAAATGTAAATTTAGAAGTAGAAGATGGAGATGTTTTTGGAGTAGTAGGATTTAGTGGTGCAGGAAAATCGACTTTAATTAGATGCTTGAATGGTCTTGAAAAAGTAGATTCTGGAACAATAATTGTTGGAGAAAATGAAATAACAAAGTTAGATAGAAAGCAGCTTAGAAACGCAAGAAAGAAAATAGGAATGATATTTCAGCAATTTAATTTATTTGATTCAAAAACTGTTTATGAAAATATTGCTTTCCCATTAGAAATTTCAGGATACAAAAAGGAAAACATAAGAGAACGGGTTGAAGAAATATTAGATCTAGTAGAATTATCAGAAAAAAGAGATTCTTATCCACTTCAATTAAGTGGAGGACAAAAGCAAAGAGTAGGCATAGCGAGAGCACTGGCAAATGAACCAGATGTACTTTTAAGTGATGAAGCAACTTCAGCATTAGATCCACAAACAACATATTCAATTCTAGAGCTTTTGAGAAGTATAAATAAAAAGTTAAATCTGACAATAGTAATAATAACTCATGAATTAGATGTATTAAGATATGCAACTAATAATATGGTTGTTTTAGAAAATGGACAAATTGTAGAAGTAGGAAGTACTGAAAGTTTATTTTTAAACCCTAAAAGTGATACACTAAAGAATTTTATAAGTATTACAGAAAGTTTTAATAAAAATAAGAGCTTTGTTGGAGGTGAAGGAATATGAGTGGTGATTTATTAAAGATGCTTTTAAATGGAACTAAGGAAACTTTATATATGGTTTCAATTTCATCAATAATTGCGTTAATATTAGGCATCCCTATAGGGATATCATTGGTTGTTACTGATAAAGGTGGAATATATCCATTGATTAAAGTAAATAAGGTAATAGGGATATTTATAAATATTATAAGATCAATGCCAGAGATGATTCTAATAATAATATTGCTTCCTTTAGCAAAGTTGATTGTTGGAACAACACTTGGAGCAAATGCAGCAATAATATCAATATCAATAGGTTCAGCACCGCTTATTGCAAGAATAATAGAAAATAGTTTGAAGGAAATAGAATTTGGGAAAATAGAAGCAGCAGAGGCAATGGGAGCTACTTCTTTTGAAATAATAACTAAAGTTTTAATACCTGAAGCACTTCCATCGATTATTAGAGGAATAACAATAGCTATTATTGGAATAGTTGGATTTACAGCAATTGCAGGAGCAATAGGTGCAGGTGGATTAGGCAGTTTGGCTATAAGATTTGGATATCAGAGGTTTCGTACAGATATACTTATTGGAACAGTTTTAATATTATTAGTGGTTGTGCAGTTACTTCAGTTTATTGGGGATTTTATAGCGAGATTAATAAATAAAAAGAGATATAAATTTGAATAATGAGTAAGAGGAGAGATTAAAATGAAAAAGAAAATTATATCAGCTTTAGCAATAGGAATCTTAGCAATAGGAATTTTGGCAGGTTGCACAAATTCATCATCAAAAGATAATGGAAAGTCAAATAACAGTAATGGGAAAACAGAGAGTGCTAGCGAAGAAAAAACAATTAAAGTTGGAGCAGCACTGACTCCACATGCAGAAATATTAGAATTTGTAAAACCAAAACTTAAGGAAAAAGGAATAAATTTAGAAATTGTAACTTTGGATGATGAAAATGGATTGAATCCAGCATTAGATGAAAAGCAAATTGATGCTAATTATTTTCAACATCTTCCGTATTTAGAGTCAGTAGAAAAAGAAAAGGGATATGATTTTAAGGTTGCAGGAAAAATCCATGTAGAGCCTATTGGATTTTATTCAAACTCAATCAAATCTTTAGATGAATTAAAGGATGGTGATAAGATTGGAATACCTAATAGTCCATCCAATGAATATAGAGCTTTAAAATTACTTGAAAAGAACGGAGTAATAAAATTAAAGGATGGATTGGCTGATTACAGTGCCACACCTGATGATATAATTGAAAATCCAAAGAATCTAGAATTTATTGAGGCAGAAGCAGTTCAACTTCCTAGATCACTTGATGATTTAGCTGGAGCTGTAATAAATACTAATGTGGTGCTTGAAGCTGGTATGAAAACAGATTCAGCAATTGTAAGAGAAGAAGGTGATTCACCATATGCCAATATTGTTGTAGTTAGAAATGGTGATGAAAATAGAGAAGAAATAAAAGCATTAATTGAAGCATTGACTACTGATGATGTAAAGAACTTTATAAAAGAAAAGTATGGATCAGCAGTTGTTCCAGCATTTTAATAAGTAATAAGTTAATTATAATAGAGAAAAAGTTAAAAGTGAAAATTAATATTAAATATCATTTTAAAAGGAGGATTTAGATGTCTTATAAAGTAGCATTTGCAAGTACTGATGGAAAAGTTGTAAATGAACATTTTGGACGAGCTAGGCAATTTCATATTGTTGAAATAGATGATAAAGATTATAAGTTAGAGAGAATATACCTCCTTGCAATGATTTCCAGCATACAGAAGATGGAATAATAAATTCAATAAAACTTATAGAAGACTGTAAAGCAGTATTTATAGCTAGAATTGGACAAGGTGCTTTAAATGAGGTTGAAGCAAGTGGAATACAAGCTATAGAAGCACCTTATTTTATAGAAGATATAATAGATAATTTGATAAATTCAAAAGTTAAATTATTTGATGAAAGGGAGTGATGGCAAGTGGAAAAACTAGCGATTGTGAAAGAGCCTAAAAATAATAGACATCATAAAGATGAAAAGTTTAAACATCTTGCAAAGACTCATCCATGTTTAGGAGGAGAAGCACATTTTAAATATGGTAGAATTCATTTGCCTGTAAGTCCTGCATGTAATATTCAATGTAAGTTTTGTAAGCGGGGGTTTAATAAATCAGAAGTGCGTCCAGGGGTTAGTTCATTACTTTTGAAGCCAGAAGAAGCCGTAAAGACTGTACAGAAAGCATTGGAGTTATGTCCTGAGATCAGAGTAGCAGGAATTGCAGGCCCAGGAGATACATTAGCTACTGATTTGGCGTTAGAAACATTTGAACTTATTAAGAAAGAATTTCCTCATCTTGTTAATTGTTTAAGTACAAATGGATTACGTTTAGAAGAAAAAGCAGAGCGAATAGTTAAAGCTGGTGTGCAAACATTAACTGTTACAGTTAATGCTGTAGATCCAGAAATCCTTAAAGATATATGTTCATTTGTTATTGATGAAAACGGAAATAAACTTGAAGGTATTGAAGGAGCGAAAAAATTAATAGATGCACAGCTTAGAGGAATCAAGAAGATTAGTGAATTAGGTGTAATAGTGAAAATAAATAGTGTTTTAGTACCAGGAATAAATGATAAGCATATTAAAGAAGTAGCAAGAGTTACAAAAGAATTAGGAGCTTCAATATTAAATATAATACCACTTATACCTCAAAATGAATTGTCACACCTTAATGCTCCAACATGTGAAATGCTTGAGAGGGTAAGACAAGAGGCTGGTGAATATCTAGATGTATTCAGGCATTGTAAGCATTGTAGAGCAGATGCATGTGGTGTTCCGGGGAAGAATCAGGATATACATGGATTATTATATGATAAGGAAGTAGTAGAAACATTTTCACATGGTTAAGGATCTAGTAAAAGGGTAGCTTCGATAGATTCAAAGTTATCCTTTTAATTTAGTTTTTAATTATTAGTTAATTAAGTTTAAAAACTGCGTAACTCTATCATTTGATGAATTATTTAAATCTTAACAGCGACCTTCTTCAATGATTTTGCCATAATTAACAAATACAATTTTATCGTATTTTTGCATCTGAGATGATAGTGTACAAAACAGTTATTTATAACAATGGGAGTGAAATTGTGGATTTAATCAGCCTTTGTAATTTTAATTACAGAGGCTGATTATTTATAGAATATATCATAAAGATATCCTTATGATAAAGAAATGTGAAATTGAAGTAAACTAAAATTTAAGAAATATTTGGGAGAGGTGTGTGAAATGTTTTTTTATTGATTACGATAATAATATTAAGAAATAATAAAATATAGAAAGTGGAGGAATGATTTAATGAAAATAGAGGAATTAAAACAAAAATTAAATAATCTTGCAAGAGTAAAACTAGGCTTTTTCCCAACACCTTTGCATAAATTAGAAAATTTATCAAAGGAGTTAGGTGTTAACTTATACTTAAAAAGAGATGATTTTTCTGGAATGAATCTTTTTGGTGGAAATAAAATAAGAAAACTTGAATATTTAATAGGAGATGCAGTTTCTAAAGGTTGTGAATATGTATTTACTTTTGGGGCTACTCAGTCAAATCATGCGATGCAAATAGCCACATCTTGCTGCAGATGTGGATTAAAACCTGTATTATACCTAGAAAGTATAGTTGAGCCAGATGAAAATGATGTACGATCTAATTTATTGCTAGATAAAATTATGGGAGCTGAAATTCATATATTTGAAGAAGGTATTGACCTTATGAAAGAAGCTGAAAAACAAATTAATCAACTAGAAAGTGCAGGACACAAATGTTATGTAGTTCCAATGGGAGGAGCTAATGAAATAGGATCAACCGGATTTGTAGGTGGATATGCAGAATTAACAGAGCAGCTAAGTAAAAAAGGGATTGAAGCAGACTATATTTTTCATGCAACAGGAACAGGAGGAACATTAGCTGGATTAGTAGCAGGAAAGAAACTATTAAATTCTGGTACAGAAATAATATCAATAGATGTAAGTGACAAAGATGAAGAATTCTATGAAAATGTAGCCAAGCTCGCAACTGAAACAATAAAAAGAGTTGGATTTGAGCAAATAATTACAGGCAAGGATATAAATCATGATTTAGACTATTTTGGAAAAGGGTATGAGATACCAACAGAATTAGCAAGCAATGCTATAAAGCGATTAGCTAGAACAGAAGGAATATTAGCTGATCCTGTTTATTCAGGGAAAGCTTTCTCTGCATTAATTGATTATATAGAAAGAGGAAAAGTTAAAAAAGGCAGTAATGTTGTTTTTTGGCATACAGGTGGATCGACAGCATTGTTTGCAGAAAAAGAAATAATAGGGGATTTATTTTAATAATTTAAAAATTGAGTTATAAGACCATTGATTAGAATGGTCTTATTTACAATAAAACAAAAAAATAGAAAATAATGTTGACAATTATAATATGAAATCATATAATAAAAATATA
>OAUR01000320.1_pt1 | contig 10763 bp, 7 predicted proteins | sample 1476311 | NCBI WGS metagenome assembly OAUR01 (sample SAMEA2580058, study PRJEB22360) | human gut metagenome | biome: human gut; feature: human-associated habitat; material: faeces | place: Denmark | collected 2008/2010 | reverse complement strand
CGATGCGCTGCCGGCGGCCGGGGGCGGGGGGGGGGGGGCCCGAGGGCGCTGAACCACCCTCAGCCTCGCTACGCTCGGCAGCTCCAGCCGGCGGGAGCGAAACCACCGCAGGAGGCGCGCGATGAGCACGTTCGCCCTCTGGCGGCTGTTTCACCGCCCCGGCTTGCGCGGCAGCGCCGGCCACACCTCGATGCTGGCAATCATCGCCTTCGCCGCAGCCACCACCATCTTCCTCACCGTGCTCGGCGGCGTACACGGTTTCATCTGGCGGGCTTCGGCCGATCATACCGTCGCCTGCGCGTTCGACTTCGGTGCCTGCCGGCCCGATACGGTGGCCGCGGGGAAACGGCAGATCAGCGCCCCGACGAGCCTGGCCCAATTCTCCACCGCCTATGTGGCGTTGGCGGTATTCGCCTGCATGCTGCTCGTCGTGCCGTTCGTGGCGCTCGCCGGTTCTGCCGCACGACTGGCCGCATCCCGCCGCGACGCCCGTCTCGCCGCCCTGCGTCTGGCCGGCGCGACCACCGGTCAGGTGGTGCGTCTCACCGCGCTTGACGCCGCCGGACAGGCGCTGATCGGCGCGCTTATCGGCATTGCCGGCTATTGCGCCCTGATGCCGGCAGTCATGCTGATTCCCTTCCAGGAGCAGCGGTTCACCTTCGAACAGCTATGGGTCGGCCCGCTGGCGCTGGTAATCACCTTGGCGGGCGTGGCCATCTTGGCGCTGATATCGTCGCTGGTCACCTTGCGCCGCGTGGCAATCACCCCATTGGGTGTCACCTCGCGCACCGCCACCGCATTGCCCTCAGGCACCCGTATGGTGCTGTTCGTGGTAGTCGTGGTGGTGGCCATGATCGTCTTCAAGAACCCGGCCATGCTGGCTCAGGCCGGCCAGGCGGTGATGTACGGCGTGATCATCGGTTTCATGCTGCTGTGCTTCGCGCTGGTGAATCTTATCGGCACGTGGGTGATCACCGCTCGCGCCAAGGCCAAGGCCAAGCGCCCCAAGGATGCGGCCACGATGATTGCCATGCGCCGTATTCTCGACAACCCTAAGCGCGCCTGGCGCAATGTGTCCGGCATTGCGTTGGCCGTGTTTATCGCCGGCATCACGTCGATCTGCGGATTCTTCGGATCGGCCGCCGTGGTCGATGACGCCAACGACCCGTTCACCGTGTTCATTCGCGACATCGGCACCGGCGGCATTCTGACGCTCGTGTTCGCCGCTGTGCTTGCCGCGGTCAGCTCCGGTGTGATGCAGGCCGGCAGCGTGTACGATCAGGCCGGCGAATATCGCATGCTGGTGTTGGAGGGCACTGATGTCAAGACCTTGAACCGTGCGCGATTCATCGAGGTACTCACCCCGCTCAACATCGTGGTGATCGTGGCCGGCGGCTGTTCCATGCTGCTTATGGCCCCTCTGTTCGCCGCTTCGATGACCGAACCGGCCACGCTGGCCAGCTTCTTCGGCGGGCTTGTGTTGTGCTATGCGCTGGTTTCCATCGGCGCGTTCGCGTCCAATCATGTGGCGGCCAGCTTGAATCTGACCGATTATCGGGCTGATGACTGAGCCGAGCTGCGCAGCGAATCGTTCTCAATAACAACTGTGCGTACTTTCGTATACGCAAATCGAACGTAGAAACGCTGAAATCACCGCAAATATGCGGATGAGCAAATGTTCGTTTGTGCGATATCTGTGCATTTGCGCGCACGGATACTATTGAGAACGCTTCTCTGCGCACCCATCACGACAGCAGCGCCGCGATGATCGCGATAAACACCGGGCTGGTCATGGTGCTCATCAGAATGCCGTCGCGCGCGAAGGTGAGACCCACGTTGTAGCGGGCCGCGTAGTTGTATACGTTCTGGCCGGTGGGCAGAGCGGCGAGTACCACGCAGGCGTACAGCTCGGAGCCGCGGAAGCCCATCACGAAGTAGGCGAGCAGGAACGCGATAATTGGCATGATGATGTTCTTGAGGACCGCGACCGTGAAGATGGCCGGGCGATCGCCCTTCTGCTGTAGCGGCTTGGTGCCGTGCAGGGACATGCCGAACGCCATCAGGATCATTGGCACAGCCGAATCGCCGATCATGTCGATCGGGTCGAAAATGAATTTCGGCACTGGGAACCAGCCGCTTTTAGCGGAAATCGCAGAGACCACAATGCCCAGCAGCGAGCCGATAAGCAGCGGCTGATGCAGTGGCTGCTTGGCGATTTCCTTGATGGAGACCTTGCCCTTGGTGGTCACGTCCAGCACTGTCAGGCCCACCGGTGTGAAGATGGCCTGCTGCATGACCAGAATCGGTGCCACAAGAGCCGGATTGCCCAGAATGTAGGTGGCGATTGGCAGGCCGATGTTATTGGAATTGAGGTACAGCGAATTCAGGGCACCGATGGTGGCGTCCGGGGCATTCAGGTGGAAGAACATACGGTTGAGCACCAAAAACACCACGCCTACCAGCACGGCGGAGAAGAACGCCACGATAATCGAGGGGTGGAAGATGTCGAAAATCGGCTCCTTGGAGAGAATCGCGAACATCAGGCACGGGCTCGATACGAAGAAGGAGAACCGGTTGAGCACCATCTGAGCGGACGGCCCGCCGATTCGCATTCGTGCGGCAACATATCCCACCGCGATTACGATGCCGATAACGCAGAAGCCTTGCATGGCGCTGATTAGACCTGACATAATCCTCCCTTTCGCCACCCCAGTGTGGCACATAAAAATGTATTCGGCCGCAAAATCTCATGTAGTGGGTGTGCTGGGCCCGCCGCCCACGCGGTACGCTGTTCACATGACGCTTGAATTGAACCGCACCGCATCCACTGCCGAGCAGCTGAACAGCCTGCTCACCCAGATCATGGAGAACTTCTCCGTGTCCGACCACGAGGGCCCCCTCACCGACGAGGTCGAGGCCTTCCTTAACGAGCAAGAGCACCTGACCGTCCGCCGTCACGGCGACACAGTGGTGGCCAGCACCGACTTCGGCAAGCCGAGCCGTGTGATCTTGGCCGGGCACCTCGATACTGTGCCGGTCATCGACAATTTCCCACCAAAGTGGCTGGAGCCCGGCGATTCGCTGATTCGCGAAGAAATCGCCCACGCTCATCCCGAAGACCGCGTGCTGTGGGGCCGCGGTGCCACCGATATGAAGGCCTCCGACGCGGTGATGCTCTACCTCGCCGCCACGCTCGACGGCCGCACGCCGGAAACCACCCCGAAAGTCGACCTCACCTACGTCTTCTACGACCATGAGGAAGTCGTCGCCGAAAAGAATGGCCTACGCAAAGTCGTCGAGGCCCATCCCGATTGGATCACCGGCGATTTCGCCATCATCGGCGAGCCCACCAACAGCGGCATCGAGGGCGGTTGCAACGGTACGATTCGCTTCGACGTCGTAACCCACGGCGTGGCCGCGCACTCCGCCCGTGCATGGATGGGGGAGAACGCCATCCACAAGGCGGCCGACATTCTGAACCGACTCAACGCCTACGAGCCGGCCACCGTGAACGTGGACGGGCTCGATTATCGCGAGGGCCTCAACGCCACGCTGATCTCCGGCGGCAAAGGCACGAACGTCATTCCGGATGAATGCCGCGTACACGTCAACTATCGCTTCGCCCCGGACAAGTCGTTGGCCGAGGCCAAGGCTCTGATGATGGGCGCGGACGCCGGTGCCGAACTCGGCAATGGCGAGCATGTGGCTACCGGCGGCGTGTTCGAGGGCTACGGCATCGAAATGAAGGACGAAAGCCCCTCCGCGCGCCCGGGCCTGAACGCCCCGCTCGCCCAGGATCTGGTCCGACTGGTTAAGGAGCGCACTGGCCGCGACCCGCTGGCCAAGCTCGGCTGGACCGACGTGGCACGCTTCTCTCAGCTCGGTATCCCGGCCGTCAACCTCGGTGCCGGCGATCCGCTGCTGGCTCACAAGCACGACGAGCAGGTGCCTGAATCCGACCTGACCGCCATGGCCGCAATCCTTACCGACTGGCTGGTCTGACACCTCTCTAGCTCCCCTCCCTGAGGGGAGCTGTCACCGCGGGGGAGGGGAGCCGAGAGAACGTCAGCCTCGCCGGGCCACGCCCGCACAAAATATGTGGCATACTAAAGGATGGTGGTTCTGCATAACCATCAGCGTGCGAGATGGCGTCGATCCCCTTGCGGCTCTTGAGAATGAGACAACGCAAGCGCCGGTGTCCGCCACCCGCAGGACAGACTTGAGACGAAGTTGCCTTTACGCGGCGCGTTTTCGTGCGGCCACGGTGAGAGCGTGGTGTGAGACAAGCGTATAGGCCTGGAAATAGGCGTCGTGATGCAGCGCGCCGCGAGGAGCATTGTGCCCACTGACAACCGTGAAGGTTTCGTCAACGACGGAACCGATAATTCAACCGTATCCAATGCCGATTCGGCTGCAGCCGTGAACGCTGCGCCTGCCGCCGCCTCCCAGCCCGCCGAACCTGTTCGCCGTCGTCGTGGCGGCCGCCGCGTGGTCCGCGGCACCGGTGCTGCCGGCGCTTCTCTGGAACTGCAAGTGCAGGAACGCGCCCCGCTGTTCGAAGCCCCCGCGCTTCCCGATGCCGGCACTGCGGCCGATTCCAAGTCAGCCGATTCCAGCGATTCCGATGAATCCAGCGATTCCAAGGATTCCGCCGAACGTCCAACCCGCCGCCGTTCGCGCCGCGCCGCTTCCGCAGTGGCCGACTCGGATAGCGAGGATGATCGTCCTCGTCGTTCGCGCCGCACTGTCAGTGCCGATGATTTCGATGACGATGACGCCCCACGTTCCCGCCGCCGTTCGGTTGTGGACGATGACGATTACGACGAGGACCGCCCGGTTCGCCGCCGCTCTCGCTCCCGCCAGTCCGACGATGATGACTACGAGGATCGGCCGGTTCGCTCCCGCTCTCGCCGTGCGTCTATGGATATGGATGATGATGACGAGGACCGTCCGGTTCGCCGTCGTTCTCGCCGTGCAGTTGCGGATACGCACGAGGACACCCCGGATGAGCGCCTGTTCGACGCGGTCGAATCCCTGCCCTCTGGCCACGAGGCCGTGCGTCGCGGCAAGCCGATGACGTCCCTGCTCTTCCAGGAACCGGTACTGCCCGCCGCTGTGGATGCGCACGATACCGCTGACACTCGTGATGACGATGTTGACGACGACGAACGTCCGTCGCGTCGCTCCCGCCGCTCGCGCAGCCACGATGATGACGACGCGCAGCCGCGCAGCCGCCGCCGTGACGACCGTGACGATCGTGGCCGCAATGCCGCCGACCGTGATGCGTCTCGTGACGTTTCCCGCAACGCTGCCGCCGGTGACGCCAATGCCAGCGCCAACGCGGACCATGATGATTTCGATTCCGATGACGCTTCCGACTCTCGCCGTTCCCGTCGCTCCCGCCGCCTGAACGCCCAGGAGCGCCGTGCAGCCGCCGAAGTCGAGCAGATTGAGGAAGACCTCGAGCTGGACGATATCGCCTACTCGCCGATTGCCGAAGAGGAGGGCGACGAAGAATCCGACGCCACCCGCACCCGTTCGCGCCGTCGCCGCCGTCGCGGCTCACGCGGCGAAACCGGTGCCAACGGCGAGCACGATACCGCCGAGAACGATGCCGAAGATACGCGTTCCCGCCGTCGTGACGATCGCGATGATCATGACCGTGATCGCGATGAGGACGATGAGGAGCAGACCGTTACTCGCCGTCGCCGTCGCCGTCGTGGCGGCAAGAACGGCGAGGGCACCGACGACCAGAGTCAGAACAGCGAACAGCCGCTGGTCCGACGCTCCCGCAAGCAGCAGTACATCGACGAGATCACTGATGTGGAGGGCTCCACTCGTCTCGAGGCCAAGAAGCAGCGCCGCCGTGACAACCGCCGTGAGCGCAGCCGCCAGAGCCAGCTCATGGAACAGGACTTCCTCGCACGCCGCGAGAACGTGGACCGCCTGATGGTGGTGCGTGAGAAGGAACATCACACCCAGATTTCCGTGGTGGAAGACAATGTTCTGGTCGAGCATTACGTCTCCGACATTCAGGAAGTACAGACCGTCGGCAACATCTACCTTGGCCGCGTGCAGAACGTGCTGCCCAGCATGGAGGCCGCATTTGTGGACATCGGCCAGGCCCGCAACGGCGTGCTCTACGCCGGCGAGGTCAACTGGGATGCCGCTCGTCTCGAAGGCCAGCCGCGCCGCATCGAGCTGGCGTTCAAGTCCGGCGACCCGGTGCTCGTGCAGGTCACTAAGGACCCGATCGGCCACAAGGGTGCCCGCCTGACCTCTCAGGTCACGCTCGCCGGCCGCTTCCTGGTGCTCGTGCCATCCGGCGGCATGACCGGCGTGAGCCGCAAGCTTTCGGAGCGCGAACGCAGCCGTCTGAAGAACATCGTCTCCAAGATCGCCCCGAAAGACATGGGCGTGATTATCCGCACCGCGGCCGAAGGCGCATCCGAAGACGCCATCGTCAAGGATCTCGAATCACTGGTCCGCCAGTGGGAGCGCATCAACGCCAAGCGCGAGGAATTCTGGCACGGCAAGCGCCCGAAGCTCCTGCAGGGCGAGCCCGACGTGGCCATCCGCGTGGTGCGCGACATCTTCAACGACGACTTCAGCAAGCTCATCGTGGAAGGTGACAAGGTCTACGACCGTATCGAGGAATACCTTGACACCATGGCCCCCGACTTGAAGGACAAGCTGGAGAAGTGGGACCCGGCCGAGCATGAAGGCAAGGACGTGTTCGACAAGTGGTCCATCGACTCCCAGCTGCGTAAGGGCATGGAGCGTCAGGTCTACCTGCCGTCCGGCGGCTCGATTGTCATCGATCGCACCGAAGCCATGACCACCATTGACGTGAACACCGGCCGCTTTATCGGCAAGGGCAAGTCCTTGGAAGAAACGGTGACGCGTTGCAACCTGGAGGCGTCTGAAGAGATCGCCCGCCAGCTGCGCCTGCGCGATATCGGTGGCATGGTGATGATCGACTATGTGGATATGGTCATGCCCGCCAACCGCGATCTGGTGCTGCGCCGCTTGGTCGAATGCTTGGCACGCGACCGCACCAAGCATCAGGTGGCCGAAGTCACCTCGCTCGGTTTGGTGCAGATGACCCGCAAGCGCATCGGCCAGGGTCTGGTCGAGGCGTTCTCCGAGGAATGCCCGACCTGCAAGGGCCGTGGTTTCATCCTGCATGATCAGCCGACCGTTTCGGCCGACTACGACGATCCCTACGCGCTTCGCGGTGGCGACCCGTTCGTCAAAACCAACAAGCACGGTCGCGGCACCGCTCCCGCTCCCGAACCGGCTGGTTCCAGCGCCGACGTCAAAGCCAAACTGGCTCAGATTGCCGCCGCTGCCGTCGCTGCCAACAACACGGCGGAAGAGTAACAGGTGTGTCGTGCTTGACACGCGGGCAAAAATCATTTGATTTAGTCCGCATGGTGGTGTAGATTCGAAACTCGGTGTCTGACCGCAAGCTCGGTGCGTGTTAGGCAAGGTAGCTTTCCAAAACATAAAAGGAACGATAATGTACGCGATTGTGAAGGCCGGTGGCCATCAGGAAAAGGTCGAGGTTGGCGACGTCATCCTCGTGAACCGTCTCGACGCTAAGAAGGGCGATACCGTGGAATTCCCGGTCTCCCTCGTTGTCGATGGTGACAAGGTCACCCTTGCCGCCGCCGATCTGGCCAAGGTGTCCGTCAAGGCTGAGGTTGTGAACGACGAAGCCAAGGGCCCGAAGATTAGCATCCAGAAGTACAAGAACAAGACTGGTGTTGCTCGCCGTAAGGGTCATCGCCAGAAGCTGACTATCGTCAAGATCACGGCGATTGCCTGAGTTATAGAAAGGACCATGAATCATGGCACATAAGAAGGGTGCGTCCAGCTCTCGCAACGGTCGCGATTCTAACCCGCAATACCTCGGCGTGAAGAAGTTCGGCGGCGAAGCCGTCGTGGCCGGCAACATCATCGTTCGCCAGCGTGGCACCAACTTCCACCCGGGCCACAACGTCGGCATGGGCAAGGATCACACGCTGTTCGCCCTCACCGATGGCTCCGTGAAGTTCGGTGTGCGTCGCGACCGCAAGGTTGTCGACGTCATCGCCTGAGCGATATAGCGTCAAGCTTTTTTCAAGCCGCGCCCGTAAGGACGCGGCTTTTTTGTAAGGTAATCAATATGAGTGATTTTGTGGATCGAGTAACCGTCCATGTCAAGGGCGGCGATGGGGGCAACGGTTCGGCCGGCATCCGTCGTGAGAAATACAAGCCGTTGGCCGGCCCGAACGGTGGCAATGGCGGCGACGGTGGTTCCGTGGTGTTCGTGGCCGACCGTAACGCCACCAGCCTGCTCGACTATCGTTTCATGCCGCATCGTGTCGCCGGCAGCGGCACCATGGGTTTGGGCGACAATAAGGACGGCTCCAAGGGCGAGGACCTGATTCTGCCCGTGCCCTGCGGCACCGTCGTCTTTGAGGCGCGCGGCGAACAGGGCAAAGCCAAGCATCCCGGCGCGCAGCTCGCCGACCTGCGCCACGAGGGCGACCGCTGCGTCGTCGCCCAAGGCGGTGCCGGCGGCCTCGGCAACATCGCCCTGGCTAACAAGACCCGCCGCGCCCCCGGCTTCGCCCTGCTCGGCGAACTCGGTGAAGAGCGCGACGTGATTTTGGAATTGAAGTCCATCGCCGACGTGGCGTTGGTCGGTTTCCCCTCGGCCGGAAAGTCGTCCCTGATTGCGGCGATGAGTTCCGCCAAGCCGAAGATCGCCGACTACCCGTTCACCACGCTGGTGCCGAATCTCGGCGTCGTTATCGCCGGCGACTCTCGATACACCATCGCCGACGTGCCGGGCCTGATTCCGGGCGCCTCCGAAGGCAAGGGCCTGGGACTGGAGTTCCTGCGCCACATCGAACGTACCGAAATCATCGCCCATGTGATCGATTGCGCCACGCTTGAACCGGACCGCGACCCGATGTCCGACTACCACGCGCTGGAAAACGAGTTGGCGCTCTACGCCGACAAGCTCGAGCTGCCGTTGGGTGCCATCCCGATTCCCGAACGCCCGCGCATCGTGATTCTGAACAAGATCGATGTGCCCGAGGCCAAGGAATTGGCTGAGTTCGTGCGTCCGGAGTTCGAGAAACTCGGGCTGAAGGTCTTTGAGATCTCCACTGCCTCGCACGAGGGTCTAAAGGAGCTCAACTTCGCGTTGTCTGCGCTGGTGCACGAGATGCGTGAGGAAGTGGCCAACCGCGAGCAGGCCGAAGAGGAGGCTCGCGTGGTCATCAAGCCATTGGAGACCAAGGGCCGCCGTCCGCGTCGTGCTGACGAGGGCGGCAGTGCGCTTGAGTTCACGGTCGAGCGCCGCGAACTCGGCAATGGCGAAGTGTTCTTCGAGGTGCGTGGCGTCAAGCCGGAGCGCTGGGTCATGCAGACCAACTTCGACAACGACGAGGCCGTGGGCTACCTGGCTGACCGCTTGGCCAAGCTGGGCGTGGAGGACGAGCTGCGCCGCAAGGGTGCTCACCCCGGCGACGAAGTGCGCATCGGTCGTGGTGCCCGTATGGTCGAATTCGATTGGGATCCGACCATCTCCGCTGGTGCCGAAATGCTCGACGGCTCCAACCTCGGTGCCCGAGGCAAGGATCTGCGTCTCGAAGAGCTGGACCCGCGCACGCACCGCCGCTCCAACGCCGAACGTCGTGCCCAATACCACGAGATGATGGACGCCCGTGCCGCCGTGCGCGACGCGATGATGGCCGAACGCAAGGCCGGCCACTGGGCCGACCCGACCGTTGACGACGATCGCCATGACGAAACCAGCCTGTTCGGCCACGGTGAGTCCAGCGAAGATGGTGAAACCGAGGAATAAATGAGCACTCCGAGTCAGGCCGAGGTGCGGCGCATGATCGCCGCAGCCGGAACCATTGTCGTGAAAGTCGGCTCCAGCTCGCTGACCCAGCCGAGCGGTCACCTCGACCCGGACAAGCTCGACGCGTTGGCCGCGGCCTTGGCTCAGGTCCGATTGATGGGCGGACGTGTGGTGCTGGTCTCGTCCGGTGCTATCGCCGCCGGTTTCGGGCCTCTGGGCTTTGACTCGCGGCCGGTGGACGTGGCCACTCAGCAGGCCACCGCAGCCGTCGGCCAAGGGCTACTGATGGCCCGCTACGAGACTGCGTTCGGTCGATTCGGTATTCGCGTCGGCCAGATTCTGATCACTGCCGAAGATACGATTCGTGCCACCCAGTACCGCAATGTGGAACGCACGCTGGACCGTCTGCTTGACCTCGGCGTGGTGCCGATCATCAACGAAAACGATTCGTTGGCCTCGAACGAGATTCGCTTCGGCGACAACGATCGACTCTCCGCGTTGGTGGCCAACCTGGTGCGGGCCGAAGCCTTGGTGCTACTGACCGACGTGGACGCGCTGTACACTGCGCCGCCCTCGCAGCCCGGCTCCCGCCGTGCGGAATATGTGCCCAACGTGATTGATGCGCTGGGCGACATCCAAGTCTCCGGCTCCGGCTCCAAGGTCGGCACCGGCGGCATGGTCACCAAACTCGAGGCCGCGCGCGTGGCGGCCGTCTCGGGCATCCCCACGGTACTCACCTGCGCCTCGAACGCGGGCCCTGCGATGATGGGCGATCCGGTGGGCACCGTGTTCGCACCGGTTAAGGCCCGCGGCTCCTCACGCCGTCTGTGGATCGGCTTCGCCGCCGACCCGCGCGGCACGATTGTGGTCGATGCGGGTGCCGGCCAGGCGATTCGCGGCG
>OAUR01000317.1_pt1 | contig 10847 bp, 8 predicted proteins | sample 1476311 | NCBI WGS metagenome assembly OAUR01 (sample SAMEA2580058, study PRJEB22360) | human gut metagenome | biome: human gut; feature: human-associated habitat; material: faeces | place: Denmark | collected 2008/2010 | reverse complement strand
CGATAATAAAGAGCATGGCTTCCCATTCAAATTTATTGATCAATGCAAAAAAGGTCAGCAAAATGACGGGTACTAACCCAACCAGATAAATTTTTTCTTTGAGAATGCCAAAATAATAAATAAAGATTGGAATCGTATATTCATACGCAACATAACCGATACTGTTCAAAGAAAATGATATAATAAAGTAGACTTGCGAAATAAACAAAACAATACCAATAAGAATTTTAAACGACAGGCGTAAATTCAATTCTTTGAAGTTCTTGATAAACAAATCATACGAAATGAGCAAGCTCACGACTAAAACAGAATAGATCGCAGCATAAATCAGATGGACAAACACACTACTCCTTCTTTCTTTCATAGATTTTTCTTTAAAATCGTTCGCCCATGATTTTGAAAGGCTCGATTCTTTAACGATGCAGCGCACGAAATAAGCTTTTTTTCCTGCACTTCATGAAACCAAAAATAAAGCGACCCAGAAAGGAGCAGAAACCAATGTCTGAGAAAATAGAACAAGAACTCTTATCGATATTTCCCCAATTATATTTTGATGCCCAGCCTATCTTTCAAATGAAAGCAGATAGTCAGAAAGTGATTGGCTACGAATTATTATTGAGAAGTACCGAAAGAAATAGGTTTCCCCTTTCCTTCTTCCAGCAAGTGATCAAATACAAAAAATTACATACTCGTTTACTGCAGTGGTATCGAAATGAAATTTTCAGCTTGCTTCATCCGAACGAAGAAACAAAAATCAGTCTCAATATCCACCCGCAACAACTCAGCTACCCAGAAACCTTTTTGATGTTAGCTGATTTAGCTCCCTACCATGATCGTATTTTGATTGAGATCACCGAAGACGATACAGAACCTTCTATCGCTTGTGATCCCAAGTCCTTTCTTATGAACAAAATCAACCAAATAAAAAAGATGCGCTTCTCTGTCGCATTGGATGATGTAGGGACAGGCATTCATTCACTGACAAATATTGCACCGATGCTGGATAAAATCGATGTGATCAAGTTTTCGCCTATCTCGTTGCGAGTCCTGTCCCAAAAAGAGATTTTCTTTTTGATCGACTTCTGGCGAAATATCGCCAGCAATCGTAAAATCCAATTTATTGTCGAAGGGGTCGAAACCTCGGATATCCATGAGTACCTGCTTGAAGAAGAGATTTTTCTTCAACAAGGGTTTTATTTGGACAAACCTGCCCCAGCTGATCAATTAAAGCGAAAAAAATAGCCACCGCGTCGTTTATTTTTCTCACTATACGCGATCAAAAATAAACGATTATTAAAAAAATGAACAGATGCCCTTCAAATATAACACAAATAATTTTATTTGCAGAATTTTTGCTGATTCGGCATCGTTTTAACGGTGATTTCACATGAGAGAAAGTAGAAATCAAAGAAAAGACCTTTTTTTGATAGGTGAATAGACAAAAAGCATTCAAGAAGTCAATTCCTGAATGCTTTTTGTCTATTCACTTTTTTTTCGATACACCCCTTCTATTTCAATCGCTCACCTTCCCTAATTGCAAAAGTATTAAAAATAGTCATCACTTCTTATCTACTCATCTTGCTAGAAGTGATTCCTACCATTCCCCTCTTTGATTTATCTCACATTGAAAACCAGAGAATGTTTCGCTTTTGTTCCTAGATTGTAACCACACAGTTCTTTTAGATAAAAGCGGTAATCATTTTCAACGATTCGAATGATCTCATTATCGGAAAAATCGTCGAATCGCATCATTTCTGTGACTAAGACCAGCTTGGCGTCGATGCCCAGAATATCTGGGGTGATCGTCCAAAATGTTTCTGGTGAAATGGCTGCTACCAATTCATCAAGGAGGGCCAATTGCTTTTCAACATACGCCGCTAAAGCGCCATTGGCGCGGTGTGACTCCGCAAATTTCTTTTGAAATCCATCAAGGTATTCTGTTTTTGAAGTAAATACCGTCATGCTTTTTTACTCCTTTCTTTGAGGGGAACAAGCCCCGTTATTTTCTTCCTAAAGCTCAGCTTGTTCTTCTAGTTATTCATTCACTATTTTTTCTAGCTGCTGAAAAAGCACCCAGGTACAGGTGTCAATGCAGAATATCCAGCAATCCTCTGACCAGCTGCTTGTAATGCTCTTTTTGATCTTTTGCTCCATTTTCTGCCTTGATTGACAGACTTTGCTCAATGGCTGCTTGAGGAATCAGCAGATGGGTGTTTAAGCTTGAGATAAAGGAGACACATTCTTCCAATAATTGATACTCTTTTTGCAGGTTGCTGGGTAATTTATATTTACGTAAAGGAAATAAATAGCGAGCATTGGCTTTTATTTCTTCTATACGATCGTTTTCTAGTAAGTAACGCATGGTATCGAGTTGCTTTCCTTGGTGATACGGGCAACTATCTGCACTCAGCAGATGGGTATAGTACCCGATGTATTCACTATTTAGGATGGTTCTTTCAAACGCTTCTTTCTTGATTTTCATCTTCTGTATCCTTCTTTCAAAACTATCACTGACCTCACTTATGCAGCGTTTGTGGTATCACTAAGTACTGTTTCTTCTTTTGGTCATTTTTTGTTAAATCTTTCATCAAAAAAAGAGAAACTGCAAGTTTTCCCCACAGTTTCTCCTTTACGCTTCTAGCGATGCCTATAGTTAAGGAGCGACGCTTTCACCGTGTTTCTTTTTTCTTGTTACTGCGACGACAAACAGTACTAGGAGTGTATACCCAAGAATGATCAAACTGCTTGTGTTTGATGAACCTGTTTGTGGTAATTTTCCTTGTCCGATTTGAGAACCATCTGCTACGATCGTTTTCTTATTGTCATCGTCTGCTTCTTCCTCTTGCGTCACCGTTTCACCGATTCGACCGGTCACAGAGACTTGCCCTGTCGTCGCCTCTGCGACGCTGGTTTTCGATAGATCCCAGACAGTCAAAGTCAGTAACACAGCGACGAAAAGAACGATTCGTTTTCGTTTTTTCATACGATAGATCCCTTCTTTACTGGGATTTCAATTCTTAGTCTTCCTCTACATCCGGCGCAAAGCTCAAAACCAATTTGAAACTTGGATTTGATTCTTCTGATGCATCGGTCGGTGTTGCTTCACCAGTGAACGCAAATGTTCCTACATTCGTACCTTGGTTGCCTTCAAGGGTAAATAATTCTGTTTCTGCTACGGTTGGTGTGCCGTTTTCAAACAACTCGATACCATTTACGTTTAACAAGTCTACTTCATCCATATTCAATGGTGTATCGACACCCGCAACAGAAGCGATCACACCAACTGCTGAGTTATTTGTCACAGTGTAGCTAGGTGAAACGATCTCTTTGTGGCTTGACTCTTCTGTCGTATAGAACAAAGCAGTCGTTGGAATCGTCACATTGATCCATTGGTTCAAATCATCGGGATTTGGTCCAGGTGTTGTATTATCGAATTCACCGATGATCCCGTTTACTTGGACATCTCCTGACGTATCGCCTTCACGTCCGTCAATGGTTTGTGTCGCAAAAGCGGTGGTGCCGCTTGCGATTACTCCTGCGATCGTTGCTGTACTTAGAATGGCTGCTACAAATTTTTTCATTTTTATTTCCTCACTTTTCCTTTTTTTAATTCTTAACGATAATCGTTAATTCAGCTTCAGTGACCCCTTGTTTTTCTTTGCTTTCAGGGTCGTAAATATTGATCGTGGCTTTTGCGGGATATTCCCCTTTGGCCAACGGTGTCGCCAAGGCGACATTTTCAACAAATTGATTTGGATAGATCGCACCGGAAGAATAGATGACTTCCCCGCTCGACAGTAAAGAGATATCCACGGCGATTGGGTACACATTGGTGCCTGGATTGACGATCTCGATGGATCCCGTGCTTTGACCATCTTCAAAAATGGCTTCTGGATTGATTTGCAGCGTGAAATAATTCGCATCCGCAATCTCCTGCGCTCGTTCAGAAACCCGCTGATCGGTGGCATCGCCAGATTCTGGCAACAGGTCGGCACTGATCAAAGGGACTGCTGCTTTTGATTGGTAAAAGTAGTACCCGATCCCACCGATAAGTACTAGCAATAGCAACAACCACAAGATCCATTTCCGTCGATCCTTCGTTTCGGTTTGATTCGTTTGCTCCAATGGATTCACCTCCTTCACATTTGGTACGATCTTTTTTAGTCTCGTGGGACAAAGCGTAAGACGATGCGATACTTCGGTACAAGCAAGTCTTCATAATACCCACCCTGATCGGCTTCTGTATCAACGATCCATTGGGGATAATCTCCATAGAAGTCCCCCGTTAAGGAAATCGGCACGCGGCTTCTTTCTTCTAGGCGAACCAGGTGTTGTTCCTCCATCGCTTCATAGAGTTGGATCTGTGTTTCTTCCGTTTTTAGATTCAATCGCAACAGCGGGGTTGAGATATCGTCATAGGTCAGGGTTGGGTCTTCTTCTTCGCTTTCACTTTCGGCATAGTCGAGAGGATCTTCTACCGCTTCTAATAAGACAATACTGGCACTGTCATCGATCGCCAGTTGATTGACGTAGGTATCCACGGCAAGTGGTGATTGATTGCGGATCTCATACGCTTGGCTTTCAAAATTACGATTCGATTCCGCTGTGTTGTACAAGGATTCGAAGACCATTTTGGTTGGGATCGTCACCCGCATATGCTCCAGTTTCGATGTCACATCGATACCGACTGTCAGCTGGTACGCTTTATTCCCCACCTCAAGAACAGCGAAGTAGCTGCCGTCTTCGTCCACTTCTCGTGTAAGATCCGTTTTTACGATGCGAAAGTCTTCCGTCATATCCGCTTCCGTCAAGACGTTTGCGGCTTGCGCACGACTTTCTTGAAGGATCAAAGCATCTAATTCTTCTTGCGTGCTTAATTCATTAATTTTATAGCGATCTAAGGTGATATTGTATGCTTCAAAGTTCACACCTTTAATCACGGTTTGACGAGCGGTCACATCGACATAGGTCTCAATCGACGGTTTTGATAAGAAAATCGACACTTCTGTCTCGGTTTCCAATCGTTCATTTTCTCTTAGTGGAATACGGAAATAGCGATACAGCTGATTTTCATCACGATAGTCGCCCCATTCGATTCGTTCAGATTTTTTGTCTAATTCGACGAGTTCTCCGTCAGTATTGGTATAGGAGATCACTGTGATATCGGTATCCTCGTACATAGAACCAGTGATTTCAGTCGACTGATCACTCAATGCATCAATTCGGGCAACGAGGCCTTCTGGTTCTGAAAAACGAATTTTATTGTAATTATTTTTCGCAATCACTTGATAAATATCTGTTTGTGTTTCAAGACTTTCTAAGGAACCATCGAATTGTTCGCCACTCAGCAATCTGGAACGTGCTTCGCCATTTCCTGTGCCTCCATAGGGGAAGGTATTGCCACCATTTCGATTGATTCGCATCGTTCCTGAAATATTGATAAATTCTTCCGTTGGTGCCTCTAAAGAAGCATTTTCCCAAACTGCTAGTTTTTGACTCGCCACATTGATTCGCAAACCATTCGCAACCGTATTTTGTGCGGAGCGAATCAAACGCTGCAATTGCGCATTGGCTTGACCAGTTCTTGTCGTAGGGTGACTAATTTCAAACAAATTCACATTGTTTATATTCAATCGTGCATTGGCTAGTCTGAAATAAAGAACTTCAGATTTATTTCTTATGGTTTCTAATGCAACCGTAGCGTCTTCTTCTGCCGAAAATGAATTACGCACATTGACTAGTGGTCGATTGATAAATTCTGCTGATGTCCCCATGCCTGTTCGGTTATCAGTAAGGGAAAATTCCGCTCGTTTACCAACGGTAATGTTTGCGAACGAATTCGAGTGACTAGATGACCAGTTTCCGCCTCCTTGCGTATTTAGCCCTCTCGCAACTCCTTTAAAGGTCGCGTCATCATTGAGAATGAAATTAGAGGAAGTCGTGACTCTAAAGATTCCTCCAGATTGATCCACGTCAAGGGTAGCTCCTTTGCCAATCCGAACAAATGAATTACTAGCCGTCAACCATATAAAGCGGGAATCTGAAGTCGTTCGATCTCTTCTTGACGTCATGGTGGCATTGTCTTGCAATTCCACTCTTTGCGACACTTGGATTCTGGAGTAGTTTTGACTTGTTGCTGAATTTTGAATCGCCGTCGTTGTTGGCTCTGTCAAATGAACTTCAGCATGTTGTCCCAGCGTAACGGAACGAACAGTGGTGTTTCCTGTCATTCCCCTCGCTGCGTTGATTCTCGTATAGGAATTTTCGCCAAATAGCAGATCCGTCGTTCCGACTCCTTGTAAAAATCGTCCCCCCGTATCAACTTCGACTTTACTTGCTTCTTCCATCGTAAATTTCGAGTTCGCCAAGGTTAAACGAAAGACCGCTCGTGCTGCTTGTCGCGTAGTATGATTGACCGTTACTTTCGCTTCACGTCCGAGTTTGATTTCTTCTCTAAAGCGGAAAAAATCAACATTTGCATTGCTTCGTCCAGAAACGGTGATCTCAGAGTGATCGCCCACATGCAACCTGCGAATGGTTGAAGAAGCAGCAGATGAGGTACCGCCGGTAAAGCCTTGTGCGGTTTGTAGGCTGATCGTATTTGCTTCACCTATATAGATATCTGTTGTGCTGCGACCAGTAACCAATGGTCCTACTTGATTAAGGGTGATGGTTGCATTTGCTTCTGATAAAAATTGAGAAGCTGTCGACGTTGAACCCAATGCAATGAAAGGATTGGCGGCTGATGACGTGCGAGAATAATTGATCGTCGCTTTTTCTCCTAGAAAGAAGCGTCGTTGCACGGAAAATGCATTGACTGATGCACTCGTTGAATGCTCAGTAATCGTGATTTCAGCCCCTTCAAGCAACTCAAATTGATCGACCATCGTTCCAGCGGTGAAGCCATGACCTAACACACCAGTAAGTTTCGCGTATTTTCCTAAAGTTACCTGAGCCAAGCTTGCGTTGACAAACGCCCCACGCTGATTCACAGCTATTTCTGAATAGTCACCAATGGTGATTTTTCCGTTGCTCGATGCTAAACCGATGACGACATTCGATGTACTTGCTGAAGAGGTCGTTCGCGTTCTCGGTACGTCAATTGTTGTATGACTGCCGACTTGAACCGAAGACGTTGCGAAAAAGGTACGATACGCTTGACCAACAGTGGCATTACTAGGTTCACTGATGGCAATTTCCACCTGATCACCAATCGAAATACTGTCGACGGCTATGTTGCCATTAAACCCGTTGCTATGCTGATTGTTCATTTTCACGTGGTCTTGGATCACGATCGTGGAACTCGCCACGCCTGTAAACATCGATCCATGCTGCGAGATCTTGGTTTGTGTGTGCTCCCCCAAATCAATGGCAGAATTCGCACTTCGAAGTTGAATAAATGCCCCGGTCGTTGTGCCCGTCCGCGTTCCTTCAATAATGGTAGGTTGGTCTGCGGTACTATTTTCAACGACGAAGCGGCGTCCGACATTGATGGCAGGCGTCCCGCTGACCGTCCCGTATTCAGATAGCTTTAACTGACTACCTGCTTGTAACCGTATCTCTCCTAACGTACTGGTAGAGTTCCCGGAAAGTCCTTGTCCTGTACCAACATCCAGAGTTGCCCCTGTGACTAACGTCAATCGGCTATCTTGATTGGCATTTGGCAAGGAGACCATCGCACCAGATTGGCGAATCGTCGTCACACTTCCTTGACCAAAATCAAGGCTTGCTGCGGTACCCGTCATGTGAAAGACGGTGCCAGTATTGCTGTTGGTACTGCGAGTGACAGAAATTTCAGCTTGGCTAGCGACTGCTACTTGGTTCATTTCAAAAATCGGTGTGGCATTTGAGGAGCGATGATTGATCGTCAATTGTCCTTCAACCAAAAGCCTTTCCGCCGTGAATAAGGTTGGAATGGAAGACGTCGCTGTCGTCACCACATTGGTTCCTTTGAAATGAAGATGTGCTTGGTTGTTATTCACCACGCGACCTGCGGTAGTGGTCAGCTCCAGTTGGGTATCTTCAAAAGTGATCGTTGATGCCCCAGTTGTTTGAGCCAGCCCTTGCGCTGACTGGATGCCTTGTTGCTGCACCCCTTGCCAAGTCAGTTGAACGGGTGCCACAAACTGCATCAGGTTCTCGGCTGCCGTCTGTGAAACGATCACAGGCATCTCTTGACTACGAAAAGTAACATTCGTCCGTTGGATCCCACTGATTGGCTCAGTTAATGCCAAGTTGCTGGCAAAAGTAAGCACTAGCGATTGCTCATTGGCGATTTCTTCGTAACGATACTCCGTGCCCTCTTCATCGGTGAAGGATTCCCCAAGTAAAATTGCCCGCAATTGCGCCTCACTTGCTACAGTCAGTTGGATGGTTGCAGCATCTGCATCGAACCCTTCGACTTGCTCGTTTTCAGATTCAGGCTCCTCTTCATCTTCTGAGCTGTCTGGCGTTTCTGCTTCGGGCAGTGCTTCAGTTTCTTCTACTTCTTCTTGGCTAGCGGTCGTTGAATCATCGGTGGCTTCCGATGAGGTTGTTTGTTCCTCGCTGCTTTGCTCGGTTGACTCTTGCGTTTCCGATTGATCAGCAGAATTATTGGTTTCCTCCCCAGAAGATTGTTGCGTCCCTTCAGAAAGTGACTCTGTTTCTGCATAAGCAACTTGCTGGAACGCCATCGTCGTGTTGACGCCCGTGCTGCTCAGTAGTAATACGGCAGAAAACAATGTAAGTAATTTCATCATATCCTCCTTTCTTCAAGTCTTTGTTGCGTTAAGAAAGCTGAAAGCTAGGGAATAGCTCCTTGCTTTTTCACGCAAAGCTGTCTCAATATTCTTCGTTTTTGAGGGAACGACAAAAAAAGACATTTTGATGAATCAAATGTCTGGAGAAAGTTGTTAGATTAAGTTTTCATAAAATAATAACTACATATGAGTTCTGGATTCTCAAAAACGAAGGTTATTGGGACAAACTATTTGTAAGTATGACACGCGTGTTGCTTACAAAACTAAGAATAGCGTGGTCGTTTCTCAAAGGAAAATCATTATTTTCATAAACACCTGAAATAGATGAATAAATAACATACCTATTTAAACGCGTGAACAGCACAGCAATTGGTTTAAAAGAGCGGTTTTTGATAGGGGTTTATTTTCCTTTCGAGGTGTTCCCAATCGCGATCATCCGGGAGAGATTTCAACAATAAGTAATCTGTTTTGACTTTATAATCAACGAGGTAGCGATTGTAATTGGTCACGATCAAATCGATATGGGCAGCATTAAGCGTATGTTTTGTTAAATATTGCAGTTGAACAAACGTCAATTTATGCTTGCTGCCAAATCGCTGGATCGCTCTTGTTTGGATATGCTGGCACACAAAATGATCCCCTTCTAAGAGGAAATAAATGGTTTTTGCTGGTGCATAATAATCGAAAATCAGCTCGCTATAAATCGTTAAACTGACACAGATGTCTTCTAAGTAAGCAGTAGACAAAGAGAGTTTTTTGCTCTGCTCCTTAAGAAATTGTAAGTTCTTTTGGTAACTCTCACTGTTGGAACGCATGATCACCTCTTTGATATCATCCATTTCCTTGTTCAAAACCGGCGCAATCGCATGGTTAATTTTTCTCGATAAAAAGAAAGAACGTAAAAATGTCGCAACCGTTTTGGCTTGTGCTTGGGGCACCTCATGGTTTTTAAGAAACAAGTCCGTCACAGTTGTGATGGCTTCGCCTTGATGAAATTGTTGGTAAAACTTTTCCTCTCGTTCTTCTTGATCCAAGGTTCGCTTGCACAAGGTGACTAAGTAGATCCAAGCGAATTCTTCTTTGGGCAGCTGAACCTGATAGATTTTTTCAATGCCTTCCTTCAGTGCGTAGAGCTTGGAAAAACTGTTCCCTTTATACGCCTGTCTAACCAGTTCTTTCGGCATAGTGATACGATAGCCGAGGCTCGCACGCTTGATGGCAATATAAAATGTGTAGTAAAACGCTGCGGGAGTCGCCCCAGATCCGATTTCATAATAGCCGAACTTGTCCTCCAATTGACCTAAGATCAAGTCATGAAAGGCTTGATCTGGAACCAACGTATAGATCGTTTCCACACCTTCGTAATAAAAATCTTTGAAAAACTTACGCAAGTTGGCTTCACTTCCTTCAATCGTTAAGGGATTAGATGCCCACTGCAAGCCATAGCTTTTTAAAATAGGGTTTCGCTGATTGAGTAGACGCCGAAACGTACTCTCTGAAAAATGATAATGATGTGCCAGCTCATCCACCTTAGATAGTTTGCCATGGAAAATATTCCCGATAATTTCAAATAAGCATTCATTTTTTAACAAGCTTTGCTTTCTTTTTTGATAGTCTGCTGGCTTTTTCTCTTCGAAAACAAACCCGCTATTGCCCGAAACGAGGGCAATACTGTCCCCAAAATATTCTTTCATGTATTTGATATCATTGGCAATCGTTCGTTGCGTCACCTGATTGCGCTCTGCTAAGTCGCCAATCGTGAACACACGGTCTCGCTCAATCGTACTCAGCAGCCGAAACAAGCGCGCAGTCGTACGGTTGCTGATGAAGGCCAATTGCAACTCTCTCATTCATCCCACTCCTTTTTTCAAGAAATTCTTTTCTATACTATTACATAAATAGCACACTATTTGGTAATTATATACTCAAATTTATATATTTTTAATCAAAAAACCTACTAAAAATGAAAAAAATAACGAGGAGAAATTCACTTTTTAGACTTATCATATTCTTTTTTGCTGGAGGAAAAAGAAAAAAAGCCGCAAGCAGCGCTCGATGAAAGAGCTGCTTGCGGCTTTTTTTGGTTTTCAAATTAAAATAAATACT
>OAUR01000306.1_pt1 | contig 11292 bp, 13 predicted proteins | sample 1476311 | NCBI WGS metagenome assembly OAUR01 (sample SAMEA2580058, study PRJEB22360) | human gut metagenome | biome: human gut; feature: human-associated habitat; material: faeces | place: Denmark | collected 2008/2010 | reverse complement strand
TTCACACAACCAACTGAAACCGTCCGTTGATTGTTTTTGCAGGTGGAATCAAGTAAACTAGGACACACCCAATCAATTTCTATCTGTCCCATCATCCAAAGGCAAGATAGACGAAAGGAGCCAAAGAAATGGCAATCTATACCGATACAAAAATCGCTCAAGGACCTTTTCTTTTCATTTCTGGTCAAACGCCGTCGCAAGACGGAGCCACACCTGAGGACCCGCACAACCATCGTTTTGAAAAAGATCGAACAGCTTCTATCAGCCAATCAGTTGACTTGGTCATCAGTGGTCAAAATGACCGTCTTTTTAACAGATGCTGCCTACTTAGCTGCTGTCCGTACGGCGTTTACAACTATTTTGGCAGAAAACAAACCAGCCATGAGTCTCGTCATCGTTGCCGGCTTGGTTGCCCCTGAATTTAAAGTAGAGATTGATGCACAAGCTACCTTGGCTTAAGCACAGAGAAAAACACCAAAAAAACTTCGTACAAAAGGCAGTAGCCAATACGAAGTTTTTTTGGTGTTATCTTCTTATTCAGTCCTATTTGAAGCGTCTGATTCAGTCTTTTTTTGCCACTGCTCCACAAAACCAGCGATGGCTTGAGCAGTCTGTTGAGCATTCACTAAGGTTCGCTTTTTCTCCATCGCTTCTGTCAACGAAATCGGACCTTGCTGGATACAAAAGACGGCAGATAGTAGTTGCGGCAGTTTTCCTAGATCGTCGCTTCGGGAGCCGCAGATGGCAACAACCGGGACCTGATGTTTGTGGGCGAGCAACGCGACGCCATAGGGTACTTTTCCCCCAGCGGTTTGCCCATCGATGCGTCCTTCACCCGTGATCAACAAATCTGCTTCTTTGATTTTTTCCTCAAATCCAATCAATGAAGCGATCGTCGCAAATCCTGGAACCAATTGACCACCTGCCAAACGAACAGCACCACCAAGCCCACCTGCCGCACCAGCGCCAGGGACTTCCAGATCGATCCCCGTGGTCCGCTTGATGTGCTCAGCCAAGCGCTTTGCCTGCTGATCCAACTGCTGGATCGTTTCTTGGGATGCCCCTTTTTGCGGACCAAAAACCTGCGCAAATCCCTGATTGCCAAAATAGGGATTCGTTACATCGGCCAATGCAAACAGGTCAATTTGTGCAAGCAGAGGGTTCAACTGGCTGAGCGCCAGAGATTCTGCTTGCAGCAAAGGATTGTTTTCCATCCGCTCGTTTCTTTGAATGGTTGCTCCTAGCGCAAGTAAAAAGCCTACGCCCCCATCAGAAGTGCCGCTACCGCCAAGAGTCAGGTAAATTTTTTTCACACCTTGCCTGCAAGCTGCTAAGACCATTTGGCCTAAACCAAAAGAAGAGCTATTGCGGGTGGTCTCGTCACTAGGTTCCACGAGTTGCAACCCAATCACTTCTGCAGATTCAATCAGGGCAATTTTTTCTTCCTTGATTTTGGTGACCAACATACGGGCTTGCAACTTACCGCCTAATGGAGCGGTCACTGAAACCGTTTCGTAATTGCCTCCCAGCGCAGCAATGACTGCTGCCATTGACCCTTCTCCCCCATCAGCGATTGGGATACTGCGTTTTTCCCACTGGTCTGAAAACCCGCTTAAGACGGCTTGATTTAGTTCTGCGGAAGTGGCACTTCCTTTGAAGGAATCGATCGCTGCTACAACTTTCATTTTTCTACCTCTCATTTACGATCATCTCTTTCCCAAAGATTGGAATACTTCGCCTTATAATCAACTTTTAGTTAATTAAATCAACCAAAAATTAACTAGCAATCCATTGTAAGTCATCCCTTCTCCTCTTATGATAGAAGTATACCAAACAAACCTATCGGAGGTGCACTATGGACTTACCAATTGGCGAGGAAATCGCTCGGAGAAGAAAACAACGAGGTATTACCCAGCAAGAATTAGCAGTGTTTATGAATGTGTCCAAAGCATCCGTTTCGAAATGGGAAACGGGGCAGTCTTATCCAGATATCACCTCGCTGCCCTTATTAGCAGCGTATTTTGATTGCAGCGTCGATGAATTATTGATTTTGGACTCGCAGCTATCCCCTAAAGAGATCCAGCGAATCTACCAATTACTAAAAGACGCCTTTCAAACAAAAACACCAACGGAAGTTCTCGCACTTGCTCAAAGTTTTACCAAGCGCTATTACTCTTGTTATCCATTCTTATTACAAATGGGGTCCTTTTACTTGAATCATTGGGATCTGCTGCCAGATGTCCCCGTAGAAGGCGTCCCGAAAGGGCAAACTTACGAAGACGCTTTGATGGAAGCAAAGAAAAATACCTATTTGAAGGAAGCAGAAACCCTGTACCAACGCATCATGGACCAAGGCGACAGTGAGCTGGCACAACAAGCGAAACAGATCGATGCTTATTGTCTTCTGATGAGAAACAAGCCAGAAGAAGTCTTGGCGATCCTTGGCACGAAAACTCTCTCGTTTTTACCCAGCGAACCGTTGATTGCCGCAGCATTTCAGCAAAACAATCAGTTGCAACAAGCTGAGCTCGTTACGCAAAGTGCGATTTACCAGTACTTAATTATTTTTATGAGTTTGCTAACGAATTATTTAGCAATGCTCACACAAGACGAGGAGCAACTGGAAAAAACCTTTGCACGTGGGCTGGCACTCAGCGAGAGCTTCCAACTGGCCCAGCTGCATCCTATTTCTTTACTGAATTTTCTAGCCGCTGGGATGGTTTCGTTTGCGGCTTTAGGAAAGGAAAGCTTATTGCTGCAAGCATTAACACTGTATATCAAAACATTAGCAGACACGCCTGAGGAAATCGTTTTGAAAGGAGACGATTATTTCAACAGCATCGATGAGTGGATCAGCGAATTAGAATTAGGCAGTCAGATCCCGCGGAACTCAGGTAGTGTCAAAAAACAATTTCTTGCAGTAGCACAGCTGACACCCTTGTTTGAACCGTATCAAGAAAAACCCCCATTTAAAGAGTTGTTTCAGCGCTTGAGCAATCTGGCTGAACAAGTATCTAATTCTCAAAGGAGTGACTCACATGAATAGTTTTTCACTAAATATACCAGAAAATATGTCTGATTATTTGCCCGTACTGATCCCCTTGATTGTTTTGCAATTGGTCCTGATCATCTTGGCGGTTCGCGATATTTTAAAACAAGAACAGTTTAAATTCGGCTCCCGCCTTCTTTGGCTTTTCATCGCCTGTTTTGTTAGCCTGATCGGTCCTATCCTTTATTTTGCTTTCGGAAAAGAGGGCCAACAATGAAGATGATCGAGATCAACCATTTATCCAAGCGTTTTGGGCGCAAACAAGTGCTGCAAGACCTAACCTTTTCGGTTCCAAAGGGCAGCGTTGTGGGGTTTGTCGGGGAAAATGGTGCTGGCAAAACAACGACCATGAAGGCGATTTTAGGATTGCTCCCCATTGATGAAGGCGAAATCACCGTTTGCGGCGAAGTGGTGCAATTCGGCTCAGCCAAGACCAATCGCTGGATCGGCTATTTACCAGATGTACCGCAGTTTTACTCGTTTATGACAGCTGTAGAATATTTGACTTTTTGCGGAAAGATCCAGCCCAATCAAGAACCTTTTCAGCCTCAGCGGGTGATGGAAGTTTTAGCGTTGGTAGGCCTGGAAGCTTCGAAACAAAAAATCGCTGGCTTTTCTCGAGGCATGAAGCAGCGTCTTGGATTAGCTCAAGCATTGATCAACCGACCAGCTATCTTGATTTGTGATGAGCCGACCTCTGCACTCGATCCTTTAGGTCGCAAGGCCTTTCTTGATGTATTGGCTAAAATCAAAGAAGAAACGACAGTTCTTTTTTCATCCCATATTCTCGCAGATGTCGAGCAGCTGTCAGATTACATTGCGATTTTGCACAAAGGCCAGATCCAGGCGTTTGAACCGATGGATTCCTTAAAAAACCGTTATCGAAAAACCGCCTTTGGGATTGTCTTTACCAACGAAGGTGACCATTCGAAATTTGCCAATCTGTTAGCATCCCACGGCATTGCGGCAGAAAGAAAGAACAATCAATTACTGATCGACGAAACTGCCGACACGAATGTTGGAAAGCAGTTGCTGCGATTGCTCAATGAACAACAGATAGTACCTGAATCCTTTCAACGGATCGAACCGACTTTAGAGGCGATTTATTTGGAGGTGATCAAATGAAGGTGTTTCTTGTTTTCTTAAAAAAAGAATTTCTCGGTGGTCTTCGCAGCAAAAAACTGCTGATTTGTTTGATTCTGTTTGCGCTGATTGGTATGCTCTCTCCCTTTACCGCGAAAATCATGCCCGATTTGATGGCCAGTATGATGCCAGAATCGATTGAGGTCACGATTGCTGATCCGATTGCGATCGATGCATGGCTGCAGTTTTACAGCAATATTGGAACGATTGGTCTGCTAGTATTTGTGGTTCTTTTTACCGATACGCTCTCTGCCGAAATCGCCCAAGGGACCTTTATTCAGCTGATTACGAAAGGATTACCGAAAACGACGATCGTCTGTGCCAAAGCTGGCTATTTAACGATTCTTTGGTCTTTGAGTTACCTCCTAAGTGCCAGTGTCAGTGCTTTTTATACCTTGATCTATTTCGATGATTCCAGCGCTGCTCAAGTCCCTAGCGCATTGTTCAGCTATTGGCTGTTTGGTTTACTAGCGATCAGCATCCTGCTGCTAGGCTCCAGCTTTGCCAAAAGCATCTATCAAGGACTGTTGTTTATTGGCGTCTGTTATCTGATGGGCATGTTAGGCAATCTGTGGAGCCAATTAACAAATTGGAATCCTTATTCCCTATCTAGCCAATTTCCTAATTACTTAACCAACCAAATCAAACTAGGAGAACTGCTGCCAGCACTGTTGTTAAGTTGCTTTTTGATCATCGCTTGTTTGACTGGTTCCATAGCTGTTCTAAGAAAAAGAAAATATTAAAAAACATCGGTGCAGATTTTTTGCACCGATGTTTTGCTTCTGATATGTTACTCTATTTTGCTGTTCCTTGGACTTTCACAGATTTCTTGGCCTGCATTTTTTGTTCGATTCTCATGAAGAGCCGCATGAAGAAGGCAATCAAGTAGATTGAAAAGGCAGAAATAAGTGCTTCTTGCCAAGAAAAGATCAGGAGGTTCAATAAGATGATGATCAAATTGGTCAAGAAAACCCCACTGGACCTGCGAATGCCATAGTATTTTTCCAAAATTAGTGGCGGAATTGTCACGCCGCCATTAGACGCGCCGATTTTGTAGAGGGAAAAGATACCAAAGCTAAAGAAGAAACTACCTAAAATCAATGAGATGGAATAAAAGCGCAGCAGCATAATTTCTGGTAAAAGCGCCAGAAGAACGGGAAATGCCAGACTGCCGATAACCGTATTGACAAAGACCTCTCGCTTTAAAAGCAAAAATGCCAACGCCAGCATCAATAAATTAATCCCCCAGACAACGATATGACGATTGATCGACCAGCCGGTTTCGATCAGATAGCCGATCGACCCGACACCAGCAGAAGCAATACTGTGAGGCAAAAGGAAAAAGTTTAATGCGATGCAGATCCACAGCACCCCAAGCAATAAAGCAAGATTTTTTTTGATAAGTGATTCCATCAACGTTCTCCTTTCAATCTGGCAACTAATTTTATGGATAAAAGCTTCTGTCTATTCTATCAAAAAAAGCTCAAAAGAAAGAACCATTTTTTTCATGAAAACATGAAAAAAATGATTCTGAACTTCAAGAAAGCATGTTGGTTTTCATCACAAATGCACAGGCTTTAGGCTGTATAGCAGTGATACATCGCAAGCATTTCTTCTGCGACTGCTTCTTGCCATCCCCCTGGCTGTAACATGCATTCTTCCATTGATGGCAAATGAACAAAGCGAACAGCCAACTCTGAGCCTACAATCAATTGGTAGGACATCAAGCGATTTTTTTGCTGCAAGAGCAGCTGATGCTTTTTCGGGGAAAGGGAAAGATCAGTTGCGGACACCAATTGCTTTAATGCCTCTGGATGACAAAGGTTTCTTTCTGGTGCGACACTGATCAATTGGCTGACCTCTGCTAATTTCATCGCCTCGATCACCCGCAGCGTTGCCCGCGGATCATGGATATCCGTCAAAAAAACCGACTGGCAACCTTGCAATGCTCGAACGAGTCGTCCTAAATCGAGAAAGTCACCATCAATGATCGTCTCACGCGCAGCATCAACCTGTTGCAAACGCTCCGATGCACGGCGGGCATAGAGTACGAGTGGTCGATTGGTTCTTTCTAAAAGTTTTTGTCGTGATCGCTGACCGATCGTGCCAGCAGCTCCTAAAATCGCAAGTCGTTTCATAAGCTCCCTTTCGTTTTTGAAAAATTCAAGCCTAGTTCTTTGATTAGAAAAAATGGCTTGTCATAAAGTCTGGTTGACGAGATTGGCTTTGCGTTGACGCAGTCGTTCTTCGGTCGGCAGAACATGCTCGTCGTAATGTTCCAGTTTGTATTCTAAACGTTCAACAGCTTCCGTCATATCTGAGATTTTCTCCCTGAGTACCGCAATTTGTTCGGCTAACAGCTGCTTGCGCTCAGGAACCGTCCCTCGCCCTTCTTCAAATAAAGCCAGATAATGACTCAACCCATCAATCGATAGTCCAGCATTACGCATTTGCCTAGTAAAGGTGATCCATTTTAAGTCGTCATCATCAAATTCACGAACACCGTTTTTATTGCGTTTGACCGGCGGAATCAGCCCAATCTTTTCATAGTAACGGATGGTATCAGCTGAGACACCGCTCAGTTCACTGACTTTTTTGATATTCATGGCTTCACTTCCTTGTTTTACATTTTTTCCTAGATCGTTTTGTATGCTACGAGCCAGAAGCCCTTTTATTACACGTTATTCCGCTCCTACCACTGCATGAGGCAAGTAAGGCTCTTCCAAATACGCAATCTCTTCGGCAGTCAGCTTTAGATCAAGGGCAGGTAATGCATCCAATAAATGGCTTTCTTTTGTTGCGCCGATAATTGGTGCGACCACTTGTTCTTTTTGTAATAACCAAGCCAAGGCGATTTGCGCCCGTTTGCTTTGGTGTTTGTCAGCGATCTGTGCGACCCGCGCCACGATCTCTCGGTCTTGTTCCATCGTTTTGTCGTACTTTTGATTGGCGGTTTTATCCGTTAAGTACCGTTTAGTCTCTGCACCCCAATCTCTTGTTAACCGTCCAGCAGCCAATGGGCTATATGGCGTCACGGCAATTTTTTGATCGTCACACAAGGGCATCATTTCCCGCTCTTCTTCTCGATAAAGCAAGTTCAAGTGATTTTGCATCGAAACAAATTTGGTCCAGCCATTTTTCTCTGCAACTGCTTGTGCTTTGGCAAATTGCCAAGCGTACATCGCAGATGCGCCGATATAGCGTACTTTTCCAGAAACTACCAAATCATGTAATGCCTTCATGGTTTCTTCAATTGGCGTGTGGTAATCCCAACGATGGATGATATACAAATCAATGTAGTCCATTTGCAGGCGTTTTAAGCTTTGTTCGATTTGATAAAAAATCGCTTTTCGGGACAAGCCTCCACTGTTAGGTCGCTGTTTCATTTTAGAATATAGTTTTGTGGCAACCACGATCTCATCCCGGGGCGCAAAATCGTTCAATGCTCGACCGACGATTTCTTCGCTCGCTCCATAAGAATAGACATTTGCCGTATCAAAAAAGTTGATGCCCAGATCCAAGGCTTTTTTGATGACTTCACGACTGTCGTCTTCTTCTAACACCCACTCATGAAACCCGCTGTTGGGATCGCCAAATCCCATTGTCCCTAAACACAAAGGTGACACATCAAGTCCTGTATTGCCAAATTTTACATAGTCCATTTTTACGTCCTCCTGTTTTTTTAAGTTACACTAAGCATACAGGTTGAAGTGCACTCTAAGTCAAGCGAATCTATAAACTTTTTTTTATTTTACTGTCAATTGACTCAAAAGGACATGCTTTTTGTCGTGCGTTTCATTTCAAATCAGCTTTTGGTACACTAAGATCAGATATTGATACGCTTTTTAGCTGAAAAAAAGGAGTGGAAAATTTTGACTTGTATTTTTTGTACTGCCTCAAAACATGCGATCATTGAAAACGAACGCTTTTATGCGATCCCTGATAAGTACCCCGTCACCCCTGGACACTTGCTATTGATCCCCAAAGCGCATCGCAGGGATTATTTTGCTCTCACCCAAGAGGAATTACAAGACTTGCAGGCTTTGTTGCAGGAAGGCAAAGCTTATTTATTGGAAACCTATCGACCAGACGGTTTCAACATCGGCTTCAATTGCGGGGAGGCTGCTGGACAGACGGTCTTTCATTGCCATTGTCATTTGATCCCACGCTACCAAGGCGACGTGGAGCGGCCAAAAGGTGGCGTTCGAGGCGTGATTCCTAACAAGCAAGCCTACTAAACACAAACAAGCCGTTTCTCCAGCAAAGGAAAACGGCTTGATTATGTTTGTTAAAATGAGGACGCTTAGGAATTGATCGCTGAATGATTCATCAATCGATTGATATGAACGCCTAGATAGACGATTTCATTGACAGGGATCTTCGTTTGGTATTCTTTATCGATATAGGCTTTGACTTTTGTCGCAATCTCCATAGCATTCGGATAAAGAGCCCACATTTGACGGTATAGTCCTTCATCTTCTTCTTGCAGCAGACCATCCAAAAAGAATCGGTCAACGAAGAAACGCACGTGGGTGATAAAGCGATTGTAATGGATCGAATTGGTGTTGACGTCTTGCTGGATCGAGTAGCGCACCATATTGACGATCAACCCGATCAATTTGGCCTTTTTCAACCCATCTTGATTTTCCTCGGTGTTCGACTGGGCATTGATTAAATGAAACGCGATATTGGAGGCTTCTTCTTCTGGCAGCTCAATCTGATACTTCTCTTTCAACAAGCGCAGTGCCTGTTCGGCGGCTCGAAATTCCTCTGTATAGTAATTCTTGATTTCCCAATAGAGCCGATTCGTCACACTCAAGCCTTTTTGCTGACGTTCTACAGCAAAGTGCAAGTGATCCGATAAGGTGAGGTAAATCGTTGAATTTAGCGGATATGGCAGCATTTTTTGCGCCAGCTGGACGATTTCTTTGGTCATTTCAAAATAGTACAACGGAATCTCATCCACTAAATCGGCAAACTGACCTGATTTTTTTTCATCGATTGGCAGAAAAACTTGATCGATCTGGGTATCGGCTATGCTGTCGCCGACTTTCTTTCCATAGCCGATGCCTTTCCCAAGTGCAATCATTTCTTGGCCTTCCTTATCAACAAGTACGACACTTGAATTTAAGACTTTCTTGATGTAAATCATGCACTCTCGCTCCTCACTGTTTATTCTGCCAAACTTGCGCCATTGGTGGCGATCACTTCTTTGTACCAGTCGAAGGAATCTTTTTTCAAACGGTCATAACTGCCGTTTCCTTCATCATCGGCATCCACATAAATGAAGCCATAGCGTTTCGTCACTTGTGACGTCCCAGCACTGACCAGATCGATCGGTGCCCAAGAAGTATAACCAATCAAATCGACCCCTTCATCGATAGCTTCCTTCATTTGTTTGAAGTGTGCCTTGAAATAATCGACCCGATACGGATCATGCACTTGGCCGTCTTCAAGGACATCCACGGCGCCCATACCATTTTCAACGATCATTAATGGCACTTGATACCGATCATACAATGAAAGCAAGGATATTTTCAAGCCTTTAGGATCGATCTGCCAGCCCCATTCGGTTGATGGCAGCTTGGGATTTTTTACCCCTAAAACCGTATTGCCCGGTGTCCGTTCGGCATTTGGATCACCTGATTCGGCCATAGACATATAATAACTAAAGGAAAGAAAATCAACGGTGTGATCTTTTAAGATTTGGCGGTCTTCTGGTGCCATTTCAATCTTGATGCCGCGTTTTTCCAGATCTTTTTCAATCATTCGCGGATAAGCCCCTTTGACTTGAACGTCCGCATAAAAATCATTTTCCAAGTTTTTCTTTAAGGTCAATTCAACATCCAATGGGTCACAAGTCAATGGATACGTCATTAGTTTCGTTAACATGCAGCCAACTTTATTGTTTGGGTTTTTCTCATGAGCGATTTTGGTCACTAATGAGCTGGCCACAAATTGGTGATGGAGCGCTTGATACACCTCTTGCTCTTCTTTGCCTGCTTCTGATTGTTCTGGAATGATGCCTGCTGTTGTAAAGGGATGACGATGGATACTGTCGATTTCGTTAAAGGTCAGCCAATACTCCACATACTCCCCAAATTCTTCAAAACAGACGGTTGCAAAGCGGACAAAGTCATCGATCACTTTGCGTTCCACCCAGCCATTGTACTTCAAGCTAAGCGCTAGGGGCATTTCATAGTGAGACAACGTTACGATCGGTTTGATCCCCAAGCGCTGCATTTCTTGAAAGACATTGCGGTAAAAAGCGATCCCTTCTTGATTGGGTGTCGTTTCTTCCCCGGTTGGGAACAAACGGGTCCACGCAATCGACAATCGCAAAACTTTAAAGCCCATCTCCGCAAACAAAGCCAAATCTTCTGGATAGCGGTGATAGAAATCGATTCCTCGCCGTTTTGGATAGATGGTATCTGTTGGATCTGCCATCGCTTCTTTGACGGCTTCTACGGTCACGCTCATGTGCGCCGCATAATCTTTGTTATCGACATGAGTTTTGTAGGTCGCCACATCTGCCACCGACAAGCCTTTGCCGCCAAGATTCCAACCTCCTTCTACTTGATTTGCGGCGATTGCGCCACCCCATAAGAAGTCCTTTGGAAAAGTTGTTTCAGTCATTTTTTCAATCCCCTTTTACATTGTTTTTGTTGCATTGCTCATTTGTTTAGACGAGTGGTGCGATCGATAGGACACCTTGGTCGCTTTGCTCATCGGTTGATTCGATCGTTTTGACCATAAAGTTTTCTTGATTGGTGACCACACAGATCACGATTGGATCAAAACCAGCTGCTTTGATGGCATCTAGATCGAATTGGATCAGCGGTTGCCCTTGTTTCACTTGATCCCCCGCTTTTACGTAAGGGGTAAAGTGTTTGCCTTCTAATTGGACGGTATCCAAGCCGATATGAAAGAGCAGTTCTGCGCCATTACGGGTTTTTAACCCGATCGCATGGTTGGTTTCAAACAACATCGTGATCTCGCCATCTTCAGGTGCGATCAATTCGCCAGACGTCGGAATGATCCCGAACCCTTCTCCGATCATGCCGCTTGAAAAGACTTCATCGTTGACTTCAGATAAAGCT
>OAUR01000301.1_pt1 | contig 11373 bp, 7 predicted proteins | sample 1476311 | NCBI WGS metagenome assembly OAUR01 (sample SAMEA2580058, study PRJEB22360) | human gut metagenome | biome: human gut; feature: human-associated habitat; material: faeces | place: Denmark | collected 2008/2010 | reverse complement strand
CCACCGTCTCGTGGTAAGCGCCGTCGTACAGATAAAGCGGCACCCCGCGCGCCGTGCTTTCCTTGCGCACGGCGTCGCTGATGGGAGGCTCGTAGACGGTTTTGACGGCGATGGCGGCCACGTCGCGGCGCAGCATCGTCAGCAGCGACTTCTCGGCCATGCCAGGGTTGCCGAACGCGAACCCGAGGTTCGTGAGGATGAGTTCGCCCGCCACGTATACACTGTATTCGTTGTAGTCGGGAGGACAGTCGAGGATGCCCACGTTGCGCACCTCGCGCCGCTCCGCTCCCTCGCAGGGAGCGACCAGCTCCACGTTCTTGAACGCCGGCAATGCGATAATGTCCGCAACGGTAACCAACAGCCCCTCCGTCCCATCGCGCATGAGAAGCGATCTTCCAAGAAGATGCAATACGGTACGCATGATACCGCATCGCGAGGAGCGCGTTCGGACGACCGGCCGCGCTTGACGAGAATTACGCGTGCGAACCGAAAAGCCCCCCCCGGCCTCGATCTCGAAGAGGCGACCCTCCAGGAGCTAGGTCATCCTGCCGACGTGGCCGCAAAATGCTTCCCATGACAATTTCGCAAGCGTTTTCGAGCTGCTCGCACCCGCAAACACGGGCGTCACCCACCATAATGCCTGGTCGCAACTTCGCTGATTCGAGAATTCGCCAGTTCGTGACGGCAAACTTTGCCATGGGTGCCGCTTTGCGCCCAGCTCCGCACACAGTCCGCAACCGCCCCGAGCGAGAGGCACCTGAACGGGAATCCTTTCGACAGAGGGCGGAAACGTCGCTTCCCCACGCGACCTCACACCTGCGCTTTGCCGGGAACCCTCGTCTTACGAAGACGTAAGCTGAGTGTAAGCGGCGGTCAAGGTGTCCCGTGCGCCGCATGCTGCGCGAACCCGCGCGCCGCGCGCTCTACCCCTGCTTTTCAGGCATCCTCCACAGCAGCACGAAGCCCAGCACGAACAGCACGGCGATGGACAGCACGCCCAACGACGAGTTGCCCGACAGCTGGGTGAAGAAGCTGACCAGGAACGTGCCCATGACGGCAGCGTACTTGCCGAAGATGTCGAAGAAGCCGTAGTACTCGTTGGCGTGCTCCTTCGGAATGAGCTTGCCGAACTCGCTGCGCGACAGCGCCTGGATGCCGCCCTGGAACAACCCCACGCAGATGGCCAGCATCCAGAACTCCGCGGCCTCGCGCAGGAAGAACGCCGCGAACAGCGTGATGCAGAAGTACGCGCCGATAGCTACCAGCAGCATGCGCTTCGTGCCGAATCTTGTGGACAGACGCCCGTAGGCGATGGCCGACGGGAACGCCACGAACTGCGTCACCAACAGCGCCAAAACCAGCTGCGTCGCATCGATGCCGAGGTCGGTGCCGTAGCTTGTGGACATCTTTATAATGGTGTGCACGCCGTCGATGTAGCAAAAGAACGCTAGCATGAAGTAGCGCAGGCGACGATCCTTCCAAATACGTTTCAGCGTGCGGAAGAGGCCGGCGAACGTGTCGCGGATCAAGCGAGGAGCACGTTCCTTGTAGTGCGTCTGATGCACATCGCGGATAAGGGGCACGCTGAACGCCACCCACCAAACGGCCGTGATCAGAAACGCGATCTTCATCCCGATGTCCATAGGGATGCCCACGCTGGGCCCTGCCAACACCACGATCAGGCACAGGATGAACGGCACGCACGAGCCGATATAGCCCCAGGCGTAACCCTGCGACGACACCTCGTCGTAACGCTCGTCGGTGGTGGCGTCCACGAGGAACGCATCGTAGAACACCATCGAGCCGTTCAGCATGATGGACGCGACGACGTAGATCACGAGGAAAGCCAGCGCAGCCGACGGGATGCCCAGCGCCGCCAAGGCGATGGCGCCCGTGCCCACGGTTCCGATGAAGAACTTCTTCTTGTTGCCCTTGAGGTCGGCCAGGCTGCCCAGAACCGGCATGAGCAGCGCCAGCAGAAGCGACGCCACCGTCTCGGCATAGCCCCACGCCACCACAACCGACGAACCCGGTTCGGCCAGCGTCTTGAAATACACGGGGATCAGCGCCGTCGCAAGCAGCACGAAGGCCGAATTGCCCACATCGTAGAGGATCCAGCTTTTCTCCTGCTTGGTCAGCTTGCCTGCCATGGCCTTGCCTCTCGTCTCGTTTGCGTCAACTTGGGATTCCTTCTTCACAAGTGCGAAACCGAAGGTTAACAAGTCCCCGCTCATTGTATATGATAGCGCGTAGCGTCACCGGTAAAATTCAAGTCAGAACGGAGCGTCATCCCCATGCCCGCACTCATCACCCACGACTTCTTCGGGCGCGACGTCTACGACCGCCTGTACACCTTCATAGGCGGCTCGCGCGACGAAGCCGACGCCTTCCTGTTGGGCAACCAAGGCCCCGACCCTCTGTTTTACCTGGTGCTCAGTCCGCAGTTGCGCGCGCACAACCGACTGGGCTCGACTATGCACAATAAAAAGCCCAGCGAGCTTCTAACCGCGCTCAAAAACTCCCTCGGCATCCTCAACAGCGCCGAGCGTGAAGTAGGTCGCGCCTATGCGTTGGGTTTCCTCTGCCACTACACGCTGGACTCCACGATGCACCCGTTCGTGTACTTCCACGAGTACCGGTTGTGCGACGCCGGCGTTCCAGGCCTGACGCGCGCCGACGGAAGCGAAGTGCACGGCACGATCGAGAGCGAACTGGACGAACTCGTTCTGTTTGAGAAGCGCGGCGAGACCATCGCCACGTTCAACCCCTCCGCCGAAATCCTCAACGCCAGCAACTTCACGCTGCACGTCATCTCGAAGATGTACGCCTACGTCGCCCTCACCGTGTACGGCGAGATCGTCCCCGCCGACCTGTTCGAGACGGCCGTCAAGGACTTCCGCGTGGCGCAGCGCGTGTTCTACTCGCCCTCCGGCCGCAAGCGCGCCCTCTTCGGGCGCGTCGAAGAACTGCTGCGCCCCTTCTCGTTCTACAAGTCGATGAGCCACCGCCCCGTCGCGCTTACCGAAAGCCAGTTCGACAACCGTGCCCGCGAGACGTGGGAGAACCCGTTCACGGGAGACATGAGCACCGCAAGCTTCTGGGATCTCTTCGGCGAGGCGCTGGGAAAAGCGCAAGACAACCTGTTCGCATTCGACGAGGACGGATTCGATCTCGCAGCAGCGCGCGCCATCACCAACGAGCGAGACTTCTCGGGCGAACCCGTTGTGGCGCTCGTGGTGTCGGTCGAGGACGGCGCTGCCGACGCGCAGCCGCAGCCCGCCGACGAAGCGTAAGCGCCCCATGCTGGACGTCGCCCTCACCATCCCCTTCTGGCTGGAGCTTGCCGCTGCGCTGACCGGCGGTTTGTCCGGCGCCATGAGCGCAGTGCGCGCACGCTACGATATATTCGGCGTGGCGTGCATCGCCATTATCACCGGTTTGGCCGGCGGCATCATGCGCGACATCCTGCTGCAGAACTACGGTATCTACGCGTTCCAGAAGCCTACGCTGATCATCGCCTGCGCCATCGCGGGCGTGGTGGTGTTCTACTTCGGTAAGCTGGCCACCTATCTCGACCCCATCGTCGACTTGCTGGACAACCTGTCGGTAGCGCTGTGGGCCGTGATCAGCGTGAGCAAGAGCCTGTCGGCGGGGCTCGACATCATCCCGTCCATCATCCTGGGCACCATCACCGCCGTGGGCGGCGGCATCCTGCGCGACATCTGCATGAACCGCGAGCCCGAGGCGTTCCAGGCCGGCGCACTGTACGGCAGCGCCGCGCTGGTGGGCTGCATCGTGTACGCGTTGATGAGCCAGAACCACATCCTGGACAACTACGCCGCGCTGTCCTGCGTGGTGCTGGTGCTGGGGCTGCGCTACGCGTCGCTGTTCTTCGGCTGGCGCACGAAGCCGCCGCGCGACTACTCCGACGTGGTGACCCGCGCGGTATCGAAGCCGGTACGCTCGGTGGCGAATCGCGTGCGGCCGCCCAAGGGCAAGGTGGAGCGCGACAAGGAGCGGCACGGTTACGAGAAGCTGCGTGCGTTCTGGGCGCGCATGAACGGCGAGTACGTGGCCGAGCGCAGCAAGGACGACAAGCTTGCCGCATCCGACTCGCAAGCGGCCAGATCGTCGGCCGGCACCGCCGCAGCCAGCGACCCCAGCGACCGCATCATCGTGGACCGCGAGGAGCTCCACCGCATCATGGGCGGCGAGGAAGAGAAACCTCGCGACCCCTTCGAGCCAAGAAGCTAAAACCAAGCCACCGTGTCCAGCGCGTGTCGAAAGGACGGGGGATCTGACACGCTCGCGACACCGCGCCTCGCAAAACGGGAAAAAGCGTGTCAAACCCCCCGTCCCTTCGACACGCTTTCCTTCGGTTACACGTTCTTCAGCAGGATGGAGTTCATCGTGTCGGCGGCGTGCTCGCACGAGTCGCAGCACTTCTCCATGCGGTCGAATATCTGCGACCACACCAGCACGCGCATGGGGTTCTCGCGGTCGTGCGTATGCAGTTTGCGAATGACCGTCATGTACAGCTGATCGGCCTCTTCCTCGTAATCGTTCACGTCGATGATGAGCTGCTTGAACATCTTGGACTTCTTGAAATTGCGGAAATCCTCCATGGCCTTGTCCAGCGCCACGCAGCTCTTCTTGATGAGGTGCGCGAACTCCAGCGCATCATGATGGATGAAATGCACGTCGTACATGTAGAAGCGTTGCATGACGTCTTCGATGTAGTCGATGATGTTGTCGAGGTACTGGGACATGTTGATGATGTCCTCGCGCTCGATAGGCGTGATGAAATCGGTAGCAACCGTCTTGAAGATGGCGTGGTTGATCTCGTCGCCCTTGTGCTCCAGCTCGTGCGCGCGCTCCATGACCTCTTTGAGATGCTCCGCCTCGGTGAAGCTTTCGATGGCCTCGATCAGCAGCTCGGCTTCCTGAACGGCAACTTCCGTCTGTTTCTCGAACGCATCGAAATAATCGAACTTGTCCCTCTTGCCCACAGGGTCCTCCTTTACGAGAACATTAAGAACAGGTGGGCGAACGCGAATCCGAGCAGACCGCACCCCGGAAACGTCAGCACCCACGTTTTCACCATATCGATTGCAATTCCCCACTTCACCGCGCTTTTCCGCTTCGCTGCGCCCACGCCCATGATGGCGGTCGTATTCGTGTGCGTCGTGGAAACCGGCAAGCCGGCGAAGGTGGAGAGCATAAGGCAGAAAAACGTTGCCACGCTGGCGGCGAATCCTTGGAACGGCTCGAGCTTCACCATATCCAGGCCGACGCTTTTTATGATGCGCTCGCCGCCGACGGCGGTGCCCAACCCCATGTTGAGCGCGCAGAAGAACATGAGCCAGATGGGCAGGATCATTTGATCGGCCTGCCCCACGCCCGTGGCCAACGTGATGGCCAGCACGAAGATGCTCATGAATTTCTGGCCGTCCTGCGCGCCGTGCATGAACGCCACGCCCGCGCCCGAGGCCACCTGAGCCCAACGGAAGAAGCGCGAAGTCTTCTTGCGATCCATGTTGCGGCAGACGCGTCCAAGCGCCTTGGAGTTCAGCCAACCCAGAAAGAAGCCCAGCAGCGTGGACAAAAGAATGCCGTACACCACCTTGATCCACTCCGCGCCGTTGATGGCGTCGAAGCTGCCCTGCAGCGCGATGGCCGCGCCCGTGAGGCCGGCGATCAGCGAATGGCTTTGGCTGGTGGGAATGCCGAAATACCAGGCCACGGTGCCCCACACGATGATGGCCACCATGGCGGCCATGAGAGCGATGAGCGACTGCTGGGAGTCGCCTCCGAAATCGACCATATTGAATATGGTGTGTGCGACGGCGGCGGTAAACAGAGAAACCACCAGCAGCCCCAGGAAGTTGCAGACAGCCGCCATGACGATGGCGGGCTTCGGCTTCATAGCCCTTGTCGATACGACGGTTGCGATCGCGTTCGGAGCGTCCGTCGCCCCATTCACGACGATGACGCCGATGTTGAGCAGGGTCACAACCACGAGGATCGGGTTGGACGCGAGCCCAGCGATGAACGAAGCCCACTCTATGGTCACGAAATCCCTCTCGACAACAACAGCAAAAAGGTTCAGCATTCCCCAGTTTAACGTAAATCTAACAAAGCGAAAGGGGCTCTTTTCTCTTTTCACGTTGGATTACGGGCGAAACGGCAAAATACAGGTAAAGTCACGCCCCGGCACCGCCTACGGGTAAAACCCCTGCAATCGGTAGGAGTTAACCCCCGCTCTATCGATACGTGATAAAGTAACCGTTACGCAAGAAGAGGTTTCCGCGTCGCCGCGTCGCAAGCACGGCTCGACGACGCCTGGGGGGAGGAAATCGAAATGAGAAGGCGCTTCCAGCTGCCCTTGCAGACCGCGGATCTGATCGCCGGATTCATGGTGTGGGTCATCCTGTCGTCGCTGCTTCCGTACATCAAGCAGGACGTCTATATCCCTCCCGACCAGATAGCCCTCGTCACCGCCATTCCCGTGGTGTTGGGATCGGTGCTGCGCGTACCCTTCGGCTACTGTGCGAACCTGTTCGGCGCTCGTGCCGTGTTCCTGGCCAGCTTCATCGTGCTCGTGGTGCCCGTATGGTTTTTGAGCGAGGCCACCACGTATCAGGGATTGCTCATAGGCGGGACGTTTCTGGGCATCGCCGGCGCAGTGTTCTCGGTGGGCGTCACCTCGCTGCCGAAGTACTACCCGAAGGAGCGCCACGGCTTCGTGAACGGGGTATACGGCTTCGGCAATATGGGAACGGCGCTGACCACCTGGTTGGCGCCCGTGGCCGCGGTTGCCTTCGGTTGGCGCATGGCCGTCAAGCTGTACCTCGTGCTGCTGGCGGCGTTCATCGTGCTGAACTTCGTGCTGGGCGACCGCGACGAACCGCGTGTGAAGACGCCGGTCATGGATCAGCTGCGCGCCGTCTGGAGCGACGCGCGCCTGTGGTTCCTGTCGCTGTTCTACTTCGTGACGTTCGGCGCTTTCGTAGCCTTGACCGTGTACCTGCCGAACTTTCTCACGTCGCACTACGGGATGGACGGCGTGTCGGCAGGCGTGGCCACCTCGGTGTTTATCGTGGCGGCGGCCGCCATCCGCGTGCTGGGCGGCTGGCTGGGCGACCGGTTCGACTGTTATCGGCTGCTGGCCCTCGTGTTCGCAGGCCTCGCCGCAGGCGCCGCGGTGCTGGCCACGGCACCGGGGCTGCCCGTGTACCTGGCGGGCATCTATCTGGTCAGCATCGCATGCGGCATCGGCAACGGCGTGGTGTTCAAGTTGGTGCCTGCGTACTTCACGAAGCAAGCCGGGATTGCCAACGGCATCGTGGCCATGATGGGCGGCCTGGGCGGCTTCTTTCCGCCGCTCGTGCTGTCGGCATCGACGCTGCTGTTCAGCACGAGCGTCCCCGGATTTGCCGCCTTCGGCGCCTTCGCCCTCGCCTGCCTGGCGATTTCGCTGGTCATGAGGAGGAAGACTCGGTCATCCTGAGGGCACGGAGCGCGCAATCCGTCTCCTGAGCGTAAGCCGCGACCCCCTACGCGTAGTAAGCGAACACCCTTTTGCGTTCGTTGCCGATCTTGGTGGTGCTGTTGTGGCCGGGCAGGACCACCGTCTCGTCGGGCAGCACGGCCAGGCGCTTCAGCGAGCGGCGCATAGCGTTCATGTCGCCTCCCTGGAAATCCGTACGGCCAATGGAGCCGCAGAACAGCGTGTCGCCCGAAATCAGCACCGGCGCGCCTTCAGGGTTCGTGCCGAAGCGCGGGTCGATGAACAGGCAGATACCGCCCTCGGTGTGACCCGGCGTCAGGATCACCTTCCACGGCATGTCGCCGATCTTGAGAATGTCGCCGTCGTTCACTACATGATCCACCGGGCACGGCGTGAAGCGCATGTCGTCGCGCGGCAGCTTCTTCTCGCCCGAAATGATGGGCGCGTCGATGGCCGAGGCGATGACCGTGGCGCCGGTCTTGTCGCGCAGCTCCTTCGCAGCGCCCACGTGGTCCGAATGGCGATGCGTGAGGATGATGGCGTCGACCGAGCCCCCCGCCGCCTTGATGATCTCGTCGGGCTTGCACGTGGGATCCACCACGATGGTGGCCTTGCCGTCGGAAATGATGTACACGTTGTTCTCCAGCATGCCGAGCACGAGGTACTCGACGGGCACGCACGTGCCCTTCACCTTATTGGTCATGCGTCGCTCCTAGTCTTTTTCTTGCCGCCGCCGGCCTTGGGAACCATGCGGCGCGCGTCGAACACTCCTTCGATGCCGCGCAGTTTGCTCAGTACGATATCGATATGGTTGATATCGGACACCTGGAACAAAAACCGCATCTCCACCATGCCGTCGCGATGCGACGTGGTGGAGCTGGACAGCACGTTCGCCCCTTGCTCCGACAGGATGATGGCCACGTCGCGCAGCAGGTTCATGCGGTCGAGCGCGTCCAAGAACACCTCCACCTTGAACGACGTGTTCTTCGGCAGATCGTTCTCCCAGGCCACCTCGATGATACGCTCGGGGGTTTGCTTGAGATCCTGAGCGTTCGGGCAGTCGGCGCGGTGCACCGACACGCCGCGGCCGCGCGTCACGAAGCCGAGAATCTCGTCGCCCGGCACCGGGTTGCAGCACCGCGACAGGCGCACCAGCACGTCGTCCACGCCCTTCACCACCACGCCGTTCGACGTGTGCGCCTCGTGCTTCTTCGGCGCCTTCACGCTGGTCAGCATCGGCGGCATCTTGCCGGTGGACATGTCGCCTGCCACGTAGTCCATGGCGGTCTCGGCCTCGTGGCCCTTGTCCACGAGGATCTTCAGCAGACGGTTCGCCACGTGCTGGGCGCTTTCCTTGCCGGTGCCGATGTGCACGAGCATGTCGTCGGCGTCCTTGTAGCCCATGCGGTCGGCCACCGACTTGAGGGCGCGCATCGACTGGGCGCTGGATATGCCCAGACCGTGCTTGCGCATCTCGCGGGTCAGCTTGTCGCGGCCGAATTGCAAATCGTCGCTGCGGCTGACCTTGCTGAAGTACGAGCGGATCTTGCTGCGCGCGCTGGGCGTTTTCACGATGCCCAGCCAGTCGCGCGAAGGGCTGGCGCTTTTCTGCGTGAGGATGTCCACGCGGTCGCCCAGCTGCAGCTCGTAGGTCAGCGGCACGATGGCGCCGTTCACCTTCGCGCCCACGCAGTGGTTGCCCACCTCGGTGTGGATGGCGTAGGCGAAATCGACCGGCGTCGAACCAGCGCGCAGGCTCATGACCTCGCCTTTCGGCGTGAACACGAACACCTCGGTGGGCGCGAGATCCACTTTCAGGTCCTTCAGGAACTCGCGCGAATCCTGCGACTCGTCCTGCCAGTCCACCATCTGGCGCAGCCACGCCAGCTGCTGGTCCAGCGCGTCGCCGCTCTTGCCGCCCTTCTCCTTGTAGCGCCAGTGCGCCGCCACGCCGTACTCGCTTTGCCGGTGCATGTCTTCGGTGCGGATCTGGACCTCCAGCGGACGGCCCGCCGGCCCGATGACCGTGGTGTGCAGGCTCTGGTACATGTTGAACTTCGGCATGGCGATGTAATCTTTGAAACGGCCGGGCATCGGATGCCACAGCGTGTGCACCGCGCCCAGAGCCGAGTAGCAGTCCTTCACCGACTTCACGATAACGCGCACGGCGATGAGGTCGTATATCTCCGAAAAGCCCTTGCCCTTCTTCGTCATCTTCTGGTAGATGGAGTAGAGGTGCTTCGGGCGGCCCATGATCTGCGCCTGGATGTTCACCTTTTCCATCTCGTCGTGCAAGATGGAGATGATCTGGTCGAGATAGCCCTCGCGCTCAGAGCGGCTTTCAGTCACCATGCGGCTGATCTGCTTGAACTTGTTCGGTTCCAGATAGTAGAACGACAGGTCCTCGAGCTCCCACTTGATGTTGTTGATGCCGAGACGGTGCGCGATGGGCGCGTAAATCTCCAGCGTCTCGCGCGCCTTGAAGATGCGGCGGTCTTCACGCAGCGCGCCCAGCGTGCGCATGTTGTGCAGGCGGTCGGCCAGCTTGATGACGATGACGCGGATGTCCTTGCTCATGGCTACGAACATCTTGCGGATGGTGGCGGCCTGCTCGTCGGTGAGGCTTTCCACCTCGATGCGCGTGATCTTCGTCACGCCCTCCACCAGCTGTGCCACCTGGGGATTGAACTCCGCTTCCACCTGGTCGCGCGTCACGCTGGTGTCCTCCACGGTGTCGTGCAGCAGCGCTGCACACAGCGTTTCCACGTCCATGCGCAAGTCGGCCAGGATGATGGCCACCTCCACGGGATGTGCCACGAACGGCTCGCCGCTTTTGCGGCACTGGCCCTCGTGCGCCTCGCTTGCGAATCGGAAGGCCTTCGCCAGCATGGCCTCGTCGTCCTCGGACAGGTACACCGAGGTCAGGCGCTGCAGCTCGGCGAATCGCTCCTCGGGAGTCTTCGGCGCGAGGGCGTCCTTCTTGGCTTCGGGCGCGAACGATTTCTCGGCCACGTGCGGCCGGCCCAGCAGGTTGTCCTCCACGGTCTGCTTGTTCGACGTCGCCTCGGGCGCGCCGCCCAGCAGCTCCTCATGGTTGCTCTTGCCCATTTTGGTCGTCCTCCCTATGCCCTAGCGCTCGCGCGCGTCGCCTGCCGCGTCACCCGGCAAAATGGGCCGCGACACGCGTATATGGAGGGTAGCAGAATCGCTCTTCATCGCCCAGTCCCGGAACGCGTGGAACACCTCGCGCTCCCCCAAACCTTCACGGTAGCGTACGCTGTCCGTCAACTCCACCTTGTCCTGCGTCTCCACCACGTGGATGGAGCGCGCCATGCCGTCGGCGCCGAACGCGGTGTGCGTCTCGATAAGCCCGAGCTCGCGAAACACCGCCACGCCGCACGCTGCCGAGGCGGGGCTGATAGGGAATGCATCGGTGCTGGCCGCCGCGGCCAGATCGGCGTTGCCCATGGTGAAGAAGCACTCGCCCATCTCTCGCTGCAGACTGCGCAGGCGGCGGTACACCTGGGCCAGGCAGTCGTGGTCGGGCGTCATGTCGCGCAGGATGCGCTCGTTGAGCGAGCAGTCGCCGCGGTTGAACAGTAGGTGGATGCCCGCGGGCTTGCCGTCGCGGCCCGCCCGGCCGCTCATCTGGTTGAACTCGATCTCGTTGAACGGCAGGTGGTACAGCACCACGTGGCGGATGTTGGGGATGTCCACGCCCTCGCCGAAAGCGGACGTGGCCACCAGCACCGACAGCGCGTCGGTGCGGAACAGCTCTTCGATGCGCTTGCGCTCGGCGCGTGCGAGGCCCGCGTTGTAGAAGCCGATGAGCGGCGCCAGCTGGGGCACCCGCTTGCGCAGAG
>OAUR01000286.1_pt1 | contig 12009 bp, 10 predicted proteins | sample 1476311 | NCBI WGS metagenome assembly OAUR01 (sample SAMEA2580058, study PRJEB22360) | human gut metagenome | biome: human gut; feature: human-associated habitat; material: faeces | place: Denmark | collected 2008/2010 | reverse complement strand
CTATGAAATACCGACAAGTTCTGCTAACAGCTCACTGACTTTAGGCAGTGGCTCGTTCTGTAAGGCTGCTACGATTTTTGAACCGATCACTACCCCATCGCACACTCGGGCAAAGCGCTGCACGTCTGCGTGGGTCGAGACCCCGAAACCAGCTAGTACAGGAATCGGACTTTTTTCCGAAATGGCTTGCAAATGCTGATCCAGCTGTTCGTTGTATTGGCGATCTTCTCCAGTGACACCGTTCACTGTCACAGCATAAACGAATCCTTCCGCTTCTTCGATCAGCGTCTGAATTCTGTCTGGAGGACTGGTCAAAGAGACCAGTGTGAGCAGCGCGAGATCCGCCGCATCAAACGTAGGCGTTACTAGCGATCGATGTTCAAAAGGCAAATCTGGAATAATCAACCCTTTCACATTTGTCGTTTTTAACTCATTTGCTAACTGTTCAATCCCATAATGAAAGAATGAATTGGCATACCCCATCAATACCAGTGGAACCTCAGAATGGATCGTTTGCAGCGCAGCAATGATCTTTTTTAAAGTGGTGCCATTGGCTAATGCCTGCATTCCAGCTGCTTGGATGACCGCTCCATCTGCGACTGGGTCTGAAAAGGGCACGCCGATTTCAATGGCGGCCATGTGTCGTCAACAGTTCGATTTCTGCTGGCAGGCGTTCCAGTCCGTTGGCACCCGCCATGATATAAGGTACAAACAAAGGCTTGCCTTGTTTTTGGCGCTCTTTTAGTTTCATCGTCAATGTTTTGCTGGTCATTTCGCTTCCCCTTTCCGATCTTTGATTTGTTGAACATCTTTGTCCCCTCGCCCAGACAAACAGATCACTAAGCGTTCTTCTGCTGTCATCGTTGGCGCTAACTTTAAAGCATAGGCAACGGCATGAGCACTTTCCAAAGCGGGAATAATGCCTTCGATTTGAGACAAGAGATAAAAGGCGTCAACAGCTTCTTCATCAGTGACCGCGAAATACTCCGCACGTGCAATTTCCTTCAAATAAGAATGCTCGGGACCGACCCCCGGATAATCCAAACCAGCTGAAATCGAATAGGGTTCAATCACTTGCCCATCATCGTCTTGCAGCAAATGCATTTTGGTACCATGTAAAATACCGATACTGCCTTTCGTCAAAGTCGCCGCATGCTCGGTAGTATCCACGCCTTTTCCAGCTGCTTCAACGCCAATCAAACGAACGGTTTGATCGTTGATGAAAGGGTAAAACATTCCCATCGCATTGCTGCCGCCGCCAACACAAGCAACGACTGTCGTTGGCAGTTGTCCTTCTTTTTCTAATAGTTGCCGCCGTGTCTCACTCCCAATCACACTTTGAAAATCTCGAACGATCTCTGGAAAAGGATGCGGACCGAGTACCGAACCCATCACGTAATGAGTGTCCTCGACGGTTGCGACCCAGTAGCGCAGCGCTTCATTGACAGCATCTTTCAATGTCTGATTGCCTGATGTGACTGAAACCACTTTTGCTCCCAACAATTCCATTCGAAAGACGTTTAGTGCTTGCCGCTGAACATCTACCGCGCCCATAAAAATCGTGCATTCCATACCGAACAACGCGGCCGCAGTTGCTGTGGCGACGCCATGCTGCCCAGCACCGGTCTCTGCTACCACTTTCTTTTTCCCCATCCGTTTTGCTAATAAGACTTGGCCAAGTGCATTATTGATTTTATGGGCACCCGTATGATTCAAATCTTCTCGCTTCAGATAAATTTTGGCACCGCCTAAGTGTTGTGACAAGCGCTGGGCATGATAAAGGGGGGTCTCTCTTCCTACATACTCTTGTAAATATTCCTGTAATTCAGCTTGAAAACTTGCGTCCGTTTGTGCTTCACGATAGACAGTTTCCAATTGCTTGACTGCATACATCAATGTCTCTGGCACAAACTGTCCGCCAAAAGAACCATAAAATCCTGTTTTTGTGGGATACTGAGTCATCTTTTTTTCTCCTTTACTAAATGAATAAATTGTTCGATTTTCCGACTGTCTTTCTTGCCCTGGGTTTCAACGCCTGAAGAAACATCGACAGCATAAGGCCTAAAAAGCTGGATCGCCTCTTCTACATTTTCCGCGTGCAACCCGCCAGCAATAAAAAATCGCTCAGACAACGGCAACGGTTCTCTCGCCGCTTTTTGCCAATCAAAGGACTGGCCGTTGCCACCAGCATAAGGGTGATCTCTTACTGGAGCGTCCAATAAACCAAAATCTGCATCGCAGCTCAGAAAGTCTTGCTCTAAAGTCTCTGCTTCTCCATCAAAGGCTTGGATCACTGCGATCTTTTGATGAGCAAAAACCCCCTTCTGAATGGCTGTTTGCAAAGATGGCAGAACCTTTCCATGGAGCTGAATCGCTGTTAGTTGGGCGGCTTGAATTGCCGCTTGCACTTCTTCAACACTTGGAGAAACGAAAACCCCGACTTTCCCTACATTTTCGGGTACTTGCTCCGTTATCTTGCGGACTTGGGTCGGATCGATTCTCCGACGGCTTTCGGCAAAAACAAAGCCAAGGTAATCTGCTCCTGCATTGATGGCAGTTTCGACATGCAGGCGTTCGGTGAGTCCGCAAATTTTCACTTTGGTCATCGGCGGCTCACCTGCAAATCTGCCGCTGTTTCAGCAATTCGATGGCTTCTCATCAACGTTTCTCCAACGAGGACTCCATGATAAAACGGTGCAAGCTGCAGCACATCTGCGGCAGTTCGAATACCAGATTCACTGATATAAACCGCCTCTGATGGCTGAGGTGCTAAAGCAACACTGACATCCAAGGAAACGTCAAAAGTTTTTAGGTCACGATTGTTGACGCCGATGATTTTGGCACCTAATGCTTGGGCGTGTTGAAATTCAGCCGCATTATGAGTCTCAACGAGTACTTCCAACCCTAGTGCTTCGGCTTCTTGATACAGCGCGACGAAACGGGCTGGCTCTAACGCAGCCACGATCAATAAAACGATACTGGCACCTGCATTCTTGGCGCGAATCAATTGTTTTTTGTCGATAATGAAGTCTTTGCATAGTATAGGCACCGAAACAGCCTTACTGACTGCTTCAAGATCTGCCAGCGAGCCTTTGAAAAACTGCTGGTCGGTCAAAACGGAAATTCCGCTGACACCCGCGGCTTCATAAGCTTGCGCTTGCGTGACTGGGTCGATCGCTTGGTTAATGTCTCCTTTTGAGGGTGAAGCACGCTTGATTTCAGCAATGAGGTGCATCTTTTGTGGTCGGTCCTTGACTTGCTGATAAAATGATGGGCGTTTCGCTACGACCTTTTCGGTTTCTTGTGGCATCGCGGCAACTTCTTCAACTTTTTTCTGGATGATCGTTTCTAAAAAATCCATGATTCTCCTCCTTACAGCTTTCGTAATTATTGACTATTTGACTGGCGGATCAACTCCTGCAGTTTGTCATAGGCGGCGCCCGAAGCGATACACGCCCGTGCCATCGCAAACCCTTCCGCTATCGTGGCGGCTTTGCCGTTAGCGTAAAAACCTAACCCTGCATTTAAGACCACCGTTTCTAGATAAACGGAGGGTTGATTTTTCAACACCGCAGTTAAGATCGCTGCATTTTGAGCGGCATCCCCACCGACGATCGCCTTGATCGGCGCTGGCGTAAAGCCGTACGCTTGTGGATCCAAAGAAAAATTGGCTACCTCTCCTCCTTGATAAAAGCTGATCGCAGTTTCACCTGCCAAATTGGCTTCATCCATTCCATTGCATCCATGGATCACCATTGCTCTTTGCCGACCAAGACTGCCTAACGCCTGAGCGGTGTCGGCCAAGCTCTCGCCTGCGTAAGTCCCAATCAGTTGCGTATTCAACGGAACAGGATTGATCAAGGGGCCTAATAGATTAAAAATCGTTGGCGTTGCTAATTCTTGCCGTATCTTCATCACTGCTTTCATGCCTGGATGCAACGAGGGAGCGAAGAGAAACGCGATGCCGACAGTCGTTAATAGCTCAGCGATTTTTTCTGGTGATGCTTGGATCGATACCCCCAAGCAGGCTAAGACATCGGCACTGCCTGAACGACTAGAGATACTGCGATTGCCGTGTTTTGCCATCGTGATTCCCCCAGCTGCTAACACGAAAGCAGCCGTAGTGGAGACATTAAAACTATTGGAGTGGTCGCCGCCAGTACCGCAATTATCCATGGCGTCTCCTCCTTCATAAGGAATGGTCACGGCATGCTCTAACATGATTTCCGCTAAAGCGGTCAATTCGGCGGCTGTGATGCCGTTGATCTTCATCGCAACTAACGCTGCCCCCAATTGACTTTCTGAAAAGATCCCGCTTAAAATTCCTTGAGCAAAGTGGCGCATCTCCTGATAACTTAAATGACTGCCATTAAAAAGCTGCTGGGTGATTTGCTGCGGCTGCTGAATTTTGACTGCTTCCATAAATGTTCCTCCTTTTTCATTTGCTGCTTTTTGCTGATTTCTCTGAAATGAGTTCAAGAAACCGTTGGATAAAAAACGCCCCTTCGTTTGTCCCCATTGATTCAGGGTGGAATTGAAGGCCTACGATCGGCTTTTGTCGATGCTGGATCGCCATGATGATCCCTTTTGTTTCAGCCAATACCTCAAATTGTGCAGGAAGGGTCGCTGGCTCAATGACCAGCGAGTGATAGCGCATGACAGTCATGTCTCCTAGGTAGGTTTCGAATACGCCTTTTTTCTGATACGTAAGGCTCGATTGCTTGCCGTGCATAATGGCTGGTGCTTGGACCACTTTGGCACCAAACGCTTCTCCAATGGCTTGATGACCTAAGCAGATCCCTAGAAGCGGCTTGCTATTGTGATATGTTTTGATCAAAGGAATCATGAATCCTGCCTCTGCGGGACGTCCTGGTCCGGGGGAAAAAATGATGGCTTCTGCTTCTTCAGCAACAAGGAAAAGGTCTGGATCATCATTTCGCAAGACGACTGTTTCTTCTGGACAGAGCTGGAGAAGATTGTAAGTAAACGAATCATAGTTATCGACGAGTAAGATCATTGGCTGACACCTCCAATAGTGCTTTGGCTTTGTGTAAGAAAACATATCATTCAGATGAGGGATCAGAATCATAAACGACACCTGCCCCTGCCTGGACATAAGCGATCGCGTCTTTCAATACCATTGTCCGAATCCCGATGGCAAAATCCGCTTGATCATTTCGAGAAAAATACCCAACGGCTCCCGCATAGACCCCTCTTCGAACAGCTTCCCATTGATAGATGCGAGTCATGGCACGAATCTTTGGTGCCCCGCTGACCGTGCCTGCTGGCAGGGTTGCTTTCAAGGCATCCATTGCCGTCACACCTGCTCTGCGCTTGGCAGCCACCACCGAAACGATATGCATGACATAGCGGTATTTCTCGATCACCATGTATAAAGGAACATGAATCGTGCCATGTTCAGCGATTCGGCCCAAATCATTGCGCCCCAGATCGATCAGCATTTGGTGCTCTGCACGTTCTTTTTCATCTGCTAATAGTTCCGCCGCCAAAGCTTCGTCTTCTGCTTTGGTTGCCCCTCGTTTGCGTGTACCAGCGATTGGATTTGTGGTGATCGTTGTTCCTTGAACCCGAATCAAGCTTTCAGGTGAACTGCCGATCACTTTGAATCCGTGATCGAAATCAAGATAATAGAGGTAGGCAGACGGATTCGTCACTCGCAGTTTTCGGTAATAGTCAAAAGGATCTTGCGTAAATGCTGCTTGCAGACGTTGGGAAGGAACCACTTGAAACATATCCCCTGCCGTAATTCGGGCTTTTGCCTCACGAACGATCGTTTCATAGGCATGTTGGGTAACATTACTTGTAAAATGCAGCTTTTCATTCGATAACCCACGGGTCTCAGCTGCGACCGGTGTCCTTAATTGCTGCTGCACCGCTTGGAGTGCCCGCTTCATCTCGGCGGTCCCCCTTTGGCTGTAGCAATTTTCAAGGATGATGGTCAAGGTTTCCCTTTGATGGTCCAGAACGAGAAAGGTTTCAAAAAGCCAAAAGGCCATATCAGGCACCTGCAATTCATCTGTTGGCAGTTGTCCAATGTCTTCATAGCAAGCTGCGATATCATAGCCCGCATACCCGATCGCCCCACTTTGCAACGGCAGATCCGATAAAGCGGTGATTTCTTTTTTGACTACATACCGTTCCATTTCTTTTAAAGGGTCCTGACAGGGATACTTGTTGACCGTTTTTTCCAAAAGATCCTCCACTTGAAAAACACCATCCTTAAAGGTCAGTTTCTGAACAGGATCAAAGGTGAGGATCGAATAGCGTCCCGTATCTTCTTCTCTGGGAATACTTTCCAGTAAACATTTATGCGCCCCTTGAATCCGTAAAAACACTGAGACAGGTGTCAAACAATCGCTGTTGATTCGTTCCATTCGATACATAAGCTGCTCCTTTCTTTGTAAACAAAAAGCCCTCAAGCAAACATCATAAAAACGTCTGCTTGAGGGCGAATGACCGCGGTACCACCTCAATTGAAAGTTGCCTAAAAAAACAACTTCTTCTCTATCAACCGTCTAACAACGGTCTTCCTCTATAACGGGAGTTCCCGCATTTTCCTACTGCCAAAAAAAGGGTTCAAAAAATGATCGGCTAAGGCCATTTCCTTGATTTCTTGGTATCGGACTCTCATCACCGCCGACTTTCTGTAACCAAAAAAGACTCAAGTACTTCTCTTAGTTTGATTTTACGTTTATTTTTTTATTGGTTGAAGGGCAAGAAAAACAAAAAAGCCCTCATGCAAACAAACTCGTCTGCATGAGGGCGATTACTCACGGTGCCACCTCAATTGGTTCTCTAGATCGTCTATCAACGATCGTTCTCTGTAACGGGAGATCCCGAAAAAAGCCTACTGATTTCAGCCTTTCGACACAAAAGTCCATTTCTGAAGCGTCAATCTGCTGATTTACACCACCATCAGCTCTCTGCAAGACGAACGTCCTCATACTTCTCTTTTGTTTGGTCTTTACTAGTTATTGGTAGCTATATTACGTGGCTTTTGCTGATCTGTCAACAGAAAAAAGCGAATTTTCTTTTTTTGTCTCCTTTTGACAATACAAGAAAACAACCTACAATGGGTTGCCTTAACCAAAATAAAAAGACATTCTTTTGGACAAAAATCTCCTTCACTTCTTTCAGCGTACTTAATTATAGCTGCTACTCCATTTAAATAATATTTGTTTTTTTTATAACCCTTACGTGAAGATCAAAGAGTGAAAGCTTTGCTATAATTTTGCCAAAAAATCGACATTTATCCAAAATTTTCATAACATCATGAAAAAACAGAATTGTTATTTGAAATATTCTTCTATATGATTGAACCGAATGTAAGAAAGGGTGATTAAATGCACATAGACAAATTATATTTTTCCACCTTTATTTATAAAATGAGCTGCTTAGAATTTACTTACTCTCTCATTCAATCCAATGAGAAAAAAGTCGAATTATCCGAGGAAGAACAAGCAGAAATTGAATGGATCATCAATTCTGCGCTCCATCGAAAACTCTACGCCTCTCGCAAAAAGAGTCTTTTTTCCTCAAAAATAAAATTGTCGAAAGAAAGTTATTCTATGTATTTGCGAATGAAGAAATACGAACACATGATAGACCTCTAACCGTTAAAACACATAAAACAAACGCATTCCTTTAGACAGTTACTCAGAAGGTTGCCGATCCCAGCTTTTTTAATAAAAAAAACATCATCCAGTGAATTGGAAATAGCAAAACTTGCCTTTTTCGTATAAAATCAAAAAGAACACGAAAGAGTTGTCTTTCATCAAAACAGTCAATGTGACTCTTTTGACCTTCAAGACTCGGAAAGGAAGTTTTTGTCATGGATGGGATGATGAAAAAAATCATTACGGAGAAGGATTTATTACGTCAGATCCTTCTCTTGGAACAACTGGCGAATCACAAAATGATCACTGCCAAGCAACTAGCAAAATTGATCGATACGACGGAGCGAACCGTTTTTTCCGATCTAACCTATATTCGCCAACAATTGCCTGATGGTTGGCAGATCGAAGCTGCCAGTAGTGGCTTTGCTCTGACCCATGATGGGCCATTGTTGATGAGTCAGCTCTGGGAAACGTTTTTCCCTCAATCGATCGGTGTTTCTTTGATGAAAGCATTGCTTTTTTCCAGCGAACTCCGTACGCAAGATATTCTTAACCAAACAGGGACATCCTATGAGACCTTGCGACGACATGTGACAAAATTAAACAAAAGTCTCACTGATTTTTCGTTGCGGATTCGGATCACCAATCGCATGATCCGCTTTGAAGGAAGTGAGATCAACATCCGTGTTTTTTTTCATCGCCTGTTACTGCCATACACCCATAACAATTACTTTTTTGAGGAATATACGATTCATGAGTCCCACTATTATCATTTCTTGGATCGCTTAGCAAAAGCCAAGCTGCAGATCGAAGTGGAACAAATCTACGGTACCTGCTGGTTTTTTATCAATACGATTCGCATCAAAGCCAATTGCCGTATCGATTCCTTTGAATTTCAGGGGGACGATCCCCTTTATAGCCTTTTCCAACAGCCATTAAGCCAGCTGTATCAAAAAGAAGGCGTTTATTTAGAACGCAGCGAACACTTCTTTAGCTTCTACTGCTTCTTAGAAAGTTGGAACTACAATAACGACTGGTCCGCAACGATCCAAGCAACCCTTGAATCCTACCAAACCATTTATCAGAAAACGACCCATTTTGTTGGAAAACTAGACCGCTTGTTGCAGTTGTCTTTAGCTAGTGATACACAACTGATTGAGAATCTACTGTTGCTTTTGATCAAATCGCAAGAGTCAGCCAAGCTCTCAGAACTGTTCGGGCTCGAATTTCACGAGATCCAACGGTTAAATCAACCCTATTCGCTACCGATCGAAGCGACGATCCATGACTTTTTAGAAGAGCAAACAGCCAGTCAATCGGAAATGAGTTTTCCATTATGGTCAACCACCACCTTACTGATCCAACAAGCGATTTTACAAATCAATCCCATTCGCGCAAAAGGGTATTTTGTTTTCCAAGGTGAGCCTGCCTGGAAAGCTTATCTCCTGCAAGAATTGAATGACTTCCTCGGTGCCCGCATCCTTTTATCGGCGATCGAGCCTGGTCAACTAGAAGCGTTGGCGAAAATCGAGGTTGATTTTATTCTCTCAAATTTCCCTTTAGAGGAAGTATCTGTTCCAGTTTTTTACTTATCGATGGTACCAACGAAAAATGAGCTCAATCAAGTGACTGAGCTCATCCAAACCTATTATTTAAGCTATCGCTAGAATCATCAAGCTGCCGCTACTGCTTCACTGGAGCGGCTTTTTGCCGTCCTTGCAGCTTATTCGTAATAAATTTCTCACCCTCAACGACTGCGAAAAGGAGTGCGCCGTTAGCAGCGATACTCAACTGCTGCATCAAGGTCAAAGAACCGATCCCTAAAAGCTGGTGTCCTAGAGGGGTTAGGAAAATCGCTGCCTGTAATACGATCAGCAGTGAAAGAGAAACGAATAGCGCTCGGTTGGCAAACAGTTGGCGATTCAAGGCTGGCTTGACCAGCTCCCGACAGTTCAACAAGTAGACCGCTTGGGCAAAGACGATACTTTGCAGCAGCATGCTTTGCTGAAGGACCGTTCCCTCAAATTGAACCGCTAAGACGTAAGAAGGAATCATGATCAACAGCGAGACGTAGAAGATGCGGAACAAGCTGTACCAAGACAAGATGCCTTCTTTGATTGGCCGTGGTGGTCGATTCATGACATCCGCACTTGCCTTTTCAAAACCGAGTGCGTAAGAAAGCGTGATCGTTGTCACCATATTTACCCATAAAATTTGGACAGGTGTCAGTGGCAGTGGTCGGTTCAACAAGAGTGCCGCAATAACGATCAATCCTTGAGCAACCGCAGTTGGTAAGAAGAAGTTGATGGTTTTCTTCAAATTATCGTAGATTCGACGACCCACTCGGACGGCATTGGCGATCGTATGAAAATTATCGTCTGCCAAAACCATATCGGCTGCTTGCTTGGTTACTTCACTGCCTTTGATCCCCATAGCGATCCCAATATCGGCTTTTTTCAGCGCTGGTGCATCGTTTACGCCATCACCGGTCATTCCGACGATCTCTTCATTCGCCTGCAAAGCACTAACGATCCGTAATTTATGCTCAGGGGTCGTTCGAGCAAAGATGTCTGTCTTTTGGACTGCTTGCTGCAATTCTTCCTCCGACAACAGATCGATTTCTAGCCCTTCCAACACGTGATTCGTGTGCTTCAAGCCAATTTGCTTGCCGATGGCTTGAGCGGTCTTGCCATGGTCTCCTGTGATCATTTTGACTTGGATGCCCGCTTGCAAGCACTCTTTTACCGCTTTGATGGCACTGTCTTTCGGAGGATCAATGATACCAGCGATCCCGACAAAGGTTAAATTGGTTAGCCCTTCGTGGGACAAGGACTCCTGTGCCGACAGCGTCAGATGCGCAAAGCCGATCAGCCGCTGCCCTTTCGCTGCTAATTTTGCACTTTCATCTAACCACCATTGCTTTTGATCTGAAGTCAGTTGGCTTTTCTCAAGCAACACTTCGGGCGCACCTTTGACAAAAACTACCGAGGCATTCGGCTCTTCTTGATTTTGATGGCGTGTTGCCATGTACTTGTAAGAGGAACTAAAAGGAATCTTATCGACTGTTTTACGCAATGGTTGCTGCGCTGATTCTGCGTATTGTAACAAGGCTTTTTCGGTTGGGTTCCCAACGAGATCCGCAGCCTTTTGTCCTTCGTCTTGCTTCAAGTCTTGACAATTTGCCATGATATCAAGCACCGTTGCTTTATCCACGTTTGACTCAACTAAAACATTGACGACCGTCATTTCATTTTTGGTCAAGGTTCCTGTTTTGTCTGAACAAATCACCGTCATGGCACCTAGTGTCTCCACTGATGGCATCGTTTTGATGATTGCTTGCTCCTCAGACATTTCCTTGACACCCATCGATAAAATCATGGTCAGCACGGCTGGCAAGCCCTCAGGAATCATCGCTACCACTAAGGCGATACCTGATGAGAACAAGAGATCAAGATCAAAGCCGTAGCGGAAGGTAGTAAAGAAGATCAAGAAAACCACTAATCCGATAATGCCTTTAAAGATTTGGTGATTCAATTGCTTCATTTTTTTGATCAACGGGGTTTCTTGCGCTTTCACAGACTGAATTGCTTGATTGATCTGGCCGATTTGTGTATCGTCGCCTGTTTCAACGACGATCCCGCTGGCAGTTCCGCTTTCTACATGGGTACCAGAAAACGCCATGTTCCGCTGGTCACCAATTGTACTTTCTTGAGTAATAGGCTCGGTCATTTTTTGAACAGGCTCAGATTCGCCAGTTAAAATCGACTCTTCAATCACAAGATCATGGGTTTCGATCAAGCGCATATCTGCTGGTACAACATCTCCTGGTCCTAAAACGACTAAATCTCCATTTACTAAGGAAGAAACAGCAATTTTCTTTTTGCGGCCGTGAACATAAATCGTTGCTTCTTGCCCCATGAACTGCTTCAATCCATCCAGTGATTCTTGGGCTTTACGCCCTTGCCAGTAGCCGACGAATCCATTGATGACGCCGACCGCCATAATAATGCCGCTTTCGATATAATCACCAGAAATCCCTTTTAAGACGGCTGCGACGATCAAGACCAACATCAGTAAGTCGGTAAAGTGCTTGCCGACTTTCTTCCATGTGGGGATCTGCGCTGCCTCAGTAATTTTATTTTCACCTTGCTTTGCTAAACGCTGGTTGCGTTCTTCGGAGGAAAGGCCCTGCCGTGTTGTTTGCAACGTGTGTAAAAGTTCTTCTGTTGTGTTTTTGTACCAATTCATATTTTTTTCCTCCTTGTTTATTTATTTGATCTGAACATAGTATAAGACATTGAAACCATAAAATTCTGGCGATAATTTCAGCGGGGCCTGAAAAAAATGAGTGCTTTTCTTAAAGGGGAAGAGC
>OAUR01000285.1_pt1 | contig 12054 bp, 7 predicted proteins | sample 1476311 | NCBI WGS metagenome assembly OAUR01 (sample SAMEA2580058, study PRJEB22360) | human gut metagenome | biome: human gut; feature: human-associated habitat; material: faeces | place: Denmark | collected 2008/2010 | reverse complement strand
GGCCAATAGGCTTTTCTTAGCCCATTGCGAATTTCTTTAGCTGAAAATGGCAGCTGCCGTAGGTCGCAATACAGACTGTACAATTGGATCGCAACACCGGCATTTTCTGGTTGATGGCGGCCTAACATCGGTGTTTTCAAGCCTTTGATTTTGCCATGCTCATTTTCAAAATCAAACAATTCGCCCCACTCTTCATCAGGATGACGATAGGTCACACGGTACTCTTGCCCTGCATGATACGCAGGTGCCTGTGCTTCTGCAGCTTTCAAATCGATCACCGAAAGCGCACTTTCAACGATATTGCCAGTAACAAGGGGTGTTTGTGGCTTAATGATCCCTGCCTTATGGGCAGCGATTGCTTCAATGGTATCGCCTAAGACATCCATATGATCCATGCCGATCGTCGTGATCGCTGTCAACATCGGGGAAATAACGTTGGTACTATCTAAAAGTCCCCCTAGGCCAACTTCCATTATCGCAACATCGACCTTTTTTTCTTCAAAATAGCCTAATGCCATGGCAGTAATGATCTCAAACTGAGTGATGCCCGTCAGGGTTTCATCACGATCGATTTCAGCAACCAGCGGCTGGATTTTTTCCACCCAAGCGACCAAATCCTCATCTGATATAAATTGTCCATTGATTTCGATCCGTTCATTGAACGCTTCAATGTGCGGGGAAGTAAAAGTCCCCACTTGCTGCCCAGCTTCTTCTAAAAGACTGCGCAAATAGCTGACGGTTGATCCTTTGCCATTCGTGCCGGCGATATGGATCATGGTTATGTTTTTTTCAGGATTGCCCATTCGTTTTAATAATGCTTCGACACGCATCAATCCGGGTCTTTGCCCAAATGCCAAACGCGAATGGATCCACGCTGTTGCTTCTTCGCTTGTCATCTCCTTCACCTCGCTCTTATTTTATCAAAAATCACACAGCTTTCCCAATTTCTTTCCTTTAAACGAGAAATTTGTTTGACGGTTTCTATTGATTACGCAAAAACAAGCATCTACAAGAGATGCTTGTTTGCAGACAGTCGACGCTTCCTATTGAATCGTGCGCAATTGCTCGATCCGTTCTTGGACTGCTTTTTGTTTTTCAAGATAATCGGCTTCTTTGCTGCGTTCTTGTGCTACGACTTCCTCTGGTGCATTGGCAACGAAGCGTTCATTCGCCAGTTTGCCTTGTACCCGTTGAACTTCTTGGGTGAACTTCGCTAGTTCTTTCTCCAAACGCGCGATTTCTTCTTCAATGTTGATCAACCCAGCTAACGGCAAGTAGATCGTCGCACCTGACAGGATAGCTGACATCGCCAATTCAGGGGCTTGTAAGCTGTTAGAGATTTCTAGTTCTTCTGGATTACAGAAGCGTTCGATATAGTTTTTGTTGGCGACCAAGAATTCTTCGATCTCAGGCTCATTTGCTTGGATCAGCAAAGTGATTGGTTTCGAAAGTGGTGTGTTTACTTCTGCACGGATGTTTCGAACCGAACGAATCAATTCTTTCAACACTTCCATCCCTTGCGCCGCTTTTTCATCGGTCCATTCTGGTGCCACTTGTGGATACTCAGCAACGACTAATGATTCCCCTGTATGCGGCAGTTTGCTCCAGATTTCTTCTGTAACAAATGGCATGATTGGGTGCAACAAGCGTAAAATTTGATCAAGAACATGGACTAAGATGCTCTTATTGACTTGTTTCGCTGCTTCATTGTCACCGTATAAGGTTTCTTTCGACATTTCAATGTACCAGTCACAGAAGTCATCCCAGATAAAGTTGTATAATTGACGACCCGCTTCCCCAAATTCGAAGCGTTCAAAAAGGTCAGTGACTTTTTCAATCGTTTCATTCAAGCGCGTCAAGATCCAACGATCCGCCACTGATTTTTCACCAGAAAAATCAATGTCTTCAGCAGTCATTTCGCTGACATTCATCAAGACGAAACGGGAAGCATTCCAAATTTTATTGATGAAGTTCCAAGCGGCATCCATTTTTTCATAGCTGAAACGCACGTCTTGTCCCGGTGCAGAGCCATTTGATAAGAACCAACGCAATGCATCGGCACCGTATTGTTCAATGACTTCCATCGGATCGATCCCATTTCCAAGCGACTTACTCATTTTGCGACCTTGTTCATCACGGATCAATCCGTGGATCAAGACATTTTCAAATGGTCGTTTGCCAGTAAATTCCAAGCTTTGGAAGATCATACGGCTTACCCAAAATGCGATAATGTCATAGCCAGTCACTAATGTATTGGTTGGGAAGTAGCGTTGGAAATCTTCATTGGTTTCATCTGGCCACCCCATTGTTGAAAACGGCCATAAAGCAGAACTAAACCAGGTATCCAATACGTCTGGATCTTGTTGCCAATTTTCGGCATCTGCTGGCGCTTCAAGTCCTACATACATTTCTCCCGTTTCTTTGTGGTACCAAGCTGGGATTTGATGGCCCCACCACAACTGACGAGAGATCACCCAGTCATGAACATTTTCCATCCAACGTAAGAATGTTTGGTTGAAACGTGGCGGATAAAAGTCCACCGCATCGTCGGTTTCTTGGTTGTCGATGGCTTGTTTTGCTAATGGCTCCATTTTTACGAACCATTGTGTCGACAAACGAGGTTCGACTACTACGCCTGTCCGTTCTGAGTGCCCTACACTATGGACCATTTTTTCGATTTTGATCAGACGACCTAACGCCTCTAAGTCTTTCACGATTTGCTTACGAGCAGCAAAACGATCCATGCCTGCATAAGTACCTGCTAAGTCGTTCATTGTTCCGTCATCATTCATGACATTGACCCGTGGTAGGTCATGGCGGTTACCGACCTCAAAGTCATTCGGGTCATGGGCAGGAGTGATTTTTACGACACCAGTTCCAAATTCTTGGTCCACGTACTCATCTGCGATGATTGGGATCTCTTTATTGACCAAAGGCAAGATCACTTTTTTACCGATCAATGCTTGATAACGTTCATCTTCTGGATGAACCGCGACTGCTGTATCCCCCAGCATCGTTTCTGGACGAGTCGTTGCGATCTCCACCACACCGCTGCCATCTGCTAATTCGTATGACATATGGTAAAAAGCACCTTCGATGTCTTTGTGGATCACTTCAATATCAGATAATGCCGTGCGGGCTTGCGGGTCCCAGTTGATGATGTACTCGCCACGATAGATCAAGCCTTTTTCATATAGCGTCACGAAAACTTTGCGAACCGCTTCGGATAATCCATCATCTAACGTAAACCGTTCACGGCTATAGTCTAGGGATAAGCCTAGTTTCGCCCATTGTTCCCGAATGTGACCGGCATATTCTTCTTTCCAATCCCATACTTGTTCAACGAATTTTTCCCGACCAAGGTCATAGCGAGAAATTCCTTGTTCCCGCAGCTTTTCTTCTACTTTGGCTTGGGTAGCGATCCCGGCATGGTCCATTCCTGGTAGCCATAAGGTGTCATACCCTTGCATCCGTTTTTGACGAATGATGATGTCTTGTAACGTGGTATCCCAGGCATGACCTAAGTGCAATTTTCCTGTTACGTTTGGTGGTGGAATCACGATAGAATAAGGTTTTGCTTCTTTGTTGCCGCTTGGTTTAAAACGGTCATGTTCTAACCAATCTTGGTAGCGCCCCGCTTCTACTTCTTGGGGATTGTACTTGGTGGATAGATTTTCAGTTTCTGTCATAGTTGGTCCTCCTAAAGTTACGTTTTTTAGACGTAATGGTTGGTGTGGTTTTTTTGTGCCTGTTGCTGGGTAAAGCGTGACAATGTTTGAATCGTTCAGGATTAGTGCGTCGGTAGAGATGATTATCAGCTGTTTGTTGACGACACGCGTGTTGTTCGTAAAAAAAAACGTTGCTTACAGAGGTCAAGGCACACTTCCGTGATCCTCTATTATGTCTTAGGGCTTTTGGCAACCGATCTGACTCGCTTCGTGGACCAATTTTGATGACTTCTTGTACTGTTCATCATCTATTCTGTCTTGCTTCGCAAGCCACTCAATGTGATTCCTAGTATGGTTACTACGCTCCCTATGGTCGCCTAGTACTGTTCATCATCTGCTCTGTCCCACTTTGTGGGCCACTCGCAGTGATTCACAGCAAAAAGCGCCCTAATGCCGAGGCATTAGGGCGCTGATACGCGGTACCACCTAAATTGCAGATTGCTCTGCCACTTTGACGTGAGGTAACGTTCACGACGCGCTTGATCTTACTGTGCGGCTTTGTCTGCAAGAAACAAACCGTGGTTCGGATCAAAGACCTTCAAGCTACCTTTTCAGTGTCTGGGGAAGTCTTGCACCGACCGACTTCTCTCTGACCGCCAGGGTCACTGATACTCCTCTTGAACATTGTCTTGCTATCATAGATTCTTGTTTCATCTTGCTACATTCTACAATGAACTTTTTTGAAAGTCAATCAGAGGTTTGCTTTCGCAGCATCAATGGCTGCTTGATAATCCGGTTCGTGGGAGATCTCAGGCACGATCTCAACGTGTTGGATCACGCCTTCACGGTCTAAAACGAAAATTGCTCGGGCAAAATGACCGAAGTCTGGGATCATGATTTGATAGGCCTCACCGAAGGTATTCGCCGGATCATGAAGCATGATCATGTCGACGCCTTCTTGGCCGCACCATTGCGCTTGTTCTTCTTTTGTATTGTTAGAGATCGTGACAAAATGGATGTCATCCAATTGACTTGCTTCTTGGTTGAAACGCTTGGTCTGCAATGCACAGACGCGTGTCATGATATCGGGAACCACGCTGATGATCGTTGGTTTTCCTAAAAAATCAGTCAGTGTGTATTCCTTGTCCTCTAAACTTTTCAAGCGAAAATCAGCTGCTTTATCCCCTACTTTTGGTTGGTTGCCAGGCATCTCATAAACCGTTTCTTTGCGTGTAACTTGCATAACATCTCTCCTATAGCATTTTCTCCCAGTATAAGAAAGATTGTCAAAAAACGAAAAGGATTTGCTCAGACTTTCGATTTTTGCGAGTAGGTCGTATCAAAAAAGATCAATGTTTGCAATTCTGTCGTCAAATCAATGTATTGGATATTGACGTCTTTTGGCACGATGACGGGATCAGGGGCAAAATTTAAAATCGCTGTGATCCCAGCATCCACGATCGCATCGATCGCCATTTGCGAATAACGACTAGGAACGGTCGAAATCGCTACGGTGATCCCTTTTTCTGCTACGACTTCCGCCAATTGATCCATTCCATAGACATAACGCCCACTAATGGTCTGACCAATCATTTCTGGATCATTGTCAAAAACCGCGACCACGGAAAGATTTTCATTTCTGCGAAAATTGTTGTTGGCTAACGCTTTTCCTAAATTTCCATAACCAATCAAGGCGATTTTTTTCTCTTCATTGGTTTCTAAGATATAGCTCAATACCTCAATCAGATAAGGAACATCATAGCCATAGCCACTTCTGCCCAATTCTCCTAGATGAGAAAAATCTCGGCGGATCGTGGCTGAAGGAACTTGCGTGATTTCTGCAAACTCTTTTGATTTGATTCGCTGAATACCAGAGGCATCCAGTAATTTTAAGTGTCGTAAATAAGCTGGCAAACGTTTTGCCGTCGCTTTCGGAAGTTTTTTATCTCTTAATGCTTCCATCCTGTCCACCCTCCTTGTTAAATGATTCACATATTGAGTGTAGCATGTTCCATTTTCAATAGCAAGAAAATATTCACAAACTCTCTCACTCGATGAAAAACGACCACAAATGTTAAAAAACAGTTGTGGTCGTAGCCTTAAAATCGGGGTTTTATTATAAAAATTCAGCGAATTCCGTTGCTGCTTTTTCTTGATTTGCCGTGATTGCTTCCAGTTTCAACCCAGCCATCGCACGTTCCATCATCCCTTCGATATCGAGACGTTCTTCATATTGGTGGACCTTATCCAGTCTTGGGCGCGTCTTTGGTTGAGGAGGTGCAAAGATTGTGCAGCAATCCTCAAACGGCTGAACTGATAATTCAAAGGTATCAATGGCTTCGGCAACTTCAATGATTTCCAATTTGTCCATCGTTGCCACTGGGCGCACGATCGGCGTATTGGTTACTTCATTGATGGCGACCATGCTATGCAAAGTTTGTGAAGCCACTTGTCCTAATGATTCACCATTTAAGATGATCAAGCCATGACGAGCTTCCCGAATCGCATCCGTCAAACGCAGCATCATCCGACGGGTGATGGTCATCCAATAGCCTTGTGGCACACGATTTTTGATTTCTTCTTGGATTTCTGTAAACGGAACTTCGATAAACTGGATGCTTCCCACATAAGGCGCAAGCTTCTTCGTTAAATCTTTGGCTTTTTGCAACGCTTGTTCACTCGTATAAGGAGGACTTGCAAAATGGACCGCTTCGATCTCAACGCCGCGTTTCATGGCAAAGTAGCCTGCGACTGGCGAATCAATACCGCCAGAAAGCATCAACATTCCCTTTCCACTGGTGCCCACTGGCAGCCCAGCGGCTCCTTGGATCGTTTCATAAGACAAATAAGCGCCATCGATCCGTATTTCTACACGCAAATTGATGTCTGGTTTTTTCATTTGGACTTTGATATCAGGAAAACGGTCGATCACCGCATTCCCTAAGGTCAAATTCAACTGGTTGCTATCTTGCACAAACGAATGATCACTGCGCTTGGCTGTGATTTTGAAGGTCTCAACGCCCGTATAGATCTCTGCCATGACGTCTTGAACGGCTTTCTTTAATACTTCGATATCTTTTTCGACCCGAATGCTGGGGGAAAAGTTTTGAATCCCAAAGACTTTTTGCAGCTTAGGAATGATCTCTTGGCTGTTTTCACCGTTCAATAGCAAGTGCATGCGATCTCGCTCGGCATGAACTTTGACATGGGGATAATCTGCTAAGGTACGTTTGACGTTTGAAGCTAATTGCATAATAAAACTACGACGATTTTTGCCCTTTGTTGACAGTTCGCCATAACGAACCATGATTTCTGAATAATTCACGAGAAAACTCCTTTGATTTGGATTGATTTTATAGTGGTCTGTCGTGCTTAATTGATTTTCGAAAATTTTTGGTACAACTGGTGGAAGACGATCAGAAACTGCTCGACTTCTGCCATTGTATTGCTCTCATCTAAACTGATACGAACAGCCGATGTTGCTAACTGTTCTGGAACGTGCATCGCATGAAGCGTACTGCTGGCCATCTTTTTACGGGAGGAACAAGCGCTCGTCGTCGAAAGATAGATCTGCTTTTCTTCAAAGGCATGGACTAAGACTTCTCCTCGGATCCCTTTTAATGAAAAACAAAGTATGTGCGGCGCAAACCCTTCTGTGCCAGAAAAAAGCGTGACTTTCTCGTACCCAGCCAGTGCTTCTTGCAAATAGCCTTTTAATAATTGAACATGGTTCGGCTTTTCAGCCTTTTGTTCTGTCGCTAAACGTAGGGCTTTTGCCATAGCAACGATTGCTGGTACGTTTTCGGTACCGCTGCGCTGGTTTTGCTCTTGCCCACCGCCGGTCATCAATGGCGCCAGCTTACGACCTTGTTTCCAATAGATAAAGCCTGCGCCACGAGGTCCATGAAATTTATGCGCAGAGAACACGGCAAAATCGACCCGCTCATTGAACCATTGTTCTTGCGGCACCTTTGTGATGGCTTGGACGGCATCTACATGAAAATGGATCGATGGGTGGTCCGCTAGCACAGCTGCGATCTCATGGATCGGTTGGATCGACCCTACCTCATTATTGACCGCCATCACCGAAACCAAAATCGTTTCTTTGCGAATCATGTTTGCTAATTCAGACACGTTGACAAAGCCTTGGGCATCGACAGGCACAACACTGACCTCAAACCCTAACTCGGCTAATTGAGCCGCTGTTTCACTGACGGCAGGGTGTTCAATACTGGAAATAATCAGGTGATTCCCATAGGCTTTTTTCGCTAAAGCAGTCCCTTTGATGACCCAGTTGTCTCCTTCAGTTCCCCCACTGGTAAATGCGATCTCTTTGGAAGAAACGTTTAACAGATCGGCGATCTGCTGACGAGATTGCTGCAGCAGGCGATTGGCTTGATTTCCTAAATCATGCAGGCTTGAGGGATTGCCGATGATTCGCTGACTGACTTGGACATATGTATTTAAAGCTTGTGGATAAATAGCGGTTGTTGCACTGTTGTCAAAATAGATCAATGATAGGACCCTTTCTCTAAAAAAATTCTTTCCCATTATAACTGCTCTTGGGCTGAGTTTCAAGGTGACTCGCTGGCTTTGGCTTTTTTTAAAGGAAACTTTTCCTTCCTTCGTAAGCGGTACTCATGCAGCGAGCCATTCTTTCCATGAAAAAAGCCAGTCAGTTTTTCACTGCTGGCTTTCGTATTATACTAAGTCGCGGTTATTGAAGTAGAAGTTTTCGATCCGTTTGAAGGCACCTGGTTCTACTCGTTCCAACGCTGTGCCGATTTCATCTAGCGCATCTTGGTAGCGATATTCTTTACTGAACAAGTAAAGTGATTTGTCGATCGCTGCCTTGATATCTGGATGAGAATGACGATAGCGGTTGGCATATTGCATCATTTGCTCAGTCAATGCCGCAGCATCCACTAAGTCTTTCGTTTGTTCATCTAAAAGATCAAGATCTTCTTCACAGACAGAAACCAATTTATTGATTTCTTGCATGTTAATGCGAATCTTGTTCAATTCTTTGCCTAATTCTTCGACACGATCCGTTGCCACGAAGAAGAATTCTAAATACTCGCCTGGCAAACCAGGTAAGCGTTGTTTCTCAACAAACCGTTTCAAGTTGCGTAGACGGAATTCGAAGCTTTCCACTTTTTCTTGTGCAACTTTTTCGCCACGACGTAATTCCGCAAGAGAATCATCGATTTCAACTTGCTGGCTTTCCACATCATCCAAAATCTTGTAGGCATCTTTGTAGAAGCTTTGCACTTCTGAATAAGGAATCTCATGTTTTTCCAATTTCGGTAAGTACTCGTTGTTGCGGCGAGCCAATTCGTCCACTTCGGTTTGGAAGCCGCGGACGCGACCCAATTCATTATGATTCAAAGTATAGCTTTGCGCCGTATGATCCAACTCGATCAACAACTGACGGTTGTTCTTCGTTGCGTGGTCAATGTAGTCTTCGATGATCTGACGATTTTTCATGACATATTTCTTGGCATTGATCTCACGTTCCATCACCGTATACAAGGCATCGATATCACTTGCAGTATCACGGCTTGCCACTTCAACGGAAGCGACTTCTGTTTTCGCTAGATCGTTCATGGAGTTTTCAACCCGTTTTTTCACACGGTTGATTTCTTCTTGGAAGTTTGCTTCTGGGAACACATATTTTTGTTCTAATAATTTTTTATAACCTTCTTGGATTTCTTTCAACTGATCAGGGAAGGTACGATTTAATTCTTCGTACGCCGCTGGGATCCGTTTCATTAGGTCTTCCACTTCATAGGTGTGTTTTTCCGCTTGGTCTAACACTTCCCGTGCTTCCACAGGATCGCCTGAAGTATTTAAGGTAACAAATTGGGTGAACTCAATTTCAATGTTTTTGATTTGTTTTTGCAGCTCATTGTAAGCAGGACCGAATTCTTCGCCTTGATCCCGCAGCTTCTTCTTCAAGTCTTCGTAAACGTCCAGCGCTTTTTGGACTTCCAGGGAATTTCGTTCTTCACTTTCTCGTAATTCTTTCAAGCCTGCGCGAATCTCTTCCACTTGGCGTTCCATCTCGTCCATGGTCGCTTCGGCTTGGACGATCGCCCCTTTTGCTTTGAAAAAGCGGATGCGTTCGTTCAGCTCTTCCACTTCAAAGATTTGACTTTCAAGTTCAGCAAAAGATTTTGTGGAGATATCTGTCCATTGTTGGTTCCACTCACGGAAGGTGTTTTGACTTTGACCAACCAAGTGCATTCTTTTTACTTCATCGACTTCTTCGATCACCGGCAAGTCAAACAGATTTTCTTTGCGTTTTTCCAAGTCATTCAGCTTTTCTTGGTTTTTCTTCCGCATGAAAAAGCCAATTGCATACAAGACCGCTGCGATGATGATGATGGCAATGACAATTCCAAAGATGATATTAGTTCCCATTTTGTGGTTCCTCCAATTTTCAAATATACATGTTTCGTCTAAAACCTGCTGATCAGCAGATTGATTGATAAGTTCGTTGAGTATAAAAAGGACAGATAGTCCCTTTATAAAAAAGCATCTACGCTAGATTATAGCATAAAGAAAAAAATCAAGCATTAGATTGAGGCAAAAAAGATCGACTTTTTTCGCATCGAATAAAATAAATCACGGCTTTTCCAGCGATAATGAAAACAAATCGTGAAATTTACATCAACAAGTGACTTTTTTTCTGATTTTTCCGATTTTTTTCAAGAAACCGCTTGATTTCTCCCTATTGAAACTGTACTCTAGTAAAAAGCTTGAACAGGAGTAATGTCAAATGAAAGTAGCAAAATTCGGAGGCAGTTCCCTTGCCTCAGCCGAACAAGTCGAAAAAGTTGTTGCGATAATTGAAAGTGATCCTAAAAGACGGTTTGTTGTTGTTTCAGCGCCTGGTAAGCGTTCCAGCGACGATCAGAAAGTCACCGATCTGTTACTAGCTGTCTGTACCCGTCTGTGTGCCCAAGAAGAAATCACTGATTTAATAGAAGAAATCTATGCCCGCTATACAGCGATCGCCGCCCCCTTTGGTATCGAACAAGTCCATTTAGATCGCATCTGGCAATCATTGGCGGCTTTTCAAACACTGCCTACCCAAGACAATCCGCATCTTTATGATACAGTCTTGGCAAGCGGCGAAGACAACAACGCCAAATTGATCGCAGGGATTTTACAAAGCCGTGGGTTAGCTGCTCGCTACATGAATCCGCAAGAACTTGGGCTGCTGGTGACGGATGAACCTCAAAACGCCCGTATCTTGAACAAGTCGTACGCCAAGATTGCACAATGGCGCGACAGTCCTGAAATCTTAGTGATTCCTGGCTTCTTTGGCTACCCCGAAACGGGCGGGGTCCATTATTGGTGGCTACACAGAAGCGGGCGAGATCTGTACCTTCTCTCGAGGAGGATCAGATATTTCTGGTGCCATCGTGGCGGCTGGTCTGCAAGTAGAATTGTACGAAAACTTTACCGATGTCGATGGGATTTTTTCTGCTCATCCAGGCTATGTTCATCATCCAGAGTCCATCAAAGAAGTGACCTACCGAGAAATGCGAGAGCTGTCTTATGCAGGCTTTACTGTGTTGCACGATGAGGCCTTGATGCCTTCATACCATGCGAAAATTCCCGTGGTGATCAAAAACACCAATAATCCAAGTCATCCTGGTACCTTGATCACCAACCAGAGAGACAATTTGGATCAGCCCGTGATCGGCGTTGCCAGTGACGAAGGCTTTTGTATGATCTATATCCGCAAATACTTGATGAACCGCGAAGTTGGGTTCACGTTACGGGTCTTAGAGATTTTCCGTGAATTTGATTTAAATTATGAACACATGCCTTCAGGAATCGATGATCTCTCGATCATTATGCGCTCCAACCAGTTGAATCCAGTATTGGAAGAAGAACTGCTGCGCAAGATCGCCTACGAGATCGATCCCGATGAACTGCGAATGACCCACGATCTATCCATGGTCGTCGTCGTTGGTGAAGGAATGCGTCAACGAGTCGGGATCACTGCCGACAGTACCGCTGCCCTTGCGCGGAAAAATATCAACTTAGAGATGATCAACCAAGGGTCCTCTGAGGTCAGCATCATGTTCGGTATCCACAAAGAACAAGAAAAAGCCGCTGTCAGAACCCTTTACTACACTTTCTTTGATTAAACCAAACGTGCCAGTTGCACCACTCCTTTTGCTGATAAGCAATCAGAACGGGCAACTGGCACGTTTGGTTTTTATTCTGACGATTCTTGGGCTTGTTTTTGTGCCAATTGGCGGTTGATTTCTGCCTTGATTCGCGGTTCAGGAGCAAACCGTTCTTCCCAATCGCTCGGCTTCATGACTTTGTGGGTCTCAGGATCATAATGGGGCTGCCCATCTGGGAA
>OAUR01000284.1_pt1 | contig 12098 bp, 11 predicted proteins | sample 1476311 | NCBI WGS metagenome assembly OAUR01 (sample SAMEA2580058, study PRJEB22360) | human gut metagenome | biome: human gut; feature: human-associated habitat; material: faeces | place: Denmark | collected 2008/2010 | reverse complement strand
TTCTTAGGCTTGATTTTTGGTGTGATCTTTATTTTAGCTGCCGCATTGATCATTTATTATAAACAAGTTTCCGAAGGGATGGAGGACAAAGAACGTTTCGAGATCTTACAAAAAGTTGGGTTAAGCCATAAGGAAGTCAAACAAGTAATCCAGCAGCAAGTCTTGATGATCTTCTCATTTCCTTTGGTTGTAGCGATTATCCATCTAACGTTTGCTTTTCCGATGATTCAGAAGTTGTTGCTTCTTTTTGGTCTGTCAGATCGCAACTTATTGATTACGGTATCGATTATTTCTGTCCTATTGTTTACAATGATTTATCTGCTGGTGTATTCCATCACCGCAAGAGTCTACTATCGATTGGTGGAGCGCAAACAGTAGAGGATGGACAGACGCTATTTTGTCAGACGATAGCTGGATGGATTAGCCGTCACCGACAGGAGCTACAAATATAAAATGTAAGAACACCTCATTCATAAAGCGACGCTCAAAAGTTAGAATTTTTGGTCTAACAGTTTGGAATCACTACATGATTGAGGTGTTTTTTTGATAGGCACGCCCGTTAGCCCACTTTTTAGAGTTGAAAAAAATCCTTAGGTGACCTATAGTGAAAAGGAGTAAAGCACGGGTATAGAGTGCCGCGCGATTGATAGTCATTTCAAAATAAAAGAGATCATGTGATCCAAAAAGGAGAAAGCCCTATGAAAGAGCAGCCGATAACCATTGGATTCCCCTTAAGAGGTGCGTCGCTTTAAATAAGGGGGGGGGGCCTGCCCCTATCCCCCCCAGCCGAGAAGATTCCTAGCCATGGTACCGATCGAATGGGGTTGCGTTATGCCTTTGATTTTTTACAAGTTAATTTTGAGGGGAAAACCAAAGCTTTTCATGATCGAAGCTTTTTGCGCTATTTCTTCTTAGGGGTCCCGCTGGAGAGCTGTTATTGTTGGGGCGAAAAAATCTATGCGCCTTGTGATGGCGAAGTCATTGTTGCAAGAGATGGCTATCGGGAACGGAAAATCGTTCACTGGATCAGAGATTTTTCGATCGCTGTAAAAAATGGTTTGTTTTTTAATGAACAAAAAGATGATTATCAACAAATAGCTGGCAACTACATTGTGATAAAAGCTTCTGAGGGCGTTTATATGGCATTTGTTCATCTGCAAAAAGGATCTGTCACTGTTTCCGTAGGACAAAACATCACCAAAGGGATGGTGATCGGAAACGTTGGCCATTCAGGAAATTCGACTTCGCCTCATCTGCATTTTCAAGTGATGGACACAAGTGATATCGCCCATGCAAAAGGTCTTCCTTGCCGCTTTCAAGAATATGAAGTATACCAAGCAGGGGGGTGGACAAAGGTGCAGAATCGGATACCAGGAAGTACGGATCGGATACGATTGTTGAAGGAATACTAAGAGCCAGTTTTGAAACATTCGCATCAGGGCTTGCAGGATGCTCAACTGAAAGAACGTTTAAAAGTCTTTGGACTACTTTTAAGTACGTAAAATAATCTTAGGCTTCAAAATTTGTGAAGAAAATGAAATGCAGGGAGTACAAATGAATTATTTACCCAATATCCTTACCACTTCTCGACTGATTCTCGCACCACTTTTACTATTCCTTCAGCCAATGTCTGGCTGGTTTTGGCTGCTTTATTCCTATTGTTTTTTAAGTGACCTCGTCGATGGGCTGCTTGCAAGAAGGATGAATCTTACGAGTGAGGTGGGTGCCTTACTAGATAGTTTCGCAGATGTAAGCTTTTTTCTCGCAGTTTTTCTTTCTTTTCTACCTCAGCTGTTGGCGGCACATACACTTTGGGTCTGGCTACTAGTGATTGCTATGATTCGTTTTGTCAGTTATCTGATTGGCTATGTAAAATATCGGTCTTTTAGTAGTCTGCATACATGGCTCAACAAAGCAGTCGGTTTTCTTTTAGGTATTTCCCCATTGCTGCTCATGGTGAGTCCTGCAAAAATTGTTGTCTTGATTTTGGGGACCATCGCCACTGTTTCCGCATTAGAAGAATTGCTGATAACGATCCTCTCAAAAAATCTGGATAGAAATCAAAAATCGATATTCGAAAGTTTTAAGTAAGGCACCTCTATCATTGAGGGCCTTTTTTTGCGTATTCATCGTTAATAGTCTTTTAAAAGACCCTTCAAAAACAATTTTAAAAATAACATTGAAAACAATTTTTAATGGTATTATGCTTATCTTTGAAGGGAGGCTTCACAAATGAATAGACAAGAACTGCATGCATGTATCAGTAAAAACCAGCCCAATATTTGCCAAATTGCTGCCTACCAAAATGGAAAGGAAGTTTACTCGGATGAATGGCATGAGTATAAGCCAGAGGATACTTGCCACCTTATGTCCGCTACGAAAAGTATCGTTTCTCTACTAGTTGGGATAGCGATCGATCAAGGTGTCATCCGAAGTGTCAATGACAAAGTACTCGATTATTTTCCAGACTATCAAGTAAAACGGGGCGAAAAAACGATTCAGGATATTACGATCAGACACCTATTAACGATGCGAGCCCCGTATAAATGCAAAGGTGATCCATGGACAAAGGTTTGTTCGAGTGACGACTGGACCAGCGCCTCGCTTGATTTATTGGGAGGAAGAAAAGGGGTGACAAATGAATTCAATTATCAAACCGTTTGTCTGCAGATCCTCACTGGTTTGTTAGCGAAAGCTTCTGGAATGACGACCGTTGATTATGCGAACCATTATTTATTTCGACCTCTTGGTGTAGCCGAACTGACCAATTATTATGCGGAAACGGCACAAGAGCATAAGCACTTTACGATGAGCAAGGCACCAAAAAAACCGGTTTGGTTTTGCGATCCTTTAGATATTGGCACTGCAGGTTACGGGCTTTGTCTTTCAGCAAAAGATTTAGCCAAAATTGGTGAGCTATGCTTGAACCAAGGCATCCATCAAGGACAACAAGTGATTTCTTCACAATGGCTCACTGAAATGGTCAATCCGCTAGAGACAAACATAGAGAAACTTCAAAATATGAGTTATGGGTATTTATGGTGGATCTTGGATGCTGAGAAAAGCACCTATGCCGCCATCGGCAATAGTGGAAATGTCCTTTATATTGATCCCGAATCAGAGACTGTTATCGCCATTACGGCGTATTTTAAGCCAACTGTCTTTGATCGCATCGACTTTATCGAGACAGAGCTAAAACCTTTCCTTTTGCACTAATGAGCGTTAAGAAAAAGCAGTCTGCTGTCAAAAGTTGATTGCTTTTTTTGTAGGCGAAAGCTTAATGATCCCTTTTGTGACTATGTCAGGCAGGTGACCTACTGATAAAGCTCGGCTGCTAGCCTTTTATGAAATTATAATTTAGCAATTTGATCCCGCAGGTAGCAGGCTAAATCAATAATAAACGGAAGATAAATGAGAAATGAATAAAATGACCAAACTATCAACGACGTAAACTTGGTATACTATAATTGAGAAGAAAATCACAAGTGAAAGGAGCGGTCGGGGTGTTTTCAGAAATCAGTATCTATCAAGTGAAACCCAGTAGTGTTGAGACCTTTGAAGCAGTCATGCAGGAAGCAACAGAGGCAATGAAGGCCATGGAGGGGGCTTTGTTCTTTCGATTAATGAAACGAACCCATTACATCAAAGAAATGAGGACCATCAAGGAAGGTCGCCTGCCAGATCCATTGACGAGAGTCATAAAATGTGTGAAATATGCTCACTATTGGGAGTTTGATAGCGAAGAAAATTATGGCAAAGCTCAAAAAAAGTTGTATGAAAGTTACTGGAAAGCAATGGAGAAATGTTTGATCGTTCCCCACGACAAACTATTGGGGGAAGTTCTTGAGTGCTCGCTTTAGTACCAAATGCTCTCCTTCTGAACGGACTTTTTGTTGCAACTGTTAAGAAAGGACAGGGTAGAAATACAACGGATGTTAAAAAAGTCATTTGAACGTTTGAATGGAGGACTGGTATTTTTTTTAAACACTCTATTTCTTGAAGGAATCTAAAAGGAGGAAGCCCCGATGGCACAGGTTGCTTTTCATAATTCGTACAAATTAAAAAAAGGCGTTTCAACAGCGGAATTTGTTCGTGTCGTTGAACAATTAAACCGAGAATACATTTCCAAACAAAGAGGATACTTTTCTTTTGAATTATTAGTAGATGGAGAAACTTGGGCGGACATCACCAAGTTCGAAACGAAAGAAGATGCGGAAACATTTGCCCGATGCGGCACGCCTAATGCCTTTGCACAAAAGTTTTATTCATTCATCAATCTAAACAGTTGCACCTCTCACCTATACACCATTGAAAAAACGTTCCAATAACTAGCCACTATGGAATGAACAGCTCAAAAAACAATTCATATGAAAAGAGGAACTTCTTATGACAAAACCAGCAGAATGGTATCAAGGAAAAGCCGGTCGGGCAGAACATTTGGTCTATTTAAATAAGGAAGCCAAAGAGCTTGAGAAACTGATTCACGGTGACAAAACAATGATCATTCGGGGGGCAGCCGGCAGAAAATCACCTTTAGGAGGAAGAGCCAAAATCAACGGTCTTGTGTATTTTGTGGAGCCCGGCGGTGATTTGACCATCACTCATCGGGGCATCATTGCCAACGTGATTGAATCTGAAAAGATGACGAAAGAAGAATCCATAGATTTTGTAAAACGCTATGAAAAAGAGTTGAATTTATCGAAAAAACAAGTCGATCGTTGGGCAGGGAAAAAGTATCTAGCGGTCTATGAAATCGCTGAATTAGAAGAAATAACACCATTTCAGTACAATCGTGAAAAAAATATGGATGATTGGGTCATCACAGATGATATCAACAAAATCAAATTGTAACGTAGCGAAAACCTTAAAAAACGAAGCGCAAAGGAGTTGAGTGGAAGGATGGAAGGCAAAAAGCAATTGTTTCGAGACAAAAACGTGAAACCAACAGAGCAGCTGATTGCAGAATCACTAAGAGTCGGATACAAGATTTAAAAATGAATGGGTCGAACGGTTCTATTATATTCCAAAATCAATGAATTTATCGCATGCTTCATTTAAAATGTGTCATTTTGGGTTGATCAGAAAGCATTGCCCTTGATCATTTTGGATTGAGGAGTTGTCAATATTCAAACAGAGTCAGAATACTTCATTCTGACTCTGTTTATTTTTTTGATTTGACTCAGTCATTGATCAAATAATCATAATCTAAAAGTCGTAAGTTACGCCATAAATCTTTTTAACTTTTATAATGCTTGTACAAAGTCAAACTTTAAATTCTTGTTTTTTAACAAAATCAGTGGAATCATGGCTCACGTGTCCTAGAAATGATAAGATTAATGTTAATTTGCATAAAATATTCATTTTTAAACAAAAACAATAGAATATTTGTTATAATTAGAAAAAATTCATTTAAGGAGAGATAACTATTGAGTAAAAGAAAGCTTTTTATGTATTTTTGGATTATTGCTTTGATTCGTTTTGAGATTTTTCTGATCCAACTTAGCAATTACAGTACCGGAGGATTTGGCTATTTGTTTGGCGGATTTGAAGTTCCTTTTGTCCTGCATGGAATTATTTTATTAACTATTGTTAGTTTAGGGGCTTGGTTGTGGTCATTCTTTCCAGCGTTACTGTCGTTGTATTCGAAAGAATTAGTCGTTGCGAAAAATAAATTACATGAAATGACTGCTGAAAAAGAAGAAGATAAAGTTGATTCAGAGAAAAAAAGTGATATGAATGATGCAGAAGTAAATTTGAAGAATGATCAGGAACAATGAAGTGGTAACCTGTGATAATCTTTGAAGCACCTTTAATATGTTGTTTCAGCTCTAGTATTATTGGTTTTTGCGGAAAGATTGCTTAAAATAGAAATTTATTTTAGCTGATTCCTTGCTTAATTTTTGAAGAGTTTCATTTTTGGAATATGGTAAAAGACAAGATAAAATTTTAGGAAAGTTTGAGGAGAGAAATGATTGTTCAACATGGTTATTATTTTATTGGCTACACTGAATAGTGAGCCTATCGGGACAAATGATTATTGGCTTTCAAAATTTATTTTATGTCATTTAAAAGAGATCCATAAATATAATATTTCTGACCTTGCAAAAGCATGCTGTGTGTCAAATTCCAGTGTTTCTCGATTTTGTCGAAAAATCGGCTTTCAAAATTTTAATGAGCTGAAACTTCAGTTTTTCCAATATACAAATACAGCTGAAAAGAAATTTTTCTATCCAGGAGTTCAATGTTCTAACTTTAAAGATAGTTATATCGATGGAATCATTGAGAATCTCTTGCTCTTAAAAGAAAGTATTTGTGTGACCGACTTACACAGACTTGCCGAAGATATAGTTAATTATCCAAATGTAGCAGCATTTGGGTCATTGCATTCGCAAAGTGCAGTTTTGAATTTTCAGACCGATCTTCTTTCCAGCGGCATTGTTATGGATACTCGCATCTGTTTTCAAGAGCAGCTTGAATACATGGAACAAGCTGACTGTAATACGTTAATCGTACTTTTTTCAAGAGGAGGGAGTCATTTAAAGCGCTTCTTACTTCATCATCTTCAATTAAGTAAAAGAAAGCGCCCTAAAATCGTTATGATTACAGCAAATAAAAACTTGGCCTCTAATAAGTATATTGATCAATTTATCTATTATGATGAAAAAGAAGGATTTACGGCCTACCCCTATGCCGTCGAGGCTATTAAGGGCGTTTTAGTTTTAGAAGTATATCGTTTAGTGAACAAAAAAAAATTATAAATTTGCGAAAATGATTCATAGGCTCCAAAGAAAGTAAGCTATGGTAAAGTGAAGATATTTTGCCTTGATAAAAACTAAGTAAAAGATAAAAAGTAGTGAGGATCTGAATTACCACTAGTCATTCATTGGTCAATGCAGCTTAAATTTCCGCTAAAAATCTAGTGACTTAAGAGTAAGTTTTAATAAAATAAATTCGTTTGCGCCTTTCAGATCATGTCAACAGCTGGTAGTGATGAAACTCAGAAATAAAAAAGGCAGAAAGTGCGTTTCCTGAAAAAGGAAGCGCACTTTTTGATGATTATAATAAAATAAGAAACTAGCATAAGAAAAATGTTATCTAAGAAAGATATTTTGTGGTCTAAAGTTCAAAGGAGTTATTTTAGCTAATCAAAGAGATCGATTTCAGTCCTTGGAAGTTATGAAAATGCGTTGAACATCCGCAGGATTTTTCAGATGTTGGATGTTCCTTAAGCAATATTTGATAAGTTTCCTAAGTGAAAATAGCTGAAAGTGAATATCCTTTTTAAAAGGAATTACTGCTGTTTTTATGGAACAGTATGAAAGTTATTGACTGATTGAAAGATCCGAAGTAGTAAGTGAAAAGAATTCTCAAGTAATAGAAATATTAGTCTATGATGCTCAGTTCAGAGATACTGAGCATTCTCGAAATAAAGATATTGTATTATTTTGAAATTTCCTCTTAAATAAACAATACTTTTACAATTGATTTTTAATCTGTTAAGAACTATTTAAAGATTATAGAAAGATGTGTTTATCTAATTATTAAAGCATAACATTTCTTGAAAATCCCTCTCTATAAATTAGCTGAAAGTCTAACTGTTGACATCTGCATCATGAGACTTCTCTTTTTTTGATATAAAGAACTATAATTCTCGAAAAGTTATCAGATCAATATTGCGCTCGTTGAGTACCTTTTTTGTTTTAGAGGATTGTAAGGTGTCAACCTCAACGGCTCGTTCATAAATATAGCTACTGTTGTTTAAAATCCACTGGTCTAAGTAAGCAGGATGACACATCATTTCGTAAGAATGATTTTGTTTAAAAGAAACAGATGAAAAAAAATCAGGGGAAATTGTTTTTCCATAAAAAGAATTGAGAAAATAATCAGCATATTTAAGTCCTTTCATAAACGGTAAAGTATATTCTATTTGTGCTTGCGTCCATGTTCGCGGATGAAATCGAATAGCTAGTTGAAATTCTTTAGCAAGTTGAAGATAGATTGGAAAAATATTAATCATCATGTGAATATGGTGATGAGAATCGATATGGGTGGGAGAAAGCCCCATTGAGTAAGCTGCTTCAATTTGATTACGCCACTCTATATATACTTCTTTTGGGCAGACATTGATTGAATTGGTGTTCAAATTATAACGGTTAAATTCATTATCATCTCCTAAAAGACTTGGAATCTTCGATTTTTCTGTTAGGGGTTTTCCTATGTCTAATGAAAGATGAACACCGATATCAAGTGATGGATTATTATTAGCTAATTGACACGCGTGTTGAAACGCATTTCCGGTCGTAAGAATGGTTGCAGCTGTGACGACTCCATTTTTGAAACAATCGATAATCCCGTAGTTTTGACCATTACTTAATCCGAAGTCATCTGCATTAATGATTAATCGCATTTATTTTACTCCTCTCGAAAGTGAATAGTTAAACTCTAACTCATAATCAGTAAATCAAATGGCAATTTTTAAAATTTGGAAATTTTTTTCATATAATGGAAATTCAAGTGGAAGTCAAAACACAACTATTATACTAGGAATTGCAACATAAATGGTTTATCTGATCAGACGAACGTAAAAAAAAAAGGAGATGAATGAATGGGGTTTATGGAAAAGTTTAATCATATCGCAGAAAAAAGTTTATTACCAATTGCAAATAAGCTAGCGGCGCAAAGACACTTGACGGCTTTGAGAAATGGTATGGTATCTTCAATACCATTATCAATTCTGGGTGGTGTAAGCTTAATAATTGCAACACCTCCTTTCAATCCAGACCAGTCAGGGGATGGGAATTTTTTGACTCGTTTATTAACTATTTGGTATGAGTGGGCACAAAGAAATTCAGAAGTGTTAAGGCTGCCTTTTATGATGACAATGGGATTGATGGGATTATTTATCGCTTTTTCTATTGCGTATAATTTAGCTCAAGAATATAATATGCCGCCTCTTGATGCATCTATCGTATCGACAGCTGTCTTTTTAATTGTGACTTCACCAGCATTTTCAGGAGTGCCTATTCATCAGATAACGGAGAGTACTTCTTTTGACCAATACAGCGAGTTAAGCACTCTAAGTTTACCTATGAATTATTTGGATGCAAAGGGAATTTTTACGGCCATTATTGTTAGTTTTGCTTGTGTTGAAATCATGCGGATATTAAAGGAAAAAAACATTCGATTTAAGATGCCTGACGGGGTACCGCCAGCTATTGCTTCATCTTTTGACGCCATTTTACCTCTTTTTTTATGTATAGGCTTGTTTTATAGTGCAAGTTTAGTCACTCAATCTTTATCTGATGGCAAATTAATACCAACGCTTATTATGACTCTTTTAGCTCCAGCTATGACGGGACTGGATTCGCTAATCGGTATTTGCTTAATTACTTTTTTAGCTCAGTTGTTCTGGTTTTTCGGTCTACATGGTGCTAGTATTACACAGTTTGTTCGCTTGCCTTTTATGAGTGCCTATATAATTGCCAATGCTACGGCATTTCAGAATGGAGAACCTTTGCAATATTATTTTACCCAACCGTTTTGGTCCTATATTATAGCTATTGGAGGAGGAGGATCAACTTTGGCGTTAGCTATTCTTATGCTCAAAGCCAAATCAGTCCAAATGAAGCAGTTGGGAAAACTATCGATCGTCCCTTCGTTATTTAACATCAATGAACCGCTTATTTTTGGAACTCCGTTAGTTTTAAACCCAATTATGATGATTCCTTTTCTTTTTGTTCCCGTAATTAATGCTATTTCAGGATATGTGTTTATGTATTTCGGATGGATTGGGAAGGGGTTTGTTGAAACTCCTTGGACGACACCGGCTCCAGTTGGTGCAGCTTTAGGAACCATGGATATTCGAGCTGGATTATTTGTTTTGGGGTTAATTGTTTTGGATATGGTTCTTTATTATCCATTTTTCAAAGTGCTAGATCAGCAGAGTTTGATAACGGAAAATAAATAGAAAGTACCAACTATATTTTAAAGCTAATGAAAAAGGGAGAAGAATATGACTAAAAAACAGCTGAAAATCGTCACAATCGGTGGCGGGTCTAGTTATACGCCAGAGATTATTGAAGGGTTTATTGAAAAGAAACTGCAAGGGCTTCTGCCTATTCAAGAAATACATTTAGTCGATATAGAAGATGGAAAAGAAAAATTGGACATTGTAGGCGGACTAGCACAACGAATGGTGGAAAAAGCGGGAGCAGACATTCAGATTCATCTAAGCCTTGACCGCAGAGAATCACTTAAAGGTGCCGATTTCGTAACGACTCAGTTTCGTGTAGGATTACTGCCAGCCAGAATCCGTGATGAGAAAATCCCCTTAAAGTACAACTTAATTGGGCAAGAAACTAATGGAGCTGGTGGAGCGATGAAAGCCTTGCGAACAATTCCTGTTATTCTAGACATTTGTAGAGATATGGAAGAACTGTGTCCAGAGGCCTGGTTAATTAACTTTACCAATCCTGCAGGAATCATAACGGAAACTGTGCTCAAACACTCTTCTATAAAGGTTCTAGGCCTATGCAATATTCCCATAGGAATGGTTAATAAAATTGCTAAATTATACGAAACAGATACAAAAAATGTGAAGATTGAATTTTCAGGATTGAACCATTTTGTCTTTGGGAGGAATATTTTTGTGAATGGATGTGAAGTGACAAAGGAAGTGATTGAAAAGATAAAAGATGGCACAGAAATTTCAGCAAAAAATATTCCCAATTTTTCTTTCCCAGCCGACATTTTGGAGGCTGTTGGGATGATTCCAGCGGGTTATTTAAAATATTATTATACCAGGGAAAAAATGTTGGAGGAATGCAAAAGAGCCGCACAAGAAGAGGGAACTCGCGGAGAAGTAGTTACTAAAACAGAAAAAGAACTTTTTCAATTATATAAAGACAAAAATTTAGCTGTGAAACCAAAGCAATTGGAAGAACGAGGAGGTGCTCATTATAGTGAAGCAGCGGTTAATTTAATTGATTCCATATATAACGGAGATGGTGAAATTCATTATGTGAATGTTAGAAATAATGGCACTATTTCTGATTTGCCAGATAACACAGCCATTGAATGTAATTGTATAGTCACACATGATGGTGCGAAGCCACTAACGGTCGGGAAGTTAGAGACTAGTGTTCGGGGACAGATTTCATTAATGAAGGCATATGAAGAATTGATTATTCAAGCTGGTGTTACTGGTGATTATTCGGCAGCTCTTAAAGCTTTTACAATTAATCCATTAATTAACGATAGTGAGAAAGCCAAAGCAGTATTAGTGAATATGTTGTGGGAAAATCAAGAGTATTTACCACAGTTTAATGAGTGGTTTGAGAAAATGAGGAAAGAACAAGTATCTAACTTTTCTTAGCACATCGTTCCCTCGTTTCAGCACCGTATATACGCAATGCTGATAATGAATGGCAGGACAAAGTATGCTTTATTAACGTGAATAGCTGTGGATTTTTGCAACTAATCCGATAGACTGAAAAGCCAATATGCTATATTCTAATAGTTTACTATAAAGGGTAAAGTTCTCTCTTGCGGTGACTTTACCCTTTGTTCTTCAAGAAAGGTAAAAACCTACTATCAATGTTTTGAATGTTTTTTCGCAACTTCAGGGACTAGGTGAAAATCGTTTTATTTTATTGTTGACATTTGGTGCAACAGATTATTTTTTTATTGAAATGCCATGTTTATTTACAAATTTACAGATGGAATAATATTCATCATTCCACCCTAAAAGTTTGAAAATGTTAATTAAAGATTCAAGATATCCTGGCTGATATTGTCCGTTTTGAAGCTTATAACAAGCAATTTGGTAGATGATCTTAGCTCGAATAGAAGATGATGAAAGATTGTTAGTAGAAGATAAATTTGAGCTTACTTGTGAATATTTGAGTGCCAAAGGATAATATGTTTCAAAATCTAGCGAATAGGTTGCCAAGTTATTTAGCAGAACACATGAAATTTCTTCATTTCGATAAAAACAGTATTTTTTTTCTATAAATGCTAAAGCCCTCTCGCCCAAGAGTACTGCTGATTCAATATCAAACATAAAAATACAATTGCAAATCAGCGCCAGTTCATAATAT
>OAUR01000278.1_pt1 | contig 12296 bp, 22 predicted proteins | sample 1476311 | NCBI WGS metagenome assembly OAUR01 (sample SAMEA2580058, study PRJEB22360) | human gut metagenome | biome: human gut; feature: human-associated habitat; material: faeces | place: Denmark | collected 2008/2010 | reverse complement strand
ATAAAAATAGCAAGAGAAGAAGCTGGATTAACGCAACAACAAGTGGCTGAGGATACAAAAATTTCACGTTCATATTTAGCGGATATAGAATCAGGAAGATATAAACCAAGTTCAGAAAAATTAATTTTACTATCAGAAAAGTTAAATATTGATCTAAATTTGCTTAAAAATGACGGAAATACAAATACAAACTTATGAACTAATCAATAAATATTTCATAAAATAATTAAATAAATAAGCTTTGGAGATATTGTATGAGTAGTTTAAGACCACCCAAGAAAAAGAATAATAACATTAAAGTTAGAGTTTTCTATCCAAGTACAGAAGAAAGAATGGAAGAGCTAAAAAATTCTCAGGCAATAGTTATGATTGATATTCTTGAAAAACAGCTAGGATCTGAAAGGTTAGAAAACTTAATTGAATACGCTAAAAAGAAAATAGGTTATAAAAATTAGCTTAGTGAAAGATTACTGCCTTGCTAAGTAAATATATAAGGTGATGAATTAAAACAGTAATGAACTAATAGAGAGGACAAGTTAAATGAACAAATATAGACTATCAGTGGATAAGACAGTAAATTCTATAGACACAGTAGAGATTGAAACAAGTTTATCAGAGAAAGAACTTGATGCATTATTAGACAAAATTGAAAAGACAGATAATCCAACTACAGAAGATTATATAAAAAAACTACAGAAGCAAGGGATAAAAATTAACAGCATTATTCCAGGAAGCGTAATTTACTATAGAAAAGCAGAAGTAATAGAGATAGAAAAAGTTGAAGAACCTACGGTATTTGAGTTCTTAACAGAATTAAAACAGCAGGTAACAGATGAAGACTTTAGAACTATCTTAGCTGCTACAGATGCAGATATAAAGTTTAACAGAGTTAGTTTTAATAAAAGAACAACTCCAAAACAATATATTACAATCTGTAAAGCATGTGCAAGTGTAGTTTTAAGATAATGATAATAAGAGCAATATCAGAAATCGCCAATAATAAGCAGAAAACTAAAGAACTTATCAATAGAAGTAAGAAGAATAAAAAGGATACAAGCTTTAGTGAAATGCTAGAAAAGGAGATTAGACAACTTGAGGTAGGTGAGAAAATTGCGAAGAGGCCATGGAAACTGTAGATCATCAAGAAGGCATCCAACAAAAATAGATCCAAGAATTAAAGAAAAGTCAGAAGCAGATCTTCAGAAATTAATAAAAAAAGAAAAAGCTATAAAGGATACCGACCAAAGTAATCCGATATAGCCACACGTAAATATTCAATTTAAGTATATCACAGAATAGGAGTGATAGCAAAGTGGGAAAATGGGACCTAGAAATTGAGAAAGCTAAGCAAGAAACTTTGAAGCAAAAAAAATTTGCTTGGCAAGAAGAATATGAAAAGAACTGGATTAAAAATAATAAAAAAGAATACAGTCATACTCACGTGATACCAAGGGCACCAGAACCACCTAAAGATGTGGTAGAAGTTAAAGCATGGTTTATAGCTCAATGGAATACTGGATTTGTAGTATGTGATTTAGAAGAACTTATGAAACAACCAAAGAGGAAGAGAGAAAAGATTTTAGCATTAGGAGGATTAACATAATGGCAAAGAAGTTAGTTGCATTAGTTGAGTTTCCTAAAAGTTCATTTGGTCAAAAATACAGTTATTTGACCGATATAGAAGACTTAAAAGAAGATGACTTATTACTCGTTCAAACTCGTACAAGTTATTCACTAGCATTATTTAAAGGATATACAACACAAAAGATTTATGTTGATGTTGCAAGTGCATGGGTAATTAAAAATTTACAGTCGAATATAAATGAATTTGAAGAAAAATTGTTGTTAGGAGATTTGGACTGATGGAAGAAAATTTGAAAATTATTCAGGAAATAATGATGCTAGGCATTAAATTTAATCAGCAACAAAGTATGTCCATAGAATTTGATTTTCATTCAGCAAGTAATAAGCTCACCGTATCTATTTGTACTAATCCCAACCCAACTTTTAATGATGAATTAACTAGAAAATGGTGGGTGAGTGTTAAGAATACTGAGATGTTGAAGGAAGTTTTAAAAGAAATCAAAAGTCTAGAAACACCAATAGAAGATTTTTTAGGAGATTAACTTAATGGTTAAGAAGTTAAGTAAGAGTGAATTTATGGCACTAGTAACTAATGAATATTACAACAAAAGGTTTAAGAAAAAGCAGCAGATGCAGGGCGCAGAAATTCACTCAATAGAAAATACAAATAAAGTACAAGATTTTAGGAGGAAAAAGAAATGATAGCAAATATTCAATTTGAAAATATAGAGGAGATGCAAGAATTTGCAAAATTAATTAGTGGAGGATGCAGCTGCAAGGAAAAAGCAATAAACATATCAGCTCCAGCAGTTGAATCATCTAAAGAAGAACCAAAAGAAACTAATAAGGCAAAGACATCTAAGAAAGCTGATAAGTCAAAGGATAAGAAGGAAGAAACTAAAGAAGAAGCTCCAAAGGTTGAAGCAGAAGTTACTGGAGTAGATGAAAACGCAAATAATGAACCAATTCAAGAAGCAAAACCTATAGAGGAAAAAACAATAGAAGATGAAGGAACTAAAGTTACTAAGGAAATGGTAAGAGAAATTTGTTCTAGAGCTATTAAAGCAGGAAAGCCAGGAGAAGTTAAAAAGATAGTTGCAGATCATGGAGCAAGCAAAATACCTGAACTTAAGGAAGAAGAGTTTGCAGCAGTTTATAAGGAAGTGGAGGCGTTGCTATAATGGCCAAGCATGCAGTATTGAGTGCTAGTTCATCACACAGGTGGCTTAATTGTACACCTAGTGTGAGACTAGAAGAGCAGTTTGAGAAGACAACTAGTGTATTTGCTGAGGAAGGAACACTTGCCCATGAAATTGGAGAAATTAAGCTAAGAAAAGAATTAAATCAGATTAATCAAAAAGAATATGTAAATAAGTTAAGTGCAGCAGTTAATAGTGATTTATACAGTAAAGATATGACTGATTATGTTGATGTTTATGTAAATACTTGTCTTGAAAAAGTAAGTGAAGCAAGAGCAACTACACCAGATGCAATTGCAATAGTAGAACAGAAACTTGACTTCTCTGAATGGGTTCCAGATGGATTTGGAACAGGTGACTTCGTTGTAATAGCAGATGGAACAATGGAAATATGTGATCTTAAGTATGGAAAAGGTGTGGCCGTATCAGCGATAGATAATCCACAAATGAGATTATATGCACTTGGAGCTATAACAGAATTTGAGTTTTTATATGATATCCAAAAAGTAAAAATGACAATTATTCAGCCAAGACTAGATTCAATAAGCACTGATGAAATAACAGTTGAAGAATTATTAACTTGGGCCAATGAATATGTAAAACCAAGAGCAGAACTTGCAATTAAAGGTGAAGGTGAATTTTGTGCAGGAGAACATTGTAAATTCTGCAGAGCTAAAGCAGTATGTAAAGCTAGAGCAGATAAGAACATGGAACTTGCAAAGTATGAGTTTAGTGATCCTAACACTTTAAACAATTTAGAGATTGCAGATATAATAGGAAAAGTTGATGAATTAACAAGTTGGGCCACAGATGTAAAAGAATATGCATTAAATAAAGCACTTGATGGTGAAGAATTTGAAGGATTTAAAGTTGTAGAAGGTAGGAGCAATAGAAGATATACGAATATTGAAGCTATTGAGAATATATTAGATAAAAATAATATATCAGGTTATCTTAGAGATCCAGAGTTAATCACTTTAACTAATATGGAAAAGCTTGTAGGTAAGAAGAAACTTAATGAATTAATTGGTGATTTTATAGAGAAACCACTAGGCAAACCAACTCTTGTACCTATAACAGATAAAAGACCAATATTTAATACAGCTAAGGAAGATTTTAAAGAGTAGGTGATTATATGAGTTATGCAAGTGATCATATATTTGGATTTCCAGTTGATGGGTCAAGAATACCAATGGATATTGATGAAGATTTCATATTTGAAGAAAGATTAGAAAAATTATTAAACCAATATAAAGATTTTGAAAGTGAGGAAATTATAATGAACGTAACAGCAAAAAGAACAGGAACAAAGGTAACTACAGGAAAGGTTAGATTAAGCTATGCACATATATTTGAACCACACGCAATGAATGATGGTCAAGAAGCTAAATATAGTGTATCAGTAATCATTCCAAAGACAGATAAGGAAACATTAAAAGCAATCAAGGAAGCTACAGACCAAGCTAAAAAAGATGGAGCTAGTAAGTGGGGAAATAAGATTCCAGCAAACCTTAAAACACCGCTTCGTGATGGTGATGAAGAAAGACCAGATGATGAAGCATATGCAGGATGCTATTTCTTAAATGCATCAAGTAAAAATAGACCAGGAATTGTTGACCAAAATGTACAACCAGTACTTGATAGTACAGAAGTATACAGCGGATGTTATGCAAGATTAACTCTTAATTTCTATGCTTACAATGCTTCAGGTAATAAAGGAGTAGCAGCAGGGCTTGGAAATATTCAGAAGTTAGAAGACGGAGAACCTCTTGGAGGATTCACAAGAGCTGAAGATGATTTTGAAAGTGTAGATGATAACACTGATGATGGCTTCTTAGGTTAGGAGATTGACAATGGATATCTTATCTATAGATGTGGAAACATATTGCGACTTAGATATCAAGGATGTGGGTGCTTATAAATACTGTAGGCACCCATCATTTGAAATATTATTGTTTGCATATGCTTTCAATGATGAACCAGTAGAAATTGTAGATTTTAAAAATCATGAGAATTTACCATGGAGAGTGATAAATGCTCTTTCTGATTCACTCATATTAAAGACAGCTTTTAATGCTAATTTTGAAAGAAATGCGATAGCTAATGATATGTATTTTCCTAATGGAATGCTACCAGAGCAGTGGGATTGCACAATGATAAAAGCTATGAGGTTAGGACTTCCAAGTTCTTTGGATATGGTAGGTAAAGCACTACACTTCCCAGAGGATAAGCAAAAGATGAAAGAAGGTAAAGCATTAATCCAGTATTTCTGTAAGCCATGCAAACCAACTAAGGCTAATGGTGGCAGAACTAGAAACCTTCCAGAACATGCACCAGATAAATGGGAGACATTTAAAGAATATTGTAAGCAAGACGTTGAGGTTGAAAGAGATATAAGAAATAAATTAAGCAGATATTCAGTACCAACTAAAGAGAAAGAACTATGGAATTTAGATCAGGAGATTAATGATAGAGGAATAAATCTTGACTTAGATATGATAAATCAAGCAATAGCTTGTGATGAACAATATTCAGAAAAATTGATGCAGGAAGCTAAAGAGCTTACAGGACTAGCAAATCCTAATTCATTAGCACAGCTTAAGAAATGGATAGGTGAAAAAGTAGGTTATGCAGTTGGAAGTATAACTAAAGATACTATACCTACTCTAATAAGAGATGCTGAACATCATGGACACATGGAAGTAAAAAGAATATTAGAATTAAGACAACTTATGGGTAAGACATCAACTAAGAAGTATCAAACTATGATTAATATGCGTTGTGATGATGGAAGAGTAAGAGGTTTACTTCAATTTTATGGGGCTAACAGGACAGGCAGATGGGCAGGAAGAGGAGTTCAAGTTCAGAACCTTCCACAGAATCATTTAGAGGACTTAGATGATGCAAGAAATTTATTAAAAGCAGGAAAGTATGATGATATAGAATTTCTATTTGATAGCATTCCAGATACATTATCACAACTTATTAGAACAGCATTTATTCCTACAGAAGGAAACAGATTTATAGTTGCTGATTTTCATGCTATAGAAGCAGTTGTACTTGCATATTTAGCAAATGAAGAATGGAGACTAGAAGTATTCAAAACACATGGAAAGATATATGAAGCTTCAGCAAGTCAAATGTTTCATGTACCAATGGATAGCATTAAAAAAGGTTCACCTATGAGGCAAAAAGGTAAAATAGCAGAACTTGCACTTGGATATGGAGGAAGTGTTGGCGCTTTACAGTCTATGGATAAATCAAAAAGTATTCCAGAAGAAGAACTTCCAGGACTAGTTAAGAGTTGGAGAAATGCAAATCCTAATATAACAAAGTTTTGGTGGGATTGTGATAAAGCTGCTAAGAAAGCTATAAGAGAAAGAACAACAGTTACATTACATCATGGAATTAAATTTATATATGATCCAGGAGTTTTATTTATAGAGTTGCCAAGTGGAAGAAGATTATCTTACATAAGACCTAAGATAGAGCCACATCAAACATTTGAAGGTGACAAAATAACTTATGAAGGAATGCAGCAAACAAGTAAACAGTGGACTAGATTAGATACTTATGGGCCAAAGTTAGTGGAAAATATAGTACAGGCATTTGCTAGGGATTGTTTAGCTGAAACAATGTTTAGGGTAAAGGAAGCAGGACATCAAATAGTAATGCATATACATGATGAACTTGTATTAGATGTACCTAAAGGTGTAAGTAACGTTGAAGAAATATGCAAATTATTTGCTGAACCGATCTCATGGGCTCTAGGAATACCACTTACAGCTGATGGATATGAATGTAATTACTATATGAAGGATTAATAAAAAAGTAAGGGAGAGAACTTAAATGGCTAATAGATGTTTATTACACAAATCTAAGTTAGAGGATTTTAAGAATTGGTTGGTTAAAAATAACTGGACCATTGAAGAAACAAAAGGAGAATACGAAGTGCTTCGAGCAAGAAGTATAAGAAATAGAGTGCTTATTGCTTATAGAAAGTTAGCATTAAAAGAGCATTATACCATTGCTGATAAAGACTTTCCGATTATCAGAGACTTTTTAAACAGCTCTGAAAAAGATTGATGGAGGATATAAGAATGAATGAATTTGATGATTTCTTAGGTGAAGATCTTAAAGAAGAAACAGGAATACAAGTTACAGATAAATATAAGATAGATACTTTGGGTGCACTTAATGTTGTAGTTAAAGAAAAGTATACTCCAAAACCTACAAAAGACAATCCTTATCCAGAAGAAAAATGGAGGGTAATAAGTTATCACCCAAGTATTGAATATGCTTTTAAAAGTATAGTTGATAAAGAAATAAACGTAACCGTAAAAGAAGGAATTGAGGCAGTTATTGCTAAGGTTGAAGAACTAAAGAAGTTTAAGCCGAGAGTTTAGGAGGTGAAAACCTTGGGAGCTAAAAACAAACTTACAGCAGAAGAAAAGAAGAATAAAAGATTAATGAAATGGCTTATGACATTAAACAGAGAGCAGAAGCAACTGTTAACAGAATATTGTAATGAACAATCTAAAAGTGATATAGTAGCTCATTTCTATGCATATGAAAGAGTTTTAAGGCCAGCCTTATATACACTAGCTGACAATGACATTTTGGAAGCTGAGAAGATACTTGCTGAGATAGTAAGACAGGTCGGAATTGAAGGATTAAATTTACACAATTTTAAAAATGGGAGTGTGGAATACATGAAGAAAATTGATGAAGTAAAGAAAGATATTATTAATAAATATAATCTATTAAAAACTAAAGGCAAGAATGAAAAAGATGTTTTAGCAGATTTAAAAGTGGATTATCCAACTTTAACAGTAAATTCTATTAAGAACATAATTCTTGAATATAAGAGAGATAAAGCTAAAGAAGAAATTGCAAAAGGTAATACAGAAGCTGCAGTTAATTATATTTTTTCAGAAAAAGAAGAACCAAAAGAAACTACAGAAGAGCCTAAAAAAGAAAAATTCAAAGTCCTAAAGAAAACTGTGATAGTAGATGTTGCTGGAGAATTTGGAGAATATCATATTGAAAATGGTGCAGTAAGTTCAAAAGGCATGGTAATGAAAAATTCTGATGAAGTTAAGAAAGTATTTGATGATAAAAAGAAAAGATCTATTGATTTAATTGATAGAGAGGCAAATGAAGTTTTAGAACTGATAGAAATGTATAAATAGTTAGGAGGGGGTACAGTTGGAAACTGTAGCTGAAAATAACTCAAATATAAGAATTAAAAATGATGGTCAAGTATCATTGGCAACAGGTAATAGTAAGACATCTAAACACTGGAAGAATAGAAGCATAATGTATTCAGCTTTAGTTGAAAAATTAAGTCAAACAACTAGAACCCCTGAAACCTATGCTGAATATAAAAAAATGTCTAAGACAGATAGAGACAGAATAAAAGATGTTGGTGGTTTTGTAGGTGGAAGTCTTAAAGAAGGACGAAGAAAAGCTGAAAATGTTCAGAATAGAACAATGCTGACATTAGACCTTGATTATGTTAATGGTGATGTATGGGAGAGTATAGAGCTGTTATTTGACTTTGCTGTTACTATGTATTCAACTCATACTCATTCACCAGATAACCAAAGATTAAGGTTAGTTATTCCACTTGCAAGACCAGTGCTTCCTGATGAATACCAAGCTATAGCAAGAATGGTTGCTAATGATTTAGGAATTGACCAGTTTGATGATACTACCTATGAACCTTGCAGATTAATGTTTTGGCCAAGTACTTCATTAGATGGTGAATATGTATTTAAAGTACAAGACTTAGAGTGGCTAAATCCGGACGAAGTTTTAAACAGATATACATTTGGATGGCAAGATGTTAGTTATTGGCCAGAAAGTTCAAGGGCAAGAGCTAAATTAAATAAAGCAATTTCAAAGCAAGAAGATCCATTAAGTAAAAAAGGAATTATAGGAGCTTTTTGTAGAACCTATTCAATAAGTGAAGCAATAGCTGAGTTTTTACCTGATGTATATGTACCTGGTGCAGATGAAACTAGATACACATATGCAGAAGGTTCAACAAGTGGTGGTGTAGTTGTTTATGATGATAAATTCTCATATTCACATCATGGAACGGATCCAGCTTCATGTATTTTATGCAATGCATTCGATTTAGTCAGAATACACAAATTTGGTGAATTAGATGATGAAGCTAAAGAAGATACACCTGTAAATAGAATGCCTTCATTTACTAAAATGACAGAGTTTGCAGCAAATGATAAAAATGTACTTGTTACTATTGGTCAAGAAAAGATGATGTCAGCACAAGAGGAATTTGAAGCAGTTTCAGAAGATGAAGAATATGACACAGAATGGTTAAGTGAACTCGAATATACTGAACAAGGTAAGCTTAGAAGTACGATAAGCAATTTTAGTTTAATAATTGAAAATGAACCATTGCTTAAAGATAGAATAGCTTACAATGAATTTTCTAATAGAGTTAATGTTATTGGTCAACTTCCATGGAGAGCAAAAGGAAATTTACAAGACTGGACAGATACTGATGATAGTGGACTTAGAGAATTTATAGAAAAACATTATGGAATAAGTTCAACAGCAAAATGTGCTGATGCATTAGCACTAAGTTTTGAAAAACATAGATTTCATCCTATTAGAGATTATTTAAACAGTCTTGAATGGGATGGAGAAAAAAGAGTTGATACATTACTTATAGATTACCTAGGTGCTGAGGATAGCAGATATGTAAGAACTGTAACAAGAAAAGTATTAGTTGCAGCAGTTGCAAGAGTATTTAATCCAGGATGTAAATTTGATAATATGCTTATTCTTAGTGGTAAACAGGGAGCTGGTAAATCAACCATAATTAAAAAGTTAGGTAAAGAATGGTATTCTGACAGTTTAAGTACTGTAAGTGGTAAAGATGCATATGAACAATTACAAGGTGTATGGATTTTAGAAATGGCTGAAATGATGGCAACAAAGAAAGCTGATATTGAAGCTACTAAACATTTCTTATCAAAACAAGAGGATATATACAGGGTAGCTTATGGTAGAAGGACAAGCAGATTTCCAAGACAATGTATATTTATTGGAACATCAAATGAACATGAATTTTTAAGAGATAAAACAGGTAATAGAAGATTTTGGCCAGTAGATATTTATGAACATGAGCCTAAGTTAGATGTATTCAAGGATTTGGACCATGAACTAGATCAGATATGGGCAGAAGCAGTTCAATTATTTAAGAATAAAGAACCTTTATATTTAAGTGCAGAGGAAGAACAGGAAGCTAAGAAACAACAGGATGAGCACAGTGAAGAAAGTGCTAAAGCTGGATTAATAGAAGAGTATTTAAATAAACCAATTACAGAAAATTGGTACCAATTAAGTATAAATGATAGGAGATTATATGTTCAAGGTGGAGACTTTGGAGAAGAAACTAAAGGCGAAATACAAAGAAGTAAAACTTGTGTAATGGAAATATGGTGCGAGTTATTTAATGGAGATCCAAAACAATTAACACCTCTTGTAAGCAGAGAAATAAATGAAATATTAAAAGGCCTTAAAGGTTGGAAACAGTATGATGGCCGTTTGAGATTTGGAAAGATATATGGAGTTCAAAGAGCTTTTGTAAGGGAGGAATAGAAATGATATTAAGACTTTGCTTAAAAGATAAAAGCAGTATTTTGATAGAAGGATCAATGGAGGATATAAACAATCAGGCTAGTAATAAACAATTTATTAAAGTCACTAATTTTAACACTCAAAAATCGGAGATGTATAACAAAGATCATATTTGGTGCATAAGGATTTCATCTCAAAATGATTTAGAGCACAGTAAGGTATAAATATGCTAGAAAGTAGAGTTGAGAACTATCTTAAAAAGAAAGTTGAAAAGTTAGGTGGAAAAGCATTTAAGTGGGCACCAGTAGGAGTAACAGGAGTACCGGATAGAATGGTGCTCCTACCTGGTGGCAGAATAATATTCATAGAACTTAAGGCGCCAGGTAAAAAAGCACGAAAACTTCAAGAATATAGAGCCAAGCAGTTAAGAGAGTTAGGATTTCAAGTTGAGTGCTTGGACACTATAGAAAAAATAGATAAATTGTTAAAGGAGTTGTGACCTATGAGTAAGTATTTATGGTTAGCAGTTACACCAGATGAATATGAATTTCCAATTTATATTGAAGACAGCTCATGTAAATTAGCGAAGATTTTAGGAATAAATGCTAGTACAGTAATGAAAGCTGTAAAGAAAAATCACAATGGAAAAACTTCAGGAAGAAAGATTATTAAGGTAGAGATTTAATGCAGAATATGTAGAAAGGGTGAAATAAATGTTTAAATTTATAGATATACCAAAAACAAAAATTATTGTTAATGATGATATATGTGAGAAAAATAATTTAACAAAAGACAAGGAATATGAAGTTTTAGAAATAGATGATGATATGCCTGGTACTCCAGATGAATATTACAAAATCAAAAATGACATAGGAAAAGAAATTTGGATTGAAGATTGGGATTGTATGAAAGTGAGGTAGAGCAGTAATGAATTATTATCTCGGTACAAGTTTATGTGTTTGTTGTGGCAAGAATGCAGTATTTCATTGTGGACATGTAATTGCTAAAGAAAAAATGGCATTAGGTAATTTCATAGATAGAAAAGTATTAGCTGGTTGGTGCTCAGATGAATGCCATGACAAACTAAAAGCAGATGTAAACGGAAGTTTTGGAAAATACAATAATGTTGTACATGGGCCGGTAAAAGATTGTTATGAAGAAATGTTTGTAAAGAAATAATTCTACACAATACTTCAAAAGGATGGAGCCATTACATGTAGTAATGGCTAACTATTAATTATTGCTTTTATCTTCGATAGAACTTAAATCTAGAGATATTCTTGCAACTGCACACTGAGGCTTAACTTCAGAACCAACATTCCAAGCACAGTTGATACTACAATCTTTAGAAGTTAAAGGACACGTTTTATGTAATCTCATATTTATACCCCCATCATTTTATTATCAGTTAGAAAACTGATAATAAAATTATAACATAATAAATTGTAAAAGAAGGTGATAATTTGAATTTTATACCGTGGAATTATCAGCAATATGCAATAAATCACATCATGGATCATAAAGCCTCAGGGTTATTTCTTGATATGGGTATGGGTAAGACAGTTAGTTCATTAACAGCAATAGACAACCTATTATTCTTAGGTGAAGCAGAAAAAATACTTGTTATAGCACCTAAAAGAGTTGCCGAAGATACCTGGTCAACAGAAGTTGAAAAGTGGGATCACTTGAAACATTTAAGAATATCAATAATACTTGGAACACCTAAACAGAGAATGGATGCAATTAATAAAGATGCGGATATTTATGTGATCAATAGAGAAAATGTTGAATGGATAGTAAGTAACTATTTTAAGACTTGGATATGGGATACTTGTATAATAGATGAATTATCATCTTTCAAAAGTTCAAAGGCTAAAAGGTTCAGAGCATTGAAGAAAG
>OAUR01000272.1_pt1 | contig 12533 bp, 10 predicted proteins | sample 1476311 | NCBI WGS metagenome assembly OAUR01 (sample SAMEA2580058, study PRJEB22360) | human gut metagenome | biome: human gut; feature: human-associated habitat; material: faeces | place: Denmark | collected 2008/2010 | reverse complement strand
GCGTTCGTCGCCCCCGCCAGGGGTGGGGGGTGGCTGAGGCCCCCCCCCTGCGCCTCCATGGACCAGTTCGTCTCCTACGCGGACCGCGGCACCCAGTTCGCGCGGGAGTCCTCACGATGGGTGACGCAGCATGGCAAGTGACGATCCGCGGCGACGCGCCCGCTCCGTAAGATCCGGCCAGCCTTCGCGGTCGGATGCTGGTTCCGCGGGCGCGGGCACTGGCACGGGCAGACGCACGGGGCCGGATTCGTCCGCCTCCCGACTGGCCGAGGCTCGGCGGGGGGGAGGGGGGGGCGCCCCACCGCCGCCACCACGGCGGCTCGGCAGGTTCACCGGACTGCGCAGCCTGCTCAACCCGCTGTGGTGCTATCACGGCTTCCGGGCCGCCGTTGTGGTGCTCACCGGCTTCGGCGTGATCATGGTGTTCTCCAGTTCCACCGTGTCGATGGTTTCCGCCGGCCGATCGCCGTTCTCGCAGGCCATCAGCCAGGGCATGTACTGCGTGATGGGTCTGGTCGTGGGCGTGGTTTTCATGTGCCTTCCGGCTCGTATGTACAGGCGTTTCAGCTTCGCCGTGGTGTTATTCGCGATGCTGCTGCAGCTGCTGACGTTCACGCCGCTCGGCGTCGAGGTCAACGGCAATGCCGGCTGGATCGGCAAGCGCGGCGTGTTCACGATGCAGCCGGCCGAGGTGATGAAGCTCGCCTTGTGCATATGGCTTCCGGCGGCCCTGCACTGGGCGAAGAAACACAGCGGTAAGATCGGCAAGTTGCGGGCATACGCCCCCCTGACGGTTCTGTATCTCCTGTGCCTGGGATTCGTGATGTTGGGCAAGGATCTGGGCACGGCCATGATCGTCCTGTTCATCGGATTCGTCGCGTTTCTTCTGGGAGGATATCCAGGCAAGGTCCTTGCGGCCTTTGCCGCCCTGGGCATCATCGGCATCGTGGGATTGATCGCATACAGTCCGAACAGACTGAACCGCGTTCTGGCCGCGTACCAGGAGTGCAGCGGCACCGATGCCCAAAAGGTCTGCTACCAGTCGATACACGCGAAATACGCCTTGGCCGAAGGCGGTCTGTTCGGGGTAGGCTTGGGCAACTCCCGCGAGAAATGGAACTATCTGCCGGAGGCGCACAATGATTTCATCTTCGCCATCATCGGCGAGGAGACCGGTTTCATCGGAGCGGCCATCGTCATCATACTGTTCGTGGTGCTGGGAGGATGCATGATCAGCGTGGCCCTGCAGACCGCGGACCGTTACGCGTCGGTCAGCCTGCTGTGCATCACCGTATGGCTTGTCGGGCAGGCGCTGATCAACATCGGCGTCGTGGTCGGGGTTTTCCCCGTCATGGGCGTGCCGATGCCGTTCGTCTCGGCGGGCGGGTCGTCCCTGATCATGTGTCTGGCGGCGGCCGGCGTGGCCGCCTCGCTCATGCGCGCCCAACCTCAGATCAAGGCCGATTCGTCCCGCGCCTGACCGGAGGCGGGGCTGTCGGCGAAGCCAGCTGGGGTGGCCATAAGGCCCTGCCAACAGGGCGAAATATGTCAAAGTCGGCTTGACGAAGCCGCGTTTTTTCATCACTCACGCTAAGCTCGGAGATTATGAGTTCATCACCTGTGCATATCGTTCTGGCAGGCGGCGGCACCGCCGGTCATGTCAACCCGTTGCTGGCCGTGGCGGATGCGATTCGCCGTATCCGGCCCGAGGCTTCCATCAGCATCATCGGCACGGCCGTAGGACTGGAGCACGACCTTGTTCCCCGCGCCGGCTATGAGCTGGACACCATCGAAAAGGTCCCGTTCCCGCGGCGCCCCAACAAGGCCGCGCTCCAGTTTCCGGCCAAGTGGATGCGCGAGACTCGCAAGGTCCGCGATATCCTGCGTTCGCGTCACGCGGACGTTGTGGTCGGATTCGGCGGCTATGCCTCGGCTCCGGTGTATTCCGCGGCGCACAGGATGGGCATACCCGTCGTCATCCATGAGCAGAACGCCCGAGCCGGCATGGCCAACAAGCTCGGCGCGCGTTACGCTGCGTTCATCGGTACGGCGTACGAGAACACCGGCCTCAAGCCGGGATCCGGGTGCCGTATGGAGCGCGTCGGGCTGCCGTTGCGGCCGGCGATCAGCACGCTCGCGGCGCAGTTCGCGTCCGATCGCGCGTCCGTGCGCCAGTCGGGGGCCGAGGCGATGGGCATCGACCCGGCGCGTCCCATGGTGCTGGTCACCGGAGGGTCGCTGGGCGCGGTCAGCCTGAACAGGGCGGTGGCATCCAGTGCCGCGGTGCTGCTCGAACACGCGCAGGTCGTCCATCTGACCGGCAAGGGCAAGATCGACGAAGTGCGCTCGTTGGTGGGAGAGCGCGCCGATGCCGGGGTCTTCACCGGTGTGGGCCCTGATTCATACGGCAAGGGCGACTATCATGCGGCCGAATATCTGGAACGCATCGATCTGGCGTTCGCATGCGCCGACCTGGTGATTTGCCGGTCCGGGGCGGGATCGGTGTCCGAGCTCGCCGCCCTGGGCCTGCCTGCGGTGTATGTCCCGTTGCCGATCGGCAACGGGGAGCAGCGGTTCAACGCGCTTCCTGTGGTCAAGGCCGGCGGCGGGCTGATGGTGGCCGACAAGGATTTCACCGCGCAGTGGGTGCAGTCCCATGTGCCGTCGCTGCTCGCCGAACCGGACCGGCTGCGCGAGCTGGGCGACAAGGCATGGGAGTACGGCATTCGCGACGCCGCCGACACCATGGCCCGTCGCGTGCTTGAACTGGCGTAATGCGGCGCTCTGATTGGCGTCGGGTATGACCATAATGGTGACCAGCATGAATCATCAAGGAGAATCTGCAGTGTCTGAAGCGCAAACCAATGCCACCCCTATCGTCCTCGACCCGATGAGGGTCGTGTTCGCGCCCGACGCGACGGTGTTGCAACTGGGAAGGACCCATTTCATCGGCATCGGTGGCGCCGGTATGAGCGTGCTCGCCGAAATGCTCCATGAGCGTGGCGTCGACGTCGACGGTTCCGACCGTGAGGAAGGCTCGAAGACCGAACGGCTGCGATCCCTCGGCATCACCGTCGAAATCGGCCAGCAGGCCGACAACGTGCGTGGTGCCGACACCGTGGTGTACTCCAGCGCCATCAAGCCCGACAACCCCGAAATCGTCGCGGCGCACGAGCGGGGCATCCGCATCGTGCATCGCAGCGACATCCTGGCGTTGCTGATGAACGGCCGCCGGGCGGTCACCGTCGCCGGAGCGCATGGCAAGACCACGACAAGTTCGCTGCTATCCCACATCCTCGTCCATGCCGGAACCGGGAAGCTGGCCGATCCCAGCTACGCCATCGGCGGCACCATCCAGGCACCCGGGGGAGCGGTACTGGACGGCGGGCATGCCGGACGCGGCGACGTGTTGGTCGCGGAGGCGGACGAATCCGACGGCAGCTTCTGCAAGTACCGTCCCTCGATCGCGGTGATCACGAACGCGCTCGCAGACCATCTCGACCATTATGGCGACGAGGCGCATTACTGCGCCGCGTTCGTCGACCATGCGGGGCATGCAAGCGGACATGTCGTCATGACGGGCGATGACGAGGGTGCCGTGGCCGTGCTGCGCGACCTCGACCCGTCCGTGGCCCGTCGAACGATCGTGTACGCCACCAAGGATGCCGACCAGATCGGGGACCTGCGCGGCGCCACGCTGGTGCGCATCGATGCCGAGCATGAGAGCGCCGACAGCGGCCGGGAGACCTTCACCGTCCATGTGCCGGCGTCACTCGCGTCGGTCTGCGGCTGCGGCGACGCCGATCTGGCTTTGCCGGTCAGCCTCGCCATCCCAGGCATGCACAACGCGCGCAACGCGACCGCGGCCATCCTGGCCGCGATGCTGTTGGGCGTGACACCCGAGGCCGCAGCCCAGGCCGCCTCGACGTTCCTCGGAGCCTCGCGCCGGTTCCAGGTGCGCGGCGAGGAGAACGGCGTGACGGTGGTCGACGATTACGCGCATCATCCCACGGAGATCAGCGCGCTGCTCGATGCCGCCCGGCGCCGGTACCCGCGTTCCGTCATCCGGGTGCTGTTCCAGCCGCACCTGTTTTCGCGCACGCGTACGTTCGCCCACGAGTTCGCCGAGGCGCTGTCCAAGGCCGATGACGTCATCGTCACCGGCATCTTCCCCGCACGCGAACTGCAGCGGGACTTCCCGGACGTTTCCGCCATGACCATCGTCGATGCCGCGCAGGACGTGCCGCACGCTTCGGCGCAGGGCGACGGGACGTGGATCAGCGCGGTCGACGACATGCAGGTGGCGGCTCAGATGCTGGCGATGCGCTGCCGTCCCACGGACGTGGTGTTCACCGTCGGCGCGGGGGACATTACCGCCATGGGCGCGGTGATCCTGCACGCACTGGGGGCCCGGCACAATCTCGGTGACCGCTGATGGCACGGCGGGTCGTTTCCTCACATGGCGATGCCGGTCGTGAGGCCGGGCAAGGGTCCGGCTCGCGCAAGCCGCGCACGACGGCAGACAGGGCCTCATCGTCGGGTGCCGAAGCCAATCGCGTCGCCGTGACACGGGAACGCCAGACCAGGAAAAAGCCTCGCACCGCGTCGAATGACGTGTCCCGGAAGGCTGCATCCGGAAAGGCGTCGCCGGGGAGAACCACGGTCGGGAAGGCGACGGGCCGGCAGATGACGTCCGGCAGGAAGTCGGAAAAGGCCTTAGGAAAGGAGACTTCCCGACAGGCAAAGGGCGGGAAAACAGTCTCCCGAAAATCGAGGTTCGGAAAGACGGCGTCCCGGAGCGTTTCGTCGTCCTCGTCCCGGTCGGTATCACGCGCCGAAGGTTTCGTCGACGCGCGTCGCCTGCACAGCGAGGATGTGGTCAAGAAGACGCTCGATGAGAACGTCGGCGTGCTCGGCGTGGCGACCCGTCCCAAAGTGCTGGATTTCGACGCGCGCCTGAAGGAGCGGAAGAAGGCGGGCACCCGGGTCGCCGCCATCCGCGTGCTGATTGTGATATTGGCCGCGGCGTTGGTATCCGCGCTGATCTGGCTTCTGTTGTTCTCATCCGTGTTCCGTTTGGAAACCTCGCAGATCAGCGTCAGCGGCGGCAACGAATGGGTGAGCGAGAAGGATGTGCTGGACATCGCGAACCAGCAATCCGGCAAATCGCTGTTCCTGGTCTCCGCAGACAAGGTCAGCTCGCAGCTGAAGAACATCCCCGGCGTAACCCAGGCGAACGTCGTCAAACGGTATCCGCGCTCGCTGGAGATTGACATCAAGGCGCAGCAGCCCGCCGCTATGCTCAAGGAACCAGATGGAACCCTGGTGGCGGTCGACCGCAAGGCCCGCGTGCTCAACGCGGTGGGCAAGGCGTCCATGAAAGGTATTCCGGTCATCGAGGTGAGCTCGGTGGACAACGGCCTGAACAGCCGCGCCGTCAAGGAGGCACTGACCATCCTCGGCGGTCTGCCCGACACGATGCGCACCGTCATCACCAAGGTGAGCGCGAAAACGCAGGATTCCATCACCACCGAGCTGAGTTCCGGCAAATATGTCGTCGTCTGGGGTGATTCGTCCGAGTTGAAACTCAAGTCGGCGATCGTCGACAAGCTGCTCAGCGACCCATCGCTGATAGGAGACAAGCATCAGATCGACGTGTCGGCCCCGAGCCGACCCATCATCAAATAGCGCGCGTTTCGCCGTGGGCAGGACGCGAAACGCGGGTGAAAATACGAAAAGGGCCGCATGATCGTTGGAATCATGCGGCCCTTGGCGAGTGGAGCTGCGGGGAATTGAACCCCGGTCCGATGACCGAACCCTCAGTCTTCTACGTGCGTAGTCTGCTGGCCATATGGCGGTTTTTCTGCCCCCATCGATGTCGCAGACAACTGATGGCGGGCATATCCGCAGTTAAAGTCCCCGAATCACCCTGTGGCTCAATGATTCAGGCGAGTCTTCTAAACGACGCTCAGCATCCCCCCAAAGACGAGAGGGAGTGAACGGAGCGGCTGCTCACTGTTTAACCCTGGCGCGAAGCTCAGGCAGCGAGAGCGAACTCAGTGCGGTTAGATTTAGCACTTATTCTTTTGCAGGGGACATCCACGAGCGGACCCTGCGTTCTCGGCACGCTTCCCTGCGACGAACAGGTCACCGTCGAAACCGATCAGCCCCGATATTGAATTATCAATTCGCATTCCGGTTTATGACCGGACATTTCATTATATCCCGGCTGCTCGAAAAAGCAAGTCGGTCATCAGTCGGTCACCCATACGCGCTTGGTGCCGGTCTGGACGCGCTTGGTTCCCGTCCGCACCTTTTTCGTGCCGGACTTGATGCTCTGCGCCTGATACGAGCCGTGATCCTCCTGCCGGGTCCCGGCCTGGATCTGCTTGTCCTGCCAGACCTTTTCGTACCGGTAGTTGTCGGGGAGGCCGGACTTGAGCAGGTAGTCACCGTGCTCCTCGAACGCGGGGTCGTTCGCGTTCGCAGTGAACCCGTCGTGTTCAAAGATGGCGCGTCCGGTTGGCACCTGCACCCGTTGCGTCTCATAGACCGGCCGGGTCTCCCAGCGCCCGGAGGGGCCGCCGTTCGGGCCGCTCCTGTCGGGCTGTGCAGTGGAATCGAGCTGTGCGGATTTGCCGTCGGCATTGTCGGCATCGGTGCCGTCCTTACGGATATTGTCCCCGGTTGCTTCGTTCTTGCCGCCGGGGCCGGACACCCCCCGGTTTCCGGAGAGGTTCCCTGTTCTCCGGAGGCGACGGTGCCGGCCGGCTTCGGTGGACGCGGCATAATCGCGTGTTCGTTCGCGCTTATGGTTTTTTTGGGGGGGGGTATGCCGTGGTATGCCCAGTTCGGATGCGGTGGTGGTGGGTGCGATAGAATCCGATACATGAAAGTGGTATTGCAGCGTGTGTCGCAGGCGTCGGTCGATGTCGTCAATGAGCTGGGGGATTTGGATCCCACGTTCGACCTTCAGCAGATCGGTCCGGGGTTCCTGCTGCTGGTCGGCGTGACCGATGAGGACGGCGATGACGAGATCGCATGGCTGGCGCATAAGATTCTGCGGCTGCGCGTGTTCGAGGACGAGCAGGGCAAGATGAACCGGTCGATCCAGGACATCGGCGGTGAGATCCTGTCCGTGTCGCAGTTCACGCTGTTCGCCGACGTGCGCAAGGGGAACCGGCCGAGCTTCGTCGGCGCGGGCAAGCCGGAACATGCCGACATCATGTGGATCAAATTCAACGAGGCGCTGCGCTCCGGGGGCGTTGCAGTGCGCGAGGGGCGTTTCGGCGCCCATATGCGCGTCGGCCTGGTCAACGACGGCCCGGTCACGATCGTCATCGACACCGCCGACCGCCATTGACCGGTCGGGCCGCAGCTGCGCCGTCACCGTGCGAGGGTACCGTCCCTCGTGACGGTGCCCGTGACGCAACCCGTGCAACCCGCGCGGAGTATTGCCGTGTCCGTGTCGGTTCTCGAATATGCGAAAACCCGCCCGACCGGCTGCCGGTCGTAACCGGTCAGTCAATCGGGCGGGCTTTGCGGGGCGGTCAGTCAGCGCCGAAGCGCCTTGACCCTATCAGGCTTCCACGGGTTTCTTGCCGCTTTCGAGCACCTTGTAGGCGAAGCCGACGGCGAGTACGTAGAGGCAGCCGATGGCCATCACGAGGATGCCGCCGAACTGACCCGCGACGTCGGCCGCGGCACCCATGATGGGCGGGAAGATCGCGCCGCCGATCAGGCCCATGAGCATCAGGCCGGAGATCTCGTTCTGACGGTCCGGACGGTACATGAGCGCGTGGGAGAGGAACAGCGAGAACACGTTCGAGTTGCCGAAGCCGACGAGTGCGACCGCGACCCAGAACAGCCAGACCGGCGGATTGGTCGGCACGAGCGTGAAGATCGCGAAGCAGATGGCGGAGAGCGTCATGATGACGCCGCAGATGCGCACGCCGAGCTTGTTGCTGATCTTCTGGAGCACGATGCCGCCGGTGAAGCAGCCGATCATGCGGGCGACGAAGTACACCATCGTCGCGGAGGACGCGATGGCTGTGAACGTGTCGCCGGTGTGCTCGGTCAGGATGCGCGGCGCCTGCGCGTTGATGGCGACGTCCACGCCCACGTGCGCCACGATGCCGAGGAAGCACAGGAGCACGATGCGGTCGGAGAACAGCAGCTTGAAGCAGCGGCCGATGGTAGTGGTGCCGGCGTCAGGCGCGGGCTCCTCGATCTTGTCGAACGCGAGCAGCACGTAGCCGAGGATGCCGACGATGAAGTAGATCACGAACAGTATCCACCACATGCCGACCTGCTTGCCGTCAGCGTTGGTGTAGGTGAAGGCGGAGATGCTGTTCGCGCCCCACATGGCGATCCACGGGGCGAACAGGGAGGCGAACGCCTTGACGAACTGGCCGAGGGTCAGCGTGGAGGCGAGCTTATCACCCTTGACGAACACGGTCAGCAGCGGGTTGAGCGACACCTGCATCAGTGTGTTGCCGATGCCGAGGAACGCGAAGGAGATGACGATGAGCACCAGCTGCACGGTGGACTTCATCGGGCACAGCAGGTAGGCGATGATCGGCAGCGCCATGGCGACGAGCGTCACCAGGATGGACCACAGCACGGTCTTGCGCCGCCCGATCTTGTTCATCAGGATGCCGGTGGGCACGGAGAAGATCAGGAACCAGAAGAACACCATGGTGGTGAACAGGTTGGCGGTTCCGTCGGCGAGACCGAACTCGGCCTTCACGTAGTTCGTCGCGGTGCCGACCAGGTCGACGAAGCCCATGACGAAGAAGGCGAACATGACAGGCAGGATCTTAGCGAATCCCGCGTTGACTGGCTTGGTGGTTTCGTTGCTCATTGCGATGTTTCCCTTTTCTCTGATAATGAGCTGTGATTATTTGATCGTCGGTGCATCCTGCGGGCGTGTCACTGCGCGGCCTGCGCGAGGTAGTCGGGCATGGTGTCCGGGTACTCCGGCCAGGCGCCGTTGGCGGTGCAGACGTACGCGGCGGTGTTCACGGCCTTGCGGTGCGCCTCGGCCAGCGTGTCGCCGAGCAGCGTACGGGCGGTGAACGTGCCTGAGAAGGAGTCGCCGGCGCCGACGGTGTCGACGACCTCGACGTGCGGGGTGGCCAGCGTGGAGGACTCGCCGTTCTTGGAGATGATGGTGGAGAACGTGGAACCGCCGGTCAGGATAACGTAGTCGAGGCCGTACTCGCTCATGAACCAGCGGCAGGCGTCGTCGTCGGAGGTGCCGCGGATGTCGAACATGTCGCGCAGGAGCAGCAGTTCGGCGTCGTTGATCTTGAAGACGGTCGCCGCTTCAAGCAGCTCCTCGATGAGCTCCTTGGAGTAGTGGTCACCGCGCAGGTTGATGTCGAAGAACTTCATTGCGCCCGGCTTGGTGTGCTTGAGCAGCTCGATGATGGTGTCGTGGGTCTCGGGGGAGCGCAGGGCCAGCGTGCCGTAGCAGATGGCGTCGGCCTGCTCCACGACCTCGATGAGCTGGCGGGTGAGCAGCAGGTGGTCCCAGGCGACGCCCTTGACGATGGTGTACTCCGGGATGCCGTTCTTCAAGCTGACCTCGACAGTGGAGGTGGGCCATGCGTTGCGCTGGATGATGGAGTGGATGCCGGCCTTCTCGGCTTCGGCGAGCAGCTCGTCGCCGAGCGCATCCTCGCCGACCGCGCTGATTGACCAGCCGTCGGCGCCGTTCATCTTCGCGTGGTAGGCGAAGTTGACGGGGGCGCCGCCTGCGCGCTTTCCGCTGGGCAGCATGTCCCACAGGAGCTCTCCGAGAGACAGAACGATGGGCTTGGTCATGATGGTTTCCTTTCCGGGATGGTTGCTGTGGTTGTTGTGTTGTTGTGTTGCTGCGGGGTCCTCCGTTGTGGGGACCCCGGAAATCCGTGATGTTCCGCGGGCGGTCACGACAGTTCGAAGAACTGTGACGGGTGGTCGAGGAACTGGTTGATGGCTACGGCCGCGGCGCCGTTCAGGGCGGCGTCCGCGGGCAGGGCGGACAGGGTGATGGCGGTGGTGTCGTTGAGCTCGTGGATGACGTGCTTGTCGATGACCTTGTGCACTTCGTCGAGCAAGAGCTGCCCGGCTTCGGCGACGATGTCGCCGATGACGATCTGCGAGGGGTTGAAGGAGTTGAAGATCGTGATGCAGCCGAAACCGACGTACCGTGCGACCCGCTTGATCAGTGCGATCGCGCGCTTGTCGCCGCCGCGGGCCAGTGCGAACAGCGCTCGGCATGCCTGCAGGTGGGTCATCGTGCCGGCATCGGCGATCAGATCGCCTTCCTTCAGGATCATCTCGTGGATCGCGGGGGTGGAGCAGTAGCGTTCGAGGCATCCGACGTTGCCGCAGTCGCACGGCTTGCCGTTGATGTCGATGCTGACATGGCCGATTTCGGTGGCCGCTCCGAGGGCGCCGTTGATGATGTTGCCGTGGTCGATCACGCCGAGGCCGACGCCTTCGCCGACGAGGTAGTAGGCGAGGTTCTCGGTGGTGATGGTGGGATCGAACAGGTATTGGGCCATCGCGCCGGCGCGGGCGTCTTGCTCCACGAACACGGGGACGGTGAACGCGTTGCTGAATTCGTGGATGAAGTTGACTTTCTGCCATCCGCGCATCGAGGACACGACGGCGGTGCGTCCCACGTTGCGCAGGTAGGGGCCGGGGACGGCCATGCCGATGGCGATGATGCGTCGGTCGGCTTCGATCAGCGAACCGATGGTGTCGTGGAGCTGCATGATCGCCGAGTCGATGGTGTCTTCGGTGACTTGGGGCAGTTCCTGCACGGTCAGCGGTTTGCCGGCGAGGTCGAACACGCCGAGCTGTACCAGGCTTCGCGCGAATTTCACGGCGATGACGTGGAATTCTGCGGTGTCGAGAGTGAGCCCGATGGAGCGGCGGTTCTTGCGCCCCTCGAAATCGCCGGTCTCCTTGATGGCGCCGACTTCCATGAGCTTGGCGGTGATCTTGGTGATGGCGGCGGGGGTGAGGTCGAGGGCTTTGGCGATCTGCGCGCGAGAGCTGATGCCGTGCTGGTACAGGTGCTGCATGATCCGCGAACGGTTGGTTTCGGACACTGATGCCAGGGTTGCGTTGGCGATGGTGTTGGTCATCACTGCTCCTTCGCTGTCGTGCCGTGTGCGCGGTCGTTGCGTGTTGTTGTCATGCTCGTCATTGAATATGAACGATGTTTATATATTAACACTGTTAATCAAAAAAGGGGAGGCGCGCCGTTGTTCGGCGTGTCGCGCTTTGTACCACGGTCTGCGCGTGTCGGGGCGTGGGATGGTTCGGGTGCCCTCGTGCGGGATGGTACGGTGATAGACAAGGTATGTGACGCATCGAAGGAGATGACAATGACGGTTGAAATCGCGGTGCAGGACGTGGAGGGCGCCCGCATCGCACATGAGGAGGGGGCGGATCGCGTCGAACTGTGCGCCGCTCTGATGGGCACGGGCGGGCTGACCCCAAGCTTCGGCATGATCCAGGCATGCTCCCATGTCGGCGTACCCCAAGGCGTCCAGGTGCTGATCCGTCCGAGAGGCGGTTCGTTCGTGTTCACCGATGAAGAGAAATACGTGCAGATCGCCGACGTCCGTTCGGCCATCCTCGCCGGGGCGTCCGGCGTCGTCGTCGGAGGCATGACCGAGGACGGGCGCATTGACGTGCCGTTCACCCGCGCGCTGGCCGAGGCCGCCCGCAACGAGGCCGTGCGCTGCAATCGCAAGGTGCAGGTCACGTATCATCGTGCGTTCGACATGTTCGACGATCAGTTCGCCGCGCTGGATACCCTGATCGAACTTGGCTTCACCCGCGTGCTCACCTCGGGTGGCGCCGCATGCGTCCCGGATGGTCTGGGCCGCCTGCGGGAGCTGTCCGAATACGCCGCGGGGCGCATCCAGATACAGGCCGGCGGCGGTGTGACCGTCGATCTCATTCCCGCCTTGAAGGAGACGGGCGTGTCGGCGATTCATTTGTCGGCGAAACGCACGATGACATCGGATGGGGGCCCCGGAGGCGGAGGCAATGGCGTCATGGTATGCCGCACCGATCGGGATGTCGTGCGTGCCGCAGTCGCCGCCGCGCGCTGAAAATCCAAATCCTCCCGCTGGTGCCAGCGGGAGGTGGCGCGCAGCCTGATCAGCGGTTTTCCAGGTAATCGTGGAGAACTGATAGGGCTTCGCCACGCAGGGTGATTTCGCCCTCGCACTCGCATCGGCGGATGATGGTCCGCGTGTGGAACGACGAGCCGGTCAGCAGGTCGAGCTGCGCCTGCGCGGCCGACAGCAGGGTGTCGTTGACGATGTCGCTCTGCCCGTACACGCACACGTCGGCAAGGTCCAGCAGTCCCACGGGCATGGACAGCGCCGTGCCCAGATAGGTGCCGGCCTCGCGCAGGATGCTCGCGCGCATCCGTTCGTCGCTGCGCTGCAGCCGTGCGTGCAGCGAGGTCGCCGAGACCAGGCGTTCGAGGCACCCTCGCTTGCCGCAGGCGCACGGAGGGC
>OAUR01000269.1_pt1 | contig 12644 bp, 13 predicted proteins | sample 1476311 | NCBI WGS metagenome assembly OAUR01 (sample SAMEA2580058, study PRJEB22360) | human gut metagenome | biome: human gut; feature: human-associated habitat; material: faeces | place: Denmark | collected 2008/2010 | reverse complement strand
AAGGAGCCGATGTATTAGGCGTCGCTGCGATCTTTACTTACGAGCTGCCTCAAGTCCAAGAAAATTTTGATCAAGCAGGTTTATCCTATGTGACTTTGACAAACTATACAGCGTTGATCGAGTCGGCTTTAGAAACGGGTGCTATTCAAGAATCTGATGTTGCCCTGTTACAAGAGTGGCGTAAAGATCCTGCTGCTTGGTTGAGTGAATAAGGAATTGAAATAAGAAACGGATATGTGAGGGAATGACCAAGCATATTCGTTTTATTTTTACCTATTTTCTGATAGCATTGGGAGAAAGTTTTTTGATAGGAAGGGCTATACCTTGCTGTCAACTTGAATTAGGAGGCTGTTTTTTTTGAAAAGAAATATGGACGTTCCCTGGAGTTATTCCGGAGACAATGGACCTGAACATTGGCACACTTTGTGCGACTGGTATGCACAAGGTGCCGAATTTCCTTACCAATCCCCAATCGCTTTAGTCCACGATGAGACCGAAGAACCCATCGATCAGGACTTGGCTTTTCACTATAAACGAGAGCGGTTCACGGAAAAAGAATTCAAAAATACGATTCACTTCGTTCCTTATAACAAAGAAAGCTATGTCACATTTAAAGGGATCAACTACTATTTGACGGATATTCATTTTCACATGCCGTCTGAACACATTATCGATGACGAGCAGCAAGAGTTAGAGTTTCACCTCGTTCATATGAATGATGACGGTGAAAACTTGGTGGTGGGTATCTTATTCAAACTGACGGATAAACTCAACTGGATCTGCAATCAGCAAGACGACAGCATCTGGGACTTTGAGAACCACACCCAATGGTTTGATCCGAGCATGTTCTTGCCAGAACGCACCCACCATTTTCATTATGTTGGTTCCTTGACGACCCCACCAACGAAAGGGCCAATCAACTGGTTTGTCTTTGACTGGATTGGGGAGATGAGCCGTCGCTTCATTTTAGAATTCCGCGAAGAAGTATTAGAAAATAATAATCGCCCATTACAAGACCGCAAAGATCGGCCTATTTATTTCTATTGATTTATAAAAATGGTTCCTTTTACGTATTTTTTTTCGGACTTCTCTTCTGATTATCCTATAAAACCCGACGTAGTGGGAACCTTCTAGCAATACAATAGCTTAAAAACGAACGGAAAAAAAGACGAAAATCCTCGTCTTTTTTTATTTTCATAGCCATCGAGCACAAAGGCTATGCTAAACTAATCAATAAGCAGGTTCTAAGCATTCGTTTCATTGTGAAATAAAACACAATTAAATCAATTGAAAAAGAGCAGACACGGTAAAGCTTTTTTAGCGAATTATTTTATAGTAAAAGAAAGGAAATTCATATGCATGCATGGGAGGCAATCCAAAAATCAATCGATTATATTGAAGACAATCTTACCGAGCCATTAGAGATCGAAACGTTGGCGCAAGTTGCATCATTGTCCGTTTTTTATTATCAGCGCTTATTCACTCGTTTGGTTAAAATTTCTGTTAGGGAATATATAAAACTGCGTCGTTTGGCAAGAGGTGCGCTTTTATTGAAAAACCAAAAGAAGCGAGTCATTGATGTCGCTTTTGAAGTCGGCTTTAGCAGTCATGCCGTTTTTTCAAGAACGTTTAAAACGGTCTATAGAATTTCACCCTCGCTTTATCAGAAAAAGCCCATTGGCTTACAAAACTTTGATAAGCCAGATCTTTCATTAGGCTATATTGTGACGGAAGAGGGTATCCCATTGATCAGTGAAGGGGTTGTTTTAGAAATCCAGAAAAAAAGCAATCCGCATCCGCTGGTCTTCTATGGTGTCCTCGGTTACTACCCATTCAACTATGGGAAAATGCTAGGGCAACGAACAGGGATCGACCCGATTGAAGAAATTTGGCATGAATTTCTTCAAAAGATTGCCAATCAACCGGGAAAAGCCAACTACCAGATCGGTGTTTCGTTTCCAGGAGATGCGCCAGAAGGCTATTCGAGTTACTTTGTTGGCCAAGTAGGTGATGACTCACAGGGATCGACCTTCAGTGAATGGACGCTACCGGCTCGGGATTACGTTGTTTGCAGTTTTGATACGATTTCAGAGCAACTGATCATCAATATGGGGAAGGCGATGCGCTATACCCGTTTCTGGTTAAAGAAGAAGGGGTGGATTGCTGAGGATTTTTTCCCTGAGCTTTATCAAGAAAGAGAAAATCATGTCGTTCATGTTGAATTATGGATTCCTTTTAAAAAAAGAAGTGAGATGTAAGGAGGAACAGTACAATGACTCAGTTTGAAGAAGGAGTAAAACTACTTGAAGAAAAATTCGGACATTTTAAAGACAATGTGATCGCCCTTGCCACGACTGCTTGTAACGAGAATGACAAGGGAGAAACACAGCCAGTCGTCCGAGAAGTAGATGCTTTTTATGAAGACGGCGTTTTTTACGTGTCAACTCATGAGCAATCAAACAAAATGAAGCAAATCAGTAAGAATTCAGCAGTTGCGATTGCTGTCAGTGGTGAATGGTTTACTGCGATCGGTCAATGAGAGAATTTAGGGTGGGTGCTAGACCCTAAAAATGCAGAATTAAGAAGCAAAATTCGCAAAGCCTTTGTCTGGTACGACGAAGTTAACAATGAGGATGATAAAGGCTGTTGTTTTCTAGCGATCCGTTTGACCAAAGGAACGTTGAATATCAATCACTGGGAAAAGCTGTATCATTTTGATTTTGAGAAGAAAGTCACTAGGGAGGATGGCGGGATTTATTAGCCAGCAGAACCTATTAGCCGCAGGTGATGTTCAATTGCCATTCTAGCGGATCTAGCAGATATGTTGATGGCTGAATTCTGAGAAGGCTTGCCTTTTGTGGTACAAGCTAAGCAAAATTGTTGTTGAAAGAGCAGTAGATAGAACGAAAAAGCATAAAAACCGATCACAAGCGCTGCGAAGAGGCACGCGCTTGTGATCGGTTTTTTGATTGATTACTTTATGATTTTTGATCCGAATAAACTTAGAAACAGCTAGGACTGTTTTAATCTCAAAATTCCCTCATCAGGTGTCACAAAAAGTGTTTTTTGATTCTCATAAATGACGAATCCAGGCTTGGCACCATTCGGTTTCCGAATATGTTTGACTTGCACGTAGTCCACTGGTACTTGGGCAGATTGACGATATTTTGAGAAATATGCGGCAAGCTCTGCAGCTTCCATTAAGGTTGTCTCACTAGGATCATCCGAACGAATGATGACATGAGAGCCAGGAATATTTTTGGTATGCAGCCAGATATCACTCTTACGAGCTGTTTTTAAGGTCAGTTGGTCATTTTGTAAATTGTTTTTTCCGACGAAAATTTCAGTTCCGTCTGAAGAAAGAAATCGTTCTGGTTGCGAAGGAGCAGCTTTTTTACGCTGTTTCGCCCGATTTTTGACATAGCCTTGTGCGATCAGTTCTTCCCGAATAACCGCCAGATCCATGGGAGAGGCGATTTCTAATTGGGCTAACACGGATTCGAGATACGCGATTTCTTCTTTCGTTTCGGCAATCTGCTGATGGATCAGTTTGACTGCATTTTTTAATTTCTGGTAACGTTGAAAATATTTCTGAGCATTTTGATTGGGAGAAAGAGCAGGATCGAGTTTGATCGTCAAAAGCCGATTCTCATCATAATAATTTTCCAAATCAACTGAAGCAGCACCACGGGGGACTTGATTCATAAAGGTCGTCAAAAGCTCACCTTTTTGACGGAATTCTTCGGCGTTTTCTGAATCGATCAACGTTTGTTGGCGTTTCTTTAACTTCAACTGGTTCCGTTTCAGTTCATTCTCAATTTTTTTCAGTATTTCGCCACCTTGTTGTTTGACCCGATCTCTTTCCGCCTTGTCGTGATAAAACGCATCTAAAAGCTCGCTCAGACTCTGATAATGGGTGACAGTGGTGGTCGCATCGATCAATGTTGGATAGGGAATTGGTGTAAAATATTCCTTTTTCTCTGACTGGAGATAACTTGGTGCTAGCTCCTGGGTAAGCTCTGTAAAGAAAGCTTCCCACTGACGCAGTTTTTCATTGGGATTGGCATTGATTCGAGCGATCAATTCTTCTGCTGTATCGCGGCCTAAGCCTTGGAATCGTTGTTGAAGTTCTTTTGCCGTCAATGGATCAAGAGTAGATAATTCTTCAAAAATTTTGGTGCGAGAGGCTGTGAAAGGATTAAGTGTCGATTGCTTTGGTGGTGCAACATAGACAGCTCCTGGCAATAAGGTACGATACGTATTTTGGGAATGACCAATGTGTTTGATCGTATCGACGATTTTTCCACTCGTCTTATTCATTAATAAAATCGTACTGTGACGGCCCATTAGTTCGACGATCAAGACGAGGGCTTGCAAATCACCTAATTCATCTCGTCGCGTGAAATGAAAATGGATCACACGGTCATTGTCGATTTGTTCGATTGATTCTAAGATCGCCCCTTCTAAATATTTCCGTAGCATCATCAAGAAATTCGGTGGGGTTTCTGGATTGCTATAGGCGATCGTTGTGCATTGTACACGAGCATAGGTGGGGTGTGCGGATAGCAAAAGTGTGTGATTTTTTCCTTGGGAACGAATCACAAATACGACCTCATTTTCATAAGGTTGATGAATTTTGTTTACACGTCCACTGGTTAATTGATTTTGTAATTCTTGGACCATTAAATGGGTAAAGACACCATCAAAAGACATATTGTTTCCCTCTTTTCTTTTAAGGATAGTTTGACTGAGGGATTGATCCTTCCAATGTCAAATATTCCTATCTATTATACCGAAGAATCCAAAGAAAAGCCATGGCAGCTAGCTTTCCTTTTTCTTGGTAGGTTGGTGATCGGTGGTTTGCAGTGCACGCTCGATTTCCTTATTCAAGAAATAAGAGATGACTGTCCGAATAATAACGACGGCAGCTAGACGTACGATGTCTTCGAAAGTAGGGTGGATGATCGTCTCAATAATATCTGCTGCAATCAAGATCTCCAGACCTAATAAAACATAACTCCCTAAATAATTGCGGATAAAATTATTCTCTCTGGCTGCCACCAATCGATCCTTTTCTGTTAATTCGTAGCGCACAAAGTCAATGCCTGCGATCAATACACCCCAAACGATGACAAAAATGGAGAGAAAGTTCAAACAGACAACGATGAAATCGAAGATTGGATTGGCTCCAGACATCAATGAATCAGCTAGATTATGCATAATGACTCCTTTACCGTTTTCTTTTATCTTACCGAATTATCGAAGAAATGTGAAGTTTCTTGACGTTCTAGGAGGGAATTGATAGTATGAATTAATAGTAGGATTTTTAAAAAAGGTGGGCAAATTATGGAACAAGTTAGGAACTTTGTTCATTACACGAAAGAAAAAATAGTTGAAAGCTGGCAAGCTTTTTTAGATGATCTTTATCGAGATCAGAAAAAAACGATTTTCACGCTGATCGGGGGAATTCTTTTCGCACTGGTCTTCGCAGGTTTGATCGTCTTTTCTCAAAATCGTATCAATGCTTCTTTAGTGGATCGGATCGCTTTTGACAAGCTGCCGTCAGAAAAAGTACAGCCATTGCCTTATCTGACTGCAGACAAGACGATTCGTGAAACACGAGCGATCTCGGTGATGTTTAGTAAGCCCAACGGACCTCAACTCGATCAAGTATTTGATCTGATCCAAGCGCAAGAAGATGAGCTGAATCGGACATTTTTTTATTATCCAATCGTCTATGATGCGGCTATTTTCTCCAATGAATACAGCGTTGATCCTGATAAAGTGACGTTTGTTTTTTATGAAGAAGGGGTTGAGAAAAATCGCTTTACCTTTGATTCATTTGAGCAGCCAACGACGGAATTCATCCCAGAATTGAATCGTTTACCGATGTGGACGATTCGTTCTTCTGCCAATGATCGATAAAAAAATCTGACAATTTGACAGAAAATTGTTGACGTTTTTTTATCAATAAGCTAAACTGAATTCAATCAAGAAAGAAAACAAGTTGAGAAGGAGGAACAATCATGAAACTATTTATTCCATTGCAAGTGAAATCATGGCAAAACTGGCGTAGATAGTTGTATTGATGGGACCTCATTCCATAGATACAACTTTTTAGAGAACCTTCTAAAGTGCTGTATCTATGCTGGTAGTTGAATTTATCGCCGCATAGGACAAGCTTCTATGCGGCTTTTGCTTACTTGCAATTGCCGTCACATAGGCAGTTGCTTTTTTTGTTCTCAAAAACCATAAAATGAAAAACACGAAAAACGTAAGCAGAAAAAGGAGAATGAAAAATGAAAAACAAGGGATTAATTGTATCGGTTGCCGTTATTTTATTATTTTTAGGAGCGACATTTGTCTATCAGTTAGGAATGAGAAGTGGGACCAATCAAGCTAGTGAGACTTCGGAACCAGTAGAAAAAGCTGAAAAAACAGTCGGGATCCTACAATTTGTCAGTCATGAAGCACTGGATGCGATCACCGAGGGGATCAAAGAAGGCCTTAAAGAATCAGGCTATACCGAAGGGGACAACTTGACGATCGAATTCCAGAACGGTCAAGCGGATCAAAGCAAATTGGCAACGATGAGTCAGCAGCTGCTAAATAAAGATGCCGACGTTTTGGTTGGGGTGGCAACACCCGCAGCACAAGCGTTGGCGAATGTCACTCAGGATGTACCGATCGTTTTAGGAGCGGTCACTGATCCAGTTGGGGCAAATCTGGTGGCAGATATGGATCAACCCGGCGGCAATATCACTGGTGTTTCCGATAAAGCACCAGTTGCTGCACAAATCAAACTCGCAAAAGATTTGCTGCCAGAGGCAAAAACAGTCGGTATTTTGTATTCTTCGACCGAAGACAATTCGAAATACCAAGTGGCAGAAGCAGAAGCTGCTGCCGAAGAAAATGGCTTGACCAGCAAATCGTATGCCGTTCCTTCAAGTAATGAAATTGCACAAATGGTGCAAGTGATGGCACGGGAAGTCGATTTTATCTATATTCCGTTAGACAATACGATCGCAAATGCTATGCAGACCGTAGTTCAAGAAGCCAATAAATCAAAAACACCAATCATTACTTCCGTAGACACGATGGTGGAACAAGGCGGTTTGGCAACGGTCGGACAAGATCAATTTACGATAGGCGTGGAAACTGGGAAGATGGTGGCAGCAATTCTTGATGGGACAGCAGAACCTGCGACAACACCGATCTATACATTCAGCGATGGCGAAACGATCATCAATGAAACTCAGGCGCAGTTATTGGGCATCACTATCCCAGAAAACCTCAAAGACGAGGCGAAACTGATTACAACGACGCCAGAAAGCGAAGCAAGTGACGAGTAATAACCAAGAACAGCGACCACCTGCGATCATCGAGAGGGTCTTGAAAGAGAAAACTTGTAAGAATATGGAGGAAGAATGATGATTGTTTCAGCAATAGGGCAAGGACTACTTTGGGGAATCCTGGGATTAGGGATTTTTATGACCTATCGAATTTTAAATTTCCCGGATATGACGACGGAAGGGTCCTTTCCGTTAGGCGGTGCTGTCTGTGTGACAGCGATCACCCATGGGGTGTCGCCCGTCTTAGCGACTTGTTTAGGAGTATTGGCTGGGATGTGTGCGGGCTGTGTGACAGGACTTCTTTATACAAAAGGCAAAATTCCCGTGATTTTAGCTGGAATCTTGGTGATGTCTTCATTGAACTCGGTCATGCTGTTTGTGATGCGCTCACCCAACCTCTCTTTATTAAACCAACCGAAAATTCAAGATTTTTTTACTAGAATGAATTTACCGAATTATTATGATACGGTGATCATTGGATTGATCATGGTCTTGTTGATCGGGGGCGTCTTGGTTTACTTTTTCCATACAAATTTGGGTCAAGCTTACATCGCTACAGGTGATAATGAGCATATGGCAAAATCGATGGGGATCAATACGGATCGAATGAAAATCATTGGATTGATCGTCTCCAATGGCGTGATCGCACTCTCAGGCGCATTGATTGCGCAAAATGACGGCTATGCCGACATTAGCAAAGGTATCGGTGTGATCGTTATCGGACTGGCGTCAATCATCATTGGTGAAGTGTTATACGGGGAACTGACCTTGCTGGAACGTTTGATCGCTATTGTGATCGGCAGCATTATTTACCAATTATTGATCCTATTTGTGATCAAAGCTGGATTTGATACGACCTACTTGAAGATCTTCTCTGCAATCGTCTTGACGATCTGCTTGTTGATCCCTCAATTTAAACAAGCCTTGCATCTACGCACTGGTTTTGAAACGGAGGACGAATAATGTTAGCCTTAAAAAAAGCCTTTAAAGTTGTCGGCAACGGACCAAATGAGAAAAAAGTACTCTTGAATAAAATCGATCTTTCTTTAAAGCCAGGAGAATTTGTCACGGTCGTTGGAGGAAACGGCGCCGGCAAAAGCACGTTATTCAACTGCATCTCAGGCACCATGCCCTTGACGAGTGGGCAAGTGATGATCGATGATCAAAATGTGACTACACTTTCGGAAGAAAAACGCGCACGCTTTTTGGCGCGGGTTTTCCAAGATCCGAAAATGGGCACTGCTCCCCGTATGACAGTGGCAGAAAATCTGCTGTTAGCCCAAAAAAGAGGGCAAAAACGGTCACTTGGTCTTCGACAACTCCAAGGACAAAGGGAAATGTTCTTTGCGCTTTGTAAAGAAATCGGCAACGGGTTGGAAAATCATTTGGATACGCCAACGGGCAGTTTATCTGGTGGTCAACGACAGGCACTAAGTTTATTGATGGCAACGATCCAAACTCCAAAACTGTTGTTGCTAGATGAACATACGGCTGCTTTAGATCCAAAGACCTCCAAACAGCTGATGCAAATCACTGCAAAACGCGTGGAAGAACAAAACCTGACCTGTCTAATGATCACCCATCGGATGGAAGATGCATTAAAATACGGGGACCGCTTGATCCTGCTTAGAAAAGGGGAGATCGTCAAAGATCTTTCAGCAGAGGAAAAAGCGCAATTAAGTTTACCAGAACTATTACTGTTCTTTGAGGATGACTTATAAACCCTTGATAGAACAGTGTTTTCAAAAAAAACAATCAAATAAATGAAAAAAATAAGAAAAAATCATTGACATCTTTCAAAGTTAAACCTATACTTAGGTCAATCTTACATCAGTTTGGAGCGAACGACTATGCAAAAATTATTGCTAACGAACCCCACACAACTGAATAAATATTACTTTAGCTATTTTAGATAGGTTTGTATTCATGAAGGCATGGGTACAAACGCTAAGTTTGTATCTATGATGGCTAGAGCATTTCGTAATGAATTCGCAGCCACGTAGATCGTAAAATCTATAGTGGCTATTTTTTATATTCACATATCGGCTCTGTCGTTATGTAATGTTTGAAGGTGTTCACTGTAGATTCTTAAATTTACGGTGGACATCTTTTTTTGTTGAAAGGAATGAACCAGATGAAACAAATGATAACCGGACACACACGGTTGGCGGCACTATTTGCCAAACCAGCCAAACACAGCATCTCTCCAGCGATGCACAATCTTTCTTTTGAAGAACAAGGGACCGACGCCGTGTATCTGGCCTTTGATGTTGAGCCGGATGATTTAGCCGCTAGTATCCAAAGCATCCGTCAGTTGGACCTCTTAGGTGTCAATTTATCGATGCCTCATAAAATGGCGGTTGTAGCGCTGATGGATGAATGTTCACCAGCAGCCGAGTTGATCGGCGCAATCAATACGATCGTCAATCAAGAAGGTCGCTTGATTGGGCACAATACAGACGGCATCGGCTTTATGCGAGCTCTTGAGGACATTCAAGTATCCATCCTTGGCGACACCATGACGGTGATTGGAGCTGGTGGAGCGGCGACAGCGATCATTAGCCAAGCCGCACTAGACGGCGTCAAAACGATCCATGTCTTTAACCGCAAGGATGAGTTTTATCCAATCATCCAAGAAAAATTAACACAGATTGCACAAAAAACAGCTTGTGAAATTACCTTAACTGACTTAGAAGATCAGATGGCTTTAAAAACAGCCATCGATCAAAGCAGCTTATTGGTAAATGCCACGGGCGTGGGAATGAAACCAAATGATACCGAAAGTCCTCTGAAAGATAAAACACTCCTGCGGGAATCATTAGCTGTCTATGATGTCATCTATAATCCAAGAGAAACGCAGCTTTTGAAAGATGCGAAAGCAGTCGGCGCCAAAACTGCAAACGGCTTAAGCATGCTACTCTATCAAGGTGCAGCCGCATTTGAACTTTGGACTGGCAAAGCGATGCCTGTTGAAAAAGTCAAAGCACTCATCGAATCCATGTAAAAAATAAAAAACAGAAAAAAACGAAAGTAGGAAGAAAAAATGATCGTAATTATGAAACCAGGCGCTACGCCAGAACAAGTTGAAGTTGTTGTAACAAGAATCAAAAAAGAAGGCTTAGATGTTCAAGTCAACCAAGGAAAAGAACAGGTCGTTATCGGTTTAAAAGGGGATACCCGCCGCATCCAAGATGTTGCTTTTCGCAGCTACGAGGGTGTCGAAGATGCCATTCGGATCTCAAACACCTACAAATTGACCTCTCGTGAGTTCCATCCGCAAGATACGGTTGTGGATGTAGATGGCGTGAAAATCGGTGACGGCAACTTTGTTACGATGGCTGGTCCATGTTCGATTGAAGGCTTAGACCAAATTCGTGAATGTGCCCGAATCGCTAAAGCTGGTGGTGCACAAATCTTACGTGGTGGTGCCTTCAAACCACGCACGTCGCCATACGCATTCCAAGGGCTGGAAGAAGAAGGGCTAAAATACATTCGTCAAGCAGCGGATGAAACGGGCATGAAAGTCATCACAGAAGTCATGGACGAAGGACATATCGATATGGTTGCGGAATACAGTGATATTTTGCAGATTGGTGCTCGGAACATGCAAAACTTCAAATTGCTAGCTGCCGTTGGGAAAACTGGGAAACCAATTGGCCTTAAACGAGGCATCTCTGGCACGATCGACGAATGGTTGAATGCAGCGGAATACATCGCCGTTCAAGATAAAAGTGAAGTGATTTTCATTGAACGTGGGATCCGAACTTACGAAACAGCAACCCGTAATACCTTTGATCTAAGTGCGGTACCAATCATCAAAAAACTGAGCCACTTCCCAATCATCGTTGATCCTAGTCATGGAACAGGTATCTGGGATCTCGTACCGCCTATGGCTAGAGCGGGTGTTGCTGCTGGCGCCGATGGAATGATCGTTGAGATCCATCCAGATCCAGCCAATGCTTGGTCTGATGGTCCTCAATCACTTAATGAAAAAACGTACATGAACATGATGAAAGAAGTCCATATCATGGAAAAAGCGATGAAAGAAATCAAAGCGTTGCAAGACTAAGCGTCAAGACAACCAATAAAAGAGGTGCAAAAATCAATGTTACACATTCATTTAGAAGAACATTCCTATGATATCCTCATCAAACGAGGGGCGTTTCAAAAAGTCGGAACCTGGGTGCAACAGTTGTGGGACAAACAGCGTATTGCCGTCATTACAGACAGCAACGTCGCACCCCTGTATGGCGGACAAATCGTCGATTCCTTAACCGCTGCAGGGTTTGAGGCAACACTGTTAGTCGTACCAGCTGGCGAAAAAAGCAAATCACTAGAGCAAGCAGCTAATTTATATGATGGTCTTGCCCAACTCGGAATGACCAGAAGCGATGGGATCATTGCCCTTGGTGGCGGTGTGATTGGTGATCTTGGAGGATTTGTTGCTTCTACTTATATGCGCGGCATTGATTTCTTGCAGATTCCAACGACGTTATTGGCACAGGTCGATTCAAGTATCGGCGGAAAAACAGCTGTAAATACTGGCAGTGCCAAGAATCTCGTCGGGACATTTGCACAACCAGCCGGTGTAATGATCGATCCAGATTTACTTACAAGTTTGCCCCTCAAACGCGTCCAAGAAGGCATTGCTGAAATCATCAAGTCAGCCGCTATTGCAGATCCTGAGCTTTGGCAAACGTTAGCAGGTTTGAAAGATGAAGTCGATCTTTTGGCACATGCTGAGAAAGTAATCACTGCTTCTTTAAAGGTAAAACAAAAAGTAGTAGAAGAAGATCCTTTTGATCATGGCAGTCGTCTGACACTGAACTTCGGTCATACGATCGGGCATGGCTTAGAAAGAACAGCCGCGTTTGACACCAGTCATGGCGAAGGGGTTGCAATGGGGATGATCATGATCACCCGTCATGCAGAAGCCATCGGATTAACACCAAAAGGTACGACCCAGCAGCTTACAGAAATGGTTGAGAAGTTTCATTTACCGATCACACCAAGTGAAATAGATAAAGAGCAATTATACCAAGCAATCACTCATGATAAAAAAGCCCGTGGGCAACAATTGAAGATTATTCTATTAGAAGCGATCGGACAGGCGAAAATCGTGACGATCCCGACTGAAAAAATCAAAGACTACCTATTATAAGAAAGGAAGGTAACGGATCATGCGTTATATTACAGCAGGCGAATCACATGGACCAGAGTTGACCGCCATTATCGAAGGGTTACCGGCAGGGTTGCCATTTACAACAGAAAAAAATAATTTTTATTTCATGC
>OAUR01000258.1_pt1 | contig 13199 bp, 9 predicted proteins | sample 1476311 | NCBI WGS metagenome assembly OAUR01 (sample SAMEA2580058, study PRJEB22360) | human gut metagenome | biome: human gut; feature: human-associated habitat; material: faeces | place: Denmark | collected 2008/2010 | reverse complement strand
CGGTACCGAGCCGCTTGGTTGTCAGTGGGTCTCCTTTTAGCCACTCCTGGTAAGGATGGGCATTCGCATAATGCGCTTTGATTTCTTGATTTCGTAAGATCATCCCTTTTTGGGTATCCACCAAAAACATATTTGCTGGTCCAAGCACCCCTTTTTCAATCACTTCTGACGCTGGTAAATCCACCACTCCTGACTCAGAGGCCACGACAACAAAACCAGCTTTCGTGATTGAGTAGCGAGATGGTCGCAATCCATTACGATCAAGGGCAGCTCCCACCATCTCCCCATCGGTAAAACATAAAGCTGCTGGTCCATCCCAAGGAGCCATAAAGCTTGCATTGTATTCATTAAAAGCCGTCAGTTCTGGCGTCAAGCCAGCTTCTTTAGACCACGCTTCTGGTACCATCATCAACAGTGCTTGGGGAATGTCTCGACCTTGACGATACAAGTATTCCATACAATTTTCCAGCTTCGCAGAATCGGAGTTTTCGTCATCGTAGACTTCGATCTGATGTCCATGCATCCAATTTTCCGCCCCGCGTAACGTGTTGATTTCGCCATTATGGGCTAAGAAACGAAAAGGTTGCGCCCGACTCCAGCTTGGAAAGGTATTCGTTGAAAAACGAGAATGGGTCAAAGCAATACTCGAAGTCATTTCTGGGCTTTGAAGATCTTTGAAAAACAAGCCAACTTGATAGGCATGCAGCATCCCTTTATAAACAACTGTCTTACTGGACAAGCTGCAAATAGACAGCTCATCGGTATGATATGTTTTTTCCAGTTTACGTCGTAGCCGATAAAGCTGATCTTCAAAGGGACGGCCAGCTGCTACATCGACAGGCTTTTCAATAAAGACTTGCACGAAAGATGGCATGACTTTTTGCGCCCCTGGCCCACACTGATAATAATCATATGGAACGTCACGCTGCCATAAAACCGTAAAACCCATTTGTTGAATGTCTTTAGTTACTTCTTCTTGGACCTGTGCTGCTCGGAGCTTTTCTTTCGGTAAAAAAAACATCCCAACAGCATAGGCGCCTTTTTCAGGCAATGGGATTCCTGCCTCTTTTGCCCGCTGCTGAAAAAAAGGATCTGGCATCGCCATCAAGATTCCTGCTCCGTCCCCCGTGTCAGGTTCAGCGCCAGTTCCCCCTCGATGATTCATCCGTTCTAACATCGTTAAGGCATTTTGGACGAGCTCTCGGGAATAATGACCATTTTTCTGAGCAATGAACCCCATCCCACAAGCATCTTTTTCAAAAGCGGCATCGTACATCGTTTGGTTCGTTGTTTTCATCATCTCTAAATCACTCATGGAATCACACTTTCTTTCAATTTTCTGAATATTCCGATTTTTAACAGTTTACAACCTGATTTTCTATCTGGCAAGTTTTTTTTACTTGATCCGATCTCGTTGCTTTCTTCCTTCAAGAGTTACTTACATCCATCGAACAAGTAGTTACTTGTAAATCACAGGCAGGAATCTTCGTCTAATAAGGTTTTTTTATTATACAATAAACTATCGTAAAATTATTGCAAACAAATGAGAATCGTTATCAATTAACGCGGATTTTCTCATTTGGATGTCACAAACAGCTACTTATGTCCCATTTTCAAGGAACAAGCTTGATTGATTTCAAAAAAAAAGATGACCCGCAATGGGATCATCTTATTCCGTTTTTTTATTTTTCAAAGCCTTCTGCAACCGCTTCAGGATAGTTTTCTTTGACGATGGCTGCGCAATGGCCGCAAAGTGTTGGTAGCTGCTCTTCTACACCGACATCCACACGGACTTGACGACAACGTTCGCAGACTTCACCTTCGGCTTTTTCCACTAAGATCGCCACGTCTTCGAATTGATAGGCCGCTTCTGGTGCTGCTTCACCTGCTTCTTTGATCGTTAAGAAGTCCGGTGAAATGATCAGCAACTGAGCGATATCTGAATCAATGGCTTTTAATAATGCCGCAACCGGTTCGGTTGGATAGACAGTCACTTTTGCTTCAAACGATTTCCCAATCAGTTTTGCATTACGCGCTTCTTCCAATGCTTTTAAGACATTGTCACGGAAATCAAGGAAAGCACGCCATAAATCAAGCAGCTCTTCTTGGTTAGCAAATGTATCATAGCCAGGGAACTCCGCTAATTGGACATATTCCTCTTCTTCTTTCAAATGTGACCAGATTTCTTCTGCCGTATGCGGAATGATCGGCGTCAGTAATTTCGTCAACGCAACCGCTGTTTGATAAAAGACGGTTTGCATGGCGCGACGTTGGAAATCATTTTCAGCTTCGATATAAACGACATCTTTCGCAAAATCCAAATAGAAGGATGACATATCGACTGTCAAGAAGTTGATGACTGTTCGGTAAATATGCAAGAAGTTGTATTTTTCATAACCATCTTCTCGGATCGTTTTGATCGTTTGATTTAAACGAACCATCATGTATTTATCAACAGAACGCAAGTTTTCAAATGGTACGCTGTCTTTTGCTGGATCAAAATCATTCGTGTTAGCCAATAAGAAACGCATGGTATTGCGAATTTTCCGATAGACTTCTGATACTTGATTCAAGATATCCATAGACACTCGAACATCCGCTTCGTAGTCAACACTGCTGACCCAAAGGCGCAAAATATCCGCACCCATTTGGTTGATCACTTTTTCTGGTGCAATGGTATTTCCAAGAGATTTACTCATCTTACGGCCTTCGCCATCTAAGGTGAAGCCTTGAGACAAGACGGCTTTGTATGGTGCGACTTCATTGATCGCCACACTAGTTGTGATACTTGAGTTGAACCATCCGCGATATTGATCTGAACCTTCCAAGTACATGTCAGCTGGGAACGTCAATTCTGGACGTTGACGTAACACGGCTTCGTGAGAAGAACCTGAATCAAACCAAACATCCATGATGTCAGTTTCTTTCGAGAATTTACCGTTTGGTGAGCCTGGATGCGTGAAGCCAGCCGGCAGCAATTCTTCGGCTTCTTTTTCAAACCAAATCGTTGAACCATGTTCAGCAAACAAGTTTGCCACATGCTCGATCGTTTCAGGCGTGATGATGGCTTCGCCGTTTTCTGCGTAAAAGATTGGCAATGGTACACCCCACGCACGTTGACGAGAGATCACCCAGTCGCCGCGATCGCGAATCATATTGTATAAACGGGTTTTGCCCCATGGAATGATCCAATCTACTTTTTCGATCTCATCCAAAATGTTTTGACGGAACTTATCAATTGAAGCAAACCATTGTGGCGTTGCCCGATAGATGACTGGTTTTTTCGTCCGCCAATCATGTGGATAGCTGTGAGTAAAGAAGTTTAGTTTTAATAGCGCCCCTTTTTCTTCTAAAAGCTCAGTGATCATTGGATTGGCTTTGTCATAAAAGACCCCTTCAAATCCTGGTGCTTCTTCTGTGAAGACCCCACGGCTATCGACTGGTGATAAGACATCCAGTCCATATTTTTTGCTGACGATGTAGTCATCTTCCCCGTGTCCTGGTGCAGTGTGGACCAAACCAGTACCGGCATCCAATGTCACATGATCCCCTAACATCAACAGAGACGTACGGTCATAGAAAGGATGTTGCGCCGTCATTTTTTCTAATTGATCGCCTGCCAATTCTTGCAATACTTCGACAGATTCCCAACCAATCTCATTCGTCACGGTTTCTAATAAATCTTTTGCCACGACAAATTTACGACTATCAGCCAAGATTTGAACATAGGCAAAGGTTGGATTCACAGAGATTCCTAGATTCGCTGGCAAGGTCCATGGCGTCGTCGTCCAGATAACAAAAGATGTATCTGAATCAAGCAGATCTTTGCCATCTGCGACTGGGAAAGCAACATAGATCGATGGTGATTTCACATCTTTGTATTCGATCTCGGCTTCTGCTAGTGATGATTCACTAGATGGTGACCAGTAGATTGGTTTTAATCCTTTGTAGATATAGCCTTTTTCTGCCATTTTTCCGAAAACGCGAATTTCTGCAGCTTCATAATCGGGCGTCAGTGTGATGTATGGGTGCTCCCAGTCACCAGAAACCCCTAAACGTTTGAAGTCAGCTCTTTGTGTATCCACTTGTGTCAAAGCATATTCTTCACATTTTTTGCGGTATTCTGCCAAGCTCATTTCTTTGCGCTTGATTCCTTTATTCGTCAACACTTGCTCGATCGGCAAACCATGGGTATCCCAACCAGGTACATAAGGGGAACGGAAACCTGACATTGATTTGGAACGTACGATAATGTCTTTACTGATTTTGTTCAATGAGTGTCCGATATGGATGTTCCCATTTGCATAAGGAGGACCATCGTGTAAGACAAAGGTTGGCTTGCCTTCATTTAATTCTTGACGGCGTTGATACAATCGATTTTCTTCCCATTCTTTTTGCCAATCCACTTCGCGGTTCGGCAAGTTGCCTCGCATTGGAAAAGCGGTTTTTCCAAGATGCAGTGTTTCTTTCATTTTCATTCTTGTTTCGCTCCTTTTCGTCTCACTACGTTTCCGTATAATTTCTAAATCCATTGACTCGACCAATCAATTGCTTCTATTGAACGTATCAAAATGGATTGGTTGCCATGACTTCCTTGTGTTTAGGTCTCACTGATTTTTAAAAATCAATCCTAGTGATTCCTAGTAGGGTTACTACGCTCCTTATGGTCGCCTAGTACTGTTCATCATCTATTCTGTCTTGCTTCCGCAAGCCAGTCATAGTGATTCCTAGTAGGGTTACTACGCTCCTTATAGTCGCCTAGTACTGTTCATCATCTATTCTGTCTTGCCTCGCAAGCCAATCATAGTGATTCCTAGTAGGGTTACTACGCTCCCTATGGTCGCCTAGTACTGTTCATCATCTATTCTGTCTTGCTTCGCAAGCCAATCATAGTGATTCACAGCAAAAAACACGTCCGTCCCTGGCAAGGGACGAACGTGTTCGTGGTACCACCCAAATTTTTCTTGTCGTTAGACAATTCTTTGATGATCGGTAACGGGATCAGGCGTCGTTCTCTACTTGAGTCTTTGGATAATCGGCTCTTTAAAGAACGCAACTCACAGATGATCTGATTTCTTACAGGGTTTTATTTGGCTTCCACTCTCCCAAACTCGCTTGAAAAATATAAGAAATTTTTCTGTTCTGTGTCTTAGTTGTTATCTGTTTTGTTCAATTCGTCTAATAAGTTTCTCGCATCATCTAATGTTTTCACTTCAGGGCTTTCGCTTACATCAACGATTTTTTCATCTGATTCAACAACGTCCACATCAAATGTGTCCACTGCTTCTGAGTTTACTCCAGAACCATTTTCACTGTCAAGTTCTTTTGATAAAACTTCTCTGATTACTTGATGGGAATCTTGCACGTAGCTTGAAAATGGCGCCAAAATCTCTTCCCACTCGGGGCTCTTCACTTGTTCTAATTGGGTTTGTAACATAACCAATAAGTTGTTGTGGAAGACTCTGGTTTTCTTCTTCAAGTCATTTGTTTCTGTTGCCAATTGACGGGCATTGTCTGTTGCATCCGTCAAAATCTCTTTGGCTTTTTCTTCCGCTGAGGTCATCAAGGCATGGGCATGTTTTTCTGCAGTAGCAACCATTTCATCCGCACGGTTTTGGGCAGACGTAACGATCACTTCTGATTCTTTGCTTGCGCTTGTTTTTACTTTATCCGCGGTATCTTGAGCCACGATGATGGATTGGTTCAAGGCGTCTTTCAGTTCATTGAAATACTCTAGTTTTTCTTCGGCGTGTTTCAATGATTTCTCTAACTCGCGATTGCGTTGAACCGCTTCTTCATAATCGCGAACGATCATATCCAAAAAGTCATCGACTTCGTCTTGGTTGTATCCTCTCATTTTTACTGAAAAGTTTTTATTTTGAATGTCTAATGGAGTTAATGCCATATTCTATACACCTCTTTGATTTATTTACGTAATACACCTAATAACAATCTAACTTTTTCTTTTTTCGTGGTTCCTTCTAACCCCTGTATTTGAATCCGACCAAATCCTCTTACTGAAACGATATCCAGTAAATCCAGAACAAAATCTGGTCGTAGTGCTTCTGTCCAGTTTACTTTTACTTTTCCTGATTCGATCAACTGTTTCGAACGCTGACGTGAGATGTTGTATACGGCAGAGATCACTGTATCAAGACGCAATGAACTAACCGTTTCTCTTTCCTCGGTCCAGCCATCTTTAGGAACGATCAACTCGGTGTATTTTGTTTCTTCCAAGCGCACCGATACGTTTCCGATTTTATCCACTTGGAGTTGGATAAAATGACTGACTTCAGTAGCAACGAATACTTGCCATATTTCACCATCGGAAAGAATGTCTCCAAAGTATTCCCTCTTGACTCCAGTCCCCATTAACGTGCCTAGAACTTTTCCATGACTCAACACCGTAAATTTTTTCGGGTATTGAATCGTAAACAAAGTCATGTCAAACTCATCGGTGGTGGGCTCATAATAATCGGGATAAATCAAACAACGTCGTCTTTCAGCAGCTTCGTAACCACCAAAAAAGCGGAAGCTTAAATCCGTTGATTGACGAATCAAGCTTTCTAAAATATACGCTTGTCTCGGATCTAAAAAATCAGTTAAGTAAGGCGCATACTGCATTTGCACTTGTTCGATCCATCCTTGAGCGGAATCAATAAAAGGGCGTTCATCGTTTCGAAAATGTTGATAGACATTTGCGTTCACCGATAACCACCCCTTACGTTAAAATAAAATTGATTGTAAGATCAATATCAATGCTTGTGATGCTAGCTGTAAGACGATAATTGCAAACGCAATCGTAAAATCAATACCAGCAAAACTTAATTTCAATCGATCAAATAAACTCAAATACGGTTCACACACTTTTGCTAAGAAACGGCCAAAAGCGGATTGATACCCTCCTGGAAACCAAGACAAAAGTGCATAGATCACTAATAAAATGGTATACAGATAAACAGCATCACTTAGTAATTTAACGAATCTCAAAAATAAAATTGGCGTTCCTCCTCACTTTAGATATCAAAAAAATTGGTATCTGCTAATGTTTGGGCAGTGCCTTCAATTTCCATACCCTTAGGCGTGCAAAGAAAAATTTCATCGCCAACACGCTTGATATCACCATCTTCAGCGTACACTGTTCCTGTTAAAAAATCAACTATTCGACGAGCTTGATACTCTTCAATTAAATGAAAATTAACAAGTACAGCATCCCCATTGATGACCTGCTTGGCAATCCCCATCGCTTCGGAATAGACGCGTGGCTCTACGATCGTTATTTTACCAGCTGCTTGTGCGGGTGTTTCTTTTGCTTTTGTTTCTTTGACTCTCGTATTGCTTCTTTGTTGTGCCATCGGAACGACTTTTTCTTCCGTCTTCGTCACCGGTCTTACCCGTTCAGCCGCAGCTGAGGCTTGTTGATAGACAGCTGCTTGTGGTTGCTGTCTGTATTGATAGGCTTGATTTTGTGGTTGACTTGTTGTACGTGTTGCCGCTTGGCCAGATGCATACGTATTCGTGGTTGCTCTGGGGGCTGTAAAAGCTCCTCCTTGGTTCACAGCTTGTTTAGACGCTGTGCGTGCCGGTTCTTCCGTGGCAAATGTTTCTTCGTAGTAATCTTCTTCGTCAGTCAATCCAAAAAAATTGGTCAGTTTCTCTTTGAGCGACATCGGTCAACCTCCTTTTTTATTGAAATAATGCTGTTCCTACACGAATAAATGTTGCACCTTCTTGAATCGCAATGGGAAAATCATTACTCATTCCCATACTCGTTTCTAAGCAAGGGGCATGTGTAAGATGCAGGTCAGCGATCTGTTGTTGAATCCTTTTTAATTCTTTAAAAATCTGATGCTGCTCGTCTTTGGAAGCAGTGAGCGGGGCCATCGTCATCAATCCAACAACACGAATTTTGTCGAACGAAGCAAGTGCTTCAATAAAAGCCATTACCTCTTCAACAAAAATCCCTTGTTTCGTTGCTTCCTGCGAAACATTCACTTCCACAAAGCAGTTGATCGGATGCTCTGCTCGTTTTTGAATTTCTTGTGCCAGTTTGATTGAATCTAACGCATGGAAAAAATCAATCTCATTTATAATTGATTTTACCTTTCTGCGTTGCAAATTGCCAATAAAATGCCAACGGACATCTGGATAATCCTTTAGTGCTGCCTTCTTTTCAAGTAGTTTTTCTACTCGATTTTCTGCACAATCCCGCACACCATTTTCTAAAAGGACTCTTGTTGTTTCTGTATCGACGGATTTTGTCACAGCTGTCAAACAGACATCACTGGCATTTCTAGAAACAAGAGCACAGGAATCCTGTATCTCTTGCTGAATCTTGTGCAAGTTCTCAGAAATCATGTGCTCTGCCCCCTAGCGTTTACGACGGAAAAATGGTGGTGTGCTTAATTCGTCGTCATCATTCGAACGTACTTCATCACGGCTGAAGGTATCGAATTCTTTCTTTTCTACATTTTCAAATGTGTTTTCTTCTACTTTAGGTCGTACATTTTGTTCTTTGCGGATATCCCAATCACCAAAGCCATTGCTTTCTTCTGCTTGCGCTGGGCGTGCTTGATCCATATCTAATGTTGGTTTTTGAGGGATAGAATGAATTTGACCTTGGCTTTGTCTGCTAGAGCGAGAACCCCGTTCTTTTTTTGAAGGGTCAATGCCGGTTGCAATGACAGTCACACGGATCTCATCGCCTAAGTCTTCATTGATTGATGTACCTAAGATAATGTTTACGTCGCCTGTTGCCGCATGAGCGACGATATCAGAAGCATCTTGTGCTTCAAATAAAGTCATATCCAATCCGCCAGTGATGTTCAATAGCACTTGTTCTGCGCCATCGATCGACGTTTCTAGTAATGGTGAAGAGATCGCTTTTTTCGTTGCTTCGATTACACGTTCTTCCCCGCTAGCAACACCGATTCCCATCAAGGCTGTGCCTTGATTTTCCATTACTGTTTTCACATCAGCGAAGTCTAAGTTGACATAGCCAGGTGCAGTGATCAAGTCTGAGATCCCTTGAACCCCTTGACGCAAGACATTGTCTGCTTCACGGAATGCTTCAAGCATTGGCGTTTTCTTGTCAACAACTTCTAATAAACGGTTGTTTGAGATGATCAATAAGGTATCGACATTCTCTTTTAATTTAGCGATGCCTTCAGCCGCAAAACGGCCACGTTTTGGTCCTTCAAAAGTAAACGGACGAGTAACGACACCGACTGTCAACGCGCCGATTTCTTTAGCGATTTTCGCTACGATCGGTGCAGCACCTGTTCCGGTTCCGCCACCCATACCAGCGGTAATGAAAATCATGTCTGCGCCTTCTAATGATTCGCGAATAGAATCTTCACTTTCTTCCGCTGCTTTTTGACCAACTTCTGGTTGAGAGCCAGCACCAAGTCCGCGGGTATATTTAGGGCCTAATTGAATGACTGTTTCTGCTTTTGAGTTTTTTAACGCTTGAACGTCAGTGTTGGCTGCAATAAATTCTACGCCCTTGACATTTTCTTCGATCATACGATTGACTGCGTTGCCGCCACCGCCACCGACTCCGATGACTTTGATCACAGCGCCGTCATTGATGTTATTATCAATTGAAAATTCCATAATTTATCTTCCTCCTGAGAATCGTTTTAGATTATTCAAAGATATTTGAGAAGAAATCTTTTACTCGGTTTGTGATCGACTCACCTTTTTTCTCTTCTTCTGCTTCTTCATAAGTTTCTTCTGGCGCTTCATATTGTTCGTAATGCACTTCTTGTTGTTGAATAGCAACGGGCTGTTGCGCCACTGTTTTTTCACCAGTGATCGCACTTTTGGCAAGCTGGTACACTTCGCTTAAGTTTGCCGAATAGTCAACGATACTGATCACATTCGTGAAAACAGGATTTCTAAGTCCCATATGATTAGGAACGTAAAGCTTGACGTTTGTTTCGAATACTTCTTGAGCAAGATCTACGACACCAGGAAGACTTGCAGCGCCACCAGTCAAGATCACGCCACCCGGTAAATCAAGCCCATCGATTTCGTCTAGGACTTCTTTTGATTTGGTGAAGATTTGTTCCATACGGGCTTCAATGATTTCTGATAAATAGCGTTCATCGATTTTCACTGGTTCTGATTTCCCGATCACATCAACCGGAAATTCTTCACTGGCTGAAGTGCGTTCAGGATACGCATCCCCATAATTGATCTTCAATGCTTCTGCATTGTTGAAAGAGGTATTTAAAACCGTCGAAATGTCTTTTGTGACAAATTCGCCGCCCTCTTGGTTCACATGGGTGAATTTCAATTGCTTGTCGTGCATCGCTGCTGTGGTTGTTTGGCCGCCACCAATGTCGATGACGATCGTACCAAAATCTTTTTCACCGTCTGATAAAATCGATTCCGTTAGTGCTAATGGCGTAATGACTACTTCATTAACAATCAGACCAGATTTTTCAACACATTTGCGAATGTTGTGAATGATGGTTTTTGGTCCTGTATACACAACACCAAACATTTCTAGGCGAACCCCGATCATGCCACGAGGATCTTTGATTCCTTCAAAACCATCAACGGTAAATTCCTGCGGTAAAATAGCAATGATCTGTCTTTCAGGAGGGGTAGAACGAACGAGTGCTGCGGAGGCAACATTACGCACGTCTTCGTCGGTGATCTCTTTTGATTCACTATTGACAGCGATCATTCCTTGACAATTTTCCACTTCAAGAAGATTGGCTGGTACACCAACACTTACACTGCGAATTTGAATTCCTGCTTTTTCTTCTGCTTGTCTTACTGCTCTTTGAATGGCTTGTACCGTTTTATCGATATCTACAATGATCCCACGGTTGATTCCTTCTGATTTTGCATTACCTACACCAATGATATTCATTTGGCTGTCAACGTATTCGGCTACTACAACTTTTACAGATGTCGTACCGATATCAAGGCCAACATACATTCCCGTTTTTGCCATGGATGGGGTTCCCTCCTACTTAAATTGGATATATAGCGAACCATCACAGTCCGTTTTTAGAGTTCATTCGAATAATTTGTTCACTGTTACCAATTCTACCATATAATGGCGCTTTTTAGAAACAAGTTAATGAAAAAAACTCTTGAATTTTTCCTAAGAATCACTATCAGCTGTTTGATTTTCGTCTGCATCGTCTTCTTGTGTATTTGAAATTGGGTAAGTAAAGATTCCAACTTCCATATCCACAATACTGTCCTCGGTCAAATCTTTGGCAATTTGCGGATAATACTGCATTTGACTCACCATATTCGAAATGTTGACGATCACTTGATTGCCATCATTCATAAAGAGAGTCAGCAGCTCATCATTGCTGTCACGGGGGGTATATTTGATTTGAGAAACGCCATCGCGAATTTCTGAACTTAATTCTTGATAGGCACTAAGTGTTGCTTTGATTTTATCTTCAGCCGAAAAATTTTCTAAAACCGGCAATCCTTCCACTGGCTGCTCACTGATTTCATCTAACACAACGCCATTTTCTAAAACCGGCGCATAGCCACCATCTTGGGCTAGTAAAGCAACTTCTTGAAATTCAGTGACAGTGATATCGAAGCGATTGATACCAGATAGAGAAATTGAGGCATTTTTTATACGTGGCAATTCTTTTTTGATGGCAGACACGCTTTGATTACGTTCGAAAAATTGCGGCCACATCTCTTCATTGACGGTTAGGTCCGAATTTTCGAGAATTGCTTCTGCGGATACTTCATGATTGCCTTTGACGACCACATTCGCCAAACGACTAAGGGGCGAAACGAAATACAAAACAATCAATAAAGGAATCATCAACAATCCAATAATCAAGGCTAAACGGCGAATCAACACTTGGTTGCGGTACGCCTTTAGGTTAGGCAGCCGATCAGCAAAGGAGCGGGCCTTCTTTTCTGGCTCTGGCAATGCTTCCTTCTCATCAACAGACTCTTCCATTGCTTCATCTGCTTCAAAAAATGTTTCTTCTTGCTCGTCTTCATGGTCTTTGGACGTATCTTCTGTTTCTTCAGGAGCAGGAGAAGACCAAGCTGGCTGATTGCCTTTTTCTTGCAAATACTTTAGATTTTCTTTTTGCCAAGGGGTCAACTCTTCCGTTGACGAGGGGGTTTGATCATCATGAGGTGTTTTGTCTTTACTAATGATAATCGCTCCTTTCTATCCCACACATTGTACTATTTGATTACCTCTTGCACAAGTCGAAATAACCGTTCTGAGGCATCGCTGATCCCTTGTTCTTTTGAGGCTTTTGCCATCTTACTACGAAGGGCTTCATCTTGCATGATACTGTCTACTGCTTCCACGAGGTTTTGACTGTTTAGTTCATGATCGGCAATCATTTTGACTGCTCCTGCATTGGCTAAACTTTGGGCGTTCTTCGTTTGGTGGTCATTGGTCACATAAGGACTAGGAATCAAAATCGCTGGAATCCCTAATGCAGTGAATTCTGCGATCGATGTGGCTCCTGCTCGTCCAATCAACAAATCACTATTTGCCATCACTTCTGCCATCTGATCAATGTAAGGGCGAATACTGATATTAGGAAAGGCATCTTTTGACATGCCGATTTTTTCTTCGATCTCTTTGTAATACCGTTCACCTGACGCATAGAGAAGCTGATACTCTTTTTGAGCAAACAGCGGCAGCGCATCAATGATCGCTTGATTGATTTTCAGTGCTCCTTGACTCCCACCAAAAACCAAGACCGTCTTTTTCGCCGGATTTAAATCGTAGGAAGACAAGATCGCTGACTTTTGACTGTTGCGTACTTCTTGACCTCTGGGATTCCCCACCAGCACTGTTTTCTTCGCTGGAAAGTACTGGGACGCATCGTGAAAGGCAATGGCGATTTTGTCCACATATTTGGTTAGAAATTTATTCGTGATCCCGGGAACACTATTTTGTTCATGAATAATTGTAGGAATTTTCAACTTCGCTGCAGCAAAGACCACCGCGCCAGAAACGTAGCCGCCGGTGCCGATCACGACATCCGGTTGAAACTCCTTGATGATTTTTTTGGCTGCGTAATAACTTTTCATGAAAAGTTGGATCGTTTTTACATTATCGAAGGACAACTTACGCTTAAAGCCTTGGATTTCTAATGTTTTAAAAGGAATACCTGTTGGAGGAACGATTTTATTTTCCAAGCCCCTTGTTGCACCAATGTATAAAAATTCGGCTG
>OAUR01000257.1_pt1 | contig 13207 bp, 9 predicted proteins | sample 1476311 | NCBI WGS metagenome assembly OAUR01 (sample SAMEA2580058, study PRJEB22360) | human gut metagenome | biome: human gut; feature: human-associated habitat; material: faeces | place: Denmark | collected 2008/2010 | reverse complement strand
CCAGCCACTACATTTGGATGGCCCGTCATTTCCGTAGTTATGAACCACGGCATCTGCTCTTTAGTAATGGCATGCAGACCTTAGGGGTCGCTTTGCCATGGGCAATCGCTGCAGCGCTCGTGCGACCAAATACTCAAGTGATCTCTGTATCTGGCGATGGCGGCTTCTTGTTTTCTGCCCAAGAGTTAGAAACAGCCGTCCGTTTGAAACAAAACATCATTCACTTGATTTGGAATGACGGTACCTACAATATGGTGAAATTCCAAGAAGAAATGAAATATGATCGTGCTTCTGGGGTTGATTTTGGCCCTGTTGATTTCGTAAAATATGCCGAAGCATTTGGTGCCAAAGGTTTGCGGGCAACCACTAAACAAGAATTGATGGCAGCCATCGAAGAAGGCTTTGCAACGGATGGTCCAGTGATCATTGATATCCCTGTGGATTATTCAGATAATGCCGATCTTGGCAAAACGATCCTACCTGATCAATTTTATTAAGACCAAAGGAGCAGCAAGATGAAAGTGAAAAACAAAAGTTATTTATATCAGCATGGCACCCTAGGTGGGTTGATGCAGGATTTAATGGATGGCACGGAGCAAATCGGCAAAATGCTTGAATACGGCAATTTTGGGATCGGTACGTTGGCTGGCTCCAATGGTGAAGTGATTATTTTAGATGGTGAAATCTACCATGTAGACGAGTCAGGCAAGGTGCAAGTGCTCCAAGGCAATGAAGGAACCCCCTATGCGGCAGTCGTTGATTTTTCTGCAGCGAAGCACCTACAGGTCAGCCAAGAAATGACCGATGAAGAAGTGAAAAACCACGTCCTGACAGAAGTCAGCCCGAATTTGTTTTCCGCTGTCAAAATCCATGGGGTATTTACCAAGATGCACGTCCGCGTTGCCCCAAAGCAAGAAAAACCATACCCAAAATTCATTGAGATCATCCAGCATCAGCCAGAATTTCAGGCAGAAAATATCAGCGGAACGATCGTCGGATTCTTTACCCCGCTGTTGTTCCACGGTGCTGCGGCTGCTGGTTTCCACCTGCATTTTATTAGTGATGATCAGACATTTGCTGGCCATGTCTTAGACTTTGAAGTGGCAGCTGGTGAAGTCGAATTGATGGAACTAGCCGAATTTCGTCAGCATTTTCCTATCGACAACCAAGACTACTTGCAGCGGGAGATCGATGTCGCAAAAATTGCCAAAGATATTGAAGCTGCCGAATAAGCAGCAGACAGCAAAAATAATTGATCGCCAGTAGAGTGGTCTTGAATCGAATGGAACGCAAAAAAGCAGTGAAGCCAACGCTTCGCTGCTTTTTTGTGCTTCTTTCTATTCGGATGGTTGGTATCGTCATGTATTATCAAGTACAACTAATCGCAAAATCCTTGGATTGATCCGATTCAAGAGATGATTCCAATCGGCAGCATCAGGTATCGATTTTAATAAGACGCTTTCGACATCCAGCAAATACTCCGTCGCATATTCAGGGTAGTTGGTGATCAGCAAGTTGATATTTTTTTCCTTTAAGTACTCATGGGAAAGTTCGTTTGAATCAGGGTAGTACATTTCATGATAAAACCCTAGATATTTTCGGATAATGCTTTCGGCATGCTCGCAAACATATTCATTGCCTTCAAAAATAACAGCAATGATTCGCGGCTTGCCCCAATTTTCTTCAATAATTGCTTCCATATGGAACGTGAGGCTTGTACAAAAATCATCCAAATGATCGAGAGAATAGAGATTTTTTACAAGCGGGTGGGAAAGGAGAAACTGGCGATTTTTCGCAAATTCTGCGGCAAACTTTTCTTGGACAAAGTCATTGAGGTCGTCAATATTGATATTCATCGTTGGCGATAACAATTCACGGAGTTTGACAACGATGAAAAAAGATTCTAGCCAAAGCAAGTCTTTTTGTTCATCCAAACTATGCCCGCGATTTTGTGCGTAAAAATCTGCAGTGATCTGTTTGATCTCTGGCCATTGGTTGTAATTGCGGCAAAACGCTTCGCTGGCTGCTAGGTCGGTGTTGATTTTGCGGCGACAAATGATACACGTCAAAAGGTAGACGGCTTCTTCTTGAGGGAATTCATAATGAAAATAACGCCGAATGATTGTTTTTAGCGCCTCATAATCAAACAGCAGATCATTTTTTTTGATCAGCTCCTTGAGTTGAGGGGAGGGGGCAGCAAGTAAACCACGTTTGCTGCGCTCCACGCTAATATAAAGGATATAAGCAAAATAAGAAAACGAAGAGCTCTGTAAGGCCTTCGTTTCCAAAAGATCAGTGATTTCCATCACCGCATCTTGGACATGGATCGAAGGAAATAGCGTGTGGACATTAATGTCAGACTCGTAGTAAAAAAGACAGAAAAATTTCCGAATATCGATCTCAGAACCTGCCAAAGAGACGTTGTCCGTTTTGATTTTTAAACCGAAAGGGGATAAAAAAGGCTGTATTTTTCGGAAATAGCTGATCAGTGCTTGTTCAGAAATATTAAGCGTTAAGCTCCAATCAAGGAGTGACTGCTGCTCATTATAAAAAATACTCTCTAAAATTTGGAAAATCGGTTCATCATTTACTAACTCTTGCTTTTGCTTTCGATACCTATCATGATCGATTACTTCAAAAAGGTACCCGATTTTTGCTGTATGGATCGCAATCGCCCCTTTAAAGTGCTCTCGCAGGCTAGCGATGTCAGTAATCAACGTACGGGTACTGCTTTCGGTCACTTCAGCAAGTTCTCCCAATGTACGGGTGGGACTTTTCTCAAATTCATTTAACAATTGCAGCCAGCGAATCAACGTGCGGTTTCGCATGAATTTTAATTGAAATGTTTTCATGTCAGCCTCCAACAAAATAAGTTTAAATAATTATAGCATAATCATTTGCACAGATAATGGCACCTTCAACTGTTCGGCGTTTTTGGTCATAATCTCTTGAAACCTTTGACTGCCAGCAGAAAATTTCCAAGAATATCAACCCTTCAGAGTAAGTATAGCAAGGACCTGAGAAACCAATTGCCAAAAATCATACATAAACTTGAGAAAAATGAAGCACGAATAGAAAGGTTCCCAACGCTCGATGGAAGGTCAATGGAGCAAGAAGAGATAATTGAAACACTGTTGTTCAACGGGCAGCCGCCTATATGAACAGCAGTGTTTTTTTCTGATGACGCCAGAGGATCTTAGGCAACAGAAAAAAACTACTGAAGCCGAGGATCGACAATGCGTTGGATGCAAAACGTGATCTTTTACCAGTAGACCCATTCTCCAAAAGCTCGTTCTCTTTCGCTAGGGCGGGAGTTATTTGCTTGAGTCGAAAAAACGAAGCGTAGTATAATAAAAGAGAATTGATATTTATTTACTAATTGGATGGCAAGATGTTTTTTCAATAGAGGTTGTTAAGAGGAAAAAGAAAGAGAAAGGATTTCGCCTATGAAGCATTCGCAAAAAGGGGTAGCGCTTCTTTTGGTTTGCGGACAACTTTTAGCTGGTGTGCCAGTTTCAGCTGCGGTTGTTGCATCAGAAAGTACGACCGTTACCCAAACATCAGAAACAGCTGCACAAGCAAGTGACAGCAGCACAGCAGGGACGATCGAAGAAACCGCTCCAGCAGTGGAAGGACAAGTGCCCGATTCTGAGCAAGGATCGGTACCTGTAGAAAGTGTACCAGAAGGATCTGAGACAGCGGCGGAGGGAACAGAGCAAACCGAAGAACCGACCCCAGTTCCCCAACCGACCCCAGAGCCAGAACCAGAACCAGAACCAGAGCTACCGAGTAAGCCAGAGCCTTCTCAGCCAGAAGAACCAACGCCAGCACCGAAACCAGAAAAACCAACACAGCCTGAAGCGCCCAAACCTGAGACGCAGCCAGAGAAGCCCCAACCGTCAAAACCTGTAGAAACAAAACCGACACCAGAAGCAAACAGTGAAGCAAGTCAAGAAACACCTGCGGCTGTGTCACCGATCATGCCACCAAGTACCCAAGCACCAAGCGCGCCAAGTCAATCCGATCCGACACCGCAGCAAGGCAGCGAAACGACCTTGACGGTCACACCAGTAAAAGAAGTGTGGGATTTTATCCAAGAAATTGGTGAAGATGCCCGAGAAATCGGCTTGAAAAATGATTTGTACGCTTCTGTCATGATTGCACAGGCTATTTTAGAGTCAGGTGGCGGGCAAAGCAGACTGAGTCAGGCGCCGTACTTCAATCTCTTTGGTATCAAAGGAACCTATCAAGGACAGGGTGTCGCTTTTCGGACACAAGAAGATGATGGTACGGGAAATCACTATACGATCACGGCAACGTTCCGCCAATATACTGGCTACAAAGAGTCATTGATGGACTATGCTCGCTTGTTGAAAGAAGGGGTCGGGCAGCAGACTGATTTTTATAAAGGCGTATGGAAATCAGAAGCGGCTTCTTATCAAGAGGCTGCCCGTTATTTGACTGGTCGGTATGCCACAGATACGACGTATGATCAAAAACTGACAGCTTTGATCGAAGCCTATGCGTTGACCCGTTATGATCAGAAAAAACCTGATGTGACCGCAAGTGAGACGTATCTTTTTCCTGTTGAAAAAGCCGTTGTCACTTCTACTTTTGGCCCACGTTGGGGAAGCTTTCATCGGGGCGTTGACTTTGCCGCAGCGTTTGGGATCCCAATCCTGGCGAGTCAATCTGGAACGGTCATTCGTTCAGAGGTTCATCCTTCTTGGGGGAATTATGTAGCGATTCTCCATGAGGACGGGATGACGACACTCTATGCCCACAATCAACAGAACCTTGTGAAGGTTGGTCAACAAGTGGAACAAGGAGAAACGATTGCCCTCATGGGTAGTACGGGCAATAGCACAGGCGCACACCTGCACTTTGAAGTCAGTGCATCGCCTAGCTTGAGCCAAGCGCAATTGGTCGATCCAATCGCTTTTTTAACAAAATAAGAATAGTCAAAAAAGAGAGTATCAGAGATGCTTTCTTTTTTTTGTTTTTTTCTAGTCATTTTTTCGAGAGCAACGATTTTAATTTTTTTTTCAGGAAAACCGAAAAAATGTTTAAAAAAATCGTGCATAGATTCTTTATAATTTTCACATAACCGTAACCGTTGCTAATCCATAAACTGGCGCGAGCAGATCGGTCAGCAAGCAGCACAAATGGTAGATTCGCATGCTCTTGGTGACGAGCGGAGAAGCAAAATCGTTACAGTTGTTACACCTACGAATAAAAACTTGCTAACGAAGTAGGGGAGCGAATAATCAGGAAGTGCATCAATTATAAGTCTAATCCTTTTTCTATCAGTATTGATCGTTGAAAAGAACTAACAAGAAATGATTAACCATAAAAAAGTAGAAGAGATAAATGAGCTGCTCTTTTTTCTGACAAACGAAAAGAACGTCGTAAACAGTGATGCATAAAATAGAAAAAGAGGGGAACATTTTATGAGAATAAATAAAACGGATTTTGAGACAGTCATGGCTAATAGTGAATTTTTAGACTATTACTGTCAATTATTTGAACGAAATGATGAACGATCCGTCACGGATACGCAATTAGAAAAATTGTACTATTTGATTCAAAAACAGGTGGCACTAACGATTCAACAGACTGCACGCTATTCTTTTTTTACTCAAACATACAAGCTGCCGCAAACACTCGCAAAGGATTACCAACTGCTAGCGGAGTGTACTGAGCGGCTTTCAAAAATAGAAATGGATCAGTTGATACCCAAACAATTTATTGAACAGGACTTTAACGTACAAGTGAAAAAAACAAGTCAAGAATCTCAATATGAGCAGCTTTTAAACATCATGTCAGACACGTTTAGACAAATAAAGAAAACATAGGTGATTTTCAACATAGCAGTTTTTTTCAAAATGAAGCAAATGATACAAAGAATTTTCTTGTTCCTTAAGAAGAATCTGATGAAAGCAAAAGCGAAATCCTTGCACTATTTTCAATAGCCGATAAAATAATTGTTATACAACAGTAGTCTGGAAACAACGCTTTTTTTCATCAGGCTATGAAAAAACCGATTTTTTATGTAGGATGAAAACCGATATAATGAGACTGCTTAGGCGCCTTTCATGCGTAATTTAGCCGCAAAAAGAAATTTTTTAGTAAGGAGCTTATGTTTGAAAAATTTTCAATTGAGTTTTGTCACCAGCAAATCGACCGTCCGATGGTTGCAGATTCTAAGTGAATTTGAAAAAAATGAAATTTGCAGTGCCAGTCAATTGGCTGAAGTAACAACTAGTACCACAAGGACGATTGGCAAAGACATCAGTCAGATCAACGAGTATTTCTGTGGGCTGATCCTGATCACTTCCACCAATCAAGGCTATTCGTTTGAACTATTTGATTATTCACAGTATGAAAAGAAAAAAGCCTCGCTTTTATCGAATGAACCGCTCTTTATTTTATTGGAAAATATTTTTATTGGAGAGTTAAAGACGATCGATGAGTGGGCGGACTGCTTGTTTTTATCCAAGAGTACCTTATCGAAGTACTTGCAGCGCATTCATGAACAACTGGCACGTTTTGATCTCCAGCTAGCATTAGATCCTGTGAATATCGTTGGGGAAGAAGCAGATATCCGCAATTTCTTCTGTACCTTTTTTTATGAAACGGACAGCACCCCCCACACTGTATTTCCGCCAGCTGCGGTCCAGCAGGCAGTAACGGAAATCGGCAGGATGTTTGACAAAAATAGTTACCACACCGTTTCGTTTTCACAATACACGTATCTGCTCTATATTTCGCTTGAGCGATTTATGCAAGGTAAGACTGTGCAAATCAACGCCGAATTGTACCACGCCTTGCGACACAGTATTCAGCTGATGCATTTTCAACGAATCAATGGGGTCATTGAAAAGTACTTTCAATGTCGATTGACGAACGATGAACTTATCTTCTTATTTGTTAGTATTATCACAAAGAAAAAACTGCAAAATGTGATCGTCGAACAAAAGTTTTGTCTTTCGTATAATCATTGGACAGAGATCCGCACGTTGACCAACGATTTTTATCAGATGTTGAAGGTATCGTCGAAAAAACCCAAAGAGGATCAGATTCTGATTGAATCCTTTTTTACCTCTGCTAAATTGAAGGAGTGCTTATCCACGTCTGCCAATCGCAATATCTATGATGTGAATGCGTTTATTAAGAAAACCTTTCCTAAGGAGTTTGCTGCTTACCGAGAGTTTTTAGAAAATAGTCGCGAGTACCACAACCTTTATTCTGAGGAGTATCTGACGGATTTTTGTGCAAACTTAGTGATTTATATCGAGTCTGTTCGAGAACGTCATTGGTTTCCCCGAAAAAATATCGCCTTTATCTTCGAAGGAAATAACAATATCGTTCAGTACATTGAAGGCTGGTCTAACCGCTATTTTAGCCGATCCCATCAAGTCTTTTATCCTGACTCAGGGGAAGTCAATGCTCAGTATTTGGAACAAAACACCATCGATCTGCTAGTGACAAACTATGCCGAGCATGCGACCGAATTTCGAGATATCGTTGAATGCATCGTCTTCAAAACGATTCCTTCTTCTTCTGACTGGAATCGATTGCTTGAACGGATCAATCCTAACGTCACCCGCCAATTTGCCTTAAAAGACCTCTTCTAGTTTCCCATTATGTTTTGACCTAAAGAGCTGCTAGAAAGGGCCTTTTACATGAAAAGAAAGCATTTTTCCTTCACCGCTTAAACAGTGAAAAGGAAAGATGCTTTCTTTTTTAATGGCTTGACTCTCCGAAGCTGTGCAGGAGTGTGGGGAGGGGAAGTGGGGAGTGCATCAGGTACGGATGCAAGCCTTTGGAACCAGCGGTTTTCAATTCAATCGATCGATGTGGGCGAACTCATTGGGCTTCACTTAAGTAAATCAAACTCCAAGGCGCCTTTTGGTTTAGCTGAAGACCGGTCAATTCCCGATAGAAACAGGTTTTGTCTTTGACCGTCAGCTGAATGATCTCTTCTTCCGTATACTCATTTAAAGAAGAAATTTTTAAAACATAAAGTTCTTTTAGTATTTGCAGCTGTGCGTCGATATCTAGTAGCAACGACATTTTTTCGAAAAAAGTACCCTCTTCTTGTTCATAGATCGCCAAAAATCGTTGGCGCAAAGAGAGATAAAAATTAAAGATTTTCGGATGAGTATAAGAACAGGGCGAGTGGATAAATTCTTCGTCAAAAAAGTTTAAATATTCTTCGGCTGATTGGATCGTTTTTAAGTTCATATCAATACTCCTTATAAGTGTTAGGAAAAAGCGACAATACGTGTCATTATCAAAAACAGTCACTGTTAAGCAATGTCTTACTGAGAAGGTCCGTTTGTTTTTTTAAAATGATTGGGGGAAGGACTTTCGCTACATTCAATGTACAGGATATTCCAAATTGGCTCAAACGCGTTTTTTCGTAACCATACGAAGATTTGTTTTTCGCTGGTATTAACGTCAAAAATGTTCAAATATTCTGATAATTGTTGTTATAAAAAGAATATTTCCGAATTGGGCGAAATTGCTGGGTTTCCATTCTTTGCCTGCAGGTTGTTTTTTCATTTGCTGAAATCATGGACGAGGACAAAGCAGTATCAATTGACCGATAGGCTCATCCCCGTCATTTTTTCAAAGGTGTGATACTATAGAATTATCTAGAAAAACGATCCTTTGATTCAAGCTACCAATGCCAAAACAGTGCCAAGACACGCAGTTGCAGTGAGACGCAACCGTCTGTTTTGACGAGAAGGTTTGGCTAAATAGGGACGTTCATTAAAGCAAACGAGGAGCAATTCAATGAAAGAGAAAAAAACAGTTGTAGTGATCGGCGGCGGACTTGGTGGTCTATCAGCGGCGGTCTCATTAGCCCAAAATGGCTTTGATGTATCATTATATGAAAAAAATCACCACTTAGGCGGCAAGTTGAACCGACTGGAAACAAACGGCTTCGGCTTTGACTTAGGTCCATCGATTTTGACGATGCCACAGATTTTCGAAAAATTATTTACTGGTAGCAACCGCGATATGGCGGATTATGTTGCGATTCGCCGATTGCCATTGGAATGGCGCTCCTTTTTTCCTGACGGCACCAAGATCGATCTCTATGGCGATCTTGCACGTATGGCAAAGGAAAACCCGCACTTGTCGGAAAAAGACATGGCCGAGTACCAAGACTTTTTGGACTATGCGCAAAAGATTTATGAAATCACAGAAAAAGGCTATTTTGAGAAAGGCTTAGATACCACGAAAGAAATCTTGAAGTATCATGGCGTGATCAAAGCGCTGAAAGGCTTTGATTATTTCTCTTCGATGCATGATGCCATTCAAAAACGTGTCAGCAATCCGCAGCTGCAAGACATGCTGAGCTATTTTATCAAGTATGTCGGCTCATCTCCTTATGACGCCCCAGCCGTCTTGAACATGATGATCTATATGCAGCATGCCCAAGGTGTCTGGTACGTGCCAGGCGGGATGCACCGTTTAGCCGAAGGCATCGTTCGCTTAGCAAAAGAGATCGGTGTGACCTTCCACACGGGACACAAAGTGGAAAAATTGATCGTTGAACAGGAACAGATCCGTGCCGCTCGTTTGGATGATGGTACGCTGATCGAAGCCGACTATTTTGTTTCCAACATGGAAGTGATCCCGGCCTATGAAGAGCTGTTAGAAGAAGCACCGACCTTTACTCAAAAACTGGAAGAAAAATTTGAACCAGCAAGTTCTGGTTTTGTCTTGCACTTAGGGGTCAAAACCTCCTATCCGCAATTGGCCCATCACAACTTTTTCTTTTCAAATGCCTCAAAAGAAAACTTTGATCAAAATTTCCATCAGCATCAGCTGCCAGAAGACCCAACGATCTATTTGGTCAATGCCAACAAAACCGATCCTTCGCAAACAGTGGCAGGGCATGAGAACATCAAAATCTTGCCTCATATCCCTTATTTGCAGGATAAGCCCTTTACGGAAGCGGAATACGATGCTTTTCGTGAACGGATCTTGATCAAGCTGGAAAACATGGGTTTAACGGATCTACGTAAGCACATCGTGTATGAAGACCGCTGGACACCCGAAGACATCCAAAAGAATTATTTGTCACATCGTGGCGCCATCTACGGCACGGTCTCTAATCGCAAGAAAAATCATGGCTTTAAACACCCGAAACACAGCGAACGCTACGACAATCTATACTTCGTTGGCGGTACGGTCAATCCCGGTGCCGGCATGCCGATGGTGACCCTCAGTGGCCAGCAAGTCAGTGAGATGATCACCAAAAGAGAACACTAAGACAAGAAAGGATGATGACTGTGTACCTGCTGCTCGCTGGTATTTGCGCTGCTTGGCAGGCAGGCTGGCTGATTTTTTTCCGCCTGCCGACGATACCCACCCGCAAGGAGACAGCCGCATCCAAAGACTTGACGGAGAGGGGAGAACTGTCGATCATCATCCCCGCCCGCAATGAAGCAGAAAATTTGCCGCAATTGTTGGCGTCCTTGCAGCAGCAAACCCTTCATCCTGTGGAGATTTTGGTGGTTGATGACGGATCGGAAGACGAGACGATCGCCTGTGCTAAGGGCTTCGGTGCGAGGGTCTTGCAAACCACTGCTGATTCTGCTGGGAAAGCAGCGGCTTGTTGGTTAGGCGCCTCACAAGCAGTGGGCAAGTATCTATTATTTTTGGATGCCGATACCTTCTTTCTAGCAGAAGATGGCTTAGAGCGTCTTTTCGCTGCGTATGAGGAGCGATCGGGACAAGGACTGCTCTCGGTGCAGCCCTATCATCAAACGAAGCGCCTGTATGAACAACTGTCTGCCGTCTTTAATGTCGTCTTACCTGTCGGGTTGAACCGCTTTTCTATCGTAGGCGAAAAACTCTCAGCTGGCGGCGCCTTTGGTCCGTGTATTTTGTGCAGCAAAACTGCGTACCTTCAAGCCAATGGACATCAGGACATGCCACAAGGAATCTTAGATGATCTAGCATTAGCGAGACGCTTTAAGAAAAAACGCTTGCCGATCGCCTTGTATGGTGGAAAAGACTTGGTGGCCTTTCGGATGTATCCAGCGGGTGTTCGTCAACTTGTTCAAGGCTGGACGAAGGACTTTGCCACTGCTTCGCAATCCACTCACCCTTTGATTATGGCGGGCGTCATCTTGTGGATCAGCGGCGGCATTGGGGTACTGGCGGCACCATTTCTGATGGAACCGCTTTGGCTAGGACTGCTTTTTTATGCTGCTTATTTTGGACAAACTCTGTGCTTTGCCCGCCGTGTCGGCAACTTCAACCGAATCCTGCTGCTTTTTTTCCCATGTTACTTTCTTTTTTTCCTAGGCTTATTTGGTTGGTCGTGGATCCAAATCCATTTGTTGAAATCCGTGACCTGGAAAGGACGCAAAATCAATTTATAGGAGGCGATGCACATGCCGCTGATCACCTTATCTCCACTGCTCTTGCTCATTACAGACAGCTTGGCTTGGCTGCTGTTTCATCTAGGCATCTCCTTTGGCTTGCGCAAAGTCAGTGATGCCTTTTTTGAACGTCATGCCAACTGGTTCCGTTCTCTTGCCTTTGAAAAAGGCGGTAGGATCTGGGCGGAGGTGTTTCGTATTCGTCAGTGGAAAGAAAAATTGCCCGACGGCACTGTGATTGCCAAAAAAGGCTTTGACAAATCCCGCTTGGCTCAACAGCAAAAGGACTATCTGGAAAAATTCGTCATCGAGACACGCCGAGCAGAGCTGACCCATTGGCTGCTGATGGTTCCAGCACCGTTCTTTTTCCTCTGGAATCCTGCGTGGGCGGGCTGGGTGATGATCGTCTATGCGTTATTGGCTAACTGCCCATTTATCATGATCCAACGCTACAATCGCCCCCGTTTGGAGCGAGTCTTGCGGAAAAAAAGTGCCCTGCAAGTCAAGCAGAAGGCGACGGTCTAGGTTCCTGTAGGTGCCGCTTTAAGATTCGCTGAAAAATAGGCAAACTGGAAATCAAAAGGATCGGAGGGCAACTGCCTTCGATCCTTTTTAAAAAATTGGTGTTAATTTTTATGGGATGTGCCAAGTCCATTTTTTGTACACTAAGGTCATTCAGAGGAAAGGGTGATCGTATGTCATCAGAAGGATGTGGGCAAATTTTCGAACTGCCATTGCAGACTGCTGCATTGGTTGATCGTGTGTTTGGACAGGCACGAAGTATTTTTGTAAGTGTAGAAAAGAGGGAGGGATGCGCAAGATGATTGAAGATAGCCGACAACGGGACCACTATTACGACATGCTGATTGAAAAAAATTCCCAATATGAAGGGATTTTTTATGTTGGGGTAAAAACCACCGGCGTCTTTTGCCGTCCCACCTGCCCAGCGAAAAAACCGCTCAAAAAAAATTGCGAGTTTTTTCAGACGGCACAAGAAGCGCTGCTGGCGGCGTATCGTCCCTGCAAACGATGTCGCCCGCTCAGCTCGCCTAGCCACTTATCCCCTGACGTGAAAAGCCTGGTGGAAGCCGTGGAGAGTAACCCAGAGAAAAAGTGGACCGACAAAGATTTTGAAGCACTAGCGATCCATCCCAATACCGCACGACGACAATTCAAAAAATATTTTGGCATGACCTTTATCGAATACTCCCGTGCACGCCGCTTAGGATTAGCGTTTAAGCAGATTCGTGAAGGAGAACCGCTGATCCAAGCGCAATTAGAAGCCGGTTTCGATTCTGGCAACGGCTTTCGAGATGCGTTTTCTCGGATTATGGGGGAGTTGCCTTCCAACAGCCGCGAAAAAACGATTCTTTCTTCTGCTTGGCTTGAGACCAAGCTGGGGTCGATGTTGGCGATCAGCGACCAGCAGCAGCTTTACTTGTTAGAATTCGTGGATCGCAGAGGACTAGAAACGGAGATTGCTGTTTTGAGAAGCCGTTTGAATGCAGTGATCATTCCCCAGCAAACAGCAATCATTCAGCAACTCAAACAAGAACTGACGGAATATTTTGCAGGGAATCGAACTGTCTTCACGGTACCCATCGCATTGATCGGCTCTGATTTTCAAAAAGCCGTCTGGCAGCAGCTGTTGGCGATGAAGATCGGAGAAACATACTCTTACAAACAATTGGCACAGCGAATCGGCAATGAAAAAGCCACCCGAGCTGTTGCCAATGCCAACGGAAAAAATCAATTGGCGTTGATCGTTCCATGCCACCGCGTCATCAATAGCGATGGCA
>OAUR01000252.1_pt1 | contig 13348 bp, 15 predicted proteins | sample 1476311 | NCBI WGS metagenome assembly OAUR01 (sample SAMEA2580058, study PRJEB22360) | human gut metagenome | biome: human gut; feature: human-associated habitat; material: faeces | place: Denmark | collected 2008/2010 | reverse complement strand
CAGCCACTGATAAAAATAACTGACGCCATTTATCGTGTCCTTCATTGCTGCGCTCCTGCCTCGCTAAACTGCTGTTGGAGTGCTTGCCAAGTGTTGACCGGATCTTTTTGCTCACCCTTCACTTCGATTATTTGAAAGCGCGGCTGTTGACTTGTTTCCGTTAAAATCGTTTGAAACTCTAGCAAAGAGGTCGGTGTGTGCCAATCTGCCTCATATAAGGCCGCCACTTTTTGAAACTCAAGATCTAACGGAGTACCAAAGAGCGGGACAAAGTCGTTTGGTTCTAAGGTGTTTTGTGACAAAAAGGAAAAGATCCCACCACCGTTATTATTCAGTAAAATGATCGTTACTGGCAATTGATACTGGCGCAGTAGTTGTAGGCCGTTCATATCATGGTACAACGCTAAATCACCAATCAACAAGTAGGTAGGCTTTTGACTGGCGGAAGCAATCCCAGCCACGGTCGAGACAAGGCCGTCGATCCCATTGACGCCTCGGTTTCCATACACTCGATAAGTGGAGGTAGTTTTGCTGCCGTAGCGATCAAAAAAACGGATCGCATTGCTGTTTGCCAAAAGAATTTGCGCTTCTTCAGGCAAACATTGTTGGAGCATGCGCACAGCGCTGCTCTCATCCCATTGTTGCAACTGGGGACTTGCAGCAATCACCTGGTCTGCCCGCGCTTGAAGTGCTTGCCATTGTTGTTGCCACGCCGTATGTTTGACGATCGGCAACTGGGTGATGGCCGCCACGAAGGCGCTGATCGCTGCTTCGATCAAATAGTTTGCCCGATGCAGCTGATCTTGCCACTGCCCTGATGGATCAACAAAGAGCCACGTCGTCGTATCGGCTGCTTTGTTCAACCATAATAGGACATTTTTGGTGACTGGTAAGCGACCAAAACGCACGACCACTTCTGGTTGGAAGGCAGAAGTCAATTGTGGGAAAACAAGATCGGCTTGACTGATAAATGTTCCTACTTTGGTACCGGCTGTCGCCAGATTGGTCAATGGATCGCCGACGATCGGCCAGCCTAATTTGTCCGAAAAAGCCAGCAACTGCTGCGCTTCTTCGATCGTAAGGCTTTCTCCAGCAATCAGAATACCTTTTTTATCAAAGTAAGGGGCTAGCTGGGTGATCATCTCTGCTGACAGCTCTTGTTGTGGTGCCAGATAGCTCACGTCTTGCTGCATACTGCATTGGCGACTAAAGTCAGGCAACAGCGGCTCCCGTAATGGAAAGTTGGACAGGGCCTTTCGGCTGTTTTTGCGCTTCGATCGTGCAAGTTGCAGCTTGCCAAAAACTATAACGCAACAAAGCAGGATCGTTTTCTGGCACCGTCATCTCTACCATCTTTTTGACATGAGAGGCATACAAATTCTGTTGATCCATTGCCTGTGGCGCCCCAACGCCCCGCAGTTCTGGTGGGCGATCAGCCGTTAAGACGATCAGTGGCAAGTTGGTAGCTTCTGCTTCACAAACAGCTGGATAATAATTGGCTGCTGCAGTTCCAGAGGTACACAGTAAGATCGTCGGCTGGAGATCAACTTTGGACATCCCTAAAGCAAAAAAAGCAGCCGAACGTTCATCGACAGCCACCGTACAGGTGATCTCAGGATCACGATGCAATAGTAGCGCCAATGGCGTGGAGCGTGAACCGGGACTAATGACTGCTCGCTTCGCACCCGCTGCTTTTAGTCCTTGGATCGCCGCTAGTAAATAGTCTGTCATGACTGTCTGGTTATTCATCTCCTAAGATCCCTCTCCTCATCGGTTGAAATTTTAACCGTGTTTCTTGACGTTCGGATTCCGCATCTGAATCGGCAACGATCCCACAGCCCGCATACAGCGTTGCTTGATTGCCGCTAAAGAATCCTGAGCGGATCGCCACAGCAAACTCGCCAATATCTTCTTGAATACCCAACCAACCGATCGGTCCACCGTACATCCCTCTGCTGGCTGGTTCATGGGTACGAATCCATGAGACGGCTGCTTCTTTCGGTTCTCCCCCCAATGCTGGGGTCGGGTGTAGTTTTTGCACGGCGGTCAGAAAGTTGACTCCTGCCTTTCTTTGCCCTGCTAAAGGAACAAACAAATGCTGAATGTCACGATTTTTGATCACGGAACGAGCTTCTGATTGAAAGCCGTCAGCTAACAAAGTGGCCAATGCCGTTTCTAAGCGATCGACAACTACTTGATGTTCATGGGTATTTTTTGCGTCCGCTAAAAGGGCTTGTGCCAGTGCCTCATCTTCTTCTTTGGTTTTGCCTCTTGGTGCGGAACCTGCGATACTCACCGTTTCAAACTGATCGACAGTCGCTTTTAGCAAGCGTTCTGGCGTCGCACCAGCAAAAACATGGCCCCCATGTTCGATGGCAAAAAGATAGGTATTCGGCTGCTGTTGCGCCAACCGTTGCAACACCGCAGCACTAATGATCGACTGCTTCGTTTCTACCTTCATTCGTCTTGCCAGAACCACTTTTTTCAACGGTGTTTCAGTTGAGCGAATGGCTGCCACTGTCTCTTCGACCGCTTGCAGCCATTGGGGCACATCTAGTTCCTCTTGTGCCTGAAAAGCAGGCGTTTCTGCTACAAGACTCTTGTCCGAATTGGCATGCAACCAGCTTGCGACTTTTTCCTGTAAGGCAGCGACTTTTTGTTGTCGTTGTTCCTCGGAAGAAGCGGCTACTGTATAAACGACGCCACACTGATCTCCAGTTTTGCTGACCAGTATTTCTGGCAACGCAAAGAGACCAGCACCTAGCTCAGCCCAATCCTGACTGACTTCTGCCTGTTCATCAAAAGCAAAGCCGCCAACTAACTGCGCCTGAAAAGGTGCCTCTGGTTGATAGTGGGCTTGCTTTAAGAGAGAGCGGACTTCTGAAAAGTCTGCAAGTTTGGGTTGCGAAAAAGTGGCTAACCAACCCAACCCTACTATACTGGTCGTTTCATCAGGGGTACGCCAGAAGTAGCGTTCCCCTCTATATTCTTGTGCAGCTGCATAAAGAGCCAGTAAGTCACACCTTTCTATAGGTTGATACTCACTCAAATAGGTTTTCCCGGCAGCGATCGCTGCCTCATAATTACTTGTTGATTTGCTGTTCAATGTAGTTCACTCTTTCTTCACTCAGCAATAGCCTTTTTAAAACTTTACCGCTTGCTGTGCGCGGCATTTCTCGCACGTGATAAAAGCGGCGCGGAAATTTATAGTGGGCGATCTGCCCTTCTAACGTATCCAATAAAGCTTGGAAGTGGATCGGTTCATTTAACGTTAAATAAGCCGCGACAGATTGTCCCCACTCCTCGTCTGGCTCCCCCACCACAGCTGCCTCTTTGACCGCTGGATGCTGCAACAAGGCTTGCTCCACTTCTGCGGGATAGATGTTTTCTCCACCAGATATGATCAGTTCGCTTGCACGACTGACTACATACAAAAAGCCCTCTTGATCAAGATAACCTAGATCTCCTGTGGCAAACCAGCCCTCTTGGTCCCACTGCTGTGGACTGCGATCGTTCAAGTAACGAGTCGTGATCGCAGGTCCTTGCAGTTGGATCTCTCCGATCGGCTGGGTATTTTCAGCAGTCTGGTGGTCTGCCATTTTCCCATCAGTCGCAATTCGTAAATGGACACCTTGCAGGGGAACCCCAGAGGCGCCGATTTTTTCAGAAGCTTTTTCTGGCGGCAATGCCACCACTTGTGAGCAGGTTTCTGTCATCCCATAGGATTGAATCACAGAAAGCTGATTTTGCTGGCATTTTTCCAATACACTTTTGGCAATCGGACCGCCGCCTAGCAGGATATAACGCAACGAATCAAAGCCTTGTTGGGGCACCAAGGGCAGCAAATCTGTCAACATTTTTGCCACCAAAGAAACGATCGTCCCTTTCCCTGCTTCAAGGTCTTTTGCCATTTCTCCAGCATCAAAGCGCTCATACAAACGAACACTCATCCCAAGTCGCAAGGACCGTAAGAGAATTGATAACCCACTGATATGATACAGCGGAACTGCACAAAGCCAACAATCCTCGCTAGTGATGGCTAAGTTTTTTTGAGTCGCTTCGGCACTTGCTAGATGATTCCCAAAGGTTTGGGGCACACCCTTGGGATTGCCAGTCGTACCAGATGTATACATAATTGAAGCCACTTGCTCTGCTTGATAGATTGCTTCATTAGGAACAAACGAAGGAACAACAGAACCAACAAAAGCCTCCGCCTGTTTGATCGCTTGTCCAAAGGTCAAGCTGCGAACACCCGAAATCGCAGCCTGATCCGCCGTGATCACCCAGTCGCAGTGGGCATCTTGCAATTGGAAGGAGATTTCAGCGGCTGTCAATCGCGTATTCAGCAGCTGAACTTCGATCCCCAACTCCCATAACGCAAGGATCGTAAAGACCATTTCAGGGGAGTTATTGCTAAAAAGAGCTACCCGGTTTGGCTGATCAACGAATTGGGCTTGATAATAAGCAGCGTAAGCATAAACCTCTTTTTGCAAGGCAGCAAACGACCAGCTTTTTTCATGCCAATAAAAAGCTGGTCGTTCTGGATGAAGTTGTGCTTGCCTTTGCAGCCAACTCCCAGTCATTATGGGAATTTAGGGAATTGGTCGAAGTCTGGTTGACGTTTTTCTTTAAACGCGTCACGACCTTCTTTGGCTTCATCCATCGTGTAATACAATAAGGTCGCATCGCCAGCTAATTGCTGAATGCCAGCTAATCCGTCCGTATCTGCGTTCATTGATGCTTTGATCATGCGTAACGCCAACGGGCTCTTTTGCAGCATCGTTTCTGCCCATTCCATCGTTTCATCTTCTACTCGATCAAGAGGAACGACTGTATTGATCCAGTTCATCGCCAATGCTTCTTCGGCGGTATATTGTTTTGTCATGAACCAAACTTCCTTGGCTTTTTTATGACCGATTGTCCGTGCAAGATAGCCCGAACCATAGCCACCATCAAAACTACCGACATTTGGTCCAGTTTGACCAAATTTAGCGTTGTCAGCGGCGATCGTTAAATCACAAACCAATTGTAAAACATTTCCGCCGCCGATCGACCAGCCTTTGACCATGGCGATCACCGGTTTTGGTAACGTGCGAATCAAGCGTTGCAGATCCAATACGTTTAAGCGAGGAACCTGATCTTCCCCAACATAGCCACCGTGTCCACGGACTTTTTGGTCTCCGCCTGAACAAAAGGCTTTATCGCCGGCGCCTGTCAAGATAATCACGCCGATGCCTGGTTCATCGCGACTGATCGAAAATGCATCAATCATTTCAAACACCGTTTTTGGTGTAAACGCATTGTGGACTTCTGGGCGGTTAATCGTGATTTTCGCCACTTTTCCATGTTGTTCAAACAAAATTTCATCGTACTCTTTTAAGGTTTTCCATTCTCTCATTACTTGTTCCTCCTCAATTCACATAGCTCTATTATACACATATCTGGTCGCTTTTCGTTAGAAATTGCTTTGGTTAAGGGAATTTCTTAAGACTTCTCCCCCTGTTGCCGACTTTCTGAAATCTTCGGCTATTTCTACCAAAACTCGTGCTATAATCATGGTAACTTTCTTAGAAAAAGGAGCAAAAAATGAATTTACTGGAAGCCTTAGAAATCGAAGTAGAAGCAGCAACAGCCGATTTTGTTCGTTTACGGATGCCGATCAAAGCGCAGCACAAACAGCCTTTTGGTCTCGTTCACGGTGGCATTAACGGTGTTTTGATCGAGACCGCCTGCAGCATCGGTGCCAATCAAGCTTTGGCTCAAGAAGAGGCCTTTGCCGCCGGCGTTGACCTGCAAGTCAACCATCTAGCCGCCGCCCAAGAAGGAACCTTGATTGTAGAAGCTAGTCCTGATCGCATCGGAGCTCGTATCCAAACTTGGCAAGCCACTATTTGGTTAGCTAGCGGGTTAAAAACTGCCGTTGGGCGCTGCACTTTAACGACTGTGCGCAAATAATCCTTTACGCTCCTGCATTGTGCTCACGGGAGCGTTTTTTGGTCTGTTTTGAAGAAAGAGGTCACCAGTCAACGCCTTATTAAAGATATTCTTTCATTATAAAGATATTGAGAATGTGAGCGTGGTTTTTTCGAAAGGTACGTTGTTTTTTTACAGAATAGGGGTCTTTCGTTATAATGTAGCTAAGAAAGCGAGGCTTATTATGAAAAATAACCGATTGATCCACTTTTTAGGCGGCAAAACAAGCTATTATGTCTTAGGACTAATTATCTTGTCGGCAGTTGCTGTCTTTTTGCTAAATCAGATTTCTTTTTTATTTACACCCTTTTCAGCCATTCTTACAGCTATTATCCCACCCTTTTTATTTGGGCTGATCCTTTACTATCTGTTTAATCCGGTGGTCGATAAATTGGAAACGAAAAAAATTCCCCGCAGTGCTTCGATTGCTGGGATCTATCTGTTGATTCTTTTGTTGATCGTCTTTGCTGGTTTCCAGCTTTATCCGATTTTGGAGCAGCAAACCACCGATCTGATCAATAGCTTACCAAGTTTGGTCAGTGACTTTGAGAAAAACGCGACCGCCTTTTTAGAAAATACCCCATTTCAAGATGAGATGGCACAAATTACAGACACACTACAAAATATCACCAGTAATATCATGAGTTTTATTGGAGACTATTGGCAAACTGGTGCCGCTGGGCTCAGCAGTTTATTTTCAACCATTTCGACCTTGTTCATTGCTTTGTTTACTGGACCGATCATTGCCTTTTTCTTATTGCGTAACCCAAACAAGTTTTATTTTTCGGTCCTCTCATTAGTGCCACCACGTTTTCGCAAAGACTTTAATGAAATCGTCAAGATCTCTGACTTACAAGTCGGTGCCTTTTTGAAAGGACAAATCATTTCATCCTTGATTTTAGGGGCGATCTATTGGGTCGTTTTTCTCTTGATCGGCCTAGAGTATGCCAGTATTCTGGCGATCGCTGCTGGTCTGCTTTGCATCATCCCCTATATCGGACCTTTTATCGTCTTTTTCCCGGGGCTTTTCATTGCCGCACAAGACTCCACCGGGATGTTGGTTAAGTTTTTGATTGCTTGGTTTGCTGTACAGCTACTTCATGGCGATTTAGTCGTGCCCCGTGTGATGGGTGACCGATTGAAAATCCATCCTATTACGATTCTGGTTGTTTTATTAGTGATGGGTGATTTGATGGGGATCGTTGGGGTGATTTTCGGAATCCCGATTTATTGTCTGCTAAAAGTTCTTGTCGTTTACGTGTTCCGCAAATTCAAGCAGCGCTACAACCGCTATTACGGTCAAGACGGCAAATACTTCCACAGTGCCTTCACTAGCAAAGATTACCTAGGTGACGAAGACAAAGACACCAAGAAAAAAGCCTAAAAAAACTGCCGCGAATCGTTGGTTCGCGGCAGTTTTTTTCTATTTTATTTCATCTCATGTTCCAAAAAGAAATGATAGAGCGCCCCTAATAAATTGGCGTCATTTTGAAATTTGCAGGCTTGGATTTCCGGCTTCGTCAAGGTCTGCTGCAAAATCGGTAAACTAGTCAGCAGTTGCTGATACTGACGGTCGATTTCTTCCACCACGATCGCTTGGGCACTGATGCCACCGCCAATCACGAAGCGCTCTAAGTCGATCACGGCTTGAACATTGAGTATGACACACGCGATTTCTCGGCAATACGCTGTAAACAGCGCCCAGACCTGTGGCTCTTTCTGATTGATAGCGTCAAAAACTGCTTCACCATCCGCAAGATCAGCTAAGCCTAGCAGTTGGGCGCTGCGGCGAATCATGGCGACCGCTGAACCGCTAAAACCTGCCAATTGCTGCAGGGTCAATCCCTGATTATTTGGTTGCTCAGCGTTTTCTTGAGTGTCACTTCTCTTAGTGGCATTTAGTAGAAAACTTAATTCCCCTGCTTGAAAATGTGCACCTTGGATCAGTTTTCCTTCAACGATCACACCACCACCCAAACCAGTACCTAATGTTATGGCAGCCCCATTTTGAATCCCTTTAAGGTTTCCTAGCCACCATTCAGCTAATGCGGCGGCCTTGCCATCGTTGGTCACAGCCAGCGGCACTTGGTACTTTGCCAGCAGCTGTTTTAAGGAGACTCCATCTAAAAAAGGCAATGCCCCGCCAAACGAGATCGTCCCTGTCTCTGGGTTGACTTTTCCTGGAGTACTAACAGCAATGCCCCGAATGCTCCCATGAACGTCTTCAACGATCGTTTCAATCCCTGTCAGAAATTCCGTAAGATTTTTCGGCGTATCCATCCGTCCTCGTGTCAGAATATTCCCCGAGCGATCAATGACAGCCGATTTGATTTTCGTGCCGCCGATGTCGATGCTTAAATAGTTTTTATTCACTGAATCCCACCCTCTGCTTCTACTGCCCATCGCAGGACGGTTTTGGCTTTATCTGGTGAAACTTTTCGCGGATCAGACAAATAGATTTCTCGATGCTGGAACGTGTCCATCGTTGGACGGATCACTAACTGTTCTTGTTTTAACAGCTCCTTCATTTTCGCAAATGTTTCCGCTTCTGTGTCAAAAGAACCTGTATGCATCGCTTGCAGACACAATCCTTCTTCATAGCGCTCAAAGATGAGCTTTTCTAGATTTGGATTGTCTTTCTTCTCTTTGACGGCCAAGAGCTGTTCTTGAAACAGTGTTTCCGTGACTGGCTCTGGTTGGCGAATCATGATTTTGTAGATCAATTCTTCTTTGTTGACGGCACCGTCTGGCTTTGTCAGAGAGGTCCACACACCTTCTAAAGGAAAGACCGTGTATTCAAAGGGTTCATTGCCAAAAGCCCCTTTTTTTAATCCCATCCTGAGTGAATAAGAAATCGTATATAAAGCGGCGATCTCTTCGCTGAATTCAGGTCGATTCGGATTGCCGCTGCCGCTCAAACTGATAAATTGATACGTTGGCACCTCGATCACTGTTGGTTTTTTGGGAAGATAGAGCTCTTTTTCTAGTTTGCGCCATTCATACTTCATAAGGACCCTCCTCGATTTGCTTTTCTTTATTTTACCATGAAAAAGAAGGACCATTGCAAAAACAGTTATCCCTTCAACTGCAAAGGGACAACTATCTTTTTCTTATAGGGATAATGTAGCTACTTGCTGTTTTCCCAACTGCTCGTCTTATGCGGCTTCTTGTTCTTCTTTCAGCAATTTTGTGTCATAAAACTTCGCAAATGGAAAATAGATCAAGAAAGAAACAACTGCACAAACAATGGCAACGACGCCTGCACGCCAGTCTCCACCGGTGCCAATAAAGCCACCAAGTCCAACGGGTGTTGGGAAAGGAATATTGGCGATCATGGGACGAATCAATTCCATCCTTGTGGCAAAATACGCGATCGTGGCGGATGCCATCGGTGCTAACAAGAAAGGAATTGCTAAATAAGGATTATAGATGATCGGCACGCCGAAAATGATCGGTTCATTGATATTGAAAATCGACGGGACGATGGCAGCTCTTCCTAATACTTTCATCTGTTTCGATTTAGCAATGTAGATCATAAATAAGGTAAAACCAAGGGTTGCTCCCGAACCACCTAATGTCACGTACCCGTTGGTAAATTGGCCTGCTAATGGGAAACTCGCCCCTTCAACATTGGCAGCTAAATTAGCTAACATGATCGGGGTAATCAGTGGACTAATGATATTGAATCCATGAATCCCTACCAACCACAAGGCATGTGCGAGGAAGTAAATCACCATGATTCCCAACCAGCTATCCGTAAGATGGGTAACAAACCCGAACGGAATTGCTACTAGTTGAAAAATATCCGTCCCTAAAACAACTAAAACACCATTGATGGTCAGAACCACGACTGCCACCACAAAGGCTGGTATCAGTGCCGTAAAACTACGAGCCACACCTTCAGGCACTTCTTCCGGCATTTTGATGACCCAGTTGTTTTTTACACAGAGACGATACAACTGAACAGCAACGACCGCCATCACGATCCCAGTGAAAATACCAACAGTTCCTAAACGTGCGACCCCATCGGCACCAATCAACCAACCATTGATCAGCCCTTCTTCCACATCATTCATCCGTGTCATTTTTCCGCCGTCAAAAACAAGCTGAGGAATCGACATCAATGTAGCAAAAACACCTAACAACGCCCCATTGATCGGCGTCAGGTCGAGATTCTCCTCGACTTGAATGATCTTGGAATACTCATAGCCCAGAACGATACAAAAATATAATGCCAATAACCCCATGGTCGTACTATTTGCTAACATATACAAATCACTGAAATTCAAAAAAGTCGCTTCAAAAAAGTCAGCTAAAAACGGAAACGTGATCGGTAAAATGTTGAATACTAAAAACATTGAGCCTACGATCGTAAAAGGAATCGACGCCATCCCTGCCGCCATGATGCTACGAACGATTTTGTATTGGGAAATCTTTCCCATCGGACCCATTACTGCTTTTTCCAAAAGTTGAAATAGTTTATTGTTCGATTCTGTCAAATCAATCACCCTTTCTTTCTATCTCTTCAAATTCGCGTATCCATTGCCAATGTCGGTCTTCATTGCGAAAAATTTTCTTCAGTTTTCTGATACCACTCCATGCAAAGACGCCACTTATCCAGAGAACTATGCGAACATACTCGGTACTTTGCGAGGTGAAATAGGGGAAAATAACTTCTGTCACTCCAAAAAAAGTCAATAAAAAAAGAATGGCCATTGTCCCCATTTGAAGGCGTAAATACCAAGTTGTAAAAAAGAGTTGCTTGGAAACGATGGTTGCGTGGTGTCCATATAAGCGGATAAACTCACTGATCGCTCCCATTGAAAACAGCAACAGGCTCAGTGGAACCACGCGCAGCCATTGCCCTGCCAAAGAAGCAGCCAACAGCCAATATAGGTTAAAAAAGAAAAAGAATGCCACTAAGTACCGCAATAGCAACAGACGTTGAAAATAGAGATTTTTCTTCGTCAGTTTTTGCGACGCATCTCTTTGAGCAACTTTTGCTTGCTTACTCGCCATCTGCACTCCTGCATTGGATCGCTTCTTCAAGGCTACTCATTTTTTGATAAATCCCTAGCATTTCTAGTGCAACTTCTCTGAGGGTCATGGTTGTCATCAAATGATCTTGTGCATGGATCAACAAGATATCGCAGGTAAATGAAGTCCCTGAAGCATATTCTTGCAGCATTTTTGACTGGATGCGGTGGGCTTTGACTAATGAATCATTGGCTGTGTCCAACAACTCTTGCGCTTCTTGACAACTGCTGATTCGCATCTGTTCAAAGGCTTGATGAATCATCGTGCGGGCATCACCGCTTGCTAAAATAAGTTCAAAGGATATTTCTTGAATTTTTTCACTATCCATAGCCTACCTCCATTTATTTCGCACTTTTCTCTAATGCAACACTTTCTTTGACTAGCTGTGCTAATTTCTCGATCCCGATCGGTATCGGAATATATGCTTGCGGGGGAATATTCACGATTGGTTTGCCGTATTTATCGGCGCTTTTCTTTAAATTGGCAAAATGCATTTTCGTTTGCGGGCTAACTAAATATAAATCATACTCATCCTTAGCGATTGTAGCGATCCCCTCTGAAGCAGAGATGGCATCGATCCTCACTGACCAGCCTTCTGTGGTTAAAAAGCTTGTTCCTTTTTTAGCGATCAACGATGAAGACATGCCTGCTGCACAAATTATCAATACTTTTTTCATTTCACTTCCTCCTTTTATGAAACGCTTCCATTTCGGTGCATCTATTCCTTTCTTCTACCCTCCTTCATGCTATAAAAAAATCCTTGAGAACGATTCACTATCTGCTGATTCTTACAGGTAGTAATCCTTCTTCACATAAATAGTATTACATATCGAGTACTTTGTAAATGCAATAAAACTCTATTAGTGATATAAAACATTAATTTCTTTCTGCTTCTATCGTGTCATAGTAGAATAATTTTGTGGAGGGGATTTCATGTTTAAAGATCGTTTAAGACAGTTGCGGAAAACGCGATCTGGTTTAACACAAGCAAAAATGGCAAAATATTTAGGAATCGCCAAAACAACCTATGCTTCGTATGAGCAAGGCAATCGGATGCCCGATATTGAGATCCAAAAAGAACTTGCTGATTACTTCAATGTCAGTCTCGATTATTTGCATGGACGTCCGAATGATTTGGAAGCCCTCTCTATGAAACAGATTCGTGTGGCTTCAAGAATCAATGAGGACTTTACTGAATATCAACTATCTGAAATCATTACCTTTATCGAATTCATAAAAAACCGCCCAGAGTAAACGGTACTATTCTGCCTTTTTTCTCTGGCTAACTTGTGGTGCTGCTTCATTACCTAAAAAAAAACTGCTGTCAATGTCTCACAAGGAAACATTGACAGCAGCTGAAGAGCCTCGGCTCTTTTTTTATTGTCTTACAGCCTCATTAGCGGCAAAGCGTTTTGAAAAATGTTGTTCTAATCGCTTTTGCCCGGCTTCAATCAAAATACACAACAGCCAATAGATGATGGCAACTAGCACATACATGGACATGTAATCAAAGGTTCGTCCGCCAACGATCTTAGCTTTTTGAAAAATATCAGGAATCGTGATCATTGCTGCCAAGGAGGTTCCTTTCAACAAATCCATTGCCACATTACTCAATGCCGGTACAGAAATACGAAAGGCTTGCGGCAAAATAATCAGACGCATCGTTTTCGTAAAGGATAACCCTAACGCATAGGCAGCATCAAATTGCCCACGATCCACACCCGCAATTGATCCTCGGTAGATTTCTCCGATAAATGCGCTGCTGGTCAATGTAAAACAGATGATCGCAGCACTAAGCGCCGACAATTGATAAGGCAAGCCAAAATACAATAGGAACAACAAGACCAACGCTGGGACGCCTCTTAGAAAGGAGAGGTAGCCCCGCACGAACCCTCTAATGATGGGGTTTTCCAGCATCCCTAAGAAGGTGAGCATGATCCCTAATACGTTGCCTCCTAGAAACGAAACGACAGCAATGCCGACCGTATAGGACAAGCCCGACAGCAAATAGGGCAATGACTCCCACATCAACGGCAAATCAAGGGTTGGAATATACATTAGTCTGTTTCAACCGTTTGGATCGCTTGATCAGATTTTACTGAAATATCGGTTTGAAAATACGTTTCCGCAAGTTCTTTTAAACGGCCGTCTTCTTTCATTTCTGCTAAAACAGCATCCACTTTTTCCTGCAATGCTTGATGATCTTTCACAAATAAGAAGCCCGTTTCATTCGGATTAAAGTAGACATCTTCTAAAATTTTAACAGGGATATCTGGCAAAGCAGCAACCGCCATTTTTTGCAAATAGTAATCATTCAAGATCACATCCGTTCGACCAT
>OAUR01000251.1_pt1 | contig 13491 bp, 15 predicted proteins | sample 1476311 | NCBI WGS metagenome assembly OAUR01 (sample SAMEA2580058, study PRJEB22360) | human gut metagenome | biome: human gut; feature: human-associated habitat; material: faeces | place: Denmark | collected 2008/2010 | reverse complement strand
GTGTGATCGTGGCGGGGGGGGGGGGGGGAGGCCCTCGGGGGCCCTGCCGTAGCGGGTGGCAGCCTTGCGGTAGCGCTTCATGCGGTTGAAGACGCGTTCGACCATGTTCCGCCCCCGGGGAGACGCCGACGGACCGGGAGCCCCCTTCCTCGGCGCCCCGGCCGCGTGCCGGTGGACCTCCGCGCTCGTGGAGTCCATGGCGAGCACCCGGATCTCCGCCCCGATGACCCGCTCCTCCCGCAATGCCGTGAACAGGCGCTCCATCGCGCCATCCCCGGACCAGCGGTCGAACCGCCGGTAGACGGTGACCCACTTGCCGCAGCACTCCGGCAGGCCCCTCCACGGGGCTCCCGCGCGGCACATCCACGGCAGGGCGTTGACGAACGTGTGGTTGCCGCGCCGGCGCGGCAACGGATGCGCGACCCTCATGAACCGGCCAAGCGTGATGTCATACCTCGGCGTACACATACGACAATTATCACGCAAAACTTAGATAGCGTAAACACACCCTAGAAGAAGACATCCGTACCCCGTCAAATACGGTTACTCGCGCAGCTTGCTTGCCGCGAAGATAAACAATGGCAGCGCGGCGAACGCGTAGTTCTCGCACTGGATATACAGGTACACGATCAGGATAAGCCAGCAGATAGCAGTCTTGCTCCAGACACCATGCTCGGCAGCTGCAGTATCGAAGACGCGCGTCATGGAAACTATGGAAGCGATGACCAGCAAAACCAGGCCGATCAATCCGTATTCGGCGACGACGCTGGTATACGCACACATCGTCCATACGGTGTCCGCATTCATGCCGGCCGCAAATCCTGTGGCCGCGCCGCCGTTCATGCCAAGACCATTTAGTAGCTGCTCGGCCTTGGATGCGCCAGCCCATACCGCATTGATGATGTTGCCCGCGCCATAACCGGTGAACATGGTCCATGGGTGGACGAGCAGGCCGCAGAGCGGATCGAGGCTTTGGTAGATTCTCGCAAAGAACGAACCATCCCCCTGCGCGCCGTTTTCGGCGATGGAAGCCAGCCTGGAGTCGGCAAGCACGCCCATCAGTCCAAGCAGGCATGCTCCGGCAAACTGCGCCATGCCACGCAGTCGCTGCTTCCGATCATGCCACGTGTTGTGCACGATGATGGCGATCAGCAGCGCCACAACGGAGTCGATGACGATTCTGGTGCCGGCCTGCATGAGCACCGCGCCGATCGCGTAGACGACGATGAGGTCACGCAGCCGTTTGGCATAGATGCTGTCGCGGCCTCGCATCAGCCACATGAGGGGCAGCAGTATGCCGAACAGGTGCATGCCGATATAGCTGGGTTCCGCGAACAGGAATTGCGGCCGACCGCCGCCCCACGCCGAACTATCGGTGACGTACTGGCGGTACATGAGATGCGAGAAATAGTTGACGAGCGGCTCGAACCGCAGATGGATGGAGAACCATTGCACGACGCCCACGGCGAAGGAACACCAGTAGGCCGCGATAAGCAGCCGGATCGGCATGTTCCAGGGGATGCGTTTGATATGGAAGGCGATGACAAGCGCACCCAACGTGGCGAGCATACCGAACAGCCCGGTGAGGCTCATGAACGCGGCGTTGAAATGAATGCCGAAGCGCAGCCACCCGGGGATGGACAGGATGATACAGGCGACCGGCAGCAGGAACATAGGCAGATACTTCACGGCTACGATATGCAGTTGACGCCAATTGCACAGGCAGTACACGGCGAACAGCGCGGGACTGATCGGCGACCAGAACGGCGCGTACAGGCCGAGCGTGGTGCCGTCCGCCGGAAGAAAAGCGATGGCCAGCAGCAGCCAAATGACGTTGCGTTCCTGCGTTGTCAGAAATTGCAGCATTGGACGATAGGAAACGGCGTGCTCTGCCGATTGCCTGCCGCTCGCTTGCGCCTGTGCAGCGGCATCATCAATTGCGACACTAGCCTTGGCCTTGGCAGCCACTTCGCATTCACTATTGTTCGGTCGAATCGCACGCGCCCCTTTCCGCAACCAACCCTACTCGACATTGCATTATATGCACCCATTGATTTTACCGCGCAACGGATGATATTGCCACAACGATTCACGGCTTTAAATGTTCATTCGAACACTAACAGAACACGGAATATCATAAAAAGACAACACGCTTAATGTTATCTTTTTTAAACCGCCTGACAATTGCCGCAAACCCAGCTATGACAACGATTCACAAAACCACAGTACACAAAAAGTTCATTTTTCAACCATTTCACCTTCTATATGCGAGGTAGCATCAATAGCGAACACAGCAAGCATTCACCCCACACAATACAAACCAGTCATACATAATGTTCATTTGCAACTACAAACGAACATGCATAATGCACATTATGCGCGGCTCATAGAAAGGCATTATCCATGGCAAACGAGAAAACCGTCATCACCGTGAATCTCGACATGTTCGACAAGGACGCCGACGCCAAAACAGCCGAAGCCAACAAGGTGGCGAAAAACCTGGGCATCAGCGATGAAGCACTCGCCAAGGTAGAGGATTTCAAGCAGGAGCTCACCGATCATGACGCTTGGGATCTGCCGTTCATGGGCTATGTGAACGAGGACGGCTACGGATACGACTACGTGCCGGACGCGGCCATCACCATGCATCCGTATTGGGACACCCACAAGGAGTTCATGAATCTGCCGGATGACGTGCAGACCGCATTCGCCATCCGCATGCTGTTCACCCACCGCCCCGTCGACCGCTACGGCGCCGACATGTTCCTGCATTACCACCGCGGATTCACCGTCAACTTCATTGGCGAAGGCGCCAACAAATAATGATCGCCTCAGGCACCGGTTGCTTCAGCTCAAGCCGACAACGACGCCCTTGCCGCTGCCGGCTTTCCGAACTCCCTGAAAGCCCAAGCAACCCCGTAGCGCATTTGATTGGCAACACCTCGGGCCCGCACCGTTTTGAATACTCAGCTGTGCTGACCGCACGCGTCCCCTTGTTGCCGGAGAGACATGGTTATATGGCTCAATCGTGATATCGCCATGCACGATCTCGAATTTGATCTAGCTGGTTGAGAAGATACGGCCGAGAATCTAGGCGAGAGCTGTTTCCTCGGTGGGGCCTTCCACGATGAATATCATCACCTGTTTGGCAGTCGCCATAGCTCAGTCCCCCTCGGAGAACCCGGCATCATAGAAGGCGCCGTCGATGTCGAAGGAATTCGTCGGCTCATATACGGCTTCCGGTTGCCCACCAAGATTGATTGCGCGTAGATACTGATTACGGAGATTATTTTTCTCTGCTTCCGCGGAATTTGATGTATCGATTATCTGGATTCGTCGTCGTGAAATAAAGCGACCTTTGTCCAGAATCTCCAATGGACGAAGATTATGCGCGGTAAAAATCAGCTGACCGCGCCCATGCTCTTTCAGCACCTGCAGAAGTTCTCCGAGCAGGAACTCGAAAATGCCTGAATCAAGCTCATCCACGGCAACGCAAGCACTTGGCTTCGCATAGACGTCAATCAGCAGCATCAAAATAGATACAAGTTTTTTGATTCTCTCGGATTCGCATCGCAGCGGCAATGCGAATCCGTCGCGCACGCATGTGATTTGCACACGTTCGACAGGCTTGCCGTCATCCCCCAGGCTCTGACCGAACCTATACAGGCTTAAGGAGAGTCCCAGGACCAGCGCCGTCAGAACAGGGTTCATCTTCTTCAGCATGCTGTTCAGTGCATCGAGTTGCCTTGGCTTCAGATCATTGGGCTCCAGCAGGTTCACATCGAACGAAGCATCGGCAAAACCCCGTATTCGCCTTCATGAGTTGACATCTTCAGATGATTCATTATCGAAATCGCGTATCGGGTGGTATCAACGATTGCGAAGTCGGATATTGCAAATATCTTTATGGATGCAATCAATTCGTAAAGCTGACCGATGTTGTCTGTCTTTCCCGTGTCGCATCGTCACCGGACGCATCGTCTTGTTGGCAAACTTTCCAAAGCAACGTAAAGAAATCATTGGAAAAGATCAGCGAACTATGGTTCTTAAGGGCGAGACGTTGCTCCACGACCAGTTCGGTTCGAATTTTCCCATTCGCTGCGAATATGTTTTCCCAAGCTGTTTTGGGCCTGATCTCGTAATCCCACGAATCATCTCCTCCGTTATATGCCATCAAGGTGCGCTTTGACTCCTTGCCACTGAATTTCTTGACGGTAATTTCCTCAGCTGTGATTACAGGCCCCTTATCGGTTTCCGCAATACGCGAACCTGCTTCAGCAATAGCAACGGTATAGGAGAATTCATACACTGCGGACTGAGAATCCTCATCGAATTTAACGCCCTTAACGCATATCCTTGCATCTTCGGCTTTCTCATCGCCGAACTTCTTGGAAACACAATCGGCGGCAGATCGCGAAATGTCACGTCCATAGGAAATATTCTTCAGCACAGCGAGCGCCTGAATCACCGAGGTTTTGCCGGAACCATTCTGCCCGTAGATTCCAATAATGTCCGAACCGGAAAGGGAACGCTTTGTGCTCCATGAGGAAAGGACGATATTGCCTTCCCTTATGTTCTTAAAGTTCCTAAGCTCAAGTGACGTAAGGCGAATCATGGCTCTCCTTCCTTTCCAAGGGACTGAAGGCGCTCGGCCGCGAATACCACCTCGCGCTGGCCGCGACCGTGCTGGTCATATGGGGATTGACTAGCTTCATCCCTGAAATGATAGAAATTAATGATGGTTTCTTCGGTTTCATCTACCTGTTCATTCTGATTTCTGCTTATAAGTGGCATATGAAACCGTTCACCGCCAAGCAGGTCTGGCTGATGACCGGCATCGGGCTCGGTTTCTTCCTTCTCTACACCGCCGCATCCGCAACGCTGTCCCTGCTGGGGCACGACATGGGAATCTTCATCAACGGCAGTTGGAAACTGCCCGTCATCATGGTGGGCTTCGGCGTGTTCCTATTGTTCGACCGCGCCACCTTCCACAGCCGCGTCATCAACCGGATCGCGCAATCCGCGCTCGCCGTGTACCTCATCACCGACTACGCCGCATCTGAGAAACTGCTCTGGGTCAAGTTGTTCAATCTGCAGAACCTGTACCAGCAGCCGTTCGCAATCCTGCGGATCCTCGGCATACTGCTCGCGATCTACGCGGCCTGCACACTGCTTGATTTCGTCCGCAAAGGACTGTTTGCCATACCCATCGATAAGCATCGTGGACACTGGTTCGAGCCGCTGTGGAACAAGGCATCCAGCCGAATGCACAATCATTCGTTATCTACTGACGACCGTTTCATCCGGCGCTCAAGATCGTTAAAAACGATGAATAACCATTGATAGCAGAAATCCGTACGACTAACGTTTAGGGGTCTCGCGGATTTTTGGTTATGCAAGCTGTTGTAAGTGCAGTAAAGACAGCCAGAATCCGCCAAGAATCAGTTTTGTCGGTCCTTCTGGTTGGACCCAAGCATGATTTATACCCTCAAGGTGCCGGCCGTACGGGCGATTGAATTATCAATCAGATTCTGCGGATCCGAATGCTTCAGTCCGAAGACAGGCGGACAACCCCTATCCAGCGCACATTCGATAAACGCATGGTCGAATATCAGACAAATCCGCGGCACCTCCGTGAATTGGATTCCTGAAGCAAACAGGCTAAAAGCAGACTGCCTTACAAACCCACATCCCACTTGTGCGTCGACAGACACCCCCCGACCTTTCTTCCCTAAGAAAACGGCCATTACACAGCAGCAGATGTTTATCATGAGTCACTGTTCCCAGTAACAAAATCACATCACTACTCAAAAAAACCTTTCTCTTCCACAGAATCAAGCACTGACAATACTTCCGAAGAGAAGTCACGCTTCGATTGCTGGAATTCAGAATATCTTCAATCCAGCAATCGAAGCGCCCCTCAGTCTTCCCCTCTTCTATTTCTTGCCAGAAGGCCGATGCTGCCAAAGATGTCCGCCCTCTTGCGTAGGCGGAAGCCTGTCACCTGCATCAATATGTACGATGCGAGGATCATGCACCTTTCCTCCTCGCGGTCCAACTTCTATATATGTTCCTGGTCGGTGGTTATCTTCACCTGGCTTGAAATTTGCTGCCATTGACAGCTCCTTTCCTGAACTCAGGAGCCCCAGTCGCCCGACCTGCATTGACAAGCCATTGCGGTAGTCTTGTGAGGTCTTACCGAGACACACAAGCCCTAGGGCTCAACCCGACTCCGATTCGTGCCAACGGATCGGAGTTTTTATTTCCCCGCAGCCCATTTGAGACTGCATACACAGCATACCACCAAAACGACTGAGACACACATATGCTACAATGAGACACAGAATAAATTACTTAAAGTTGCAATTTACGACTTAAAGGCTAAGAAACATGAAGAAGAAAAATGTGCTGAATCTAATCCGATACCACACGGAGCATAATGATGCCGCTTTCCGCAACGAAGCGTACAACATCGCCAAGGAATTTGATCGCGCCGGAGACACACAGCTGTCCGCTTACATCATCGCTTTACTATCAGACGCAAACACTCTTGTCCCGCAATCGTCTGATTTCGGCATCAAGTCCGAATTCCTCGAAAAGAAAATCGTGGTCAAGACTTCTCTGCCACTCCCTGAAGTCATTGCGGATGACATTCAGGGGGTACTCAACGCCATCGGACGGAACATCGGAATCCATAAATTCCTTTTTCACGGCCCTGCCGGCACGGGAAAGACTGAGTCCGTAAAACAAATTTCTTCAATCATGCAACGCGAATTGTATGTCGTCAATTTCAGCTCTGTCATAGACAGCCGTCTTGGTCAAACTGCAAAGAACATCACCAGACTATTCGCTGAAATCAATAGTTTCACACGTCCTGATCAGACGATAGTACTTTTTGATGAAATCGATGCGCTTGCTCTTGACCGCATTGATTCACATGACATCCGAGAAATGGGCCGCGCCACATCGACCTTACTGAGCCAAATGGATGAACTTTCAGAGCAGATTATTTTGTTCGCGACCACCAACCTATTTTCAAAATTCGACAAGGCATTCATCCGCAGATTTGATGCTGTAGTTGATTTTGGGAGGTATACGAAAGAGGATCTCATCGATGTAGCAACAGGCATCATGAATGACTATGCAAAACAATTCTCATTCATCGGAAAGAATACCCGTCTCTTCAAGAAGATTCTTTCTAAGACAAAGCAACTACCCTACCCGGGCGAGATGAAAAATCTCATCCGGTCGTCCATCGCATTCAGTAAACCGAATGACGAGAACGATTATCTCCGCCGTATTTATATCGCTCTTATCCCCGATGGCGCAAATACAATTCAGGACATTCGAATGCTGCGAAATCAAGGATTTACACTCCGCGAAATCGAAGTTCTAGCTGGAATATCACGCAGCACAGCAGCTCGAGAAATGAAAGGCACTCGTGATGAATAACACCCTGAGGTTAAAAGGTCAATTTGGACACGGTAAAGCACAGCATCCAGGACCACCTTCTTTGCCCGCAAACGCCGTCGTTACTACGAATCAGATACAAGACAGGATTGACGATCTTCATAAGGTCATCGCATATTGGAAGACACAGCCAGCCTTCATTGACCCATTGGTCGAAGTGCACTACAGAACGATAGTTGCTAAAAGCAATCGCATTAAGCGTTTGCTGAGCAGCCACAATAAATCGGCGAATGACTCCATTGTCGGTGCTGTTTTTTCAAAAAACCATGCAGGAAAACCCTGCCACGTCATCACGCATTACGTGAAAATGGAAACCATCAAATCAACCCTCAGGGAACTGGAAGCAGCCAAGAAGATTCTGGCTCATCACGGAGACTCTATTAACAATGGAGAATTAGCATCGATCACCCATGATGGTCTTGCCGAAATCGATGCAGGTGTGGGGCTGAGCAAAACAGCATTTGCACAGATTATTAGAGATGTTCATTATGTAGAGCACTTTACTGTAAAAAACTACATTGATCCTCAACAGGAGCATGCTCTGGTAACAATCTATGATACCGGACGAGATGGCTTACAAACAGTTGCATTGTTGCATAGGCTAGGCGTTGATGTGAACGGATTCAACTTGCTCGATGCGACAACCATCAATATGGATCCAAATCAGTACCGTAAGCTTACGGAAACAGCACCATACCTCGTTGCCATGTCTCTCAAGGATGCTTTGGAACTGAAATTCGAGCCGGATTCCAAGCAAGTCGAAGACCTATTCACGCCCTCAATCCCAATGCCGACGAATGAACCAATCGTCGGAGTAATTGACACCTGTTTCGACTCGGAGAACGCTTACTTTTCCGAATGGGTGGAATATCACGATGAACTTGATCCGCAAATTGGCACAACCCTAGAAGACCGCATCCATGGCACCGAGGTTACATCGCTCATAGTTGATGGGCCAACGTTGAACCCGACACTCGATGATGACTGCGGCAGATTCCGAGTCCGCCACTTCGCCGTCGCCCGAAGCGGTCATAACAGCTCTTTCACTGTTATGAAAATGATTCGCAACATCGTGGCCAGCAATCCTGACATTAAAGTATGGAATCTAAGTCTCGGATCATGTCTGGAATCCCCCGAAAACATAATCTCGCCAGAAGCCTCGATGCTGGATAAACTGCAGAACGAATACGATATCGTTTTCGTAGTGGCAGGAACCAATAAAACACGAGAAGACAGCCGTACCAAATCCAAACGCATTGGAGCACCGGCCGATTCCATCAATTCGCTCGTTGTTAACGCCACATCCATTCTTAAAGAACCTGCAAGCTATACCAGAGAAGGCCCTGTACTGAACTTTTTCCGCAAGCCAGACATTTCCTGCTTTGGAGGCGATGCCACCGAGCAGATGGCAGCGTGGTCGCCACAAGGTGTGAACCTGACAACTGGAACATCGTTCGCAGCTCCTTGGATTACACGAAAGATGGCATACCTGATATATGTTATGCATTTCTCCAGAGAAACCGCAAAGGCCATGCTCATTGACGCAGCCTCAGGATGGGAAAAAATCTCTGCTGACAACATCAAGGTTGGATATGGCATAGTCCCCACCAAGATCGAGGACATTCTGACTACTCCCTCGAACGAAATACGATTTGTTCTGGAAGGTACAATCACCTCTTTCGAAACGTACAACTACCGTATACCAGTGCCAATGGTAAATGGGAAATATCCATATATGGCGAGAGCCACACTTTGCTATTTCCCAAAGTGCAACGCTAAACAAGGCGTCGATTACACTTCCACAGAACTGGACTTTCATTTTGGACGCATGAGAGAGAGGGGCATCGACTCACTGAACAATAACATTCAAGGAGATCCAACTGCATATGCTTACGAGGGCGACGCTCGGAAACTGTACCGAAAATGGGACAATGTAAAACACGTCAGCGATATTGAGAAGACCCGTTTCCAGCCACGTATTTCTCATGGGATTCCTTACTGGGGATTTAAGATCCGCAAAACTGAGAGGTTCGATCCGCCAATTGATGAGAATGGAACCGTAGGGAAAAACGCCGGGGACGGTCTTCGCTTCGGCATTGTGGTAACTCTACGCGGTATGGATGGACGCAATCGATTCGAAGAATTCAAACAGCACTGTCAGCTACAGACAGAGCCATGGATTGTCGAAGAGATCGACGTGCATTCCAACATCGAGCTCTATCAGGAGTCAGACGTAGAAATTGATTTCGATGAAGACAAGGACGTTTGAGACAGCAAACTTGCTCTTCGGCAATGTTCAGATTCTTATGCCAAAACATAAGCAGAACGAGAATCTGAACATTGTCCAGAATTCGGCATCATTCGAGATGATCCTTCAAATTCTGCATATTTTAAACGATAAGAGAATGACATGCAACCTTACAACTTCGAACCTGCTTGCTGGGCTACGGATAAAGATGGTCTAGACAATATCAACGAATGCCCACTTGGATTGCTTTCCTTCGATGGGCAGAACGCCCCTAGACTAAATATTCTCCGCGGTCATCTCGTTTCGGAATCCGTACCGATGGAAAACGGAGGCAATGCTTTTGCTCTCGATTTCAGCAGGAAATCGGTCTTTGGCTATTCGAATGACAACAAATACTACATACTAAGGGATGTTCATGGGACTAATGCCATCCCTTTCTCACAAACCTTCATACAACAAAAACTTCAGGAAGAATCAATAATTGTCGCTAACCAACGAATTGACTATAACCCCTCAATATCAGAATTGACAGTTAATCTGTCTGGCTTTAGCGAATGGATCAGAACATGTTTTTCCCGCGAATCCTATGAAACAACAAAAGACGGCAATCACGAACTTAAGTTCACTTACGCCCCAGAAGACGCTCATGACATCCTTCTTTATAAAGGTGATAGCTTTGAGGTCTATGCGAGGCATTGCATCAAGACAGGGAATATCCCTAACGTTCTCAACGAATTTTCATTCAGGGAAACATGGCGACTGAACTTTAAGATAATGAAATCTGAGGGGATGCCATTAGATGATATCCTCAATAATCTTTTTGAACCGTTCGAACGATTACTTACATTCTGTATGGGCTTTCCTGGGAACATCGAAGAAATAACATTCACAGGCGTTAATCCAGCAGTCCAGGGGCAATACTTTGATCGCTATGTCCCCGGTGAAGAGGACGAAGTCGGCAGGCTTGCGGTCAATATGCCATTGCTCTATCCAGAAATAAGCAATCGTTTCCAAGACATCGCCGATAACTGGATGAATGCAACCGGTGATGCACAAACAGCATGTCGGACCGCCGCAGCATTACTCGGAAAATGGGACAAGGCAATAGACGTAATGTTCTCGTTATGCGCTCAAAGTTTCGAAGCCACTTCCCGAGTCGGAGAAAATCTCAGCGAACTTTCCGATGAGGAATTTGAGCGGAGGAAAACCTGCGTACTAGAGACTATCAACAATAAAACAATCTACAACTGGGCCGAACTCAAGCTGACATACGCGAATTTTGTATCAGCAGGGGAACTCGCCAACAGGCTCTGGACAAGATTAGGCGATTTCGCAAACTACGTTGTTCCCAGTAAGAAACTGTTCTTACGACAACATCGAGAAAGTCGAAATACCTATACGCACATGAGAGAGCCCAATAACGATAATTTTCTGACTGGAAGTGACTTGTACTGGCATGCACGTGCGGTCCAGGTACTCCAATATGGAGCGGTATTGCTCTATCTCGGTTTTCAGCCAACTGAAATACTGTCAATCTTCCAGAAACATAATTTCATGACAAGCTTTATCAGCAAGGCACAAGACATATATGCACAAGTAGAGCAACAAGATGATGATGCTAAATGATGATATTCCTGAAGGACACCAGTAATACTGACGATTATGATTCCACCAAGAAAAGTCCGTGCAGACAACGTTTGAGTTGGTCGCACGGACTTCTGGCATACAGACTGCCACCGGACCTCTGAAGGACGGATAGCAGGAACATCCGTTACAAGAATAAGCTCCGGAGACAAGCCTTCGTCAGTTCTTCTGATTTGGCACAAACATGATCTCGCCGTCGGCTATGCCCTTGAGGTGCTGCCCGTAGGGGCTCTTGCCGTAGCGTTCCGCGGACTCCATGAGCTGCTCGCGCGTGATCCAGCCGTTCTCGTAGGCGATATCTCCTCCACGATCGCGATGGGCAGGCCCTGTGCGCGCTGTACGGTGCGCACGCCCCCCCATCAACGAGCTCTCCCCGACGCAAACACACAAACTCATGGAAGAGCAAAGCGTGTCAGGTTCGGCACAAACCACACTGCCCTCAGCCCTAACTTTGCTTGGATTCTGCGCCCCTGACAGGATACAGCGCAATATTCTGAGCAATTAACTCATTGCTCATCACCTTGCCGAAATCAGTCCATGGCCACACTGCAAAAGGTGAGACATCGTCAGATCCATAGTCTTGAGAAATAATTTCCTTAACTATGCTCCGGGGATCATCGCCCCGCTCAAGCCGATCCTGGTCTGCGTCATCAGTGAGGTAAAGTTCATAACGACGCCTGCCCTCATGAATCTCCCTGCGCCACCTTGCAAACGGGATTTCATAGCCTGTGTGTGTGATTGAATTATCAATCAAATCCTGCGGATCCGAATAGCCTAGTCCGAAAACATGCGGGTAAACCCTATCCAGCCCACATTTCTTAAACGCATGGTTGAATGCATTGTCGAATGTCGGATAAGTCCGTGGAATCTCAATGAACTGGATCCCCGCAGCAAGTAGACTGAGAGCAGATCGACTCACGATTTCACGTTTCATTTGTGTCTTGGTAGGCATACCCAATCTTCCTTTCCTAAGCAAAGCCATCGCTGCAGAGCCATAGACGTTATCATGAGACACTGCTCTCAGACTCAAAGGAAACGTTTCAGCCAATCAGGAAGATTGGAGCTCCCAACAGACCAAGAATCTTGTTCCTCTTCATCTTCCTCCCAAGTATTCTCTTTACCATCAAAGAATTTCTGACGATGACATTTGACTTTTGTAACCTCGTCTCCTTCCAATCGATACTCATTCCAATAGTGGTTATGCTTTCCCCATCCACTCCAACTCCGGGTTCGATAAATTAATACCATTTTAATCCTCCTCGCCGAGAAATATTCATTTAAGTTTAGCAGCAGGTAGGTAGTGGCCACCCGAAGGCGACTGGCCGCAGCCTTGCCCAAGGCGGATTCCCTGCTTTCCATGGTGAATATCGTCTTCAGGACGCTGTCAGCCCATTTGGCGTGTACATGACTGATCCTGCTTATGACGTTACGCATGAAGTAAGTTCACCATGCATCGCTAATACTTCGACTGCTGGAGCATGGAAACGACAGTGGACACGAGTACCGTGCACCCGTCGCCGACCATGAGCCTGACGCTCCTGAGCCCGCGTTCAATCACACCTTTGACGAACCGCTCCCCGCTGGTCAAGTCCTCCTTCATGCCATCTGCCACGCCGATGGTCTCACGACGGCCCTCCCTGCTGACTCCGATGGCGACGAGGACGCTGACGTTCTCCACTGCGCCGTTCCAGGAACGCTTGTGTGTATCTCGTCAAATCGAGGCAGACGCCTTCGAGATGGTGACGTTTTCTTGGACTTCCCGACCGGGAGGAGAACCCCTTTATAGCGAAGTACAGCAGGGAGCAGCGCAACAGGGCCGTGGACCTGTATATCAAAATACGAACGCTGCACCGCCGACGTGATTCGCGAGCTCGGCTATCCCGGCAGGGGCACGCTGTGGATGTGGTACAAGGACCGGCTCGAGGAGGACCATTACCTCGAATACGGCAGGCGGCTCAGCCGCACCATGCGGATACCCGACTACCCGAAGAGCAGAGAAAACTGCTCATGGCCCGTGCAGCTCGCGTCTGGCCGACGCAAGCTGAGGCACGGGCCAGTCCCCGAGGAGCTGAAGTGTGTCTGTTCAATAGAAGTTAGGCCGATGCAGCGTAACTATTCAGTCCGAAAAA